>ERZ773162.550-NODE-550-length-42959-cov-28.191847_pt1 | contig 42959 bp, 55 predicted proteins | sample MGYA00511113_ERZ773162 | MGnify/ENA primary metagenome ERZ773162 (study PRJEB29015, sample SAMEA2737807) | human gut metagenome | biome: human gut; feature: human-associated habitat; material: faeces | place: China | collected 2012 ... | reverse complement strand
CTAAAGTATATTATACCTTAACCGCAATTTTTTTTCAATCATTTTTATTTCTTTTTTCACAAGTTAGCTTTCAAAAAATATCGACAAATATCCCCTTAAATTTGTGTATGATACACAAAAGAGGCTGTTGACAAAATGTCAACAGCCTCTTTTTAAGAATTCATCAAATAATTTACTTCGTGACTTGTCAGATGACGCCATCTTCCAAGCGGAAGATTACCGAGTTCCACGTTGCCTATCTTAATTCTCTGCAAGCCGACAACCGTACAGCCGATTGCCGCAAACATTTTACGAACCTGTCTGTTTTTACCCTCGTGAATTGTTATTTTAATATATGTGTGTCCGTCTACCGCATCAAGTATTTCAGCCTCCGCCGGTGATGTTTTGAAATCATCTATATAAACACCGTTTCTCAGCTTATTGATACCGCTTATCGTTATACCGCCCTTTATCGTTGCGATATAAGTCTTATCGGTATGGAACTTAGGGTGCGTGACTTTGTATGTGAAGTCGCCGTCATTTGTAAGCAAAAGCAATCCCTCGGTTTCATAGTCAAGTCGTCCGACAGGAAAAATTCTTACGTCACCCAAATCTTCTTTTATAAGGTCAACAACAGTCGGTCGGTCAAATTGGTCTTTTGCGGTTGAAACATATCCAACAGGCTTATTAAGCATTATATAATACTTCTTGTTTTTAAGCTTTATGGGCTTATCGTCAACGGATACATTGTCTGCACCGATTTCGATTTTTACGCCTTGTTCCGTTATTTTCTTGCCGTTTACCTTAACTCTGCCCTCTTGTATCATAGTCTCTGCGGCACGTCTTGACGCAACACCGCTCATTGCTATATATTTTTGTAATCTTACTATCTCTCCCATTTTTTCTCCTTTCATTTATACCAACAATATTTTCGCAACTCTTATAAAACTGCTGAAAAAACTGTTTTTCAATCTTATATTGCTTACTCCGTAAATATCGTTTTCCGAAATAATATCAACTTCACCGACGCTCACTCCGTCACACACAATTTCAAGCCACCCCACTTTTTCGCCTTGATTTATCGGTGCTTGTAAGTCATTTGATATATGCGATATAACTTCTACCTGTGTTTTCTGATGTTCTTTAAACGGTATTGTAAAGTCACTCGCCGCAACCATTGAATAATCTTTTCCGTCAATATTCGTAACCTTTACAGTATCGCCCTGCTCTATAAGTTTTTTCGGATAATGTTCCGAAAATGCGTAATCAAGCATTTCCGCGTGGTCATTCCAATCGTTCGGATCATTCAAAGTCACCGCTATAAACTCCATTCCGTCCCTCTGCGCAGACGATACAAGACATCTGCCCGTTGACTTTGTAAAGCCTGTTTTTATGCCGTTTGCTCCCTCATACAGACTTAGCATTTTATTGTGGTTTGAAAAATAAAGTATTTCATCTGAATTTAATGCCTGTACTTGCGCAGTCTGCGTTGCGACTATTTCCCGAAACTGCGGCAGCGTCATTGCATATCTTGCAATAAGTGCAAGATTGTAAACCGTTGTGTAATGTTCCGGATTGTCAAGTCCGCTCGGATTCATAAAATGCGTATTGCCGAGTCCGAGTTCTTCCGCTTTTTCATTCATCAGCTCCGCAAATGATTCCTCACTTCCCGCCACATGTTCGGCTATCGCTACCGCCGCGTCATTTCCGGAATTAAGCATTAAACCGTAAAGCAAATCTTTCATATAGTATTGATTTCCCTCAGATATGTATGCCGCCGAACCCTCTTGATTTGCCGCCGTCGCACTCACATCAACAATTTCGTCCATATTACAACGTTCAATAGCAACAATGGCTGTCATTATTTTAGTTGTGCTTGCCATTGCGTGTTTTTGGTTCATATTTTTTGAAAATACAACATCACCCGTCAACGCATTTATAACGCACGCACACTCGGCAGATTCCGCCATTGCAAAAGCACTTAACTGTGAAAAAGTAATTATAGTCATAATAACAAGTGCCAAAATTTTTTTCATAAAAAAACATCTCCACAAAAAATATTTATTTTAATTGACAAAACTCTTTTTTATTGGTATAATGAATCACGTTAATGCGAGGGTGGCGGAATAGGCAGACGCGCACGTTTGAGGGGCGTGTGGTTTATCCTTGGGGGTTCGAGTCCCCTCCCTCGCACCAAAAACCAGTACACATTGTGTGCTGGTTTTTCTTTTCGTGCGAGGGAGGGGATCTCGAACAAGGCGGCGGCATTTATGCCGCAAGCAATCAGCCCAGTGCAACAACGACGACCGCAGCCTGCGGCTGAAACAGGGAGGAGTTGTTGGGGCCGCGTTCTGATTTTTCAAAGCCCTGCCAAGGGGCTGCGGAAAAATCAGCTAACGCAACCCGTTGCTGTTGCTTAGCCTGCGGGTCCCAATCAATAGGAATGTCTATCAGGGGTGTACCCATTTTGTACCGGTTTCTTTTTGTGCGAGGGAGGGGACCTCGAACAACACTATTTATTATATAAAAGAAAGCGCGATGAATTCTGAGAACTCATCGCGCTTTTTCTCTTATGCGGGTAGTGGGGGTCGAACAATAAAAAATGATTGAGTGACGTCAAAAACATATCTGCAACGCGCCTAAACACTTGCTAAAAATGTAGTGGGGTTGGTTTGTAACCCATGTATTTTGCTACGTTTACAAAAAAGAGTGTTACCGAAACTGTTACCAGAGTCAGGCCTGTGCCTTTTTGAATGCCGCGGTGGTAGCGGCAGCAAGATCTTCCCTCTGACCGTCAAGCTCGTGCCGATACACTCCGGCAGTGTCCATGTTCTTGCTGTGACCGACCAGCATCTTCAGCTGGCTGTCGGTCAATACGCCTGATTCAATGCTGACGAAAGTGTGTCGCATCTCATACAGCGTGACCTGAGGCTCAATGCCATTGTCACGCTGGTACTTCTTCCAGCGCTTGAATAAAGCCCTCTGGTTCGGGATCTGGAACAAAGGGGTGGTATAGTTCAGCGGGATATCGGAAGCCTTCAGCAAGGCCACCTGCGCTTCGTAGGCCTCATGGGCTTCCTCGCCCATATCAAATGAGCGAATGGCGTTTTCGTTCTTGCCGGTGGTTTCCTCATCCAACCGGTTGATGCTGCGGCGCAGATTGACCGTGTTCCCTTTGACGTCACCATACCAGAGCCCCACAAGTTCACCGGGGCGTACACCTGTAGCAACTGCAAACCGGTAGGCATAGATATACTCGTCAAAGACCAGCTTGCCATAGTAAAGGCGGGTGTCCACATCAAACAGGACTTTCAAAGCGGTCGGCTGTAAAATCTTTTTCTTCCCCATGCGGGCATTCTTCGGGATAGACAGCTCAGGGAACATCGTACTGTACCTGTTCCGGCGGCACCATTTCAAAAAGCTGATCTCCGTTGAGCGGATCGTCATAAGGGTCTTGCGGCTCAAAGGCTTGTCGCTTGACCTACGCTGACGCTCCTTTTTAAGGCATCGCTTTTTGAAAGACATATTGATGGCTTTTTGCAGATCGCCTTCGGTCAGCTCGTCAATGCGGATGTCCCCACAGACAGGCAGAATATAGTAATCTCCGTATTTCTTGCACTGCTCAACATAGGATGTGCCGCAGGTGAGCTTCAGTTCTTCTACCCACTGGGCATAGAGGGCAGCTACCTTCTTCTTGCCGTCCCGGATGCTGTCGTCAAGCCAGGCATCGGCCCTTGCGTTGGCTTCCCGCTGGCCGGTGCGGCCAGGCGTGCTGCTGTAAAACCGTTTGCGGGTGCCGTTCTTCTGCACCGCGATACACCAGCGTTTTTCCTTCTCGACCCAAAACGCCGTGTTGACCCGTTTTTTCATAAAATCCACCTCCATACACAAGGGTACACTTTGACAAGCCTGCCCGGAGGTGGTATCATAGTCTGTGCAGAGGTTCGCCAAAATCTACTGTACAGAGCCGTGACGCCTTCGGGCAAGCGGTTCGGAAACCTCCTTCGGTGCTGGTAACACCGGGGGAGGTTTTTTTATTTGTTTGTGCAAATCAAAATTATGCTATACTTTAGCATAATTTTGATGTATAATGAACGTGAACGAATCTTTTCATTCATACACAGAAAGAAAGGTGCTATCATGTCAGAGCGTCAGAATGCCGTCGAACTTTATCTTGACGAAAAAGACTTCAAAATGAAGTTGAACGGTGTTGAAGTCCATCGCGTCAAAGGCTTCTCCATCCAGTGCGATGCGGGCCATCCCCTCGCAGATATGACGCTGAACATTTCGGTGGACAAACTGAAACTCGGTTAATGGAGTTTACTCCACACATCCAGCGCCTTGTCAATGCCGCGTTCGACAGCCGTTTCGCCGTACTCGATAGCCTTCGGAAACAGATCGCAGGCACCCATCATGTAAAGGTCGATATAGCCATCATCACGCAGTTCCGCAAGCGCCTCTCTCACGTCATCCCACGGGATCCCCGGCAATGCAGCCGACACATCTTCTGATGCAAAGTATTTTGCCTGAGACTTCGGCAAGGTTTTGCGGCGCTCCGTGTATGCACGATAAAGTTTCAGCAAGACCTTTTCGGTATCTTTTGTCATCCCGTATTTTCTCCTTCTGCGCCCTCGGTGTTCCAGCACCGGGGGCGTTTTTGTTTAGTTCACATCAGTTATTCAAAGCCTTTGCGCGCACAGTCGGGCTTGCTGCCTTGAACAGATCATATGCGTTCAAAACATCCGTAATTGCCTGACGCTCTTCGGGGGTGACTGTGTGGTCGATGCTGCCACCATCGCCGCTGTATCGGATAATGATTTCATCAGCGCTCAAAATATTCTTAAACCACTGGATATCTTCATCATCGCCTACAAAGGAGGTCAGTTCCCAATACTGCTTTCCATCATAGCCACGATCCACATCCGTCCAATCAATCGTGTAGGTATATTTATACTCGCCCGCGCGAATCGTAATCGTGTCCAAGTACACATATTTGTTGCCGCTACACAGAACCATGAAAAACATTGACGGATCATTGGTGCTGCCATTTACAAAGAAGGGCAGTATATAGCTTTTGCCTTGATTGCTCAGTCGGTCTTCCGTGGGTGACACATAGCTTCTTGCGTCCTCGACCTTATCGTAACTGATTTTCAGCTTTGCAAGAGCGTCTTTCAGTCCCAGCACCTGCTGGGCTTCAGCCAGAACCGCAAAGTTACTGACCTGCGCCTTGCTTGCATCGTCCAATTCATTATAGGCATTTACGGCAGCCACAATTGCCGGGCGGCGGGCAGTCGTGACGGTTCCGATTTGGTTGATCAGGCTTTCCACCTGCGCTACCGTCGCAGTATTGCATTCTTCAAGAGCGGCTGTGCTCATATATTCTGCTGGGCTGACAGCCATTGCCGGCGCTGCCACAGATATAAGCGTTGCGGCAATGCACAGTGCTGCAGCGGTCTTTTTCATAGTTTTCTTCATACATAACACTCCTTCGCTATATAAACTGGAATGACTCCGATAATCCAAAATCACCCCACCCAGTGCGTCCAGCCTACGGCCTTGCCCTCAATGTGCACCTCTTCCAGCTGGGAGCCGGTATAGATCATAGGCGCATAGGCCGGGTTTGCAGGCATCAGGGTCAGCGTGCCGGGGTTGTAATATACCCGCTTGAGAGTGGCTTCGCCATCAATGCGCACTGCGGCGATCTCTCCGTTCTCCACCTCCGGCTGGATGCGGATATACACCACGTCTTTATCGTGAATGCCGGCATCCACCATGCTGTCACCGTGGCAGGTCAGGGAAAAATCACACCGGATGTTCTCCGGCACATCCACCATTTTTTCAATGTTCTGCTCTGCCGTGATGGGTTCCCCGCAGGCAATGGCTCCGATCAGCGGGATCTTCTTCATCTTTGGCATCGGCTCAAAGCCCGGGGGGATGGTGGGCTTCTTGGGCTCCGGCTGTTCTTCCCAGCCCATCAGGTAGGCGGGGGTGGTCTGCAGCGCATCAGCAAATGCTGCAATTTTTGATTGTGGGATATCGGCTTTACCATTTTCAATCTTACTTATAGAAGATTTATCTTTATAGCCCATCTTGTGAGCCAGTTCTTCGACTGTTAAGCCAAGCTCCGTGCGGCGGCTTTTGATTCTGTCGTATAGAGTTGCCATAAAATCACCAACCTTCGCTCTTATCTTATCATAGAGTGGAATAATATTCAAGTATTTTTTATTTTTTCCTCAAAAAAGGTTGACTTTATTTCCACTCGGTGCTATTATGTGGCTAGTGGAATTCAATTCCACTTTGAAAGGAGGTGACAACCATGACCGACACCAATGCGCTGCGTTCCATCATTGCAGATTCCGGGCTTAAATATAAGGCCATTGCCGAAATTATGGGCCTGACACCGTATGCTTTGCAGATGAAAATTGATAACGAGACCGAGTTTAAGGCCAGTGAAATTGACACTCTAGCCAATACTCTCGGCATGGACATGCAGCAGCGTGATTCCATATTTTTTTGCAAGAAAAGTGGAATTTAATTACACTTTTGCAAGTTCATCCAAAGGAGGTGAAGAAGATGACGCAAAACGAACTCACTCAAGTGCTTCTGTGTGCGAGTCTGGTTCTCGGCATTGTGACAGCATTCCAGCGTTGGAAAAATCACTGGTAAAAGTTTTTGTGATGATTCCTTTATTGCTGAAAACTTTCAGCTTATAGGGCGCATTCTCTGCAATGTGTTTTGTGCTCCCAGTTGAAGATAAGACCATGTGCTCATATCCGAGGCCTTCAACTTTAATCGGAAAAATATCGGAATACCACTCTGACCGACTTAATTCTTTGATCCCGTGCTTCCAGCTGTTTGTCAGAAGCTTCAGACGATACTCGCCGAATGCGCACTCACCCAGTTCAGAAGAAAGTTCGAGTCGGCTCAAGGTAATTGCTTCTCTGGACTTATTGATAAAGCAGATATTAAGGACCTCTGTGTATTCCTTTTCAGGGCTCGGTCCCATGCAGAAAACATTTTGAACTTCGACGATGAGATTTTTTCGATTTTTGATCTTATCCGATGCAAAGTTCCAGATTGACAAAGCAAAGCTGGCTACTGCGATTAAGAATGTCACATTGTCCCGCACATTCAGCCACTCAACTATTTTGTTCCACATATCATGCACATCCTTCCTGTTTTCCCCATTTTACCGCAGGAATGAGGTGCACACAAGGAGGTGAACCACATGGACAACAACAAAAAGCCCAGCGAACCTGCGGAAGAGGAACGCTGGGCGCTGAAGGAGGTGAACACGATGAAGAATCCGTTAGCTGTTCAGATTCTGGCTCTGAGCATCCAGATCCTTGCACTGGTTGTCATTTTATTAAAGAAATAAACATGGATGCAGCAGCAATTAAAATCGCAATCAAATTGTAAAGCCGGTTGATTCGATCTTCTTTTGCCTGCTCACGGTCCTTTTCCTCCTGTTTTCGCTGACTCTCTTCAAACTGCTGTTGCAGCTTTTTCAGATTTTCAGCGGTACTCAGTTGAGCCGACAACTGCATCGCGTGTTCTTGCGCCGCAGCGCGTGCAACTGTAGCCATCGCTTCATGGTCTCGCGCAACTGCATTAGCTGAGCATTTAACCACATCATTCAGTTCAGACATTATTTTCACCTCCCTTCTGTCTCTCTATTCTATCGCAGAAGGGAGCCACCCACAAGGAGGTATATCTTCACCATGAACGACTTGACCACATTCACTAATCCCGAGTTCGGGCAGGTGCGCACCGTCGAGATCGACGGCACACCGTGGCTCGTCGGCAAGGACGTTGCCGTGGCGCTTGGGTACAAGAATCCCCAGCGTGCTATCCGCGACCATGTTGACGCCGAGGACAAAGGGGTGACCAAAACAGTCACCCCCTCCGGTGAGCAGGAAATGCTCATCATCAACGAAAGCGGACTGTACAGCCTGATTTTGTCCAGCAAGATGCCCAAGGCCAAGGCCTTCAAGCGCTGGGTGACCAGCGAGGTGCTGCCTGCCATCCGTAAGAATGGCGCTTACGAGAGCTTTCAGGCGCAGCAGCACATCGAGCAGCTGGAAGCCACCAACACCCGGCTGAACGCCGCCATTCAGGCGGTGAGCACCGCAAAACAGCAGCTGGCCGACGTCATCAGCTTGCGCAATGACTTCATCAAGCACCGGGACAACTACAAAGCCCGGTACATGCAGGCCAAGACCGACTACGGCAGGATCTGCGACAGTCTGCGGCAGGCCGAAGGCCTTGTGGCCAAGGCACAAGCCGATCTGGACAGCCGCATCGACCAGTTGAGCATCATCGCCTTTGGCCTTCCCGGCTTCGACGAGATCATGAACGCAGTTATCGGCACCGTGCTGCCCGCCGAAAAGAAGGAGGAATAAAATGTTGAACGCATCAACCATTCGCGGCACCTTCCGGCAGATTCCGTACTGGAAGCTGCGGGGCCGGTTCCACAGCTGCGGGTTCCGGGATCAGGAGATTGCAAATGCAATCGGCATCGGAACTGACACAATGAGCAAGCGGATGAACGGGAAGCAGCCTTGGACAAGCACTGAGATCGCAGAAATTTGCAAGACGCTTGATATCCCGCAGGATGAAATCGGGGAGCTGTTCTTCCCTACTGTTGAGAAAGGAGAATCCGCATGAAAATCAAATCCGGCGTATGGTACTGGCTGGCAATGGCCTGCTTTGTGGTGGGCCTGCTGTACAGCATGGGCCTCGAGGGCACCTGTCAGACCGGCGGCACCATTTCGGACGGTGCGTTCATTACGGCTATGGTGCTGATCCTGCTGGCAATCTTCTTCATGCTGCAGGGCTTTGCAGCCGAAGCTCGTGAGAAGCGGCCCCGCAAGATTCACCAGCAGCCCCGCAACACCGTGAAGAGCGGCAGGAAGGCGGGCTGACACCACCCATGAATAAAGGAAAGCACTTTACCCGCGTTTGTTTGGACTGCGGCAAGGTGATGGAAAATGTTGCTAGCAACCTGCGCTTTTGCGCTTCCTGCCGCAGAGAGCACCACAACCAATATTGCAGGGATTACAGGGCGCATAATGAAAAACCTGCCCGCGTCATGTGGTACACCGTCTGGGACGCAAAGACCGGCGATCTACTGGCATCCGGCACGTCCGAGATGTGTGCCCGGCGGCTGGGCTACAAGAGCGCGAACAGCTTTGCGTCTGCCGTCAGCCATGGGCTCAGCGGCAGCCATCGAACTTACAAGTACACATTTGCGCGGGAACGCATCGAGCGCGGCGAAGTGGACAGCCTGCCGCCGGTACGCACTATGCGAAAAAAGCCCGCCGGTGCGCCAACACCGACGAGCTGCAAGGGATGATGGAATTTGAAAGCCCCATCACCCCGATGATACCATAAAATCGGAGGTTTTTACAAGAAAATGAACGCAGAAAATAAAAACGCACTGCTGGAGCACATCAAAAACGTGCCCGAATGGCAGTCCGCGCTGATCTACGAGCAGCTTGCTGCCATGAACAAAGCAGCAGCCGACATCTCCACCGGTACTTCCACACTGGAGCAGGGCTTTGCCGACGGCAAGCTCCGGCCCGACCGCTATTACTGTTCCGACAGGGTCTTCCGCCGGGACTGCAACACCGGCGTTCTGGACAGCATCGCGTCCGCCCTTGGCAGGGCTTTGGCGGCGCTGGAAGTTCTTTCCGCCCTGTCCGATGCATTCCAGCGGGAGTACCTCTCCAGCGTCGAAATCTCGCAGGGCATCTACTACAACGAGCTGGAAAAGCTCTGCCTCAGGCATGGGTACACGAAGGAGGACAACGCATGAAAGGCATTCTGATCGAACCGGGCAGGGGTCCCGTGGTCACCACCCTGCCGGATACGCTGCAGGGCATTGAAGCATGGTTAGGCGGGCACGCTGACCAGAAATATTTCTCCCGCACGCCTGCCATCCTGATGCACAGTGCCGCAGGCCGTGAACCGAACCGCATCTGGCGCGGCGAAGTGCTTTGCGGCACTCTTCTGTGCTACGGCTGGCGCGGCGGCCGCCTGCAGCCCCTGAACAAGGCCCTGCAGGCTGAGCTGCTGGACAGGCTCAAGGACACGGAGGTAAGGGTATGACGGACTACACCATCAGTTCCAAGCTTTCCAACGAGACGGTTTATGCCTGTTACCGCGGCCGTTTCTGGCGCTGGGACGGCAGTTTCTGGAAGGAGAGCCACCTCATGACGCAGAAATTCGAGCGGGCCAGAGCGGCAGACAAGAATCTGACTCCGCAGGCATTCCTGACCAACGGCGCGGAGTTCGCCCCACTGGACGAGTACGAAATCGACTGCGCAATGCTGGACGCGTTGGAAAATGCCAAGCCCTGCAAGAACGCGCCCATTGAACCGGTGAAGGAGGAATCCGAATGTCAGACGTCGACCCCCGCAGCATCCCCTGCGAAGAACTCATCGGTCCCTGCCGCGAATGCGGACAGTTCTTCTGTGGCCCCTGCTGTCCAGTCTATGACTGCTACCGAAGCTGTAACATTTGATTTTGGCGCAGACGACCAGACCAACGCCCTGTTGTTGCAGGATGCGCAGACCTTCATCACCGGCAACATGGCCCGTATCATGGCCGCAAAGCACGCTCACGACCTAACCGCAAACCACTATCAGGGCAGCTGGGGCAAGTGGTGTGCCGCCGTCGGCATCAGCCGGGACACCGGTGACCGCATGGTGAGCGTTGCCGCACAGTGCGGCAACATCCAGCTGGAAGGCAAGTCCATTCTGGACGTGCAGCCCCTGAAACTGCTGTATGCTGCTGCCAAGCCCAGCACCCCGGAGGTGGTCAAGCAAGCCGTTTTTACCGGTGACATCACTACTTACAAAGAGTATCAGGAGCTTATGGCCCAACTCAAAGCCGAAAAAGACCGTGCCGACAAGGCCGAAGCCCGGGCCAAGAACGCCGAGGATGCCCTCAAAAAGCAGCCCATTGTGGGCGTGACTGACCCGGAAGAAGTCCGGCGGCAGGCGGATGCCCTTGCCGCCGAAGCAAAGGCGCAGGCCCGCAGACAGATCGAGGACGCTCAGCGCCGGACTCGTGAAGCCGAAGCCAGATACCAGAAGCTGCAGCAGGATGCAGACGGTTTTCTTGCGCCGGAGCAGTCCTGTGCCCAGCAGGCAAAGATCATCGCCGATTCCATGCGCAGCATGTATCTGGGCTGGTTCGGCCTTGCCAGCACCACCGGCACCCCACTGGCCCGCATGGCCGCACCGATCTATCAGGTGTGCGATGAAATTCGTGAATCACTGGAAGAAGATACCACCATCAACCCTACTGCGGAGGGCAGTGTGGAGGACGCAGAACGGGAGGCGTTGTTTGAATGAGATTTGACACAAAAGCATTGCTCAAACTGATGAAGCAGAGCTGGCGGGGCGGCGGCGTGAAGATCCAGCGCACCGAGCACCGCGGGCTGTGGGATTCCTTTTTCATCACCGGCGCGGGCTGGGCGCTGCTGATCCCGAAGGAAAACTGCCCCGGCGAGATCGCAGGCCAGATCGTCACATGGCTGGCGGACATGCCCAAAATCGGCGAATCCAAGTGGGTGGTCAAGGGCTGCGACCCGCAGGACATCCCCGAGGACGACCGCACCATCGATATCAGCCGCTACACCACCGGCAATTATGAGACCGGCATGGCCTGCCTGCCGCTGTGCACCGCCACAGATGCCCTGATCCAGTACGGCGCAGACGACCGGGCCGCAGCGTTCCCTCTGGACGCTTTTGCCGTGGTACAGGCCGGTGCGAACCTCGGCTTTCTGGATACGGAGGCCGGCATCGCCTGCTGGAAAGACGAAGACACCCACGGCCTGTTCTGGCTCTGTGACAACGCGGGAAATGTCCCGCAGGACGTTCTGGACGCCGTGAAACATTTCACCCCGCAGAAACACTAAGGAGGTATTTTTATGGTTGAAGTTACCCGTGCGACCCGCGAAAAATCCAAGCTGCGCATTGCGCTGGCCGGTGTGTCCGGCGGCGGCAAAACGCTGGGTGCCCTGCTGCTGGCCTCCGGCCTGACCGGCGGCGATTTCTCAAAGGTCTGTCTCATCGATACTGAGCACCGGCGCGGCGAGCTGTACGCCAACCGCACAGATCTGGGCGTCGGCGAGTTCTGGTACATCGAGCTGAAAGCGCCCTACTCTCCGGAGCATTACAAGGAATGCGTGGACGCCGCCGTGAAGCAGGTCGGCCCGGACGGCGTGGTCATCGTGGACAGCCTTTCCCATGCATGGAGCAACGCGGGCGGCGTGCTGGAGATCAAGGCCGACATCGCTGCGAAACCCGGCAAGAACAGTTACACCGCGTGGGACGAGGCCGGACGTATCCAGAACGATTTCATCAACTATCTGCTGTCGGTCAACTGCCACACCATCTGCACCCTGCGGGTCAAGCAGGATTATGTCCTCACCGAGAACGACCGCGGCAAGCAGGTGCCGGTAAAAGTGGGCCTTGCTCCGGTGCAGCGGGACGATGTGGAGTATGAATTTGATATCATGTTCACCATCGGACGGGACCATATTGCCACCACCAGCAAGGATGTGACCTTTCTGGACGGCTTCGGGGCGGTCATCACCTCGGATCTGGGCAAACAGCTGGCCGAGTGGGCCAACGACGGCAAGGAGCCGACCCGCTGCCAGGAGTGCGGGCGGCTGGTATCGGCCACCAGCAAAATGACCATTGACCAGCTGGCCGATTACACCCGCAAGACCTACGGCAAGTGCCTGTGCGCGGCCTGCGCCGTCAAGCTCGAAAAAGCCCGCCGTGCCGCTGAAAAGGAAAAGGAGGCCGCCCATGCGCCCCAGTGATACCCGCACCCGCCAGAAAAAGGACCGGTTGCAGCAGGCCCGCAACGCCCGGGGCAAGGTCTGGCAGAATGACCTGCTGGACATCCTCTGCGGCATCCCCAAGGTCTGGTGCAGGGGCTGGCCTGCTGACTATTCCGGGCAGCCCTACGACATCGAGGCCACCATTGACGGCCGCAGCTGGGGCATCGAGTGCAAGCACATCGCCAAAGGCAGTCTGCCCTTCTCGGCCTTCCGCCCCAATGAGGTGGAGAATCTCTCCCGCAAGGAGGATGCCGGCGGCATTGCGGTGGTGGCGGTGCGCCGGGACAGCCCTGCCGTGGACTGCTACTTCCCGTGGTATTACATCCGCGACCGCATCGAGAGTGGCGAGCGCGGCAGCGTGAAGCTGGAAAACCTGCCCACCGACATCCTGAACGTTTTGGAGGTGGTGCACCCGTGATCTACACACTGGACGGCGAACTGCACCTGCAGGACGTGCCGACGCCGCTGCTGCACAAGCTTATCCGGGAGCTGACCGTGCCGAACCCCAAGTACACGAACGCCCTGCGGCTGGGCAGACCCACCTACAACATCCCGGAGACCGTGATGCTGTACGAGATCCGCGGCAACGCCCTCACCCTGCCGCGGGGTATGGCAGAGGAGGTCTGGCGGGAAAAGCCGGCCGGAACCACCGCCCGGGACAAGACCCTCAAAGGCGAGCCGCTGACCTTTGACACTTCCCGCTTCACCTTGCGGGGATATCAGCAGAAAGCCGTGAACGCGGCTCTCTCCTGCCAGTGGCATCAGGGGGGTGCTGATCGCCCCCTGTGGCGCGGGAAAGACCGAGATCGGCATGGCGGTCATCGCTCATCTGGGCAGACCCGCGCTCTGGATCACCCACACGCTGGATCTGGCGCAGCAGGCCAAGGAGCGGGCGCAGCTGCGTCTGGGGCTGGATGAGCGGGAGGTTTCCATCATCTCCGGCGCACACAAGCGCTGCGGCACCAAGCTGACCATCGCCACCGTGCAGAGCCTGTACCGCATGGAGCTGGACGAGCTTGCCCGCACCGTGGGCGTGGTGATCGTGGACGAATGCCACCATGTGGTCAACAACCCGGAGCAGGCCAGCATGTTTGCGGCGGTGCTCAAGTGTCTGCCCGCCCGCTGGCGCTTTGGCCTGACCGCCAGCGACACCCGCAGCGGCGGCCTGAGCGAGACCATCTTTCAGGTGCTGGGCCCCCGCGTGGCGGTCATCGAACCGCAGCAGCTCGAACAGATCACCATCACGCCCCGGGTCGAAACGGTGCCCACCCGCTTCGTCTATACGCCCCGCACCAATGAAAGCCCCATCGACTATGTGCGCCTGATGCGCTGCATGGCCACCGATGCCGACCGGATGCAGACGGTGGAAGGTGTCATCGACCGTGCTGTCGCCGAGGGCAGCAGCTGGCTGGTGCTGGCAGCGTCCCTCGCCATTCTGGAACGGCTGCACGCCTACGCGCTCAGTCTGGGCCTTGCTGCCGAGTTTGTCTGCGGCTCAACCAAAAAAGCAGAACGCACAGCCGCCCTCTCCCGCATGAAAACCGGGCAGGCCCGCATCCTGTTCGCCACCTATCAGCTGGCAAAGGAAGGACTGGACATTCCCTGTCTGGACCGCCTTGTGCTGGCAACACCCACCCGCAACAAGGTCATCGTGCAGCAGAGCATCGGCCGCATCCAGCGCCCCGCACCCGGCAAGACCGAGGCCCTGGTCATTGACCTTGTGGACGAAAAGACCCCGCAGCTTCTGGTGCAGTACAAGCAGCGCCGGACCCTGTACAGGAAAATGAACATCACAGAAAAGGAGTAATTATCATGTCTGAACTGAACTATGCATCCGCCCTCGCCACTCTGGACGGCGAATTTGAAGCCGCCAGCGCCCAGACCGGCGGCAGCGGCGTGCCCGCAGGCCGCTACAACGCCATCCTGAAAGAGGCCAAGATCGTTGCCCGCACCGGCGGCGGCATTGCCCTGAGCGTGTCCTTCATCGTGACCGAGGGGCCGTACAAAGGCCGCTATGCCTTTACCAGCTACGGTCTGAGCAAGAACGGTCTGCCCTTCTTCAAGGGCTTTCTGCAGATGATCCAGCTGCCCCTCACCAAACTGAGCGAGCTGGAAAAAGCCCTGCCCCTGTTCCCGGGGCACATGTGCGTCATCGATGTGCGCCCCGACCGCAAGAACCCGCAGTACACCATGACCTATGTGGACCGGTATCTGGGCATGGGCAATGTGGCCGACTACCTCAAGCCCCCGGCACAGCCCGCCGCGCAGGATGATCTCATCCCGGTGGACGAGCCGGATGATTTTCCTTTTAACTAACAGGAGGTGCGCATGCTCGAACAATTCCCGCAGGCTCTGAAAGAGAGCCGCCGCTGGGTCTGCTTCGATGCCGCCAAAACGCCCATCAACCCCGCCACCGGGCAGAATGCAAAGCCCAACGACCCCGCCACATGGGGCACGCTGGAAGCGGCACAGGCCGCAGTCTCCCGCTTTGGTCTGCGCGGCGTCGGGGTGCTTTTGGGCGATGGGCTGTGCGGCATCGACATCGACCATTGCCGGGACCCGGACACCGGTGTCCTCTCGGACATGGCCCGGGAGATCATCGACGGGATGCAGACCTACGCCGAGGAAAGCCCCAGCGGCACCGGTGTGCACCTGCTGTTCACCGGCCAAAAGCCGGCCGGTGCCTGCCGCAAAAGCAGCATCGGGCTGGAAATGTACGATGGCGGGCGGTACTTCACCGTCACCGGCAAAGCGCTGAACGATCTTGCCATCGAAGAACGCACCGCCCAGTGCGCCGCCGTGCACGCAAAGTATCTGGCAAAGCCGGAAGCGCCCCGGGTGCCTGCGCCTGCCGTCGTGTGGCAGAAGGTGGACCGCTCCGACGAAGAGCTGCTGCGCACCGCCTGCGCTGCCCGGGACGGTGAGCGCTTTGCTGCCCTGTATGCCGGAAACTGGCAGGCCTACTACAACAGCCACAGCGAAGCCGACCTCAGCTTCTGCAACCTGCTGGCCTTCTGGTTTGGTGCCGATGTGGAGCGCATGGATCATGTGTTCCGCACTTCCGGTCTCATGCGCCCCAAGTGGGATGAACGGCGCGGTGCCAAGACCTATGGCCGCTGGACGCTGGAACGGGCCGTCAGTGACTGTCAGGAGGTGTACACTCCCTCGCCGGAGCCGGACAAAACGCCCTTTGCCGATCAGGACGAAGCCCTCCGCGCCCTGAACGTCAAGTACGGTGCGCAGTCGCCCGCCGCCGCACCCGCCCCCGGCGTCAGGACCTACTCGCTGGACGACACCGGCAACGCCCGCCGCTTCCGCGACCGGTACGCCGACCGGGTGCGGTACAACCCCACCGACAAATGCTGGATGGTGTGGGACGGCGCCCGCTGGAAGCGGGACGACCTTGCCACCATCAAGGGCCTTGCAGATGAGATGCTGGACCAGATGGACAAGGCCTGCTTCGGCATCCGGGATATCAACACCGCCGGGGCACTGCGCCGCCATGTGCAGAAGAGCCGTTCCAGCCGCAGCAAGGAAGCCTTCCTGAAAGAAGCCCAGCACCTGCCCGGCATCCCCATGCTGCCGGAGCAGTTCGACAAAAACAAAGACCTGCTGAACCTGCGCAACGGCATCCTGAACCTTGCCCGCCGGGAGCTTGTGCCCCACGACCGGGCCCGCTACATCACCCGCATGGCGCAGGTGGATTACGACCCGGCCGCCAAAGCCCCCGTGTGGGAGGCCTTCATCCAGTCCGTCACCGGCGGGGACGCCCAGCTGGCGGAGTACCTGCAGGTGATGGTGGGCTACTGCCTGTGCGGCTCCACCCGGGAGCAGTGCATGTTTTTCCTGTACGGCGACGGCGCCAACGGCAAAAGTACCTTCCTCGAAACGCTGGCAAAAATGCTGGGCGACTACTGCATGAACGCCCAGGCCGATACCATCGCCAGTACCCGCAGCCGCTCCTCCGGCGCGGCACGCAGCGATGTGGCCCGCCTGAAAGGTGCCCGCTTCGTCACACTGGAAGAGGGCGATCAGGGCGCAACGCTGGACGAAGGCCTTGTGAAGCAGATGACCGGCGGCAACACCATCACCGCCCGCTTCCAGTATGGCAAGGAATTTGAGTTCCGGCCGGAGTTCAAACTGGTGGAAGCCACCAACCACCTGCCCAAGATCCACGGCACCGATGTAGGCATCTGGCGGCGCATCCGGCTGGTGCCCTTCACCCAGAGCATCCCGGAAGAAAAGCAGGACATCCTGCTGCCCCAGAAGCTGGAAGCTGAGCTGCCCGGCATCCTCAACTGGGCGCTGGACGGCCTGCAAAAATGGCTGGCCAACAGTCAGGGCGGCAGACGGCACGGCCTGCCCGCCTGTGCCGCCGTGGACAGCGCCGTGAATGCCTACAAGCAGGATCAGGACCGCATCGCGGCCTTCCTGGCCGACTGCACCGAGCCCGCCGAGGGCAGCACCGTGCAGGCCAGCGTGCTGTTCCGCACCTACCTGAACTGGTGCAGCGAGAACAACGAAAAATGGCGCATGGCCAACAAGCAGTTCGGCATGGAGGTGAAGAAGCACTACGAGATCCGCAAGGGCATGTACTACAACGAATATGTAGACATGGCCCTCTCGGACGAAGGAATGCGCTGTATGGCGCTTGGCCGCGGCACCGATCCATCTGTTGCACCAGCCAGAAGCCGTCCTCTCTATGAGCAGACCCGCCTGAAAAACTGAGCGTATGGAGGGTATGGAAGCAGGAAGGGCGTTTCCCAGACTTTTTACTATATATTTTTTGTTACATCTAGGGAGTTTTCAAAAATAGCTTCCTATCCTCCATACCCTCCATAGAAAGGAGCAACCAATTTGACTTACGAAGAGAAAAAGGCATGGCTCTGGCGGTACCGGACGGCCAAGCGGTTCGAGCTGCTCAAACTGGACGAGCTGGCCACGCTGCAGACCGATGCCACCCACACCACCCAGCGCTTTTCTCCTGTGCCGGGCGGCAGCGGCGACGGACAGGCTCTGCCCCGCAGCGTGGAGCGCATCGACGAGGCCCGTCGGGCCGCTGAGGCGCAGTCTGCCGTGTGCGACGCCATCCGGGCCGAGATCATGGAGGTGTTCAGCCAGCTGGACGATGAGGTGGATTTCATGATCCTGTTCCGGCGGTACATCCTGCTGGAGGACTGGCCGGACATCGCGATCAACATCCGCAGTTCCCGCAGCCAGATGTTCCAGCGCCACAGCGCGGCCATAAAAAGACTGGATATCAAAAGTCCGGACTGAACCGGAGCGAACCGGACTTGATAATACTGTCAACCCCTGCTAAAATTTAAAATGCCGAAGCCCGCAGGAAAGACTTACTCCCTTCATCCCTGCGGGCTTTGTGCTGCCCGGCTGACACAGAGGATCACCTTTCCCGACCAACAGCCTGAATGTACCAGCCGGGTTTCTTTGTTATATCCTGCCGTTCGGATCTTCCGGGCGGCTTTTTGATTTTACGGCAAGAGAGGTGGTGACGTGGCCAACGAAGAAAATCTCATCCCGTTCAACGAACGAACTGAGAGCGAACAGAGACAGATCGCCCAGAAGGGCGGCATTGCTTCCGGTGCGGCCCGCCGCCGCAAGCGCAGCATGAAAGAAGCCGCCGACTACTATCTCAGCCTGCCGGAGACCGACCTCCGCCGGGTGAATGCCCTGCTGCGGGATGAGGTGGACAATGAGGATATCGACAATCAGATGTCGGTGGTCATGGGCATTACTGAAGCCGCCAAGCGCGGTGATGCCCGTGCCGCCGGGGTGCTGCTGAAGATGCTGGGCGAGGAGACCGTGCAGGAGGACCCGGCAGCGGATGCACTGGAAGCTGCCCGCAAGCTGCTGGGAGGTGTGGACAGTGCCATTGACTGAGTTTCAGCAGGAGTTCCTTCGCAATTGCTCCCACCGCTGGAACGTCAAGACTGGGGCCACCCGCTCCGGCAAGACCTATCTGGACTGCGCTGTTACCATCCCCAAGCGCATCTGCGCGGCCCGGGACGAGGGCCTTTGCGTCATGCTGGGCAACACCCTCGGCACGCTGGAGCGCAACGTGCTGGAGCCCATGCGGGCCCTCTGGGGTCCGGAGCTTGTGGGCGTGGTGCGCACCTCGGCGTCCGGTAACATCGTGCAGCTGTTCGGCCGCAAGGTGTGCGTGCTGGGTGCCGACAACAAAAAGCACATTGCCCGCATTCAGGGCGCGGCCTTCGAGTACGCCTATGGGGACGAGATCACCACATGGGACGAAGGTGTATTTCAGATGCTGAAAAGCCGTCTGTCCTGTCCGCACAGCCATTTTGACGGCACCTGCAACCCGGATAACCCACAGCACTGGTTCAAGCAGTTTCTGGACAGCGACGCGGACATCTACTGTCAGGCCTACACCATCGACGACAACCCCACTCTGCCGCCGGAGTTCGTGGCACAGCTGAAAAAGGAGTACGCGGGCACGGTCTACTATAACCGCTTTATCCTCGGCCAGTGGGCTGCAGCGGGCGGTATCATCTACCGGCCCTTTGCGGACAGCATTGCCGCCGGGGATGGGCGTTTCCTCTGGCCTGCGGACAAGCCCTGCCGCCCGTGGCGCATCCACATCGGGGTGGACTTCGGCGGCAACGGCTCTCGGCACGCATTCGTGGCCACCGGCATCCTGCCCTACTACGCGGGGGTTGTGGGGCTGGCATCCGCCCGCATCGACCCGAAGAATCAGGACGCTGACTACCTCGCCGCGCAGCTGATCGATTTCTGCACCGCCGTGTTCGCACGGTACGGCGAGATCCACTATCTTTTCTGCGACAGCGCCGAACAGACGCTGATCAACCACATCCGCACCCGGCTGCGGGCCTGCCCGCTTTCCTGGCTGGCCGACCGGGTCAACAACTCCGCCAAGATCCAGATCATCGACCGAATCCGCCTGACGTCCATCCTGATGGGCGGCGGGCGCTTTTGGTATATGCCGGAAGCTGCCACCCTGCGGGACTCCCTTGCCGCCGCCCTGTGGAGCCAGAAGCACCCCGGCGTGGATGAACGTCTGGACGATGGAACCACCGACATTGATACATTGGATGCCTTCGAGTACACCATTGAACGCGATTACAGGAGACTGACTGCAAGATGAACGTTGCCGCTTTTATTGAATACCTGAACAAAACAAAGCATCTTCACCTCGATGCGGACTACTACGGCAACATCGAAGTCTGGCGGCAGTGGTGGAAGGGCGATGTGCCCGACATCCACGACCAGAAAGAGGATGCCCCGGACGGCAGCGTCATTTCGCGGCGTCTGGCTTCCCTGCGGATGCCTAAGCACGTCTGCGAGGACTGGGCAAACCTGCTGCTCAACGACAAGACCACTCTCCAGATCGGCGATGCATCCACCTCTGCCTATTTGCTGGGCAGCGATGAACAGCAGACCGGGGGCCTTTTGCGGCAGCTTCATTTCTGGGAGAACGCAAACCGGCTGGTGGAGCAGGCCTACTGGTCGGGCACCGGCGCTTTTGTGATGAGCGTGGAGAACCTGACGGTGGATGCCTCCGGCAACGCTCTGCCTTCGCCGCAGGGGAGCATCCGGCTGGACTACGACCCCGCCTGCTGCATCCTGCCCATCAGCGTGGAGCGCGGCGTTGTGACCGAAGCGGCCTTTGTGTCCGAGTGCATGATGGGCGGAAAGCCTGCCGTCTACCTGCAGACCCACACGGTCAGGAACGGAAAGCGCACCATCACCAACGAATGGTTTGAGGTGACGGACGACATCTCCGGCACACCGAAGTTCTCCAAGCTCACCGAGGACAAGACCCTGCCGGGCACGGTGAAAAGCATCACGGTCACCGGCGCACCGGCATGGTTCAGCCTGTTCAGCCCGGCTGCTGTCAAGAACCTTGACGGCGGCATGGGGCTGGGCATGAGCATCTTTTCCGAAGCGCTGGACGCCGCGCAGATGGTGGACTACGCCTTCGACAACTACCGGCAGGATATCCGCCTCGGCGGCAAGAAGATCTTCTATGACCGCTCCCTGTGCCGCAAGTGGGTGGACAAGGAAGGCACCGAGCACGCCGTGCCTCCGGATGCCGTCCACCGGCAGATCTTCTACGAGCTGCCCACGCCGGAAGGCGGCATCGACCAGCCCGCTGCATGGCGTGAGTATAACCCCGACCTGCGCACCGCTTCCAACCATCAGGCGGTGCAGGACGCGCTGGACATGATGAGCTTCAAGTGCAAACTGGGCTGCCACCGCTATAAGTTCGATCAGGGCACCGTGACCACCGCCACCGAGTACACCGGCAGCCGTCAGGATCTGGTGCAGAACGCCAACAAGAACCAGATCCCCATCGAGACGGCACTGATCGGCATTCTGCGTGCCATGCTGTGGGCGGCAAAGAACCTGCTGGGCGCACCGGTGGACCCGGAGACCAGCATTTCCGTCAACTGGGACGACAGTTACATCGTCAGTGAGCAGGAACGCACAAACCAGCTGCGGGAGGACGCCATTGCGGGCCTTGTGCCCCGCTGCCGCTACCTCGCCGCCCGGTACAGCCTGAGCGAGGAGGAAGCCCACCAGTGGACAGAAGAAGCCAAGGCAGACAGCCACACTGACGAAGCCCTCACCTTCGGGGGTGCCTGATGCTGCCGCCGTCTTATCTCGACCAGATGCCGGATGCCTTTGTGCAGCTCTGGCAGCAGGTCGAGGACGCGATCTTACAGGACGTTGCCCGGCGCATCGGCAAGATGGACGCCGTGACCCCCACCGCTAACTGGCAGCTGTGGCGCTACCAGCAGACCGAAGCGGTGCGCAACGACGTGGTGAAGCTGCTGGCGAAGTACACCGGCAAGAGCGAAACGGCCATCCGCAAGCTGCTTTTGCAGACCGCGACCGAAGCCTTAGAGCGTGAAGATGCGATCTATTACCACTACGACATGGAGCCGCCCCCTTTTGAAGAGAGCGCCGCCCTGAACAATTTGTTAGACGCCGGTGCCCGCCAGACCTGCGGCACATGGCAGAACCTCACCGCCACCACGGCAAACACCGTCACAGGGGCCTTTGAACGCACACTGGACGCTGCATGGCTCAAGGTGAGCACCGGTGCCTTCGACTACAAAACCGCCGTCAAACAGGCTGTGGACAGCCTTGCAGACGACATGCCCATGGTCACATATCCCAGCGGCCACAAGGACAGCATCGAGGTGGCCGCCCGCCGTGCCGTGCTCACCGGTGTAAACCAGACGACTGGCAAGCTGCAGGTGGCCCGCATGGACGAAATGGGCTGCGAATTTGTGGAGACGACCGCCCACGGCGGTGCCCGTCCTTCTCATGCAGAGTGGCAGGGCAGGCGCTTTCACCGGGGCGGCGCGGTGGACTACAAGGGCAAGCACTACCCGGATTTTGAAGCTGCCACCGGCTACGGCACCGGCGCAGGCCTTTGCGGCTGGAACTGCCGCCACACCTTTTTCGCGGTGTTCCCGGAGCTGGGCGACCCGCCCCAATGGACGCAGGAGCAGCTGCGGGAGCTGAACGCCCGGGACATCGAGTGGAACGGCAAAAAGTACACCGCTTACGAGATATCCCAGATGCAGCGCGCCCGGGAGCGGAACGTCCGCCGCTGGAAAAAGCGGTATCTGGCCGAGGACGCCGCCGGGCTGGACACCACTGACAGCGCTGTGCGCCTGAAAGCCGCCCGCCAGAGCCTGAGTGATTTCACCAAGGCCACCGGCGGCAGAGTGGACAGCGCCCGTGTCAGCGTGCCGAAGTTCGGCAGGAGTGAAGCCAGTAGGGCAAGTGCAAAATCTCAGGCGCATCACACCGACTGGCTCAAGTCTATCAATGCGCAGAGTACCAGCCTGAATACCGTTGCAAAATATTATGATGCACGGTATAATAATACCGAAGAATATCGGTTGCTGATGCAATATGCCAACAGCGTAAAAAGTGGCTGGCTTTCGCCGCTTGCAGGTTTTGACCTGTACAAGAGTACGCACGAGCGCATCCAGACCGAGCTTGTTGGCAAGACTACTGCGGATGGTACTGTTATTACCGGACATACCGCCCATTTCATGGAGCGTATGTTCGGCACATTGGTCGACCCCGATAAGTTAAAATATGACCTTAAAATCATCCGGCGAAGCGGTGTTGGCTATGAAGCCATGCGTGATACCGTTTTGAATCCTGAGCGCATCAACCCTGTAAAAACGGATTCAAGAGGAAAGCGAAGCGTGCGCCTTATTGGCAAAGCGATCGTCACGATAAACCCAGACACGGGACAGCTGATTCAGCTGAATCCAAGGAGTGAGCAGAAATGACCTTTTGTTTTGAAGATTTAGATCCTGATTCCAAGGAGTTTTTGAAGAAGCATGTTCCCAGCGCGGTAAACTGCAAAAGTCTGGATGAACTTCTTTTGGAGCTTGATGATTTCATCACATCGACCTTTGACGAGAATGACGAGCCGACAGCTCTTTCTCGTGAGGGCGAAGCAGTGTACGACAGAATCTACTGTTGCACGCCGTAATTCATAATATCAACTAAACCACGATGCACACGCACCGTGGTTTTCTTTTGCCCATTTTTAAGCACTGTGCAAAATTTGCCCAGTGCTTTTTTCATGCCGTTTTAGCTCATGTCGGAAGAGCGCCGGTCTCCAAAACCGGAAGCGGCAGGTTCGAGTCCTGCAAACGGTGCCATGCGGCGGGCGGCGCGTACCCCGCCCACGACCGAATACTGACAGAGAACAGTGTAAAAAACTGAGGTCTCACACACGAAAGGAGTTTCCACCATGAAGCGTGAAGACGTGAAGAACAAGATCCCCGGCATCACCGATGAACAGCTGAACTGGATCATGCAGGAGAACGGCGCAGACATCAACCGGGAGAAGTCTGCCGCCACGGCCCTGCAGACCCAGCTGGACAACGCAAACGCCCAGCTCAAGACCGCACAGGACGGCCTGAAAGCCTTTGACGGCGTGGACGTGGCAGGCCTGCAGGAGCAGGTCACCAAGCTGAAGGCCGACATGAAGGCGCAGGCCGAGGGCTTTGCCTTCGATAACGCCCTGAATGCCGCCATCATGAGCAAGAAGGGCCGCAGCGTCAAGGCAGTGCGGGCTTTGCTGGATCTGGATGCCCTGAAAGGCTCTGCCGACCGCAGCACCGACATTGCAAAGGCACTGGACGATGCTGCCAAGGCGAATCCGTGGGCCTTTGGTGAGGACGGTGCAGCCGGTGTGGCCGTGGTCTCCACCGGAGCCGCGCACGGTGCACCGCCCGACAACGACAGCGATGGTGTGGAAGCCGCTTTCAAATCCCTGAACCCTGAACTGAACCTGTAACAACGAAAGGAGATTTCTATGGCACATGCAAGTCAGGAGCGTTACTCCGCTCTGGTGGATGCAAAGCTGCGTGCGACTCTGGTCACCCGCGACAATACCATCTTCAACAACCGCTACGAGGGCAGCCCCAAGGCCGGTAAGGTCAAGATCCCTGTCCGCGACACTGAGGTTGCCGTCAAGGCCTACGACAAGGCAAACGGCGTGGATGCCGATGCCGGCACCACCACCTATCTGGATCTGGACATCGACAACGACGAGGCCGTGAACGAGATCATCGACGGCTTCGACGCTGCATCCGTGCCCGACGGCATCACCGCCGAGCGTCTGGACAGCGCAGGCTACTCCATGGCTCTGTCCATCGACAAGAAGTCCATCGAGGCGCTGCAGGGCGCAGCGGGTGCCAACATCAGCGCCACCAAGACCGCCTGCACCGCTTCCACCGCCTACAAGGAAGCTCTGGCCGCAAAGCGCACCCTGAGCCGCAACGGCGTGCCGCAGGCCGGCCGCTGGATGATCGTCAGCCCCGAGTATCTGGAGCTCCTCATGCAGGACGACCGCTTCATCAAGCAGGGCGATCTGTCCCAGCAGCTGGTGCAGACCGGCGCAGTGGGTCAGATCGCGGGCTTTGCGGTGTACGAGTCCAACAACATGGATTTCGAGAACACCACCCGCGTGGCCAGCAAGAAAACCACCACCGAGTTCATCTGCGGCCACCCCAACTGGTGCCACCGCGTCATGGAGTGGCAGACCACGGTGCACCTGCAGGATCTGGGCGGCTCCGGCAAGTACATCGGCGCATCCGCTGTGCAGGGGCGCAAGGTGTACGGCATCAAGGTGTCCAAGCCCAAGACCCTGTACATCAAGCGCATCGAGGCGTAAGGCCATGCTCTACTGCACCTATGACCAGTATGCGGCTGCAGGCGGTACAGTGCCGGAAGCGGCCTTCGGTGTGCTGTGCAGCCGGGCTTCCCGCATGATCGATGCCGCCACCTTTGGCCGGGCGGAGAGCCACGCTGCCGGGTGTGAGGCCTGCCGGGAAGCATTGGCGGATGCCTGCGGGCAGATCATCGGCCTGCTGGCCGCTACGTCTGCGGCGGGCGCTGTGCCGGGTGCTGCCAGCGTCTCAAACGACGGCTACAGCGTCACCTTTGGCAGCAATGCCAGTGTGACCGCCGCCGCCCGGCAGGAAGCCTATGAGATCATCCGCACCGCGCTGGGCAGTGACCCGCACGGCCTGCTGTACAGGGGGATTTTGTGATGCAGACAGCCGTTACTGTGGTGAACCTCATCCACGACACTGCCACCGAGACGGACATGCCGGTGTGCTGGGTGTTCGCCGGGTGCAGCTGGCGAGAATGCCGCTCCACCTCCGGCTCCGGTACTGCCAAGGACCCGGAGCGCACCACCCACATCCGCATCCCGGCCAGCGTGTGCACCATGGGCTATCTGCCCTACGCTCAGTGGGCGGCGCTTCCTGCTGCGGAAAAGGCCAAGCACTGGACCCTGAAACGCGGCTGGAAGCTGGTGCAGGGCGCGGTGCCTGCCTTGACCGTCGAAGAGTATGCCAAACTCGAAAAAACGCACCTATGCTGTACGGCAGCGGCTGTCTCCGATAACCGGGAGCCGCTGCTGCCCCACTGGCACGTGGAAGGGAGCTGATCGTATGAGCGCACCGGTTTTTGATTTCAAGATCACCTTCCGGCCCGGCTTTCAGGCCGACATGGATGCGCGGTTCGCAAAGCTGCAGTTTGCCTTTTCTCAGAAAGTGGCTGCAACGGTAGACCCCTATGTGCCCTTTGACACCGGCACGCTGAAGAACAGCGTGAATCAGGCATCCGACTTCAAGGAAGGTCTGCTGGTGTACAATACGCCCTACGCCCGCAGGCAGTATTATCTGCATGAACAGGGCAAGGGTCTACATGGTGAGAACGGCCTGCGCGGCTCCTACTGGGGCCAGCGGGCCATTGCCGACCACAAGGACGAGATGGAAAAGTTCGCCCATGATGCCGCAAAGCAGTTTCTGGGAGGGAGCAAATGAGCGAAACCGTAAAGCCCACCATTGCCGCCCTGCGGGCATGGCTCAAGACCTGCCCGCTGATCGCCGACGAGCAGGAAGCCACCGGTGCAGCATTCCGCATTGCCGGGCTGGAAGAAGAATCCACTGCCTTTTCCATCGAGGATAGCCCCGGTGATCCCATCATCACCGAGTACATCTCCGGCTGGGAAATGGCGAAGAATTACCTCTTTCTCAGCCGCCGGGAGTACAGCGAGGTGGATGCCGTCAGCATCCAGAACAGCGGCTTTTTCGAGCAGCTCACCGAGTGGGTCATGCAGCAGGATGCCCGCCATAACCTGCCCGACCTCTCGGCCTGTGGCGGGAATAAAACCCCCACCGGCATTGCCGTGACGAACAGCGGCTACATCGTCACAAACAGCGCGGGCAGCTGTAAGATGCAGCTGCAAATGCGTCTGACCTACTACATGCCCAAATGAAAGGAGTTTTGATATGACTGTATCTGAAGCCATTACCAAGTCCGGCATCACGCCCAGCGCGTCGTATACCGGCATTGAGACGGCGAACGATTTTGTGCTGGCGTTCCAGATCGAGAGCACCCAGACCAAGGAAAGCCAGTGGATCGTCTGCGCCGACCATGTGAAGGAGCATTCCGGCTCCCTGAACGCCACCACCGAGGATGCTCAGTACATCCGTACCGGCAACGTCACCGAAAAGACCGGCACCCAGCGCACCCTTACCGTCAACGGCGACCGCTGCGTGGGCGATGCTTTTCAGGATTTTGTGCTGAGCCACAAGATCGTATACGGTACCGGCAGCGATATCATCGTGCCGTACATCTATTTCAGCCTGCGCACCGGCAAGGGCGAAAAGGGCCGCGCTGCCATCATCGTCACCAGCGACGTAGGCGGTGCAGCCGGTTCCAAGGCCACCTTTGCCTGCGACGTGAAGGCCATCGGCACGCCGGACGAGTTTGACTACAACCCCGCCACCCAGTCCGCTGAGCCTGCCAAGGCCGTCAAGGCCGTCAAGGGCTGATTTTTTTTCAAACACAGTCCCCGCTCCATACCCGGAACGGGGATCTTTTATGCCGTGAACAAAGCTTATTCCTCCGGGGCAGAACCGGGGCACGGCCCAAGAAAGGAGCCAGAATATGGTTATTTGTGGACAGGAATTTGAATTTTCCCTGATGAACGCCAACGACCTTGACCGCTTTGAGGATGCCAACGAGCGGATGCAGCGCCGGAGCGCCGAGGAGTCGGAGCAGTTCCGGCGCGGCGGTGTCCGTCTGGGCGACCATGCACGTGCACAGGCACGCATTGCCATGGACTGCATCGACGAGATCCTCGGTGCAGGCTCGTCCGCCCGTCTGGGACTGGATGAAAACAACATGGCCCCCATCTATGACGTGATCGAGGAGCTGGGCAATGCCTTTGCCGCCGAGAAACAGCGCTATGCCGCAAAGCCTGCCCAGCTCATGAACCGGGAGCAGCGCCGCGCACAGGCCAAAAAGGGCAAGCACAATCCGCCTGTAAGCTATCCCGCACCGCCTGCCTCCCGGATGGTGGAGCGGGTGGATGCGCAGGTATCCGCAAAGCAGAAAACCGAGCGGCTGATCGATGCCCGGCAGGCTATGAATGCCCTGCGGGATGATCCTGATGCCATGCAGCAGCTGGCGGCATACGCACTGCAGATCGCCGCAGAGCGCCATGTCTGATCTGCTGCTGGACGAGTTGCCCACCCGGTGGCATGGATACGAGATCATCCCGGATTTCCGGCCCATGGTCTGGCTGGTCAACACCTATGTGCGCGGCCAGACAGGAGATGATCCCATCGGTTTTGCGGTCAGCGCTCTCTGGCGTTTTTACAAAGACCCACACTGTTTTCTGAACGACCCTCAGAAGATCATCGACGCCTACGGGTACATGATCGAGTTTTATAAGGCGGGCGAAAAAGCAGCCGAAAGCGCCGCAGCTGAAAGCAGTACCGCTCCCTCTTCCGGTCTTGCCTTCGACTACCAGTGCGATGCCGGTTACATCGTGGCGGCATTCCAGCAGGCCTACGGCATCGACCTGACCAAGGAGCGGGTGCACTGGTTCCGGTTCCGGGCGCTGTTCGCCGCCCTGCCGGAGGAGACCCTCATGGCAAAGATCATGGGCTGGCGCACCATGGACCTGTCCGAGTACGAGGGCAGTATGCGCGACCGCTACGCCGACCTGCAGGAGCGCTTTGCCCTGCCTGCTGAGCTGAGAGGGGGTGCCGCCCGTGTCGTTTCGGTCGAAGAGCATGACGCTGCGTTCCTTGCGCGGTTCCGGCACTAGCCGCGCCCCGGTGCCCTGCCCATACTGCGGGCGGGCGCTGCCGGTGTGGGCAGAAAATGCCGCATCCGCCCATGGCCTGTGGGTAAAATGCAAAAATCCCGCCTGTAAGCGGGAGGTAGAGATCAAGTTATAACAGCCTGTGCCCTTGTGCCCGCGCTCCGAATGAGAGGTGGACACAGTGGCAGATTTCAGCATCACCGGCGAAGTAAGGCTGAACAGCGACCCGGCAGAAAAAAGCACCAGTAAGTGGACGATAGCCGCCGGGCAGATGATCGCGGACTTTGCAAAACAGGCTTCGTCCAAGCTGGCCGAGGTGGTCAAAAGCGGTGTGGATTACAACGCCACCATGGAAAGCTACCTGACCAACTTTAAGGTCATGCTGGGCAGCGAGGAAGCCGCCGCAACGAAGCTTTCCGAAATTCGCAAAATGGCGGCATCCACGCCCTTCTCGCTGGATGACCTGACCAGCGGCACCCAGACCCTGCTGCAGTTCGGCATCGCGGCAGACGACACCACCGGTGTGCTTCAGCGGCTGGGTGATATCTCGCTGGGCAACGCCGAGAAGCTGCAGACCCTGACCCGCGCCTACGGCAAGATGTCCTCGGCGCAGAAGGTCACGCTGGAAAACGTCAACATGATGATCGATGCGGGTTTCAACCCGCTGAACCAGATCTGTGATGCCACCGGCGAGAGCATGTCCGACCTGTACAAGCGCATTTCGGACGGCAAGGTCAGCTTCAGCGAGCTGGAAGCAGCGGTGGAAGCCGCCACCAGTCAGGGCGGGCAGTTCTACAACGGTATGCTGGAAGCCAGCCAGACCTTCAACGGCAGGCTGTCCACCCTGACCGATAACACGAAGGCTCTGCTGGGGGCACTGTCCGATTCGCTCTATTCGTCGCTGTCCGACCTGCTTCCGGTCGCAAACGATGTTGTTCTGGAACTGACGGATGCATTCACAGAGGGCGGTGTCCCTGCCATGTTGGACACCGCTGCCGAGCTGTTGGACAATTTTGCCGACGGACTGATACAGAAGATACCCGATGCTGTATCTGCTGTTTCTGACCTTCTAACTGAGCTGCTTAATTATCTGGCAGATCATCAGGATGATATTTTTGACACCGGTGTCCAGCTGCTGGAAAATCTCATCATCGGTATCACGGACAGTCTGCCCAACCTCATTACATCAGCGGCCAACCTCATTGCACGGTTTGCTGCCGCGCTCATCTCACATCTGCCGGACATCCTCAAGTGCGGTGCAGCTATGCTGACCACGCTGGTGGACGGTATCATCCGCAGCATCGAAAATCTGGCCGAAGCAGCCCTCGCCTGCATCGCAAAGCTGGTGGGTGTCTGGGACGGAAACATGGACGAGTTCGGCCATATTGGTGAGAACATCGTTCAGGGCATCATCAACGGCATTGCAGGCGTGTGGGGCAAGCTCACCTCGTGGGTGTCCGGCCTGATTGCCAACCTCGTTGGAACGGCCAGCAATGCCGCCACCACCGGCATCGCGTCCGGCGCTGCTTCTGCGGTGGCATCAGCCTACAACGGCAAAGAAATGAACCGTGACCAGCGGCATCAGGACGCACTGGCAGGCAAGGGCATCAGCAACAAGAGCTGGACTGAGCGCCAGAACGAAGCAAAGGCCGCAGCGGCCGAAAGCCAGAAAGCCGCCTCCACCATCTCCCAGTCCGCAGGCAAAGCCGCATCTGCTGTCAGCACCTCCGGCAAAAAGGCCAGCGCCAGCACCAAAGCCGTCACTGCGTCCGTAGTCAAGTCCATCTCCGACACGACCACTACCGTGAAAGACGGCATCACCCGCACGGTGGAGACGGTCAACGAGACCCTTTCCAACGGCAAACAGCAGCAGAAACAGACCATCACCGAGACTTCCCGCCAGATGGTGGGCGGTGTGCTGAAGGACATCAAAACCATCACAGAGGTGGCTGCGGACGGTACCAAGACCGTCAAGCAGACCATGGAGACAGTGCGGGAGACCGCTAAGACGGTCACCTCCACCTTCGAGACTCTGGCAGACGGGGTCAAGACCACCACCCAGACCGTCACCGAGACCCTGACCGACGGCACCGAGACCCAGAAACAGGTCATCACCGAGGTCTACGACGACGTGGTGGACGGTGCCCTCGTGACCATCGAGCGGGTCAAGACCATCGCCGCAGACGGCACCGTGCAGGTAGCCGAGACCACCAAGAAATCCGCTGCAGACACCTTTGACGGCCTGTGGAAGGAGCTGCAGACCGAAGCAGATACCGGCGTGCTGGGCACCTTCGATGATCTGTACACCGCCGTCAAGAATCAGGACTGGCTGAGCATCGGCAAGTGGGTGGCAAGCACCATCTACGGCGGTCTGACTGCCGACCAGAAAAAGCAGGTCAATGATTTTGCCCTTGGCATCGTGACTAAGCTCAACAAAGCGCTGGGCGGTGCCCGCGATCAGCTGGTGCAGGGAGCTATCGACCTTGGCGGGCAGATCGTGAACGGCCTGACCGGCGGCTTCTCTGAGGTCTGGCAGCAGGCGCAGGGCCTCGGCTCCACCCTGATAGAGATCTTCGGCGGGCTAAAAACACCGCTGAGCAATGCGGCCCTTGCCATCAGTCAGGGCCTGAGCGGCGGTCTGCTGTCCAGCTTCCCCACCATTTTTGCGGGCGTGGCCACCATGGTAGGCACTATCGGCGCAGCGTTTGAGGGAATGCTGACCGCCATTTCTGCCGCGCTGAGCGCGACTGTTTTCGGCATCCCGATGGGCCTGATCGTGGCAGCGGCAGCGGTCGCGCTGGGCGTTGCCATTGCGGCCATCGTGGGCAGCATGGGCGGCTCCAAAAAGAACGTAAGCCACGGCGGCGGTTCCTCTGGCGGCGGTTCGTCCGGCTCCGGCGGCATGGGCAGCGTGGACATCACCACCGGCACCGGTAGTCTGGAAGATGCCATCAACGCCAACACCAAGGCGCTGGAAAAGACCAACTCTGCCCTTGCCGATATGATCCGGCAGGCGGGGGCGCTGGTGCTTTCCGACAACATGCGTCTGGGCAGCACCGTGGCTGCATCCGGCACAGCACAGGTGGTGTCCGCCGCCCGCAGCTACCACCGCGAGGGCGATACCACCATCAATCAGTACATCCAGAGCAAGCCTCAGACCGCCGCCGACCTTGCCCGCGAGACCCGCTGGGAAGCCGACAAGGCCAAGGCCCGCAAACGATGAAAGGAGGACACTGTGCTATTTAAGGACCATCTCAAAATCGTGACTGATGCCGGTGCCGTCCTGCATCTGGGCTGGGACTACGATGCCCCTTACGTTCTCGACCCGCTGAACGGGGTGGATGTGGACCTGCAGACCGCGCAGGGTGTCAATCAGATTGGCGACACCGTGGAGGGTCAGAGCGTCTCCGGCGTGTCCCGCACCCTCGATGTGGTGTTCTGGGGCGCGTATGCGCTGGACAATGCCCGGGCGTTCAGCAAAAAGCTGCCCTACTTCACCAAGGGCACCCTGTACTTTGGCGACCACTATTTCACCCGGTTCGTGCTGCAGAAAACGCCCTACTTTTCCAGCTACACGCCGCAGCCGCGCTGTTCGCTCATGCTCTACAGCGAAAAGCCCTTCTGGTACGACCTCAATGCCGTCAGCAGCGTGCTGGGCGGGTACGAAAAGGCGTTCCGCTTTCCTGTCTGCTACGACAGCCACATCTACGGCATCAAACGGGACGGCACGGCGGCAGTGCTGCGCAACGAGGGCAGCCTGCCGGTGCCCTTCACGGCCACCCTGCGGTGCGACATGCCGGTGACGCATCCCAAGGTGGTGGATCTGCAGACCGGGGCCTTCATCGGCTTTGACCTGACCCTGCAGCCGGACGAGACGCTGGAAATCTACCGCAGCACCTCTGACCGGCTGGCCTGCACCCTGACCCGGGCAGGCGTGACCGAGAACATCTTTGCAAAGCTGGACGAGGACAGCACCCTCACCGAGCTGCAGCCCGGCGATAACATGCTCTCCATGCAGGCCGAGAACGGCTCCGGCTACCTGCAGGCATCCGTGAGCTTTTACCCGATGGAGGCGGGCATCCTGCCCGAACCGCTATGAGAATAGACGTTTTGGACGCAGACACCCTTGCCCGCGTGGGCTGGGTGGACGTGTGGGTGTCCCTCTATTGGGACAGTCCCTATTACTCCGAGGGCAGCTTTACCCTTGAGGTGCGCCCCACCACCGAGAACCTGCAGCTTTTGCAGGAGGGCCGCTGGCTGGTGCGCAGCGACGAGAACCCCCGCATCCCCATGCGCATCTGCGCCCGCGCCAACCAGAACGAGGACGCGAACCTTGTGGTGTCCGGCTACCCGGCAACATGGCTGCTGACAAAGCGCGTCTCTGCTGTGACGGTGAAGAACCAGAACGCCGAAGCCGCCATGCGCAGCCTTGTGAGCGCCGCAAAGCCGTGGCCCCGTTTGGAGCTGGGCACCGAGTACGGCTTTGACACCACCTTTGAAAAGCAGACCTCCGGCGGCAGCATTTTCGACTACTGCCAGACCATCGGGCAGGCCTGTGATCTGGGGTTCCGCATCGTGCTGGACGGCAAGGGCAGCAAGAAAAAGCTGCTCTTCGAGTGCTTCCGGCCCACCTTCGACCCAAACCGCCGCTACAGCCCCCAGTGGGGCAATCTGCTGAATTCCGGGTGGAGCTTTTCCGATACCGATTACGCCAACGTGGCCCTTGTGCAGGGCGCTGGCGAAGGTGACGAGCGCGCCACCGTCTGGGTGGGCGATGTAAACGCCACCGGCGCTGATCGGCGAGAGCTGTACATCGATGCCCGGGACGTGCAGCCGGAGGACGGCGAGACCAGCACCAGCCAGAGCTATCTGGCAAAGCTGGCTGACCGGGGCGGCGAAAAGCTTCTGGCCCAGCTGCGCACCGGAAGTATCGAGTTTGACGTGGACGACGACACCCTGCAGGTGGGCGACGTGTTGAGCGCCAGCCTGCCCCAGCTGGGCTACACTGCCATGGTGCGCGTGGCCGACATCATCACCCAGAGCGAGGACAGCGGCACCACCCGCACCATCCGGCTGGGCACGCCCACCTGGCACAAGACTTAGGAGGACTTTATGGCTGATATCATTACTTACCCCGAAAACGGCATTACCTACGATGCCGACGACGCTTCGGGCTACCTCGCCACCCGCCTGAGCGGCGTGTACAGCGCCGAGGAGGATTTCTCCGTCACGGCACAGGGCGGCCTGAGCGTGCAGGTGAGCGCCGGTCAGGCATGGGTGCGCCCGGCGCGGTTCAAGGGCCGCAGCATCATCATGGAGCAGCCCACCACCGTGGTGCTCACCGAAGCGGACCCTGTACGCAGCCGCATTGACCGCATCGTGCTGCGCTACGATGCCGCCGCCAAAAAGACCAGCCTGCAGGTGCTGGAAGGTGTCCCGAATTCTGCCGGGCCTGCTGCCCCGGCCATCACCCGCACCGAGCTGATCTACGACCTCTGCCTTGCCGAGATCAAGCGCCCTGCAGGCTCCACCGCCGTTACCGCCGCCGACATCTACGACACGCGCGCAGATGAGACCGTCTGCGGCGTGATGCGGGATGGTGTGCATGGCATCCCCACCGGCACGCTGGTGCAGCAGTGGAAGGCCGTGATCGAATCCATGAGGGGTGGCAGCTTTTACACCCGTGCCGAGGTGGATGCGCTGTTGAAAAGCTTGAAAAGCGTGGATCCTTTTCCCGTGGGCAGCATCTACCAGAGCACCGCACGTACAAGCCCTGCCGCACTGTTCGGCGGTACATGGCAGGAGATTGCGCAGAACCGGGTACTGATGGGTGCTGGCAGCGGCCACGCAGCGGGCACCACCGTGGAGGCCGGACTGCCGAACATCACAGGCTCTTTTGTCGCGGATGTAAAAAAGGGTGAACATAAGGTATCCGGCGCATTCACTGCCGGCAACGTGATCGCATCTACGGGCGAATACAATTCCTTTTCTGATGTATATAAGTTCAGTCTGGATGCGTCCAAGTCTAATGCCATCTACGGCCGCAGCAACACCGTGCAGCCTGCCGCCTACTATGTGCACATCTGGCGGCGCGTGGCCTGAGAAAGGAGGTTTTGAACCATGAAGATCATTGACGAGAACGGTGCAGCCATTGAAAACCCTGACCTGACGCTTGGGTATCTGGTGGACGACACCGAGCCAGTGGAGCACCCCGCCGTGGAAGGCGTGGAGGAAGTGAGCCACTACGAGACCGTAACGGAGTATCCCGGCGGCGGCAGGGATGTGCGGAAGGTCATCGACGTGCCGGGCGTGCCTGCGCAGGCCGCATGGACCGAACAGGTGCCGGTGCAGAGATACATCCGCTATACGGAAGAAGAATTGGCCGCGCGGGAAAAAGAGCGCCAGCAGGCCGAGGAAGCAGCCCGTCTGCCCGAGACGATTGCCAGCCTGACCTGCCAGCTGACCGACCTGCAGCTGGCCCTGTGTGAACTGTACGAAGGAGGTGGTGTGTAATGGCAAGGATCTATGCGGCCCTGATCCGCAAGGGCATCAAAACGCTGGAGGATGTGCCCGCCCGGCTGAGGGATGCCGTGGCAGCGCTGCTGCAGGAGGACGGCCATGCTTAACGTTTACTCCCGCACAAGGGATGGCGAAACGCTGCTGAGCCGCAGCTTCCGCGCAAAGGAATTTGCCTGCAAAGACGGCACCGACCCTTTGTTTGTGGACAGCGAACTGGTGCAGGTGCTGCAGGCCATCCGTGACCATTTTGGCGCACCAGTGGTCATTACCAGCGGCTACCGCACCGCTGCACACAACAGGGCTGTGGGCGGGGCGGTTTACAGCCAGCATCAGTATGGCCGTGCCGCGGATATCCGGGTGTCCGGCGTGCCGGTGGAGCAGCTTGCCGCCTACGCCGAGACCCTGCTGCCCGGCACCGGCGGCATCGGCCGCTACCCCGCAAAAGGCTTTGTCCATGTGGATGTGCGCAAAGCAAAAAGCCGGTGGGTCGGGTAAAGGCGGTGAACGGAATGGAAACGATCTTATCCGCTGTCATTGCCGGGGCCGTGACCCTGATCGGCGTGCTGATCGCCAACAGCCGCAGTCAGGCCGTGACCGACACCAAGCTCGAAGAGCTGACCCGCGAGGTGCGTGAGCATAACAATTTTGCCCGCCGCGTACCGATTTTAGAAGAACAGATGAAGGTGGCCAACCACCGCATCGCTGACCTTGAACAAAATGAGAAAGTGAGGAATTGATATGAACTTTGGTAAAATTTCTGCCGCCACCATCGCCCGCACCGCTGTGCTGCTGCTTGCCCTGACCAATCAGGTGCTGAGCGCTCTGGGCAAACCTATGCTGCCCATTGAGAGCCAGACTGTGGAACAGCTGGTGACCGCCGGCATCACCACCGTGGCCGCGCTGATCAGCTGGTGGAACAACAACAGCTTCACCTCTGCAGCCATTCAGGCCGATGCCGAATACGCCCGCCTGAAGCAGAAAAGTGAGTGAGAAAGCCCTCGAAGCAGTGTATCAGTAGTACTTTTTGACTAAAAAGTATTACTGATGCAGTCGTCTTTCACAGCAGCCCCGGAAGGCACCCAGACAGCCTTTCCGGGGCTTTTTTTGCTGCCCAGATGATTCGTTCACGCAGATTCAAGAACGTTTCGCGCAGGTTTCGATGACTTTCGCACTGAAATCATGTATAATCCGGGCAGAAGCAAATCGGAAAAGAGCAGTCAAGAGACTGTAAGCGGCCCCCTAACGCCCCAACGTAAAGGGACTGTTGCAAAATAGTCCCAACAAAAAAAAGAGATAGGTTTTCCCGAAAGGGGGTGCCTATCTCTTTTTTGTTGTAAACTGAGATTGTGAAAAAACAGATAGAACCCGCGCGCTGGGTGCATTGCAGCATACCAGAGCGCGGGTTCTCTTTGATCTATAAAGTTTAATCGTCGTCGCTGTCCAGCTTGAGCACAGCGGTAAAGGCTTCACTGGGCAGGGAAACGCTGCCCAGCTGACGCATCTTCTTTTTGCCTTCCTTCTGCTTTTCCAGCAGCTTCTTTTTGCGGGAGATGTCGCCGCCGTAGCACTTGGCAAGCACGTCCTTGCGCATGGCCTTGACCGTTTCACGGGCAATGATCTTGCCGCCGATGGCGGCCTGCACCGGGATCTCGAACAGGTTGCGGGGGATGTTATCCCGCAGCTTCTCGCAGATGCGGCGGCCCTTGGCATAGGCGTTATCGCGGAACACGATCATGGACAGCGCGTCCACAGGGTCGCCATTGAGCAGGAAGTCCAGCTTGACAAGGTCGCTCTCGCGGTACTCCTTAAACTCGTAATCGTAGCTGGCGTAGCCCCGGCTGCGGCTCTTGATGGCATCAAAGAAGTCGTACACGATCTCGCCCAGCGGCAGAGCATAGTGCAGATCAACGCGCACATCGTCCAGATACTTCATGTCGATCAGCACGCCGCGCTTGTTCTGGCACAGATCCATCAGGCCGCCCACATAGTCGTTGGGGGTGTACAGGTGAACATCCACAAAAGGCTCTTCCTGCTTGACGATATTGGAGGGGTCGGGGTAGCTGGAAGGATTGTCGATCATCTCCACAGTGCCGTCGGTCAGGGTAAGGCGGTAGCGCACGCTGGGCGTGGTGGTGATGATATCCAGATCAAATTCCCGTTCCAGACGCTCGGTGATGATCTCCATGTGCAGCAGGCCAAGGAAACCGCAGCGGAAACCGAAGCCCAGCGCGGCGCTGGTCTCCAGCTCAAAGGTGAGGGAGGCATCGTTCAGCTGCAGCTTTTCCAGTGCATCCTTCAGGTCGGGGTACTTGGCACCGTCGGCGGGGTAGATGCCGCAGAACACCATAGGCTTGACCTGACGGTAGCCGGGCAGTGCTTCGGCGGTGGGATTATTGGCCAGCGTGACGGTATCGCCCACGCGGGTGTCCTGCACGGTCTTGATGCTGGCGGTCAGATAGCCGACCTCACCAGCCTGCAGCTGGGCACAGGGAGAAAGGTTGGTAGCACCCATGTGGCCCACTTCTACCAGCGTGAACTCCGCGCCGGTGGCCATCATGCGGATGGTATCGCCGGGCTTCACGGTGCCCTCAAACACACGGATATAGACGATAACGCCCTTGTAGCTGTCGTAGATGCTGTCGAAAATCAGCGCCTTCAGCGGGGCATCCGGGTCGCCGGTGGGAGCAGGAATGTCGGTGACGACACGCTCCAGCACCTGATCCACATTCAGGCCGGTCTTGGCAGAGACGCGGGGCGCATCCAGACAGGGCAGGCCGATCACGTCCTCCACCTCCTGCGCCACCTCGTCCGGGTGGGCGCTGGGCAGGTCGATCTTGTTCAGGATGGGCACCAGTTCCAGATCATGCTCCAGCGCCATGTAGGTGTTGGCCAGCGTCTGAGCTTCCACGCCCTGGGTGGCATCCACCACAAGGATGGCACCCTCGCAGGCGGCCAGACTGCGGCTGACCTCGTAGGCAAAGTCCACGTGGCCCGGGGTATCGATGAGGTTGAACTCGTAGGTCTTGCCGTCCTTGGCGGTATAGTTCATGGTGACAGCGCGGGCCTTGATGGTGATGCCGCGCTCGCGCTCAATGTCCATGTTGTCCAAAATCTGGTCTTCCATGGTGCGCTCGTCCACACTCTTGGTCAGCTCCAGAATACGGTCCGACAGGGTGGATTTGCCGTGGTCAATGTGTGCAATGATGCAGAAATTGCGGATATTGTCTCTTGCCATGTAGTTCCTCCGGGAGAAATTTAAGCTTCCAGTATCCAATCCTCGACATCCACGATCTTTCCGTGCTCGAGGTAGACGCGGGGCACGCGGCGGGACACGCCGCACAGCACCTCGTAGGAAATGGTGTCGGTCTTGCGGGCGATGGTCTCGGCAGTATCACTGACGCTGCCGCCCCACAGAATGGCTTCGTCGCCCTCGTGGATGTCCGGGATACCGGTCACATCCACCATCATCTGGTCCATGCACACACGGCCCAGCACTGGGCAGGCCTTGCCGTGGATCTCCACGATGCCCTTGCCGCAGCTCAGTTGGCGGGGATAACCGTCCGCATAACCGGTGCACAGGGTGGCCACCAGCGTGGGCTTATCGGCGGTGAAGCGGCGGCCATAGCTGGCGCTCTGACCGGGCTGCATTTCCTTGACCATGCTCACCACGGTCTTGAGGGTCATCACCGGCCGGAACTGCCCAAAGCGCACCTCGTCGCTGGGGTCGTAGCCGTAGAGGATGATGCCGGGCCGCGCCATGCAGCGCTCCCGGGCCAATCCCTCGGGCCAGTCCGGGTGCAGCATCACGCCCGCAGAGTTGTCACAGTGGACGGTCTGCGGCTCGCGGCCTGCCGCCTTGAGCGCATGGAACGCTCTGACGAACAGTGCGTGCTGCTCCGCGGTGTAGGCAACATTTTCTTCGGCGGTGTCGTCGGCCACCGAGAAGTGCTGGAACAGGCCGGTCATCTCAAGGCCCGGCAGCTCACACACAGCCAGCATTTCGCGGATGGCGGCATCAAAATCGGTGCGCAGGGCAAAGCCGATGCGGCCCATGCCGGTATCTGCCTTGAGGTGGATCTTTACTCTGCCGCCTGCCTTTACGGCAGCAGCGGAAAGGTTCTGCGCCTGTTCGGTGGAGTAGCACGCTACGGTGATATCCTCGTGGATGAGGGTCTGGGCGTACTCCGGCTGAACATGGCCCAAAATAAGGATGGGCAGAGTCTGCCCGTCCTGACGCAGCTGCACGGCCTCGGTCAGGCAGCTCACTGCCAGCCATGCTGCACCCTCCTGCGCAAAAACGCGGGCACACTGCACAGCGCCGTGGCCGTAGCTGTCGGCCTTGACCACCGCGCACAGCGGCAGGTCACCGGCCCGGGCTTTGACGGCCCGGAAGTTATGCCGCAGGGCATCGAGGTCGATCTCGGCCCAGACGTGTTTTTCAAAAGGTTGAGTCTTCATGATTCATTCTTCCTCGTTTGTAATTGCAAAGCTGCCGCGCCCGGTGTGGACGGGCCGCCAGCCATCGATGCCGCTCTCCTGCAGTGCGTGCAGGGTTTTCTGGCGGAAAGCGTGGTCGGTGCGGCAGCGCTCCTTGACGAACTCCTTGGTCTGTTCGCGCACGGTCACGCCGTCAGCAGGGCAGACGCTCTTGACGATGGGCAGCCCCTCGGCGTGCACTGCGGAAATGACCTCCTGCTCGGTGGCCAGCAGCATGGGCCGGATGAGGGTGAGGTCCCGGCGCGAAAGGTAGGTGACCGGCGAGAAGCAGCCGATGCGGCCCTCCCGCCAGAGATTCATGTAAAAGGTCTCCACGGCATCGTCCAGATGGTGGCCCAGCGCCACCTTGTTGCAGCCCAGTTCCTGCGCCGCCGTGTGCAGCGCGCCGCGCCGCAGCTTGGCGCACAGGGCGCAGGGGTTCTTCTCCTTGCGGTAGTCGAACACCACAGGGCCGATCTCGGTACGGCGGATCTCATAGGGGATATCGTACTGGGCAAACAGCTCCTGCAATACGGTATAATCCATGGGCCTGCCGCCGAACTGCGGGTCCAGCGTGACGGCCTGCACCGTAAAATCAAAGCCGATGTACTTGCGCAGCTCGGCAAGGCCGATGGTAAGGGCCACGCTGTCCTTGCCGCCGGAAACGCCCACCATCACTTTATCGCCGGGAGCGATCATTTCATAGTCCTGCACAGCCTTGCGCATCAGGCCGCACAGACGCTGCATTGCACGGGAACTGCTCATAACAGGGTCACACTTTCCACAAGGTTCACAATGTCGTTGATGGAGGCAAGCTTTGTCAGACCGGAAACATACACCACGTCACCGCTGGGGTAGGTAATGGTGGCCAGCACCGCATAATACGCCTGAATGTCGCAGCGCACGGCCTCCACCTCGGCACCGTCCACGGTCAGGTTCACCTTGCGGGGCTTGATGACGCCATAGGCCTGCTTGAGATCCTTCTCGGACGCATCGATAAAGTCCGCGTAGCTGTCGGCAGTGCCGCGCTGCAGCAGCACAGCTTCGTAGTCCTCACCGTCGGCGCTGTCTGCCGTGGCGAGTTCCAGCACGGTGCCAAGGGTGCTGTCCTCGGTCATCTGGCATACCTTCCAGATGGAACTGTCATAGTAGACGGAAACGCCGTTTGTGCCGGTGTAGTGGGTGTCCGGGTTTGCGGGCACGCTGCGGTTGACCAGCAGCGTTAAAATAATGTAAGCAATGATGCCCAGAGCAACAAAGATGCCCATAGCGGCCAGAAGCTTGGAGGTGCGGCGCTGGGCAGAGGCGTTGCGGTCGATGTCGTTTGGCATGTAAAAAATTCTCCTTGTATCAGTGCGCAGCAAAAGCTGCCATATCCTTTATAGTATACCACACCGGCAGACAAAATTGTAGCGGGCAGCGGCAGAAAATGTGCGGCCGTGGGCAGAAAATTTTGCAGAAAATGCGTTTTTAGAAATAGCGAGGATTCAAGAGAAAACGTGAGATTTTGCAAGATTGAAAAAATTACAATGAAAAAATCAAAAAATGCTGTTGACAGGCACCTTTTTATGATGTATACTGACACTCGCGCCCCAGAAAGGCGCCTGAAACGTACAAAAAGCTTATCAGGAGGAAATAGATATGAGCACTACTCTCGTGAAGCCCGCTGAAGTCGAGCGCAAGTGGTACCTGCTCGACGCTGCCGGCAAGAGCCTGGGCCACGTCGCTGCTGAGGCCGCTGTTCTGCTGCGCGGCAAGCAGAAGGTCGATTATACCCCCAACGTGGACTGCGGCGATTTCGTTGTTGTCATCAACTGCGATCAGGCTGTTCTGACCGGCAAGAAGGCCGAGCAGAAGTTCCACATCACCCACAGCAAGTTCATCGGCGGCCTGAAGAAGGTCCAGTACAGCAAGCTGATGGCTGAGAACAGCGATCTGGCTATGACCTACGCTGTCAAGGGCATGATCCCTTCCAACACCATCGGTGCTAAGGCTCTGACCCGCCTGCACTGCTACCAGGGTGCCGAGCACGCTCACGCAGCTCAGAAGCCCGAGAAGATCGAGTTCTAAGAAGGAGGCAATCGAACATGTACGAAACCAAACCTTATTTCTACGGCACTGGTCGTCGTAAGGATTCCGTTGCCCGCGTTCGTGTTTACACCGGCACTGGCAAGATCACCATCAACGATCGTGATATCGACAACTACTTTGGTCTGGAGACCCTGAAGCTGATCGTCCGTTCTCCGCTGGTCCTGCTGGGCCTGGAGGGCAAGTACGATGTCGTCGTCCGCGTTTCCGGCGGCGGTGTTTCCGGTCAGGCTGGCGCTATCCGCCACGGCCTGAGCCGCGCTCTGCTGCAGCAGAACGAGGAGAACCGTGCTGCTCTGAAGAAGGAAGGCTTCCTGACCCGCGATCCTCGTATGAAGGAACGTAAGAAGTATGGTCTGAAGGCTGCCCGTCGTGCACCTCAGTTCTCTAAGCGCTGATTTTACCCGTATTGCAAACTTTGCAGCTCTGCCTTGGCAGAGCTGCTTTTTTATTGCAAGTTTTCTGCTGAACTGGGGTGCGCGATTGCGCACATCAGGCGGTTGCCCCGCATTTTTTTGATTCCTATACATCCTGCCTAAAAAATGGAGAATTATTTTTCACAATGCGCGCGAAAGGGGTTGAAACCTGCGTGAATGCAGTTTGACCCGGGGGGGATGTATTACAATAAACAAGAAAAGGGGGAAACCCCGACTGTAAAGGATAGAATCAGAAAGGATGTGTTTTATCGTGAGAAAAATCTCAAGACGGGCAGTTTTGCTTTTAGGCGGCGCATTGACACTGACTGCACTGACAGGCTGCTGGCCCAGCGGCATCAGCAGTTCAGAGCAGACAAAAAATGCAGTAAAGACTGCACTGAAAGCGGCAGTTGAGCAAAGCGAGGATTCTTATAATCTGGTCGAAAACAAAGCGCTGAGCGTAAAAGCACGGGCCATTCTGGAGGCATATCTTAAGGAAGTTGAGGCTGGATACACGGATGTCTTTGAGTCTCAGAATGTAACCCATATTTGGCCGACAGATGTAACTGTCGGTGACGACGGATTCGGAACGGCTGTCTTTTCCATGCCGGAGAATGCTGTTGATCCGCAGGCGTGGAAAAGAGCTGCGAATGCATTGGTGGCAAATTTTCTGTGTTATTATCAATACAATGGCAATACTGTTGAGTACTGCGTTGAAATTGTGAAGCAGGAGGCCGCAGATGGACAAGGTGAAGCGGCAGACTATATGGTGATTTTTGCCAAAAAACATGATGGGGAGGAAGGCGGAGAAATCTGGACGCCGCCGATGCTCTGATATTTTTTGATACCAGCATCCCTGTATAAACCCGGAGAAAAAGATTTGACAAAGCTTTCCGGCAAAAGAAAAACGCCTCAGAATTTCTTCTGAAGCGTTTTTTTAAGTCGGCGACTACCT
>ERZ773162.537-NODE-537-length-43572-cov-13.797091_pt1 | contig 43572 bp, 35 predicted proteins | sample MGYA00511113_ERZ773162 | MGnify/ENA primary metagenome ERZ773162 (study PRJEB29015, sample SAMEA2737807) | human gut metagenome | biome: human gut; feature: human-associated habitat; material: faeces | place: China | collected 2012 ... | reverse complement strand
ATGTGTTAAGCACGCCGCCAGCGTTCATCCTGAGCCAGGATCAAACTCTCTGATATAGTGTTTGTCCAAGTTCAAGATAACTACTTGGCTATCTATCCCTTTTACTGTTTTGGTTCATTGAACCGTTCTTTTTAAAATAAATGAATGTAAAAGAATTTTCGTTTTCATGTGTTTCACTGTTCAGTTATCAAGGTTCCTGTCGTTCTTTTTTATCAGCGACAGCTTTTATATTATATCAAAGCTGTTTTTGTTTGTCAAGAACTTTTTTAACTTTTTTCAAAGTTTTTTTATTTTGACTTGTTGTCGTTTTCTGCGACAGCTATAATAGAATATCACATCTTTATCAGCTTGTCAACAGTTTTTTTACTTATTTTTTTATTTCTAAAGAGAAACAAAAAATAAGAACGGAGAAAGAGGGATTTGAACCCTCGCACGGCGCAAACCGTCTATACCCTTAGCAGGGGCACCTCTTCAGCCACTTGAGTATTTCTCCATTGCCTGAATAACAAATCATTATTCAATTTTGCTCAACTACGTGAGCAATGACTATTATATCTAATAAACTATTAAATGTCAATCACTTTTTTTCATTTTTTTCAATTATTTTTTCAATCCGTATTTTTACTTCTTTTGCAATCTCTACAGACTTCATATCCTTGTATTCTTCATAACGGATTGGTTCAAGAAAATGCACTTGTACTTTAATCTTTTCAATTGAGTTTACATCAAACGGTTTATAGGAATCAATTAACGCAACCGGAACAATAGGACACTGTGCTTTCATTGCACACTTAAAGCTTCCACCTTTAAATTCATTTACATGATTCGGATTCTTTGTACGAGTTCCCTCTGCAAAGATCAGATAATTCCTTCCGGATTTTACTTCTTTTGTTACCTGTACCATAACCCGCATTGCCTGTTTTACATCTTCTCTGTCCAGTGCATAAGCTTTCATACATGCAAAAACCTGTTTTAAAAATGGGATATTCTGAATTTCTTTTTTCATGACTACAGAAAACGGTGTCGGGCATGCATGTATAATTGCAAGTACATCAAATAAGCCCTGGTGATTTGGAAAGAACATAAATCCGTTTTCTTTTGGAATATTTTCCTGACCATGAATTTCTATCTCAACTCTCCCACCTTTAATTGCCCGCTCATCGATATAGCGAAGCAGTTCGTATCTTTCTTCTTCGGTATACTTATCCGTATGATTTGCATAATAACAAAGTTTATACCACATATACGGCACTCGTAAAATATTATACAGTACCATTAAAATAATTCTCTTCATAATATCTTTCACTTTCTTTAACTACACCAAACTACTGTAAAACAAACTCCCCAGCAAATTGATTTCACTGAGGAGCACCTATTTTTAAGTTTCTGTCTGTTCTAATAAGTTTGTAAGTTCTTCTTCATAAGACGGATTTTTTCTCGTAAACTGCTTATAATCCTTTTCATAAGTTTTATATTCATCTGTCTTCATGAATTTCTGAAATTCTTTTTTGGAATTTTCACTCATTTCCTCTGTTACATCTTTCGCCTGCACAATCGAATACTTTTTATTGTTATTTTGAACATAGTAAACAGACAGGCATGGAATCTCCAAAGTAGTTTTACTTTCTGAATCCTCTTTTTTCAGTGTATAAATCGCATACATCAACTCATATCCATTAAAAGAACCTAATGATTCACATTTTGTAAACTTTACGCTCTTTGCATCATAAGCTTCAAACAATGTCATATAATGTTTGATTTCTGTTTTCAGTTCACTTGAAACTTTGTCCTTTTTATCCATCCCAAAACATTTCTTTACTGCATTTTCATCTGTTTTGGTATAAGCCTCTATTAATGACTTTGTTATTTTTTCAGGGGATTTTGTATTTACTTTCGTTCCACATCCGCCTAATGACAACAGTACAATGACTGCTGTCATAGACAGAAGAATCCCTCTTAATTTTTTCATCATAACTCTCCTCGTACTTATCGTACTTATGCACTCTATTCTTTTGCTGTCTCAGTTTCTTCTTCCGTTTCTTCTGATTCCTCTTCTTTTTCTCTTACTTTTGCAATACTTGCAACTGTAATATCATTTTTCAGATTCATCAGCTTTACACCTGAAGTAATTCTTCCAAGAATGGAGATATCTTTACATTCCAAACGAATAATAATGCCTTCTGTTGTAATCAGCATAATTTCGTTTTCTTCATTGACCGCTTTTACACCAACTACATTTCCGGTTTTTTCTGTAATCTTATAACATTTTACACCTTTACCGCCACGGTTCTGGCAGGTAAATTCTCCAACCGAAGTCCTCTTGCCCATTCCTTTTTCAGAGACAATCAGCAGATAATCTCCCTGACAGCTTAACTGCATGCCAATCACTTCATCTTCATCCTGAAGATTAATGCCTCGCACACCCATAGAAACTCTTCCGGTCTGTCTTACATCTGACTCATGGAAACGGATGCACTGTCCGAATTTTGTTACAAGAATCACATCTTTTTTGCCGTCTGTAAATTTAACTTCAATCAGTTCGTCATCATCTCGAAGAGAAATTGCCGCAAGTCCCGTTTTTCTCACATTGCTGTAATCCTCAATCGGTGTCTTTTTGACAACACCTTTTCTGGTTGCCATAAACAGAAATTCTCCGGCTTTGAATTCATTAACCGGAATCACCGCTGTAATCTTCTCTTCTGCCTGAAGGGATAACAGATTTACAATCGCTGTTCCTCTGGCTGTACGGCTTGCTTCCGGAATCTCATAAGCTTTCAGACGATACACACGTCCCATATTCGTAAAGAACATCAGATAATGGTGAGTCGTTGTCATCAACAGTTCTTCCATATAGTCGTTATGAATGGTTGCCATGCCTTTGATTCCCTTACCGCCTCTGTTCTGACTGCGGAAGTTATCTACGGTCATACGTTTGATATAACCTAATTTGGTCATGGCAATCACCGTATTTTCTTTTGGAATTAAATCTTCCATGGATAAATCATATTCATCAAAACCGATGGATGTTCTTCTGTCATCTCCGTATTTTTCAGCAATTAATAAAATTTCCTGTCTGATAACACGAAGCAGAAGACTTCTGTCACCTAAGATTGCTTTGAGTTCACGGATTTTATTCACCAGCTCATCGTACTCACCCTGCAGGCGGGCACGTTCCAGTCCGGTTAATGCACGCAGACGCATGTCTACAATCGCCTGAGCCTGAACTTCTGTCAGTCCAAATGCAGTAATCAATCCTTCTTTGGCTTCCTGTGTATTTTTACTTGCACGGATAATACGAATCACTTCATCGATATTTTCCAGTGCTTTCAAAAGTCCTTCTAAGATGTGGGCTCTTTCCTGCGCTTTATTTAAATCATATTTGGTTCTTCTTGTAACTACATCTTCCTGATGCTGTAAATAATATTTCAGCATATCCAGAAGATTCATCACTTTCGGCTCATTATTTACAAGCGCAAGCATGTTTACCCCAAAGGTATCCTGAAGCTGGGTATGTTTGTATAACTGATTTAAAATAACATTCGCATTTGCATCTCTTCTCAACTCGATACAAATACGCATACCCTCTCGGTTTGAGTGGTCGTTGATAGAAGTGATTCCATCAATCTTTTTATCTCTTACCAGTTCTGCCATCTTTTCAATCAGACGCGCTTTATTTACCATGTATGGCAGTTCTGTGACAATAATCTGGCTCTTGCCATTTGGAAGCGTCTCAATATCTGTGACTGCGCGTACTCTGATTTTTCCACGTCCGGTACGGTAAGCTTCTTCAATTCCTCTTGTTCCAAGAATCATAGCTCCTGTTGGGAAATCCGGACCTTTTACGATCGATAAAATTTCATCCATCCCGGTATCTCGATCCTCTTCCACATAGTTGTCAATAATTTTAACAACCGCAGAAATGGTTTCTCTTAAATTGTGCGGTGGAATATTTGTTGCCATACCAACCGCAATACCGGAAGTTCCGTTTACTAAAAGATTCGGGTAACGGGACGGCAGTACCACCGGCTCTTTTTCTGTTTCATCAAAGTTCGGTGCAAAATCAACTGTATTCTTGTTGATATCTGCAAGCATTTCCATGGAAATTTTACTCAGCCTTGCTTCTGTATAACGCATAGCAGCTGCGCCATCACCATCCACAGATCCAAAGTTTCCATGACCGTCTACAAGCGGATATCTTGTAGACCAGTCCTGAGCCATGTTTACCAACGCTCCATAAATTGAACTGTCACCGTGAGGGTGATATTTACCCATCGTATCACCTACGATACGAGCACATTTTCTATGTGGCTTATCCGGTCCATTATTCAATTCAATCATTGAAAACAGAATTCTTCTCTGTACCGGCTTTAAGCCATCTCTTACATCGGGAAGCGCACGAGATGCAATAACACTCATTGCATACTCAATGTACGACTCTTCCATTTTTTTCTGCAGGTCCACCTCGTGAACTTTATCAAAAATATTATCTTCCATTCGTCTCTCCTTAACTCTGTTTAAGTCAATTTAACATCATATGCTGACCAGAATCACGCACCAAGTCTCACAGACGTTCGACTTGAACAATCTATTCACGCATCAAACTTAAATATCAAGGTTCTTGACATATCTTGCATTTTCCTCGATAAACTCACGTCTAGGCTCTACTTTATCACCCATAAGTGTCTTAAATGTTAAATCCACTTCTGAAGAAGTTTCTTCATCCATAACAACTTTTAACAAAATACGGCGTTCTGGGTCCATTGTTGTCTCCCATAACTGCTCTGCATCCATCTCTCCAAGACCTTTATAACGCTGTATACGATTATTGCCGTCACGTCCGATTTCGTTAAGAATCTCATCCTGTTCTTTTTCTGAATAAGCATAATACACTTTTTTATTCCGTTCAATCTTAAACAAAGGTGGCTTTGCAAGATATACATGTCCCTGTTTAATCAGCTCCGGCATGAAACGATATAAAAATGTCAGAAGCAGGGTTGCAATATGTGCACCATCGACATCGGCATCCGTCATGATAATAATTTTATTATATCTGAGCTTGCTGATATCAAAATCTTCGTGAATTCCTGTTCCGAAAGCCGTAATCATCGCTTTGATTTCCGCATTTGCATAAATTCTGTCCAGACGCGCTTTCTCTACATTCAGAATTTTACCTCGAAGTGGAAGAATCGCCTGAGTCGCACGGCTTCTTGCAGTCTTTGCAGAACCACCGGCAGAATCACCCTCTACGATGTAAATTTCGCACTTAGACGGGTCTTTATCCATACAATCTGCCAGCTTTCCAGGAAGAGACATTCCCTCAAGCGCAGTTTTTCTTCTGGTTAAATCTCTGGCTTTTCTTGCTGCATCTCTGGCTCTCTGTGAAAGCACAGATTTTTCTATAATGATTTTTGCAACTGCAGGATTCTGCTCTAAATAGATCTCAAGCTGATTGGCTACGATATTATCCACCGCACCTCTTGCTTCGCTGTTTCCAAGTTTCTGTTTTGTCTGTCCTTCAAACTGAGGGTCTTCAATCTTGACACTGATGATTGCAGTTAATCCCTCACGAATATCTTCACCGGAAAGATTCGCATCGCTGTCTTTTAATAATTTATTCTTTCTTGCATACTCATTAAAGGTTTTTGTCAGTGCATTTCTAAAACCAACTACATGCGTTCCGCCTTCCGGAGTTGTAATATTATTTACAAATCCATAAGTGTTTTCTGTGTAAGAATCATTATGCTGCATTGCAACTTCTACCATAACTCCGTCTTTTGTTCCCTCAAAATATAAAATCTCTTCGTAAAGAGCTGTAGTACTTTTATTTAAATACTGCACAAATTCCCGGATTCCGCCTTCATAGTGAAAAACTGTTTCTTTTGGTTCTTCCCCACGATTATCTTTTGCAATAATTTTAAGACCTTTTGTCAAAAATGCAATTTCACGGAATCTGTGTTTCAATGTATGAAAATCAAATACGGTCTCCTCAAAAATTTCAGGATCCGGATGGAACGTAACCATTGTTCCGGTCTTTTCCAAGTCACAATCCCCAATGACTTTTAGTTTATAAATAGTTTTTCCACGTTCATAACGCTGACGGTAAATTTTACCCTCATGATAAATCGTAACCTCAAGCCAGGTCGACAGTGCATTTACAACAGATGCACCTACACCATGCAGACCGCCGGATACTTTATATCCGCCACCACCGAATTTTCCTCCGGCATGAAGAATTGTAAATACAACCTCTACCGCAGGGATTCCCGCTTTATGATTAATTCCTACCGGAATACCTCGTCCATTATCAATAACCGTAATCGAATTATCTTTGTTAATTGTAACTTCTACTGTATCACAATAACCGGCCAGCGCCTCGTCTACCGCATTATCCACAATCTCATACACAAGGTGATGCAGACCTCTGGATGAAGTACTGCCAATATACATACCCGGTCTCTTTCTTACTGCTTCCAGACCCTCCAGTATCTGAATCTGGTCGGCTCCATACTCTGTTTTAATTTCTGTGTTCATCCAATTCCTCCTGTTTCCCTGATATCAGTTAACGATGGTTCCGTCTACTACTTTGAAAAGTTTATTTATCTCAAACCTGCTGTTCACAAATTCATCCAGACCCGTACAGGTAATCATGGTCTGAATATTTTTGATGCTCTCCAGAAGATAATTCTGCCTGTTCACATCAAGTTCTGATAATACATCATCCAGCAGCAAAATGGGAACATCTTTAATTTTTCTTTCTACCAGATGAATTTCTGATAATTTCAATGACAAGGCTGCTGTACGCTGTTGTCCCTGAGAACCGTATTTTCTAATGTCGATATGATTTATTTTAACACACATATCGTCTCTGTGGGGACCCGATGATGTGTTTTTAAATTTAAAATCTTTTTCTCTGTTTTTAAGCAGTATTTCCAGAAACTGTTCTTCTTCCACATTGGGCTCATAAATCAGCTCAATCTGTTCTTTTTCTCCTGTAATACTGCTATGTATCCGCTGTATCACTTCATTCATCTCACGAACAAATTCACGTCTGCTTTGAATTACCGAGGCTCCATAGCGAACAAGCTGTTCGTCCCAGATATCCAGCGTACTCTTAAGACTTTCTTTTTGTGCAATATCTTTTAACAATTTATTGCGCTGATTTAAAATGTGATTGTACTGAAACAAATCCGACAAATAGATTTTATTAAGCTGACATAATTCTGAATCAAGAAATCTCCGGCGCTCACCTGGACCATTTTTTATAATATTTAAATCTTCCGGTGAGAAAAATACAATATTCACAATCCCCAGAAGTTCTTTTGCTTTACGGATTGGAATCCCGTCAATTGCAATTCCTTTCGCTTTATTTTTTTTCAAATGCATATCTATTCTGTGGGAAATGCCCCCTTTGTTTATTCTGAGCTTGATATGCGATTCATTTTCATGAAACCGAATCATCTCACGGTCTTTACTTCCTCTATGTGACTTTGTTGTTCCACAAAGATACACAGCTTCAAGGATATTTGTTTTTCCCTGTGCATTGTCGCCATAAAAAATATTGGTTCCCTTGTCAAACCGCAAAGATAAAAACTCATAATTTCTAAAATCCTTTAATTCCATTGATTCAATATACATCTGTACACCTGTCGCTATTTCACAATTTTAATTTCCTGTCCATCATAAGCTACAACATCACCGTCATACAGTTTCCTGCCTCTTCTTGTATCTACTTCTCCATTTACGGTTACAAGACCATCCTGAATAACGTATTTTGCCTCCACTCCGTCTTCTACTAGATTAGCTGCTTTTAGTGCCTGACCTAATTTTATAAATTCATCTCTTAATTTTATAATTTCCATGTTTTGTCCTTTCTGCGTTAATACACTTCCGGAGTCTTTCTGTGCTTCCGATTATCTTCCGACAGAATTAAAGTTTACCGGAAGAATGAGATATACATATTGTCCTGCATCATCCCGAATAAAGCAAGGTGCTTTTGGATTCATGAGATAAATATGGATTTCTTCATCATCAATGACCTTTAGTGCATCAATTAAAAATTTTGGATTAAAACCAATCATAATATCTTTTCCCATTTTGTTAATGTCGATGTCTTCTTTCATCGAACCAATCTGAGAGTCGATCTGGAGTTCCATACCCTCATCGTTAATTGTAATAATAATTGGTTTTTTATCTCCTTCTTTTACAAGAAGAGTTGCACGGTCAATACTATCTAAAAATTCTTTTTTGTTCAGTGTTACCTTTGTTTCGTAATCACTGGACAACATCTGGTCAATCTTGAAATATTCTCCCTCAATTAATCTCGAAACAACTTTTGTATTGTCAAATTCAAACAGAATATGATTTTCAGCAAAATAGATATCCACCATGTCTTCTGTCTCACCGGATAAAATCTTACTGATTTCATTTAAAGTTTTTCCCGGAACAACCACTTTCTTGTCAGAACATTCATTCTTTAACGGAATCTTTCGGATTGAAATACGATGTCCATCAAGGGATACGACTCTTAATGTATTGTTGGCAATCTGAAATAATTCACCTGTCATCAGTTTATTGTTTTCATTTACTGCGATAGAAAAGATGGTTTGACGAATTAATTCTTTTAATGTGAACTGTGAAATCTGAACACCTTCATTTTTTTCGATAAATGGCAGATAAGAGAAATCTTCACCTGACTGTCCCGGAATATTAAATTTCGCTTTTTCACAAGTAATGGTTGTGTTTTGTTTTTCGTCTGTCACAATTGTAACATCATTATCAGGTAATTTTCTAACAATTTCTGAAAAGATTTTCGCATCAAGAGCAACGATTCCTTTTTCTTCGATAGAACCCTCTACAATTGTCTCAATTCCAAGTTCCATATCATTTGATGTAAATTTGATAATATTGGCAGATGCATCAATCAGGATACACTGTAAGATTGGCATTGTCGTTTTTGAAGGAACTGCCTTCATGACAATGTTTACACTTTTTAGTAACTCAGACTTTGAACAGATTAATTTCATAATGTGGATAACTTCCTTTCTGTGAAAATGGTTTTGCTATAAACATATATATATATATAATATATTAATAGTAGTAGTAGTAGGGGATGTGGATAATGTGGATAACTCTTGAAACCCTTGTAAATAAAGGGCTTAAGGGGTGTTGACAATGTGGATAACTATGTGGATAACTTGTGGATAACTCAAAATCAATGTGGATAACTTTTCTGCTTAAACAACTTAAAAAGTACTTAAAAAAAAGTTATCCACATTTTTCACCGAGTTATCCACATAGTTATCCACAAAAAAATGGCAGTTATCCACATTTTTTTTCGAGTTATCCACATTTTTGACACCCAAAATGTGGATAACTATGTCAATTTTCAAGAGAAGTGTGGATGAAGATTAATTTTTTAATTTTATTTAAGCGAATTTTTAGCTGGATTAATCTTCTTTTTAAGTATATTAATCACTTCTCTGGTTTCTTCAGAATACTGAACTTCTTTTTCGATTCGTTTGATTCCGTTCATAATGGTACTATGGTCACGTCCCCCAAGCTTGTCACCGATGATTTTCAAGGTGATATCAGTCATTTGACGGCAGAGGTACATGGCAATTTGGCGCGGATAAGTGATTTGAGAGCTTCTCTTGTTTCCTATTAAATCACTGGCGGATAAATCAAAGTGTTCAGCAACCGTACGGATAATGATTTCAGGGGTTACGACCCTCATCTCTTCATCCGGAGAAATGATGTCTTTTAAGACTTTTTCAGCCAGAGCGAGGTTAATTTCACAGTTTTCCAGATTGGCAAATGCCATGATCTTATTGAGAGATCCCTCTAATTCACGGATGTTTGAGGTAACGTTCTTTGCGATGTACTCAATGACATCATCATCAATATAATAGCCGTCAAGTTCTTCTTTTTTCTTAAGAATCGCCATTCTTGTCTCGTAGTCAGGAGCTGAAATATCAACGATTAAGCCCCATTCAAAGCGGGAACGAAGGCGGTCTTCTAAGATTTCCATATCTTTCGGAGGTTTATCAGAAGATATGATAATCTGTTTTTTTGCACCGTGAAGTGCATTAAAGGTGTGGAAAAACTCTTCCTGTGTAGATTCTTTTCCTACAATAAATTGAATATCGTCAATCATCAGAACATCGATGTTGCGATATTTCTCCCGAAACTTAGTCATGGTCATATCTGCATTATTACCACTGCGGATAGATTCAATCAATTCATTTGTAAAAATTTCACTTGTAACGTACAATACCCGCGTTTCTGGGTTTTTCTGCAGAATAAAATGTGCAATTGAATGCATTAGATGTGTTTTTCCAAGACCAACGCCACCGTAGATAAACAGTGGATTATAAGCTTCTCCTGGGGATTCAGCAACCGCAACGGACGCTGCATGTGCCATTTTATTGTTGCTTCCGACTACGAAAGTATCAAATGTATAGCGGGGATTTAAGTTTGCACGCTCAACATTTTCATTAATAATAGTTGAGGGAGCTTGTACTGTTTCAGATGGAATATCTTTTGGCTCGATTAGGGCAATTTCATATTCTTCTCCGGTTGCCTCAGAAATGGCTACTTTTAAGGGAAGAAGATAACGGTTAGTAATATAGTTGATACCAATCAGCCCGGTAGGGACTACAATTGTCACTTCATTGTCCTCAACACTGTGGACAGTAAGCGTTTCAAGCCATGTTTTGAAAGAAATATCAGAGAGCTGATGTTCCTCTCTGATGGTATTAAGAATATCCGTCCATTTTTCTTGTATTGGATGCATGGTGTATCTCCTGTGTTTAAGTAAATATAAAACAACGTAACAATAGAAAGTGCGAAAAATACACTTTCTATCAAAATACTACAAGTTTTGTATTTATCTATTCTATAATAAATTGGGACTTTTATCAACCGTTTAATCACAAAAATGTGGAAAACTATGCGAAAAATGTGGAAAACTTTTCCCAATGTGGATAATGTGGATAACTTGCAAAAAAGCAATGTGGATAATGTGGATAACTCGAAAAAAGGCATTATTTGCAACCAGTAAATGTGGATAATGTGGATAACTTCTTTCCACATTATCCACACGCTAAAACCCTTGATTTTAAAGGATTTTTTAAAAACCAAAAAAAGTTATCCACATTTTTTTTGAAGTTATCCACAAAAAAAGGTCGAGTTATCCACATTTTTTTTGAAATATTATGTAAACCAAAAAATGTGGATAACTTTGTGGATAACTTTTTTAAAGAGTGGAAAAATTGAAAAGTTATCCACAAAATGTGGATAACTTGCAAAAGTGAAAATGTGGATAACTTTTTCGCAATGCGGATAAATGTGGAAAACTTAAAAAGCGCAAAATAATCCATAAATGACAAATTTTAAAAGCTTCAGTCAGGCATAAATTGGTATAAAAAAATCGAAAAAATGCTTGACGGAGAGGGGGTTTATGAATATAATTGAAATGATGTTTACTAAATAATGCATAACCATAGGAATACTATCTCAAGATAGATAGATATTTATTTAAAGGAGGTGCCTGGAATTATGAAAATGACATTTCAGCCAAAAAAGAGACAGAGATCTAAAGTTCACGGATTCAGAGCTAGAATGAGCACAAAAGGTGGAAGAAAAGTTTTAGCTGCAAGAAGATTAAAAGGAAGAAAAAAATTATCAGCTTAAGACCGCAGACATGTGGTCTTTTCTTCTCTTTTCATTAAAAGGATGGTTTATGAAATATTCGGAGTCGTTAAAGAAGAACAGAGATTTTCAACTGGTTTATAAAAGTGGAGCATCAAAAGCAAATCGATATCTGGTTATGTATGTAAGAGAAAATCAGTTAGAAAAAAACAGAGTTGGCATATCCGTAAGCAAAAAGGTGGGAAACAGTGTTGTGAGACACCATCTTGCGCGCCTCATAAGAGAAAGTTACCGGTTAAATGAGGAAAAGTTTAAATGCGGATATGATATTGTAATTGTAGTCAGGGTAAATGGAAAGAACCAGGGGTTCCATTCCATAGAAAGTGCATTAATGCATTTAGGAAAACTCACAAAAACCATAAAAAGCGAAGAGAATGAAAACGATACTAATTAAATTGATTCGGTTTTATCAAAAGTATATATCCCCATTAAAGAGTACACGTTGTCCCTATATTCCTACGTGTTCTCAATATGGACTGGAAGCAATTGAAAAATATGGAGCAGTAAAAGGCTGCTTACTGGCCGGTTGGCGAATTTTAAGATGTAATCCATTTTCCAAAGGCGGATATGACCCGGTGCCCTGATGAACCGAAAAATGATGTGGATAAGAACACACACTAATTAGAGAAATATTGGGGTCACCGGTTATATAAGGAGGACGAATTTTGGGTGCATTGTTAAGTAAGAGTTCAATGCCGATTGTAAAATGGGTAGCCGAGGTAATGGGCTGGCTGATGAACGGCATTTACAAGATTGGGATTCATAATCTCGGTCTTTGTATTATATTATTTACAATTATCATTTATGCATTCATGATACCTCTGCAGATTAAACAGCAGAAGTTTTCAAAAATGAATGCAGTTATGTCACCAGAATTGCAGAAAATCAGTAAAAAATACAGAGGAAAAAAAGACCAGGCTTCTCAGATGAAGATGCAGGAAGAGACAATGGCAGTTTATGAAAAATATGGTGTGTCTCCAACAGGAAGTTGTCTGCAGTTATTCATTCAGATGCCGATTTTCTTTGCTTTATACCAGGTTATTATTAATATTCCTGGATATATTGGCGAGATTAAAGCAATTTTTGACAAAGCCGTTGTAAGTATCACAAGTGTAGACGGATACGCAGATGTCCTGACACAGTTTATCAAGGATGAGGGATTAAGAACTTATACTTGGAGAGCAGATGATGTAACAACAAACCGTATTATTGATGTATTATATAACTTATCACCAACACAGTGGAAACACTTAGGTGAAATCAGTGATTTTAGTGGATTCTCAGATGTATTAAGCAATACAGCAAATACAATTCGTCCGATGCAGAATTTCCTTGGACTGAATATCGCAGATACCCCGCTTGCACTGATTAAGTCAGGATGGAGTTCACACTCTTATCTGTTGATTCTTGCAGCAGTTTTAATTCCGGTATTATCCTGGCTGACACAGATGTTAAACATTAAATTAATGCCAACGGCGGCAACCACTCAGGACGGTGGAGCAAATGACCAGATGAACGCAACAATGAAGAGTATGAACACATTTATGCCTCTGTTTTCTGCATTTATCTGTTTCTCATTCCCGGTTGGTATTGGTATTTACTGGATTGCCGGTTCTGTGATTCGTTGTATCCAGCAGCTTATTATTAATAAACACCTGGACAACATGGATTTAGAAGACTATATCCGTAAAAATCAGGCAAAAGCTGCTAAAAAACGTGAAAAATCAGGACTTCCGCCACAGAAAATCACACAGCAGGCAAAACAGAATGTCAGAAATATTGAAGAACCAAAATGTACCACAAATTTAAAGAAATACAATAATAACAGTGGTTCAAAAGCTGTAGATACTTACAGAGAAGTACCGGAAACAAAACCGGGAAGCCTTGCATCAAAGGCTAACATGGTTGCAGAATTTGATAAAAAGAATAAGACAAAGAAAAAATAACGGTAAGGGGGAAGCGTTATGGAATTCAAAGAGTTTTCTGCTAAAACAGCAGATGAGGCAATTATCAAAGCCAGCATTGAACTTGGCGTTTCCAGTGAAAATCTGGAGATTCAGGTTGTGACTGAAGGCAGTTCAGGATTTTTTGGAATCGGTAAAAAACCGGCAATCATAAAAGCTCGCAGAAAAGAAGAAACCTTACCGGAAGAACCTGTAGCAGAAGAAATAAAAGAGTCTGTTCCGGTAAAAAAAGAAGTGAAAAAAACTGATAAGGCAGCAGAAAAACCTGTAGAAGAAACCGTAAAACCGGTGAGACATCAGGAAACAAGAAAAGAGCAGCCAAAGCCTCGTGAAGAGAAGAAAATCATCAAACGAAGCGAGGAAGAGATTGCAGAAATCAAAGCGGAAGCTGAGAAGTTCTTAAGTGGCGTATTCAAAGCAATGGAGCTTGAAGTTGAGCTTAAAATAGAATACACAGCAGAAGACGGCAGCCTTGAAGTTGAATTTATCGGACAGGATATGGGTATTCTGATTGGAAAAAGAGGACAGACACTGGATTCTCTTCAGTACCTTACAAGCCTTGTTGTAAACAAAGGCAGACAGGGTTATGTCCGTGTAAAACTTGATACAGAAGACTATAGAAACAGAAGAAAAGAAACACTTGAAAATCTTGCAAAAAGCATTGCTTACAAAGTAAGAAAGACGAGAAAACCTGTTTCTTTAGAGCCGATGAATCCTTATGAAAGAAGAATTATTCATTCTGCACTTCAGGGGAACCGTTATGTTGAAACATATAGCGAGGGCAGTGAACCATATCGCCATGTGGTTGTAAAATTAAAGAAATAATGTAGTAAAAAATAAAGACGTTCTAGGTGAAAGTGTGAATGTTGGAGATGGATTCTCTGTGCTTTTATCTGGAGCGTTTTTTGTTTCTTAAGAGTAAATAAAAAAGTATATTAAATTGGGTTAGGAGGCTGGATTATGCCGATACTGGCATCAGAAACGATAGCAGCAGTTGCAACAGCTATGACCGCTTCAGGAATTGGAATTATACGAATGAGTGGACCAAAAAGCCGTGAAATTGCAGGAAAAATCTACCGTTCCAAAAACGGAAAAAATAAGATAGAAGAAGTAAAATCTCACACGATAAACTATGGTTTTATTTATGATGGAGACGAAGAAATTGACGAAGTTTTAGTCATGGTAATGGACGGTCCGAGAAGTTATACAGGGGAAGATACCATTGAAATTGACTGTCATGGCGGTGTGCTTGCAATGAAAAAAGTGCTGGAAACAGTCATTAAGTATGGTGCAAGACCGGCAGAGCCAGGCGAATTTACCAAGCGTGCTTTCTTAAACGGAAGAATTGATTTATCACAGGCAGAGGCAGTCATTGATATAATTAATGCAAAGAATGAGTATGCATTAAAGAGTTCTCTTCATCAGTTAAAAGGCTCTGTGCAGAAAGTCATCCGTGAAATCAGAGAGAATATTATCTATCATATTGCATATATCGAATCTGCTTTAGATGACCCGGAACATATCAGTGTGGATGGTTATGGGGAAACTTTGGGGAAAGATATCAAAATTCAGAAAGAGAAAGTGGAAAACCTTCTTTCTACAGTAAAAGAAGGAAAGATGATGAAAGAGGGCATTAAAACAGTTATCGTAGGGAAACCAAATGCCGGAAAATCGTCTCTTATGAATGTACTTGTAGGAGAAGAACGTGCGATTGTAACGGATATTGCAGGTACAACAAGAGATATTTTAGAAGAAACGATTATGCTTCATGGAATTTCTCTTCGTATGATTGATACTGCCGGAATCCGTGATACAGAAGATAAAGTAGAACAAATCGGTGTAGGACGGGCAAAAGAGTATGCAAAAGATGCGGATTTGATTCTTTATGTGGTGGATTCTTCACGTCCTCTTGATGAAAATGATGAAGAAATCATGGAGATTCTCGAAGATAAAAAGGCAATTGTGCTGTTGAATAAGACCGATTTGGAACAGAAAGTAACCGAAGAAATGTTAAAAGAAAAGCTTTCTCATCCAGTTGTGTCGATTTCAGCAAAGGAAGAACAGGGAATTGATGTGCTGGAACAGGAGATTAAAAACATGTTTTTTGAAGGTGAATTAAGCTTTAATGATGAAGTTTATATCACAAATATGAGACATAAAACGGCTCTTGAAGAAGCACTTGACAGTTTAAAAATGGTTGAAAACAGCATTGAAATGCAGATGCCGGAAGACTTCTTTTCGATTGATTTAATGAACGCTTATGAGTCTTTAGGAAGTATTATCGGAGAGGCTGTAGGGGAAGATTTGGTCAATGAAATCTTCTCAAAATTCTGTACCGGAAAGTAAAAAATCAGGATAAATATAGAAGCAAAAAAGGAGAAAAACAGATGAATCATTTGACAGAAAATTATGATATTGCTGTTGTTGGTGCAGGTCATGCCGGATGTGAAGCAGCACTTGCATGTGCACGTCTGGGGTTGGAAACGATTATGTTTACGGTAAGTGTGGACAGTATTGCACTCATGCCCTGTAACCCAAATGTCGGTGGTAGTTCCAAGGGACATCTGGTACGTGAATTGGATGCTCTGGGTGGAGAAATGGGAAAAAATATTGATAAAACATTCATCCAGTCTAAGATGTTAAATGTATCAAAAGGTCCTGCTGTTCATTCTTTGCGTGCGCAGGCAGATAAACAGGAATACAGCAGAAGTATGCGCCATACACTGGAAAATACAGAACATCTGACCATTCGTCAGGCAGAGGTAACAGAGATTCTTGCTGAGGACAAACAGATTAAAGGAGTAAGAACCTATTCTGGTGCAGAGTATGCAGTAAAAGCGGTTGTGCTTTGTACAGGAACTTACTTAAAGGCAAGATGTATTTACGGTGATGTAAGCAATCATACCGGTCCAAACGGACTTCAGGCAGCGAATCATCTGACCGATTCCCTGAAAAAACTTGGCATCGAGATGTATCGTTTTAAGACAGGAACACCTGCCAGAATTGACAAAAGAAGTATTGATTTTTCAAAAATGGAAGAACAGTTTGGAGATGAAAGAGTTGTACCGTTTTCTTTCTCTACCAATCCTGAAGATGTTCAGATTGACCAGGCATCCTGCTGGCTGACTTATACCAATGAAACTACACATGAGATTATCAGAAATAATTTGGACCGCTCTCCATTATATTCCGGTATGATAGAAGGAACAGGTCCCAGATACTGTCCATCCATTGAGGATAAAGTCGTACGTTTTGCGGACAAAAAACGCCATCAGGTTTTTATTGAGCCGGAAGGATTATATACAAATGAGATGTATGTAGGCGGAATGTCAAGCTCTCTTCCGGAGGATGTACAGTACGAAATGTACCATTCTGTTGCAGGATTAGAGCACGCAAAAATTGTAAGAAATGCCTATGCGATTGAGTATGACTGTATTAATGCAAGACAGTTATATCCGACACTTGAATTTAAAGAAATCAAAGGTTTGTTCTCAGGCGGACAGTTTAACGGAAGTTCAGGATATGAAGAAGCAGCTGCTCAGGGATTGATTGCAGGTATCAATGCGGCAATGAAAGTGCTTGGAAAAGAGATGCTGATTTTAGATCGTTCCGAGTCTTATATTGGTGTATTAATCGATGATTTGGTTACAAAAGAGAATCATGAACCATACCGAATGATGACAAGCCGTGCGGAATACAGACTGCTTTTAAGACAGGATAATGCAGACTTAAGATTAAGAAAAAAAGGTTATCAGGTGGGTCTTGTAAGCAAAGAACAGTATGATTATGTTTTGTGGAAAGAAGCAAAAATCGAGGAAGAAAAAGAGCGTGTGGAACATACTTATGTAGGAGCAACGAAAGAGGTACAGGAACTGCTTGAACAGTACGAAAGCACACCTCTTAAAAATGGATGTTCCCTTGCAGAATTAATCCGCCGTCCGGAATTAAACTATGAATTATTAGCTCCTTTAGATAAGAAAAGACCGGAACTTCCGGAAGATGTAAGAGAACAGGTTAACATTAATATCAAATACGATGGATACATTAAGCGCCAGATGAAACAGGTGGAACAGTTTAAGAAGCTGGAAACAAAGAAACTTCCGGAGGAACTGGACTATGAAGCAATCAGCGGACTTAGAATTGAAGCAAGACAGAAATTAGAAGAATACCGTCCGGTTTCTGTAGGTCAGGCTTCCAGAATTGCAGGGGTTTCTCCGGCAGATATTTCTGTCCTTCTTGTGTACCTGGAATCTTATCGAAGAGGGGGAAATGGGAATACATGAATTATGATTTAACGCTGTTAGAAAACGCTGTAAAAGAGTTTAAAATTACACTTTCAGAAGAACAAAAAGCGCAGTTTATTCAGTATTATGAGCTGTTAATTGAGTGGAATAAGGTGATGAATCTGACCGGAATTACAGAGTTTGATGAGGTACTTCAGAAGCATTTTGCAGACAGTCTTTCGGTTGTAAGAGCACTGGATATGAGCAAAATTGAGAGCTGTATTGATGTCGGAACAGGGGCAGGATTTCCTGGAATTCCATTAAAAATTGCGTTTCCTCATCTGAAAGTAACTCTGCTGGATTCCTTAAATAAACGTTTGAAATTCTTAAATGAAGTCATCGAAAAATTAGGTTTAGAAGGCATTGAAACAGTACATGGACGTGCGGAAGATGGTGCAAAAAAACCAGAGCTTCGAGAGGCTTTTGATTTAAGTGTGACACGTGCAGTTGCAAGGGTAAGTGTAATCAGCGAGTATTGTCTGCCTTATGTAAAGACAGGTGGATACTTTGCTGCATATAAGTCGGGAAAAGCGGCAGAAGAACTGGAAGAAGGCAAAAAAGCGATTGCAGTTTTAGGCGGAAAAGTCGAAAAAACAGAAGAATTTTTGTTGCCGGACTCAGATATGGAACGTACGATTTTGCTGATAAAAAAAGTAAAAAATACACCGAAAAAGTATCCGAGAAAAGCAGGAACTCCTGCAAAAGAACCGATTGTATAAGTGGAAAATTGTATGAAAATAAAGAACGAAAGAGAGCTGAAAAAGGCTCTCTTTTTTTTATTAGGGATATTTGCAAGGATTCACAGAAAAAACACATTCTCATCTAATTTTTATCACAAATAGTAAATAGAATAGAACGGTGAGAAAAATATAAAAAAGCAAGTACAATATTAAAGGAGGGAATACCTTGATTGAAGTAAAGGATCTGGTCAAAAAATATGGTGACCATGTGGCCGTAGACCATTTGAGTTTTACCATAGAAAAAGGAAAAATTTATGGATTTTTAGGACCAAATGGAGCAGGTAAATCGACTACAATGAATATGATTACCGGCTACATTGCCTCGACACAGGGAGAAATTCTGATTGATGGACACAACATTTTAGAAGAGCCGGAAGCCGCAAAAAAATGTATCGGTTATCTGCCGGAGCTACCTCCGGTTTATCAGGACATGACAGTCAGAGAGTATTTAAAATTTGTAGCTGAGTTAAAATCCATTCCAAAAGCAGAGCGGGAAAAGAATATAAAAGAAGTTATGTCAACTACAAAGCTTGAGGAAGTACAGGAACGTCTGATTAAGAACCTTTCAAAAGGTTTTAAACAGAGGGTTGGAATTGCACAGGCTCTGCTTGGATATCCGGAAATTATTATTTTAGATGAGCCGACCGTTGGTCTTGATCCGAAACAGATTATTGAAATCAGGGATTTGATTAAGAGCCTTGGAGAAAAACATACCGTTATTTTAAGTTCACACATCCTTTCGGAGGTAAGTGCGGTCTGTGACCATGTATTGATTATTGACCGTGGAAAACTGGTGGCAAGCGACACACCGGAGAATTTAAGTAAGGTAATGGAAGGTGCAAATTCTCTTGAACTTACAGTAAAAGGGAAAGAAGAAGAAATCAGAGAGGCAATGAACCTCGTAGAAAATATTCAGGAAATGATTTACCATGAATCTTTTGTGCCGGATGCCTGTGATTTTACCGTTAAAATATCAGGGGAACAGGATATGAGAGAAAACATTTTCTTTGCTCTGGCAGATGCAAAATGTCCGATTTTAAAAATGCAGCCGACAAATATGACTCTGGAAGAAGTATTCTTGAAATTGACCGAAGACGACAATGAGGAGGAGAAAGAAAATGCTGGCGATTTATAAAAAAGAATTAAAAAGTTATCTTACATCCATGCAAGGATATGTGTTTATGGCATTTATCATGCTGGTTTTGGGGATTTATTTTACGGCATATAACTTAAATTATGCAAGTCCGGATTTTGGAACAACCTTAAATTCCGTGACGTTTGTATTTTTGATTATCACTCCGATTTTAACAATGAGAATTTTAGCGGAAGAAAAAAGAAATAAAACAGACCAGTTATTATTCACTTCACCGGTGCCAATCTGGAAGATAGTATTCGGAAAATATCTTGGAATGGTGACAATTTATCTGATTCCAGTTGTGATTACGTTGTTTTATCCGCTTATTTTGGCAAAATACGGAACAGTTTCTTATCCTATGACCTTAACTGCAATTGTTGGATTTTTCTTTTTGGGATGTGCCAATATTGCAGTTGGACTTTTTTTATCTTCGATTACGGAAAGTCAGGTTATCGCAGCGGTTCTTACCTTTGTGGTATTATTCTGCAGTTTTGTCATGAATGGAATTGAATCTTTCTTTTCACAGACAGCGATGGCTTCCATGCTTGCATTTGCGGTACTTGCAGTCTTAATTGCAATGGTCGTCTATCAGATGACAAAAGATAATATTTTGACCGGAATTACAGGAGTGGTACTGCTTGGAGCAGTTGTAATTATATATATTGTAAAATCCTCTTTGTACGAGGGAGCAATTCAAAAATTGTTAGATTTGCTTGCAATCGCAAATCATTTTGATAATTTTGTAGGAGGAATTTTGGATTTCTCCGGAATTGTATATATGTTATCCGTAATCTGCATTTTCATATTTTTAACCGTTCAGTCAATACAGAAACGGCGTTGGAGCTGATGATTTGAGGTGAATAGAGAGGAGAAAATGCAAATATGAAGACAAACAATGAAAATAAAGAGTTAAACAAAGACTCAAATAAAGATTTAAATAAAGACTTAAATAAAGGGTCAAATGAAGATTTAAATAAAGAGTCAAATAAAGACGTAACTAAAAAAACGAATAAAGAGTCAAACGGCAAAAAATTCAAAAAAATAGATTTCAAAGAATTACGAAAGAAAAGCAAGGAAAAACGAATCCAAAATAAAAAGAACTTAAAGCATGGTTCCTACAGCATGGGTGCAATTACAATTTTTATTGCGATTATCGTAGTATTAAATCTGGTATTGCAGGAAGTGCCGTCAAAATACAGAGAAATCGATTTAAGTACGCAGAAACTTTACAGCATTGGTGACCAGACAAAGAAAGTACTTAAAAAGCTCAATAAAGACGTAGAGATTTATTATATTGCGCAGAGTGGTTCAGAAAGCAGTGATATCCAGAAACTTCTGGAAAAATACGAAGAGGGCAGTGACCACATCAAAGTGGAACAGAAAGACCCTGCAGTAAATCCGAAATTTGTTTCACAGTATACATCGGATGGCGTGAGCAATAACAGCGTAATTGTTGTGTGCGGAGATAAAAATAAAGTCATTGATAACAACTCATTATATGAAACGACTGTTAATTATCAGACTTATAGTAGCGAGGTAACCGGATTTGATGGAGAAGGCCAGATTACAAGTGCAATTAATTATGTAACATCCGATAGTATGCCGGTGATGTATACGTTAGAGGGACACGATGAAGCAACCATGAGTGATACCTTAAAAGATACCATTCAGAAAGCAAATATCGATATTCAGTCTTTAAATCTGCTGACAATGGACAGTGTTCCGGACGATGCAGATATCTTGTTTATCTTTGCACCGGCAAAAGATATTTCAGAAGATGAGGCGTCTAAGATTATTTCTTATCTGGAAAATGGCGGAAAAGCGTTGATAGTTTCTAATTATTCTTCTGAAGAAATGCCAAATTTTGCTTCTGTATTAGAGAATTATGGTGTGAAGACGGCAGATGGAATTGTGCTTGAGGGAGATACCAATCATTATATTTCTCAGAATCCATCCTATCTGCTTCCAAATATCGAAAGTAATGACATTACTTCAAGCCTGTCATCTGGCAGTCGATATATTTTAATGCCTCTGGCACAGGGAATTGTAAAGAGTGATAACTACAGAGATTCTCTTGAAATCACCGATATTCTGACGACTTCAGATGGTTCTTACTCAAAAGTAAATGTAGAAGATATGCAGACAATGGAAAAAGAAAGCGATGATATTGACGGACCATTTGCAGTTGGTGTTTCCATCACAGAGAATTTAGATGATGAGAAAGAAACACAGATTGTTTACTATTCATCCGAAGCGCTGTTTAATGACCAGATGAACACAATGGTATCCGGAGCAAACTATGAATTGATTTCTGCTTCTGTAAACTGGATGTGTGAGAGCGAAGAGGATAGTAATACAATTTCTATTGCAAGTAAGAGCTATGATACTTCAACACTTACAATTCCGGCAGCAGATGCAAGTTTCTGGAGTATCTTTGTAACAGCAGTTGTACCGGTAGTGATTCTGGTAATCGGCGGTGGTATCTGGATGAAGAGGAGAAAACAGTAATGAAGAAAAAAAATATCGGATTAATCGCAGGAATTGTACTGCTTGTTGTGCTCTGCGTAGTCTATTTTGTTCTTCATAATCATAATGCCAACAGCAGTGAAGCAGATAGTACAGATACAGCAACAACAGCGTTTGAGACAGATACAGACAAATTGACAGAGCTGACTGTGACAACGGAAGGTCAGTCTTATACTTTTACAAAATCAGATGATAAATGGAGTTATAGTGCAGATGCTTCATTTCCACTAGACCAGAGTAATTTTGAAGAGCTGGCAGGAAAGTTAAAATCAATCAGTTCAGACAGGAAATTAAAAGATGCAGAGGCTGTATCCGAGTATGGACTGGATGCACCTGTTGTACAGGTTTCTATCAAAAATTCGGATGATGAAACCCATACGTTAGAGTTTGGTGCAGTAAATGACATGACGAGCAATTGCTATATGACTGTAGATAATGATACCAGTAAAATCTATATGGTTGCTTCTGATCTTGAAACCGCTTTTAATTTTAATTTAAGTGACCTTGCAGAAAAGGAAAGTTTCCCGTCTATTACGGCTACTACAGTTACGAAACTGACTGTAGAAAAACAGGGCGAAGAAGCCGAAGTGATTGAAAAGAGTGATTCTGCTTCCACCGGATGGAGTTATGCAAAAGGAAGCACACAAAGAGATATTGACAGTTCTAATACTTCCAATCTCTTAAATGGAATTTCCAGTCTTTCCTGGGGCAGTTTTGTAAGTGCAGATACCAGTAAGCTTGCAGAGTATGGATTGGATGCACCGACCAAGATTACGATTGATTATCAGGTGACAGAGGCAAAAGACAGTGACGACAGTGACACGAGTACCAGTGAAGATGGTACGAGTGAAGACAGCAGCAGTAATGAAGATGCAGAAAATGACTCTGACAGCGACAGTACCACAGAAACTGTGACAACGAATAAGCAGGAAGTTTTGCTTCTTGGAGGTCAGGACAGCAGTGGGAATTATTATGCGAAGCTTGAAAGCCAGTCCAACATTTATACCATTTCATCTTCGAGTGTGGAAAGTTTCTTAAATATCGACGTGAAAACTTTGGTCAGCAATTATGTTTCTAATTATATCTTTGCAGACCTCGACCGTGTAACAATTCAAAAAGATGGAGAATCTTATGAATTTACAAAAACAACGGAAGAGAAAGCAAAAGAAAAAGATGACAGTGATGATTCAAAGTCTGAAGATAGTGATACAGAATCGGATACAGAAACTGTGACAACCTACTTTATGAATGGAAACGAAATAAAATTGGAAGATTTCTCAAGCTTCTATAGCAATATTAGTTCTCTGGAATGTCAGGAGTGGCTTGATGAAGTACCGGAAACACAGGATGAGCCGGAAATGACTGTAGAATTTTATAAAGAAAATGGAGTTTACTTCAAAGTAGAATATTATCCGTATGATTCTAACTTCTATCTTGTAAAAAATAATCAGGGAACTGCGTGTCTGGTCAATAAAATGAAGATAAAAGAAATTGAAAGTTCTTTTGAAAAATTTTTGGAAAAACAGAATTAATGATTAAAAATTAAAAATCGAGAGGAATGTTTCACGTGCAACATTCCTCTCGATTTTTAGTCATCAAGAAAAACAGACAGACAATCAAATAACTGTTCTGGTGATTCTAAGTGAGGAAGATGTTTTGTTTCTTTTAAAATGTAAGTCTCAATTGCCGGATTTAATTCTACATATTGAGAGAGAACTTCGCTCTTAGTGAGTTCGCCTTCCCCTTCGATAATAAAGATGCTGTTGTTTATATTTTTTAATGCATGCACGATATTGTTGTTAGTATATCCTCCAAGTAAGCTGGAGAATAAGAAACGACCGCTTCCCATGCCTTTGTGGGCTGCTTCATAGTAAGTGTCGAGCCATTCTGCTTTGATATGGAATGGATTGTAAAGATAATCTTCTGTAAATGCAAGTTGAACATTACTCTGGCAGACCATCATGTTATAAACAAGAGTTCCGAACACAGGAAGCTCAAGAAAAGATTTATAAAGCTTGCTGCGTTTAGTTGGAATCTTATTTAACTGTGAAAGTGCCGGCGGATTAATCATTAAAATTTTTCCAAACAGTTCGTTTTCGTTATGACAGGCGAGGACTGTAAAAGAGCCGGAAAAACCACTGGTAATCACATCTGTTCTTTCGTGAATTACGTTTTTGATAAAATCAGATATTGCCTGGACATATAAATAGTTGGTGTAAGTAATGTGCTGTTTATCAGAACGGCCGCATCCAGGTAAGTCGATGCAGTAGACGGTATGATTTTTCTCAAGCTGTTTTACAAGTGCTTCCCATTCATAAGCGGAACTGTAAACAGTTAAATCGTGAATTAATAAAACGGGAGAACCCGTACCTTGTTTTGTGTAATAAATTTTTCCAAAACGCCAGTTGTAATAATTGCTTGCCGTTGACTTTAACAAGTCTTTCATTATTGCGGTTGTAGAAATCAGATGGTTCATGAAATGAATAATAGCAGTTGCGGTGGTAAATAAAATACCGGTTGTAATAAGTTTGTATCTATGCTTTTTCATAAAAAAACCTCCAATATAGGATTACTTTAGTTAGTTATAATTATAAGCCATTAACTCTTATTATACAAGCTGAAAGTAGGGAGAAGAATCGTGTGATAATAAAAAAATGGGAAATGTTTCACGTGAAACATTTCCCATTTTTTTATTGATTGATTAATGAAATTTATATCGTAAAAAAATATAATGTTTCACGTGAAACATTTGTGTAGAAATACGTTTAAGAAGATGTTATAATAACCATTGAATGAAATAAATACGAAGTTTGATGAAAAGAGGAAACTTAAGTGGGAAGAATAATAGCAATAGCAAATCAGAAAGGCGGAGTAGGAAAATCTACAACTGCAATCAATCTGTCTGCATGTCTTGCCGAGCTGGGACAGAGAGTCCTTCTTATTGATATTGACCCACAGGGGAACACAACAAGCGGAGTCGGCGTAGACAAAGATAATGTTAATGCGACTTTGTATGAACTTCTGGTGGGAGAGTGCGAAATTTCGGACTGTCTGATTGAGAATGTATTCGAAAATTTATCCTTGATTCCGTCGAATGTGAATTTGTCTGGTGCAGAGATTGAACTGGTAGGCGTAGAGGGGCGTGAATTTCTTTTGAAAAATCATATTGATTCTATTCGTGATAATTATGATTTTATTATTATGGACTGCCCGCCGTCTTTAAATGTGTTGACTATCAATGCAATGACAACAGCAGATTCTGTACTGGTTCCGATTCAGTGTGAGTATTATGCACTCGAAGGATTGACACAGCTTATTCACACGATTGAACTGGTTCAGAACCGTTTAAATCCGGATTTGGATATTGAAGGCGTTGTATTTACGATGTATGATGCAAGAACAAATCTGTCATTGCAGGTTGTTGAAAATGTAAAGAACAATCTGGACCAGTCTATTTACAAGACCATTATTCCGAGAAATGTTCGTCTTGCGGAAGCACCGAGTTATGGGCTGCCAATTACCTTATATGATAAAAGATCAGTAGGGGCGGAAAGCTACAGACTCCTTGCAGAGGAAGTATTACACAGGGAGGATGAAGAATGGCGGTAAAAAGAGGTGGACTTGGCAAAGGTCTTGATTCTATGATTCCGGTTTTAGATTCTACAGCGACAAAAAAGAAAACCGGAAGAACAGCAATCGATAAAGAAGCGCTGCAGAATGCGGCAAAAGAAGCTCATAAACATCAAAAAGAAAAGATGGAATTTGAGGGGAAACCTGGAGAACAGGTACAGATTGTGAAGCTGACAAAGGTTGAGCCGAGCAGGGAACAGCCGAGAAAACAGTTTGATGCCGATGCACTTCAGGAACTGGCAGAATCTATTAAGCAGTTTGGTGTACTTCAGCCATTATTGGTCCAGAAGAAGGAAGACTATTATGAGATTATTGCCGGGGAGCGCAGATGGAGAGCTTCTAAACTGGCAGGACTCAAGGAGGTTCCTGTAATTGTAAAAGAATTTACAGAACAGGAAGCCGTTGAAATTTCTCTGATTGAAAATATTCAGCGGGAAGATTTAAATCCGATTGAAGAAGCAATGGCATATAAACGTTTGATGGAAGAGTTTCATTTAAAACAGGATGCGATTGCAGAACGGGTTTCAAAGAGCAGAACTGCAGTTACAAACTCAATGCGTCTTTTAAAATTAGATGACAGAGTTCAGCAGATGCTGATTGATGAAATGATTTCAACCGGACATGCAAGAGCTTTGCTTGCACTGGAAAGTAAGGATGCACAGGCGGAAGCGGCAGTTAAAGTATTCGATGAAAAATTGAGCGTACGAGAAACAGAGCGTTTAGTGAAAGAACTGTTAAATCCAGTGCAGAAAAAAGAAGAGAAACCCAAAAATCAGGCAGAAGAACTGGTTTATAAGAATCTGGAAGAGAAAATTAAACAGATTATCGGTTCAAAGGTTGCAATTAACCGAAGGACAGATAATAAGGGAAAGATTGAAATTGAATACTATTCTCAAGAAGAATTGGAACGTATTGTTGAATTATTGGAAACAATAGGATAAGAGAGAAAACGAGGAGTTAGAGCAGATGGGTAATCTAATCAGCAAGATTCAGTCTATTTCCGGTGTGCTGTCAATTTTTTTACTGATTGTGGTAATTGCACTTTTGGTATGTGTGGTCAGTCTTTTTTTGGAAGTAAACCGACTGAATCAAAAATACCGCGTATTTATGAAAGGAAGAGATGGACAGTCTCTTGAAAAATCGTTCCGACGCAAATTTGCAATGATTGACAAAGGGCTGGATGCGGCAGCGGCAAATGAGCAGGAAATTGAAAAATTAAAAGAAATCATGGGAAACACCTTGAACAAATATGCTATTGTGAAGTATGATGCATTTGAGGATATGGGAGGAAAACTCAGCTTTGTTCTGGCTATGTTGGACGATAAGAATACAGGATTTCTTCTGAATGCGATTCACAGCAGAGAAAACTGTTTCCTCTATATTAAAGAGATTGTAAATGGGGAATCCTATGTAATATTAAGCCAGGAAGAAGTGCAGGCATTAAAACAGGCCGTAAATTTCAGACAAAACTAAAAAAAAGAAGCAGGGAGAAAGATTATGTTAGACATTAAATTTTTAAGAGAAAATCCAGATGTAGTAAAACAGAATATTAAAAATAAATTTCAGGACAGCAAATTACCTCTGGTAGACGAAGTAATCGAATTGGATAAGAGAAACCGTGAAATCAAAGGAGAAGTAGAAGCGTTAAGAGCAGAAAAAAATAAAATCTCCAAAATGATTGGTACTCTTATGAAAGAGGGCAAAAGAGAAGAAGCAGAAGAAGTAAAGAAACAGGTAACTGCAAATGCAGAGACTGTAGACCGTTTATCTGCTGAAGAAAAAGAAGTAGAAGAAAAAATCAAAAAAATCATGATGACAATTCCAAATATCATTGATCCATCTGTTCCGATTGGAAAAGATGACAGCGAAAATGTGGAAGTACAGAGATATGGTGAACCGGTTGTTCCGGACTTTGAAATTCCATATCATGCAGAAATTATGGAAAAATTCAATGGTCTTGATTTAGACAGTGCAAGAAAAGTAGCCGGAAACGGTTTTTACTATCTGATGGGAGATATTGCACGTCTTCATTCCGCAGTTATTTCTTATGCAAGAGATTTCATGATTAACAGAGGATTTACTTACTGTGTACCGCCTTTCATGATTCGAAGTGACGTTGTTACAGGTGTTATGAGCTTTGCGGAAATGGATGCGATGATGTACAAAATCGAAGGCGAAGATTTATATCTCATCGGTACAAGTGAACATTCCATGATTGGTAAATTTATTGATACAATCATTCCGGAAGAAGAGCTGCCAAAAACACTGACCAGTTATTCTCCATGTTTCAGAAAAGAAAAAGGTGCACACGGACTTGAAGAAAGAGGTGTATACCGTATTCATCAGTTTGAAAAGCAGGAAATGATTGTTGTCTGCAAACCGGAAGAAAGCAAAATGTGGTTCGATAAATTATGGCAGAATACAGTTGATTTATTCCGTTCTATGGATATTCCGGTTCGTACACTGGAATGCTGCTCTGGTGACCTGGCTGATTTAAAAGTAAAATCTGTAGACGTAGAAGCATGGTCTCCAAGACAGAAGAAATATTTTGAAGTAGGAAGTTGTTCAAACCTCGGTGATGCACAGGCAAGAAGATTGAAAATCCGTGTGAATGGAAATGACGGTAAATACCTGGCACATACACTGAATAATACAGTTGTTGCTCCGCCTAGAATGTTAATTGCATTTCTGGAAAACAATCTGCAGGCAGATGGTTCAGTAAGAATTCCGGAAGCACTGCAGCCATACATGGGTGGAATGACTGAGATAAGATAAGGAGGCAGTCTTTGCACAGTTATTTAAGGTCCATTGGTTTTTCAGAACTGGAAAGAAAAGAACTTGACCAGATTTTGAAAGAGGTAATTACACAATACGATGAAAAGACAGTAATAGAAAACTCTGAGGGACATCTGTTTGTGGAAGTATCAAAAATATTTGGATGTGACGTTGGAATTACAGTCTGCGGAGAATACGATGAAAATAATGAATTTGAGATGGAATATTATTTTCCGTTCTTCCGCGGAACTGGAATTACGACACAGGAAAATGTGTTAATTGAACGCCATGTGGGAAAAGAGTCCTATGCCGGAGCAGTGGATGATATAAGAATCGGCGTTACAATTATCTTTTATCTGCAAAATGCAGCCGAATATCTGACAGAACACCGGCATGGACATTATACAAAGGGTGTGTATCCGGTGACTCTTGCCGGACTTGCAAGAGAAGCCAGAATTCTTCTTCCTGTTAAGAAAGATGAAAAACAGCAAAGAGAAGAACGGGAGAATACCGTGAATCGTAATCGAATGATTGCAGCAGCCCGTAATGGTGATGAAGAAGCAATGGAAAATCTGACGATGGAGGATATTGATACATATTCTATGATATCTGGCCGTATAGCAAACGAAGATATTTATTCGATAGTGGATACTTATTTTATGCCTTATGGAATGGAATGTGATTTGTATAATATCATGGGAGAAATCACAGAATGGTCCATTACAAAAAATACACTGACAAATGAAGAAATCTATCAGATTCGCATTTCCTGCAATGATATGGAAATGGATATCTGCGTTAATGCAAAAGATCTTTTAGGGAAGCCGGAAGTTGGACGAAGATTTAAAGGAGTTATATGGCTTCAGGGAAATGTGGATTTTTAGATGAAACCTGAGAATTAAAAGAAAGAATCTTGCTTGCGAGATTCTTTCTTTTGTTTCACGTGAAACATCTTATCGGTTGAGGGTAGGGTTAAATTATGGTAGAATGATACCACATGATACAAGACAGTGTCATAAAAACTCACAAATTCACCAAAGATAAAGTGATATTGTGAAATAAAAAAGAAGGGAAAAGGAAAAAATGGAGTTATTTGTCAAAGTGATGAATGTAGTCAATGATATCGTATGGCATCCTGTAATGTGCGTGTTTCTTATGTTTGCGGCGTTGTGGTTCACGTTTCATTTAAGAGGCATGCAGGTACGAAGATTTGGCGATATGCTTAAATGTCTGACTGAAAAGGGCGACAATAAACAAGATACTGGTCTTTCTTCTTTTCAGGCATTTGCAACAACAGTTGGAGGTCGTGTAGGAACCGGAAATATTGCAGGAACGGCAACTGCAATTTTTATGGGGGGACCTGGTGCAATTTTCTGGATGTGGGTTACTGCAATTTTAGGTGCATCCACAGGAATGGTTGAGTGTATCTTAGGTCAGGCATATAAAACGAGAAATCTGGGAGAATTAACCGGAGGACCTGCTTTCTATATGTCAAACGGAATTAAGAATAAAAAATTAGGAAAGATACTGGCCTTTTTATTCTGTATCGCAGTCTTTATCGGACCTGGATTCTTGCTTCCGGCAATGCAGACTCAGACAGCGGCAACAGCGGTAAATGTAGCATTTGGACTTCCATTTGTTGTTGTTGGAGTGATTATGACAGCAATTGTTGCATTTGTTATTATGGGAGGAATTAAACGTATCGGACAGGTTGCGGAATTTTTAGCGCCGGTTATGTGTGGAATTTATTTCCTGATTACGATTATTATTATTGTACTTAATATTGGAAAAGTTCCTGGAATGTTTGGTTCTATCTTTGCAAGTGCATTTGGAAAAGATGCGGTCTTTGGCGGAATCGTTGGTTCGGCAGTTTCCTGGGGAATCAAACGTGGATTCTTCTCAAATGATGCTGGTAACGGAATGAGCCCTTTGATTTCAGCAACAACTGATACTTCTCATCCGGTAAAACAAGGTTTGGTTCAGGGATTATCTGTGTATATCGATACTCTTTTGGTATGTACTTGTACCGGAATTTCTATTTTGCTTGCGGGAACTTACAACATTGCAGCAGACGGAGCAGGTGCTTCTCTGTTAGTAGAGCATGTTCCGGGAATACAGTATGGAATTGCATTTATGCAGGAGGCAATGTCGGTATCAATCGGTAAAGCAGGAGCAATGTTCCTTGCAATTATGCTGTTTATCTTTATTTTTACAACCATGCTGTCCTATTCTTATCAGTTGGAATCCACATGTAAATATCTGTTCGGCGAGAATAAAATGGTGGTTACAATTGTGCGTATTTTATTCCTGGTATTCTGCATGTTTGGTATTTTGATTGATGGTGATACCATCTGGCCAATGGGGGATATTGGTGTTGGATGTATGCTTTGGGTTAATACTTTTAGTATCTTACTCTTAACTCCCAAGGTTTTAAAAATCGTAAAAGATTATGAGAAACAGAAAAATGTTGGCTTGAACCCATTGTTTGACCCTGCAACAGTAGGAATTGAAGATAAAGCGGGGGTATGGGATACTTATGTAAAACAGAAAAAAGAGCGTGGAGATTATGAAAATCCGCAGCTTGGATATGATAAAAAATAAGAAACTTTTGTAGAGATATACTCTTGTAAGGTTTTGGCTATACCTTCAGAAAAGATTTCGAGAGTATATTAAGATTACATGGAGGTGTGCAGACGTGGAATTTGATTTTAAAAACGAATTTGAATCTATGATGAAATCGAATGAACTGGACACGGTTGTTGTTTTGGGACACATCAATCCGGATGGAGATGCAGCCGGTTCTGTGATGGGAATCGCACATTATATTGGAGTGAATTATCCAGAGTATCAGGTATTCCCTTATCTGGCAGATACGATAGACAAAGGACCAAAACTTCAGGTGAGCCGGGATAAAAAATTTGATCCGTTTGAAAAGCCGGATTTGCAGGGCAAACGTTTCGCAACAGTGATATGTGATACTGCGACATTGGCACGTTTAAGCGGAAGAGAATTTTATGAAGCATCTGTCGCTTCTATTGTAATCGACCATCATGCCTCAAATGAGGGCTATGGAGACAGAAACTATACAAAGGTTTCGGAAGCCTGCGCGGTAAATGTATTTTATAGTTTGAATCAGGATGATTTAAAAAAAGCGGCAGAGGCAGAAGAATATCCAAACGCTGCAGATTATATCTATCTTGGAATTGTACATGATACGAATGCTTTTCAAAGAGCAGATGAAAGTATCATGAAGGCTGCGACAAAGCTTTTAGAACTTGGCGTAGACCATAGACGAATTATACAGACTCGGCAGATTGATACGTTAGAAGATTTGGAAAAACGTGCAGACATTTTAAAAAATGCGATACGTGTGCTGGATGGAAAAGTCGCCTACGTGTGTATAAACAAAGAAGAAAAGGTTAAAAAGAATATCAGCTATGAGGAAATTCATCCAATCAGCAGTATTTTGCGTGACTGTGTGGACATCGAACTGGGATTTACGATGTATGAAGAAGAACCGGACCGGTGGCGTTGTTCTTTCCGCTCAGATGGAAAGTGGATTGATGTAAATGAATTGATTACACCATTTGGTGGAGGCGGTCATGCCGGGGCAGCTGGACTTAGAAAACGAACCGGTGATATGGAAGAGCTTAGAAGCCAGATTCTTGAGAAAGTAAAAAAATTAAGAGCAGAAAAATGTTTCACGTGAAACAAAGCGGTTGTAAGTTTAGTTACTGGCAGCCGCTTTTTGTTACTTGTACGGTGTACTGGTTTAAATGTTTTTAATATAGAAGCAAGGTTTGCAAAAACCAGATGTTGGTTAATGACTGCGAATGTCCGCTTTACGAGAATCAACCGGTGAATTATAAAATGAGTTTTCATTAAATCAGTGGACTGTGAATATTCGTTTGATAAAAACAAGATATTGTTAAAAAAATGTTTATTAAACTAGATATAGTATTTTTTGATTTTGTATGTTATACTGACACTAGATTACAGAAAATCAGAAAAAACGTGAAAATTGCCCGTCACAATTACGACAGTAATAGCATTTCCAGATATTCTATGCATTTATTATGTTCTTATAGGAGGTAATTGTAAAATGGCAATTTCAATCGGCATTAACGGATTTGGACGTATTGGACGCGTTGCACTCCGTATTGCCATCAGTCAACCGGATACTTTTAAATTATGTGGAATTAATGTACGAAACGCAGATTTAGACTATATGAAATATATGGTTCGCTATGATTCGACATTTGGCAGATTTCAGGGAGAACTGGAAACTTATGAACAGGGATTAGTGATAAACGGTCAGAGAATTCCTGTATATTCAGAAGCAGATGCAGCTTTGATTCCATGGGGCGCATGCGGAGCAGAATATATTATTGACGCAACAGGCGCATACTGCACAACGCAGAAAGCAATGGCACATATAAAAGGCGGCGCAAAGAAAGTCATTATATCAGCACCGGCAAAAGATGCGGAGACTCCAACTTTTATTATGGGCGTGAATCACCTGGAGTATAAAAAAGAAATGTCAGTGGTATCAAATGCATCCTGCACGACAAACTGTTTAGCACCACTTTGTAAAGTACTGGAAGACAATTACGGGATAGAGTATGGGCTGATGTCTACCATTCATGCGGCAACAGCAAAGCAGAAGGTTGTAGACAGCCGTTCCCAGAAAGACTGGAGAACAGGAAGAGCAGTCTTTGGCAATCTGATTCCATCCACAACAGGAGCAGCGAAAGCAATTTCACTTGTAATTCCATCTTTGAAAGATAAGATGAGTGGTATTTCTTACCGTGTTCCGACTGCGGATGTGTCAGTTGTTGACTTGAACGTAGCATTAAAGAAATCAACATCTTATGAAGATATCTGCAGGAAGGTTCAGGAAGCCTCTATGACATATTTGTCCGGTATTCTGGATTGTGTAGATGATGAAGTGGTATCTTCTGATTTTATTGGAGATTCACACGCATCTATTTTCGATTTACGACAGGGGATTCAGGTCAATTCCCATTTCTTCAAATTAATCTGTTTCTATGATAATGAGTGGGGATATACATCTCAGATTTTCAGACTCATTCAGTATATGAATCAGATTGATACTGGTCGATAACATTTAAGATGTGACAGGGCAGTTAAATTCTGATTTTAACGTAACCTGCTTTCTGTAAGGGACATATCCATTCGTTATTACGATTATGAACCGTAAATGAAAATCGGAAGCCGGGAGATAAGTCTGGCTTCCGATTTTTTGTATTTAGATTAGATAATCTGGTAACTTAGTTACCGAGGAGTTTACATAGTTGTTTCGTATGTTTGTTTTCTGGTAACCCAAAAAAAGACGCATACAAAGATAATTCCTTTGATAATCGATGTGGAAGAAAATGCCCACCAGATTCCGTGCAGTCCAAGGGAAGTATTTTTTAAGAAAATAGCAAGAGGGATCCTTGAACCTGTAAATATAATACTGATGATACTGCAAAGGCGGGTCATTCCAAGTCCGGAAAGTGCACCGATGGTTGTCAGTTCAATACACATAAAGCCTTCACTGAATCCAATGATAATAAGATATCCGACTGCGATGGTAATCGCTTTTGGTTCATGAAAGAAGATTGTTGCAATTGTATTTGGCGCAAAGACAAATACAAGAGTGATAATCAGACCCCAGGTGCCAATGGTCCATAGAGAGGCACGATATCCTTTTCGGACACGGTTCATTTTTCCGGCACCATAGTTTTGAGCAGTAAAGGAATTTAAGGCTGATGCAAAACCATCTGCAGTATTCCAGGATACGGACTCAATCTGACCTCCGACTCGTTGTGTGGCAACCGCTTCTGCACCGAAAGCAGATACCATACGGGTAAGCACCATCGAGATAATACAATATGCCATACCCTGAATGGCGGTAGGAATTCCAATCCGGCAGATACCATTTAAGTAAGGTGCCGGAATTTTTGCAAGTAAATGAGTTCCCTTTAATACATTTTCTTTTTTCTGTTTGATAACGCAGATTATCATAATGCTCATAACGATAAACTGTGCAGTTACGGTTGCAATTGCTGCACCGGTAACGCCAAGCTTTGGAAATGGACCGGGACCGAGAATTAAAACAGGGTCTAAAATCATGTTTGTCACAAGTCCAACTAGATTGGCGAGAAATGGTGTTTTTGAATCTCCCTGTGCGGTATAAATTCCGGTTAACGTGACTGTTAAAAAAGAAAATACAATCAGTCCGCAGGCAATTTTCGTATAGGACAATGCGGCTGAGACTGCTTCTGGGTCAGTGAGCTTAAAAAATCCGACCATCTGCCGGACAAAAATGAGGCATAAAATAGCGTAAGCCAGTCCCATAAAAGTAGATAGCTGCACAGCGGTCTGCGCAAAACCGTGTGCTTTTTCTTTTTCTCCCCGTCCTAAAGACTGTGCGACTTTTACCTGACCACCCATCCTTGCCATGGAAGCCAGTCCTTGCGAAAGCCAGGTAAACATACCACCAACTCCGACTCCGGCAACGGCTTTTGAGCCAAGCAGACCAATCCATGCCATATCGGTGATATTATATAATGTTCCCAGAAATGAAGAAGCCATGATGGGGAGTGCGAGTTTGGTTAAGGTCTTTAGAATAGGACCTTTTGTTAAATTTCCATCCAACGTATTTGTGTAACCTCCAAATTATTCTGTATATCTATGTTATCTTATTTTATGAAGAAAAGCAACGAGAAAAAAGAAAGAAAATTTGAAGGATTCATTGAGAAAATCTGGATATCATGATATTCTGTAGTCAGAAAATGTCAAAAAGGAGAGAACTATATGAAGAAAAAATCGTTTTTGCTATCATTTTTCCTTGCCATGCTTTTTGTTGTATTAGGCAGTGTGAATGTAAAAGCAGATGAAACATTGGAAGGATACACTTATGTCAATCCAATGTATGAAGACCTTGAGGGGAATTTTGATTTTGAGTCTGATTTTGAGCTGTATTCTGAGTCTGATAGTGAGGAATCAGATGAAGAGGATGGAATTGACACTTATGATTCGAGGAGTGTTCAGTATACGAGTGACAAGCAGAGTCTGATAAAGACATTCAGACAGCAGTTAGTCAATCGTGCAGAAACAATTGATTTGTATTATCACTGTAATCAGAAGATTACACAGGATTTTTTTGACGAGTTCTCTGCTGAACTGTTTAATGGGGCAGTGGCACATACGGGTGTAGGAAAAGAGGGAGATTATATCAGATGGCACTACCAGGGATGGCGTGTCAATGCAAATTATAAAACGGACCGCAATGGTGGATACAATTTGAATATTACTTATAATATGTATTATTTATCAGACGCATCACAGGAAAGTCAGATGGATCAGGCGGTTTCCAATGTGTTGAAGTCTTTAAATCTTTCAAATAAAACAGATTATCAGAAAATCAAAGCGATTTATGATTATATATGTTCCAATATCACGTATGATTATGTAAACTTAAATGATGATACCTATCTCTTGAAGCACACCGCATATGCTGCATTGATTAATAAAACAGCAGTTTGTCAGGGATATGCAACATTATTTTATCGTCTGTCTTTGGAGGCAGGGGTAGATACGAGAGTCATTACCGGAGATTCCGGAGGTCCACATGCATGGAACATTGTGAAGCTGAATGGAAAATATTATAATCTTGACAGTACATGGGATGCTGGTTCATCAAGCTACTATTATTTCTTAAAGAGCATGAATGATTTTTCTAACCATACGAGATATGAAGAATATCAGACATCCGATTTTACGTCCGCTTATCCGATGGCAGAGAAATCTTATTCTGAATCAGGAAATCAAGAGCCACTTGAAAAAGAACATAATTATGGACAGCCAATGTATGTATGGGCGAATGACCACAAATCGATTACCGCAGCACGTATCTGCCAGAATGATTCAAGTCATATTGAGCAGGAAACAGCAGAAGCAGAACGAACTGTTATAAAAGAACCGACCTGCACAGAAAAAGGCAGTGTTCTTTGGCGTGCGGTGTTTGAAAATCCGGCATTTGAAGCACAGGAAGAAGTGGTTGAGGAACCTGCGCTTGGTCATAGCTTTAAAAATGGAGTCTGCGTCAGATGTAATGCGAAAATCACAGGACGCTGGATGAAATCAGGTTCTAAATGGTGGTATCGCTATGAGGATGGTTCTTATCCTAAGAATGGATTATATAAAATCGGAAATACATGGTATGGATTTGATGCTTCCGGCTGGATGAAAACAGGATGGGCTGCTTTTGATAAAAACTGGTATTATTTTGCACCGAGCGGAGCGATGAAAACAGGCTGGCTAGCAGAAAATAAAATCTGGTATTACTTGAAATCCGATGGAAAGATGGCAAAAGGCTGGCTTAGAGTAGACGGTGCCTGGTATTATATGAATGGAAGCGGATATATGCTGAAAGGTTTCATTACGGTAGGAAATGGAAAATACTACATGAATGGAAGCGGAAGAATGGTAACCGGCTGGAATGTAATAAATGGTTACTGGTACTACTTTACCTCAAGTGGAAAGATGGCGACCGGCTGGCAGAAAATTGATAATAAATGGTATTATTTAAGTTCAGACGGTAAAATGGCAAAAAACACCTGGGTCGGAAATTGGTATGTAAATGGCTCAGGCGTGTGGGTGAAGAGCAGGTAAAACAATATAAAGAAGTATAAAAAAGAAAAAAAGAAATCCTCGGTTGCTGCTGACAGCCGAGGATTTTCTTTTATATGATTAGCCTAAGAAGAAGTTCATTGGAACAGTAACAATAGCAGGGAAAAGTACCATCAATAATAAAATGATGACTTCGGCTAATAAGAAAGGCCAAATGGATTTTACCATGCGTTCCATGTTAATTTTACCTGCACCACATGCAACATTTAATACAGTTCCGACAGGAGGTGTTAACAATCCCATTACAGTCATTAAAATAAATACAACTCCAAAGTATGCAACATCAATTCCGGCAGCTTTTACAGCCGGCAGTAAAACAGGTGTTAAAATCATAATCGTAGGAGTTACATCCATAGAAGTTCCGACTAATAAAACGATTATACAGATAATAAACATTAACAGTGTCGGATGATTGATAAATGGTGCAAGAATACCGGTTACAATAGCCGGAACATTTGCAACAGTCATCATCCAGGATGAAACCATAGCTGCTGCGGCTAAGAACATAATAACAGAAGAAGATTTTGCGGCGGAAACGAGGCAGTCCATTAACATGTTAATTTTTAATTCTTTGTATACAAATAATCCGATTACAAGTGCATATACTGCTGCGATTACACCAGCTTCGGTTGGAGTGAATTTTCCACTTCTTAATCCGACAAGAATAAATACAGGAAGGATTAATGCCCACAAGCCATCAATTAAGGCTTTCACCACTTCTTTGGCAGACTGTCTTTCAGCTTTTGCGAGGTTATCTTTTTTGGCAATGAAGAACCATAATACACATAAAGAGCCTGCAAGATAAACAGCTGGAGCAATACCACCCATAAATAATTTCGTTACAGATACTCCGGCCTGTACACCGAAAACAATCATAGGAACGGAAGGAGGCATAATTGGTGATAAAATATTACCGGCAGCGATAAGACCGGTACAGGTATCTCTTTTATAGCCTGCGCGAACCATCATTGGAATTAAGATAGAACCAAGAAAAGCAGTGGAGGCAACAGCAGAACCAATCATACTTGCAAAGAGCAGGATTGCCATAATAGCAACATAGCCAAGACCACCTCGAACGTGTCCGATAATTGCATTTGCTGCATTTACAATACGTTTTGTAATTCCTCCACGATTCATAAATTCACCGGCCATAATAAAGAATGGAACAGCCATCATGGAAAAGGAATCTGCACCGGAAAATAAATTCTGTGATAAAATCTGAGCATTAAATCCATTTAAGTACAGCATCATGCAGACACCACTGAATAACAGAGCAAAACAAATCGGAATACCAATTAACATACCGCCGATTAAGGCAGCTAAAAATACAATTAATGTCATATTACTTTTCTCCTTCTTCTCTTAATCTTCTTGCATATTCTTCATCTGAAAGATTTTCAGCACCATCTTTGGTTTCAGCAGCGATTTCATCATCATCGGAAGTATTCATGGTAACGATTTCAGATATTTTAGATGGATTTTTTAATGCATGAATGATATTCAATACTGCCATAATTGCAATTGAAATTCCCGTAATAATACCGGCAAAATATAAAACAGAGTAAGGGATTCCAAGGGCTGCTGTTTTGGAAGCAGTATTCTGCATTACCATTTTCATCGAACCACGAACTAAAATCAGCATGAGGATACAGATGATTGTCTGGGAAATGATATACATAAGCATCTGTATCTGAGGCTTCATACGGCTGATTAAAGTATCAACGCCAAGATGAGCATTGGCACGCATTGCGCTGATTGCACCGATATAAGTTACATATACAAATAAATATCTTGCTAATTCTTCTGACCAGGTCAGGCCTGCATTAAAGAAAGTTCGGAGTACGACATTCAAAAAGACAAACAAAACCATTAAGCCGGTAAGAATTCCTGTGAAATAGTCAATTCCTTTAAAGAGTTTATCCATTACCTTATTCATATTTAAAATCTCCTTATTCTACTTCAATACTATCTACCAAATCACGAACTTCTTCTACCCAGTCATATTGGGAATTAAGATAATCGTAAACCGGCTGAGCCTTTTCTTCCATTGCGGTTCGGTCTTCATCTGAGAGTTCAGTTACGGTTAAACCTTTATCTTTCATAAACTGCTTATCGTCTTCAAGCTGTTCTTCGTATAAATCCCATGCGTAATCAGATGCAGCTTGAGAAGCTTCTTCAAATACTTTTTGTTCATCGGAACTTAAAGTATTCCAGAACTCATCTCCGGCAAATAATTCCAAAGAGGCAATAATGTGGTTGGTATCATATACATAATCCTGAACTTCATACCAGCCTTCTGTTTTTACAGTGGCAAGCGGGTTATCCTGTCCATCGGCAACGCCCTGCTCAAGCGCAGTAAAGACTTCTCCCATATCCATAATAACAACGTTTGCTCCAAGGCTTTCAGCTAATTTTACATGAATTGGATTATTTGGCATTCTAAGTTTTTGACCCTTGAAATCATCTAAACTTTCCAGTTTTTTATTTGAGGTAAATACACGAGCGCCATTTGGAAACCAGGAAAGTAAGTTCAATGGCTGGGTGTTTTCAAGGTCTTCTGCAATGTAATCTCCAAGCTCGCCTTGATAACAGACTCTGGCATGTTCTACATTTTTAAATAAAAATGGGAAATCCGGGATAGACATTTTAGGAGTTTCGGACCACATTGGAGTTCCGACAACACACATTTCTACAATTCCGCTTTTGGTGTAATCATAAGTAACTTTCTCACTTCCAAGAACACCGGAGTTATAAATCTGGATATCATATTTGCCATCTGTAGCTTCTTCTACCATTGGTTTAAATACATCGGTAAGAGCCTGAGCGGCTGGTGTCTGGTCAGATACACAGACAGCAATTTTTACAAGTTTTCCTTCACCGGTTTTCCCTGAGGAAGAACATCCGGTTAACATTCCAATTGCCATAGTCAGCGCAAGTGCGATACTGACGCTTTTTTTGGCTGCTTTCGCAAGTAGCATAATTAATCTCCTCCTAAAAAATGATTTATAAGTTGTTTATAACGTGTTTTAGTTGCATACTAGAATGTTAGCTTAAAAGAAAAAACTTTTCAATTCGCAATTTTTACATATATTAAACAAGAAAATTATGCAAAATATACAATTATAAATATAAAATTCGATTTTGTATTGACTTTTTTAAAGATGTTGCTAGAATACTAGAATGTAAGTTGTTTATTGTGGAAGATACAAGGGAATTGTTTTTGTGAGATATTTTTAATGATGAGTTAAGGAGAATAATTATGAAGGCTGTACAAATTGTAAAACCAAACCAGTTAGAAGTAATTGAAGTGCCAATGCCAGAGCTTACAGAGAAAGATAATGTGTTAGTAAAGATGACAGCAGCAGGTATTTGCGGCTCAGATGTAGGAATTTATCATGGAACGAATGCAGCGGCTACTTATCCTCGTATTATTGGACATGAAATGGTAGGAGTCGTTTCAAAAGTAGGAGAAAATGTAACACATTTAAAAGCAGGAGACCGCGTAATTGTAAATCAGGTAACAAGTTGTGGTCATTGCTATCCGTGTTCTAAAAACAGGGGGAATGTGTGTGATAATTTAAAGGTAAGAGGGGTACATATTGACGGAGGATATCGAGAATATATTGCAGTACCGGAAAATGACTGTTATATTCTTCCGGAATCTTTATCCGATGAAGATGCGGTTATGATTGAGCCGACTACAATTGCAATTCAGTCATGTACACGTGCAGAGTTGGAAAAAGAAGATATGCTTTTAATTTATGGAGCTGGTGCATTGGGAAGTTCTATATTAAAAATTGCACATACAATTTGTGACCATATTATTGTGGCAGACATTATGGATGATAAACTGGCAGAGGCAAAACAAAATGGTGCAAGCTATACAATTAATGTTGCAACTGAGAATTTTCAGGAAAAAGTGTTAGAGTACACGAAGGGAAGAGGGGCTACGGTATCGATTGATGCTGCCTGTGTGAAAAATTCTTTATTGCTTTTATTACAGGCGACAGGAAATGCAGGACGTGTCATCACGATGGGATTTTCTACTGCGGCTACAGAAGTGAATCAGTTCCTTATTACGTCAAAAGAATTAGATGTCAGAGGCTCTCGTCTGCAGAACAAAATGTTTGGAAAAGCGATTGAAATGATTGAAAAAGGTACGCTGGATTTAAATCATTCCATTTCTCATACTTTCCCATTGACAAAAGCGCAGGAAGCGTTTGATTTTGTGGATAGCAGAGACCCATCTATTCGTAAGATTGTATTTACATTTGATTTTTAAAAAGTTATTGGCATATCTTCTTTGAGCATAGTATAATGATACTGTATATACTAGCAAAGAGAGGGTTTTATCCATGATTATTTTGGAAAAAAAGCGTTCTGAAAATGCAAGAACTTATGCAATTCGGGTGCTTTTATATAATATAGTTCATTTGGAACTACCACCGGGAAGTGCGGTAAGCGGGAATGAACTTTCAGCTATTTTATCAATTTCAAGAACACCGGTAAGAGAAGCATTAATTGAATTAAATCGTATTGGTCTTGTGGAAATTCTTCCACAACGTGGCAGCTATATATCTAAAATTGATTATAATTTAGTAGAAGAATCACGTTTTTTGAGACTTGTGACCGAAAATGCTGTTTTGAAAATTTTGTGTGAAAAAATAGAGAATGATGATTTTGATGAGTTAGAATATAATATCAAAAAACAGCAGAGAAGTCTGGACAGAAAAGATAGTGAGACTTTTTTAGAATTAGATAATGAATTTCATGAATTGCTTTTTCGAGCAGCAAATAAGCTGTGGTGTTATCATATAATTAAAGAGCAGATGGTGCATTTTGACAGACTTCGATTTTTATCAGCAAAGTCCGGACAACATGATTATGTGGTAAGAGACCATGAAGATATCTTGTATGCAATTAAACGAAATGATTATGAAATGGCAGAAATGCTTATGACAAGGCATCTTACAAGACATCTTGGAGAAAAAAAAGAACTGATGAAGCTGTATCCGGAATTTTTTGTGAATAATGAGTAAATAAAAATGGCGTATTAATCCCATAATTTGTGGGAGTTAATACGCTGTTTTTTTCGTATATTTTTTGTTTGATTAACATTGAGTAAACTCAGATATCATGGTATTATATATAATATTAAACGTGTCGGTGAACTTGTGAGTAAGGGAAGGAAGCCCTTTATGGATTGGAGGATGATGCCATGAAATATGTAATTGTTGACCTTGAAATGAATCCTGTTTCAAATGAATATCCAAACGAACGAAAAGTAAGCAGACTTGAGACAATTCAGATTGGTGCAGTGCTTTTGGATGAGAAGTATCAGGAAATTGGAAGTTTTGTAACGCTGGTAAAGCCAGAGTACAATACTCGTATTCAGAAACGTTATGAAAAGCTGACAGGGATTAAGACAAGCATGGTAGAATCTGCTCCGCATTTTAAAGAAGCACTGGGTATGTTCTTTAACTGGTGCGGCAGTATTCAGGATGAAGTGCAGATTATTCAGTGGAGTGAGAATGATTACCTTCAATTTACAAGAGAATTGCAGATGAAAGGAATTTCAGTATCAGAACAGAATCAAAAGTACATGAAACATGTCTGGTTGGATTTTCAGGCGGAATATGAGAAAGTGCTTGGACTGGAAAGAAATATCTCTTTAAAAGATGCGATTATGTATGCCGGAGAAGATTTTCACGGTCATCAGCATGATGCACTGGTTGACGCAAGAAATACGGCCTGTCTGTTTGGAATTGTAAGAGATGAAGAGAAATGTGAGAAAGCGTTGAAACATGTCATCGAGGTGTTAAAACCAAAAACGGAAGTTTCCCTTGGAGATATGTTTGACTTCTCGGGTTTGTCGTTGTCGGCATAAGAATTAAAAAAAGCTGCAAAGCGCAAAGATTAAGAAATGATATGCGCTCTTTGCAGCTTTTTTTTGACGTATACTCGCAAACCAAGCTGCCACTCATTGCCCGAGTGACAGCTTGGTTACTTGCTATCCCTGATACCTTATTCTTTCAACCAGCGTTTCCTTTTTCAGATTACTGCTTAAAACGCAGGAAAGTACAATCTGCAACAGACCGACCAAAAAAATC
>ERZ773162.504-NODE-504-length-45534-cov-16.441720_pt1 | contig 45534 bp, 35 predicted proteins | sample MGYA00511113_ERZ773162 | MGnify/ENA primary metagenome ERZ773162 (study PRJEB29015, sample SAMEA2737807) | human gut metagenome | biome: human gut; feature: human-associated habitat; material: faeces | place: China | collected 2012 ... | reverse complement strand
AAGGAAACGCTCTTTCATGGGCAAGTGCTGGTGGTCTTGGATTTAGAGGTTCAAGAAAATCTACTCCTTATGCAGCACAGATGGCAGCTGAGACTGCAACAAAAGCTGCACTTATTCATGGTTTAAAAACTGTAGATGTTATGGTAAAAGGACCAGGTTCTGGACGTGAAGCTGCAATCCGTGCCCTTCAGGCTTGCGGACTGGAAGTAACAAGCATCCGCGACGTAACTCCGGTACCACACAACGGTTGCCGCCCACCAAAACGCAGAAGAGTCTAATTGATTTAGAATATTAGGAGGTATTTGAGAAATGGCAGTAAATAGAGTGCCTGTTCTGAAAAGATGCAGATCCCTTGGCCTGGATCCGATGTATTTAGGAATTGATAAAAAATCTACAAGACAGTTAAAACGTGCAAATCGTAAAATGTCTGAGTATGGTTTACAGTTAAGAGAAAAACAGAAAGCAAAATTCATCTATGGAGTTCTGGAAAAACCTTTCCACAACTACTACGACAAAGCTGACAGAATGCCTGGACAGACTGGTGCAAACCTTATGATCCTTCTTGAGAGCAGACTTGACAATGTAGTATTCCGTATGGGATTTGCAAGAACAAGAAAAGAAGCTCGTCAGATTGTTGACCACAAGCATGTACTTGTAAACGGAAAATGTGTAAACATTCCTTCCTACCTTGTAAAAGCCGGTGATCAGATCGAGATCAGAGAAAAATCCAAAGGTTCTGAAAGATACAAAGGTATCCTTGAAGTAACTGGCGGACGTCTTGTTCCGGAATGGATCGATGTAGATCAGGAGAACTTAAAAGGAACTGTAAAAGAACTTCCTAACAGAGAAGCAATTGATGTTCCTGTAAACGAGATGCTTATCGTCGAGTTGTACTCCAAATAATCCATAGGATTATATCATAGAAAATTACTTGGTAATATTTCTATTATTTATACGATTCAGTGGTTGATTATTATCTTCCGCTGAATTGTAGTATTTGAATGAATACCCCTCAAACTTTTATTAACCCAGAAGGAGGGAACCCTATAGTGTTTGATTTTAATAAACCTAAGATCGAGATTACCGAATTATCTGAAGATAAAAAATTTGGCAGATTCGTAGTTGAGCCTCTGGAAAGAGGATATGGAACTACACTTGGAAATTCTTTAAGAAGAATTATGCTGTCTTCCCTGCCGGGTGCAGCTGTAAGCCAGGTTAAAATTGATGGTGTGCTTCACGAATTCAGCTCCATTCCGGGCGTAAAAGAAGACGTGAGCGATATTATCATGAATCTGAAGAGCCTTGCTATTAAGAACCACAGCACAGACAATGAGCCGAAAACCGCATACATCGAATGTGAAGGAAAAGGTGTTGTAACTGCAGCTGATATCCAGGCTGATCAGGATATCGAGATCATGAATCCGGATCAGGTGATTGCTACTTTAAACGGTGGCAAGGACTGCAGACTTGCTATGGAGCTTACTATTACAAAAGGCCGCGGATATATCAGTGCTGATAAAGGTAAATCTGATGATATGCCGATCGGTGTACTTGCAGTTGATGCTATCTATACACCGGTAGACAGAGTCAACATGACTGTAGAGAATACACGTGTTGGTCAGGTAACCGATTATGATAAGCTGACACTGGATGTGTATACAAACGGTACACTTGATCCGGATGAGGCGGTAAGCCTTGCAGCAAAAGTATTAAGCGAGCACTTGAGCCTTTTCATTGACCTTTCCGAGAATGCAAAGACCGCTGAGGTTATGATCGAGAAAGAAGACAATGAGAAAGAAAAAGTCCTGGAAATGAGCATTGATGAACTTGAGTTATCTGTTCGTTCCTATAACTGCTTGAAGAGAGCCGGCATTAATACGGTTGAAGAATTATGTAACAAGACTTCTGATGATATGATGAAGGTTCGTAACCTTGGACGTAAATCATTAGAAGAAGTTCTTGCGAAACTGAAAGAGCTGGGCTTACAGCTTCAGCCTGCAGAAGAGTAAGAATTGATCAGGTTATTGGTTCTCTAAGGGAACAATGACCAGTTAGCAAAGAGATATTATACGGTGGGGATGCCTAAGCAGTCGGACAGTAAGACCGAACAAGCGTGCCCGGCTGTCCCACAGATGGAGGAAAATTAAATGGCAAAATATAGAAAATTAAGCAGAACTTCTGACCAGAGAAAAGCATTACTGAGAAGCCAGGTAACAAGCCTTTTATATCATGGAAAAATTGTTACTACAGAAGCTAAAGCAAAAGAAATCCGTAAAATCGCAGAAGGCCTTGTAGCTATGGCTGTTCGTGAAAAAGATAACTTCGAAACTGTTACTGTAACTGCTAAAGTTGCTCGTAAAGATGCTGAAGGCAAGAGAGTAAAAGAAGTTGTTGACGGAAAGAAGAAAACTGTATACGATGAAGTACAGAAAGAGATCAAGAAAGATGCTCCTTCCAGACTTCACGCTCGTCGTCAGATGATGAAAGTTTTCTACCCGGTTAAAGAAGTACCTGCAAAGGGTGCCGGAAGAAAGAAAAACACTAAAGACGTAGATATGGTTGCTAAGATGTTCGATGAGATCGCTCCAAAATACGCTGACCGTAACGGTGGTTACACAAGAATCGTTAAGATCGGACCGCGTAAAGGCGATGCTGCAATGGAAGTACTGATCGAATTAGTATAATCCAACCAGATTTTCGATTTTATATTTGTCCAGACGATGATAAGACTGCATATGTATGGTGTTCATGCCGTATATATGCAGTTTTTTTGTTATGCTATAGGAAATCACTTCCTTGTAACATAACCGTTTATTACCCTTGATTATTTGAGCCAGATAGCGTAAAATCGTAGAGTATATAAAAACCATATTGATGAAGAAGTGTTAAATAAGACATTGGAATGTTACAAAATACGAGAGCAAAAGATAAGCGAGGAATACAAATGACCGGCAGGAGATTGAAAAATTGAGGCAGAATACGAAAAAGAAACGATCAGGATTTGGTTATTTCATCAGGATGTTTTTGTTGTTGGTGGAATTACTGGCTGTTACACTGTTTCTGTGGGGAAATGATGCTTATTCCATATCTGCCACCACACCTGAATTTAAGTGGGAAAATTATAAAACGATCGCACATGCACTGGGAGGGATTGGTGATAAAACCTATCTGAATTCAAAAGAGAGTTTTCTGGCAGGCTATCAGATGGGGTGCAGGTTGTTTGAAGTTGATCTTGTGAAGACATCTGACAATGTATGGGTGTGCCGCCATAGCTGGTATCAGTCTCTTGGACAATGGGAAGGCGATGAAAAGAAAGTTCTGTCCTCAGAGGAATTCTTATCCCGGCCCATTTATGGAAAATATACGCCTATAACATTTGAAAATCTGCTGGTTCTGCTGAGTGATTATCCGGACGCTTTTGTGATGCTGGATTCCAAACAGTATTCTCTCCGTAATTATCAGAAAACAGTGGAAGATTATGCAGACTATATTGAACTGGCAGAGGCTGCCGGTGTCCCGGATGTGATGCGGCAGGTCATACCGGAAATTTATAACCAGGCAATGTTTGCCGGAACAGCACTGCTGTACGATTTTCCAGGATATATTTATTCTTTATGGCAGGAATACTCTATTAAAGAACTGACTGAAATTGCGGCATTTTGCAGAGAAAAGAATATTCAGGCAGCTACAGTCTACTATAAATACTGGTCAGAGGATGTGCAGAAGATTTTTGACAAAAAAGGAATCAGGTTATATATTTATACTGTGAATGACCTGAAGGAAGCACAATATTATATGCAAGAGGGTGCGGCAGGTGTATGCTCAGACTATTTGCAGGATACTATGTTTAACTGAGTTGTTCTGCCGGCATTATGAAATGATCATAGAGGATTATTATAGCTATAGCTGTTCCGGAATGAATAAGGGTAAAGATATCAGGAGCAAAAATAATTTTAACAGGATATAGCAAGAATTCTCCCTCCTCTATAGGTGCTAGATGAATTGCAAATAAGAAAATGAACGGCAGTGGCGAGCGGAGAGAAATCGGTATCTCCCACTGACATGAGGCAAACCACAGTCAGTATGTTGTTGACACGTCAGACTCTGTGAAATTACCGACTGTGAGTTGAAACAAATAAGCGGCAATAACAAAGATTATATTATAAAGGAAATTATCATACACAATGAAAATAAGAGTAATGATTGCTGTCTGTGCAGCAAAATTTGTAGGATACGTATGTAAGAAAATGGGAAGACAGGGTGTGACCTGGGCAGGAAAAGTGGCGATTAAGATCTGTCCGGACATTCTGGAACAGCTTTCCTCACAGGTACGAAAGGCTATTTTTGCAACCTGCGGTACAAATGGAAAGACAACTACCAACAATATGCTCTGTGCGGCACTGGAAGCGGAAGGACAGAAAGTAATCTGTAACCATACAGGTTCCAATATGCTCAATGGAGTTGTTGCCGCATTTGTGCTGGCTTCGAAATGGAATGGTAAAATTGATGCGGACTATGCATGCATTGAGGCCGATGAAGCATCCACCAGACATATTTTTCCGAGAATCAAACCGGACTATATGCTTCTGACAAATCTTTTCCGCGACCAGCTTGACAGATACGGAGAGATTGATATCACTATGAACATTCTGGAAGAAATGATGCGCAAGGTTCCGAAGATGCAGATTATTGTAAACGGTGATGATGCATTATCCGCATATCTTGCCATGGATTCCGGGAATCCATATGTAACTTATGGTATCAGTAAACCGGTGATCAAATCTGCGGCAAATGAAATCAGGGAAGGACGTTTCTGTAAGCGATGCGGTGAAAAACTGGAATATCGTTTCTATCATTACAGCCAGCTGGGAGATTATTATTGTCCAAAATGCGGATTTGCAAGACCGAAGCCGGATTTTGATGCGGAGGATGTAAAGGTAGGCGACCAGCTCAGCTTTTGTGTAGAAGGAAAACACATTGTAGCAAATTATAAGGGATTTTATAATGTGTATAATATACTGGCAGCTTATGCGGGAGTGAGGGCTGCGGGATTTGCGGGAGAGCATTTCGGGGATATGCTCCGCAGATTTAATCCGGAAAACGGACGTATGGAGCAGTTTCGCATTAAGGGAACAGGAGTAACCTTAAATCTTGCCAAGAATCCGGCGGGATTTAATCAGAATATTTCCGCAGTGATGCAGGATCAGGCACCGAAGGACATCATTATTGCGATCAATGATAATGCTCAGGATGGAACAGATATTTCCTGGCTCTGGGATGTTGACTTTGATCTTCTCGGAAATGATTCAGTGAAATCTATTACTGTAAGCGGTATCCGCTGTCAGGATATGCGTCTGCGGCTGAAATATGTGGATATCCCGTCTGTCCTCGAGGGCGATGTTGAGAAAGCAATCCGCGACAGAGTAGAGGACGGAGTGGGGAATCTGTATGTGCTGGTAAACTATACAGCATTATTCAGTACCAGAAATATTCTGAAGAGACTGGAGGGCGAGAAATAATGAAAATTACAATAGGACATTTATATCCGGATCTTCTGAATCTTTACGGTGACAGAGGTAATATCCAGTGTCTGATGAAGAGATGCCAGTGGCGTGGGATTGAGGCTGAGACCATACCGTTTGAGCTGGATGATAAAATAGATTTCTCGAAGCTTGATATCGTACTTCTGGGTGGCGGTTCGGACAGAGAACAGATGATCGTATGTGAGAAGCTACAGGAAATCCAACCGGATTTTAAGGCTTATGTGGAAGATAACGGCGTTGTCATTGCAATCTGCGGTGGCTATCAGTTACTTGGGAAGTATTACAAAACAGATCAGGGAAACATGAAAGGACTGGACCTGGTAGACTTGTATACAGAGCAGGGCGAAGGCCGTCTGATCCAGAATATCGTTCTGCAGAGTGAGCTGTTTGATATGCCGATCGTTGGATTTGAGAATCATGGAGGAAGAACCTGCATTAATAATAACAAACCACTGGGAAAAGTACTTTACGGTGCAGGAAATGACGGTAAGTCAGGCTATGAAGGCGTAGTATATAAGAATGTGATAGGGACTTATCTGCATGGACCGTTACTTCCGAAGAATCCGCAGCTTGCAGACTGGCTCATTCAACATGCGCTGGAAAGAAAGTATGGAAAAGAAACAGAACTTACACCGTTAGATGACAGTCAGGAAAAAGAAGCAAATGACTATATATACCACAGATTTGTAAGAGGATAATTATGGCGAAATCATGTAATCAAAAAGGAAAAATACTGTATCTGCAGAAAATGCTGTCTGAGACAACCAGCCAAAAGCCTGTCACCATGCAGGAGATTCTGGCAAAACTGGAAGAACAGGGGATTCGAGCTGAGCGAAAGAGTATTTATGATGATATGGAAACCCTGCGTGATTTTGGAATGGATATACATTACAGAAGAGGACGGGAAGGAGGATATTATGAGGAAAAATCCGCTTCAGATAAAACAGAAGCGGATAATACGATAATACATCAGCCAGATGGCGAAACAGGAGAGAAATCTGAAAATGTGCAGGAACAGATTGGAAAAGAATCTGAAGCACCTGCAAAGATCAGTGCTCCGACACCCTCCCAAACAGGAGAGAATATAAAAGAGATCAGGCTTGTATGTCAGAATTCTACAAAGAAAAAAATTCAGCGTACCTTTGGCTCGGAGATTTTCTGCAAAATAAAGGGGGAGGATAATTTTATTGTAACTGTTGAGGTTGTGGTTGATAAGGCGTTTTTTGGATGGTTGACTTCTATGGGAAGAAATGTACATATTCTGAAACCAAAGAAAGCAGCCGTTGCCTATCGGGATTATCTGAAGAACATTGCAAAAGATTATAAGGGAATTGATAAATAAATATGATATCAGAAAGGATCGTATTATGAAAAGAAGAGCAACAGCTATTCTGCTTGGAATAATGGTATCCTCCATGTTCCTGTCTGCCTGCGGGAAGAATGAGGCAAAAGAAGCAGCAAATGAAAGCGCCCAGGTAGAAGAAGAGGGCGTAGGCGAAGTAACTGAGGAAGGTGAAAAAGTAGAGGCAGAAAATAAAAATGCTTCTGATGCCGATGACAGCAGCAAGGCAGGAGACAGTGCAAAATCAGACGAAGACAATAAAGAGACATCAGTGAAGGAGGAAGAAGACGGAGATTCTTCAGGCAAAGATTCAGATGATGAATCAGAGGAAGATGCTGAGGTAACGGAAGCTTCTGCCGGAAAGATAGGTGTGCTTCTTTCTGATGACGATGAGGATGCAAAAATTGACAGCGAAGAGATGACTTCGCAGATTGAAGATGGAGGATATGAGGCAGATGTGAAGAATGCCGGCGGCGATCCTGCGCTTCAGATTTCCCAGATTCAGGAATTTATTGATGAGCAGGTTTCTGCCCTGATCATTGATCCGGTAGATTCCTATGGTCTGACAGATATCCTGAAAACTGCCAAAGAGCAGGAAATACCGGTTATTTCCTATGACAGTCTGATCCGGGATACTGCGGATATCAATTATTATGCAACTTATGATACCAGAGCAATAGGAAAGGATATTGCCAAAGAAATTATCAAAAAAATGGATCTGGATAAAGCCAGAGAGGATAAGAAGTCTTATACAATAGAATTTCTCATGGGATCTCCGGATGACAATGCTGCACTGTTTCTGTGTAATGGAATCCAGGAAGGGCTTCAGGAATATCTGGATGATGGAACACTTGTATGTAAATCCGGAAATACGTCATTTGATGATACAGGAATCATGAGATGGAGCGAGACATCTGCAAAGACAAAACTTGATTCGATTATAAGTGAGTTTTATGCAGAGGAGAAGGCTCCGGATATTATCTGTACTGCATATGACGGATTTGCTTATGCTGCAGAGGAAATTTTAAGTGACAGTGGTCTGGAACCGGGAAGTGATGAATGGCCGATGATCACAGGATATGGCAGTGAGGCACAGGCAGTAAAGGATATTGCAGCAGGTAAAATGTCATTTACCATGTTTATGGACCGTAAGGAACTGGCTAAGGGCGGAGCACAGATGGCCATTGACTATCTGACAGGAGAGAAAGTTGACGTAAAAGATTATTCACAGTATGATAACGGAGTAAAGATTGTGGGAACTTTTACATGTGGAGCACAGATGATCGACAAGGATAATTATCAGATTCTTGTGGATAACGGAACTTATACGGAAGATGAGATCGCTCCTGATCCCACACCGACACCGGAGGTGACACCTGCGCCAGAGGCAACACCTGTGCCAAAAGTGACATTAAAGACAGCCTCAGAGGAAGATTCAAAAGAAGTGACACCAACTCCCGAAACAGAAGATAAATCAGAAGGTGAAACGAGAGAAAATCTGATCTATGATTCCGAAGATAACTCAAAAGTTGAGAAAACATCAGATCAGAAAAAATAAAGAATTCATAGAACAAAAAAGGATGGGTTTTCCCATCCTTTTATAGTTAATCTCTGAAGGTTAAGGAATCGTCTGTCATGGAATCAACAATGGCAAGAGATTCAAGACGGATTCCCATATCGCGGATCTCCTGACCGCCATGCTGGAATCCTTTCTCAATAACAATACCGGCTCCTTCAAGAGTTGCCCCTGATTTCTTAACAATATCGATCAGGCCGAGAAGTGCACATCCGTTAGCAAGGAAATCATCAATCAGAAGTACATGATCTTCAGGTCCGAGAAACTTCTTGGAAAGGATCACATCATATACTTTCTTATGAGTGAAAGATTCTACTTTAGTTGTATACATTGCTCCATCCAGATTCACGCTCTGTGCTTTCTTGGCAAAAACTACAGGTACATCAAAGTACTGTGCAGCAATACAGGCGATACCGATACCGGATGCTTCAATTGTAAGGATTTTAGTGATTGGACAGTCGGAGAAGCGGCGTTTGAATTCTTTGCCGATTTCATTGATGAGGGTAATATCCATCTGATGATTTAAGAAACTGTCTACTTTTAAAATATTTCCCGGTTTTACAACTCCATCCTTAAGAATTCGGTCTTTTAAAAGCTTCATAGATTTCTCTCCTTTATATATGTAATTAGTTTGTAGCTGTCGGTAACTATCCGGTACACTGCTTCCCGAAAGTACTGAATAGTTACAGTTACTGTGAATATGCAGAATTCAAAAAAATATCAGGCTGCAAAATGAACAGTAACATTGCTGTTTTGATAATTATAAACTATGATACGCTATAATTCGTCTTCATGCAATTATTTTTGACAAAAAATCTAAAAATAATTATAATAGTCTCAGACTGGTTGGGAAAAACCGCAGGACAATCTGTGCAGATTGCCGTAAATCAGCCGAAGAGGGTTGCGAAAAAATATGCAGCGAGCTGGGTCTTAAATAGTGAAACGGATTGTGAATATCCGTCTTACGGACTGGAGATGGAATATGAAAGAATATGAACTGATATGGGAAATTTTTAATAAATGTCCGCGGAATCAGATGCGTGATGTTTTTGTGGAAGAGCTGGAACTTGAGGATCCGGAAGAATATATCAGAAATAAATTCAAAGGAAAAGAAGTTTCCTATGAAAAAACTGTCCTGGAGGATGGAACCATTATTTTTGATATTACGACTTCACAAATAAAACAGCGTTGCTCCTTTACAGAAATTTGACAAATGTGGTATAATATCATTTACGCTGTACGGAAGTGCTGTAAGCAGAAAAGCCACAGACAGTGTGTGAGGATATAAAGACAGATAAGCGGTAAAGAATCGGATATTCTGAAAGAGAAAGGGGAATGTTATGGCCGAGGAACAAAAGACACATACGCATGTACTGGAGGATGGGACGGTAGTTGAACATTCTCATGGGGAGCATGGGCATCATCACAGTCATGCGCATACAAAGGCAGTGCTGAATCGTATGTCCAGAGCAATCGGACATATGGAATCTATCAAACGTATGATAGAGGACGGAAGAGACTGTGCGGAAGTTCTGATACAGCTTTCAGCAGTGAAATCTGCTATCAATAATACAGGTAAGATCATTCTGCAGGATCATATCGAACACTGTATCGTAGATGCAGTGGAACATGGTGATAAAGAGGCAATTAAAGAACTTGAGGTAGCAATTGACAGATTTGTAAAGTAATATGCGTACTCCAGACTGGCAATAGAGAATATTTTGTTATTGTTCACACACCACTATCCCGCGAGGTGTTTTGGCATGAATATGCCAAAATCCCGAGACATACAAGCCAAAATTCCATTGCCGTAGGCAATCTGGAATGAATTTTGGCTACGTTACTGTGGACGGAGTGAACAGTAACAATATTTTGTCAGTACAGCAGTGCGTAAATATAAAGGAGAAGATTAATTATGGCAAAAGAATGTAACAACACTTCATGCGACAAAGCAAGCTGCGAAGGTTGTTCAAGCAGCAAGAAACAGCAGAGCTTTCAGGCAGAAATGAATGCTCAGTCAAATGTAAAACATGTGATCGGGGTTGTCAGCGGAAAGGGTGGAGTTGGTAAATCCTTCGTAACAGGCTCTCTGGCAAACATGATGGCAGCACAGGGATACAAAGTCGGTATCCTGGATGCGGATATCACAGGACCGTCCATTCCGAAAATGTATGGATTAAAGGGTGCAGCAATGGCAAATGATGAAGGTATCTACCCGATGATCACAAAAAACGGGATCAAGGTAATGTCCATCAACCTTCTGCTTCCTACAGAGGATACTCCTGTAATCTGGAGAGGTCCGGTTCTTGCAAATATGGTAAAACAGTTCTGGACAGATGTTATCTGGGGCGACGTAGACTATCTGTTTGTGGATATGCCTCCTGGAACAGGTGATGTTCCGCTTACAGCATTCCAGTCTCTGCCGATCGAAGGAATCGTGATCGTAACATCACCTCAGGATCTGGTTAAGATGATCGTTAAGAAAGCCTTTAATATGGCTGAGATGATGAAGATACCGGTACTTGGAATCGTAGAGAACTACAGCTATGTGAAATGTCCGGACTGCGGAAAAGAGATCAAAGTCTTCGGTGAGAGCCATATTGATGAGATCGCAGCAGAGCTGAAGGTTCCTGTACTTGGAAAAATGCCGATTGATATGGATTATGCAACCAAGGCAGACGGCGGATTCTTTGCAGCAATCGATAATCAGTATATTACTGATGCTCTGGCTGTAATGCCGAAATAAGAAAGTTGACCAAATAGTGAAGTGGATTGTGAATATCTGCCGGACTTCAGACTGAAAAACAGAATAGAAAAATAATAAGAAGTTCTCATTCAGTAAGAAACGCGATTATAAAAATTGTTGTTTCAGTACTGAGTGAGGACTTCTTTTATTGTACAAAGGCTTTGCAACTGCAGCATAGAAATTTCATAGTATGGAAGTAAACATTTCAATAAAGCGTTCAGCAGCCTGAGAGACAGTAAGACTGTCATGCTGGGCAAGTATAAGCTGACGTCCGGGAAGCGGCTCTTTTAACATGAGCGGTGTCAGCTGATCATTTTCTTTTAACATATAATCAGGAACGCAGGCAATTCCCAGTCCGATCCGTGCCAGATCCAGAAGCAGGTCATTACTGTTTAACTCTACTTCAGGAAGAAGCTTGAGATTATGGGCTGTGAATGCCTCTCGCAGATATTCACTGGTGGTACTTTTGGGGGAAAGCATCAGGATTGGATAGTTCAGAAGCTCCTGCAGTTCGGTCTGAACAGTGTGTACAGGAAAGTAATCCGTATTGGCAACGAATACATCGTGGAATTCTTTTAGTACACGTGTCTGAAAATGGCTGCCAAGTCTGGAATTAGGACAGTTGCATACAATCAGATCTGCCTGACCTTTCTCCAGAAGCTCTGCACAGCCGATGGAGGTACTGTTTGTGACTTTGATACGGACATCCGGGTAGGTTTGATGGAATTTCTGAAGATAATCAATGAGAAAATACCGGCAGATCGTATCGCTGGCAGCAATACGCAACTGGCCTTTCAGCAGATTGTCTCCTGACAGGAGAGATTCTCCCTCGTCCAGAAGTTGGAGAGCCGGTTTTACATGCTGGAGCAGAAGTTCTCCTTCAGGAGTTAACAATACTTTCTTGGTGCTTCGGATAAAAAGAGGATGATTCAGCTTTTTTTCCAGAGTCTTGATAGACTGGCTGACTGCTGACTGGGAGATAAAAAGCTGCCGGGAAGCTTCAGAGAAGCTGAGGGTGGTGGCAACATAGTAGAATACTTTGTATAGTTCAAGATTAATATCCATAGAAATAAATCCTTTCATAAAATAATGTGATGATACAAATTGTCGGCAGCAATGGAACTTTAGATTGTATGTCTCGGGATTTTGGCATATTCATTCCAAAACATTTCACGGATAGCGATTAATTAGTGTTACTGTTCACTCCGTTCTCAGTAACACGCTTCGCGATGCACAGAATTTATGCTAATCGCATAAATTCGCGCGGTATGTCTCGGGTTTTCTGTGACCTTCGCTCACAAAAAACACCTCGCGGGATATTACCAGTGAACAGTAACTAATTAGTTACATTAATAAAAAATATAAGATATATTAATTTTACTAATGATATTTCCTATGATACTATAAAAGAAGCAATAGTCAAGCATTTTTAAAACAATGCATACATAAGAAAGGAGTTTCTATGAGTAACGTAAGACGTGTCTATGTAGAAAAGAAACCGGCCTTCGCTGTACAGGCAAAGGAATTAAAACATGAGGTCAGCAGCTATCTGGGAATTACATCCGTAACAGCAGTACGTGTGCTGATTCGCTATGATGTAGAAAATATTTCTGATGAAGTTTTTGATAAAGCATGCAAAACTGTTTTTGCAGAGCCACCTGTAGATGATTTACATCTGGAGAATTTTGAGGCAGCAGAAGGCTCCCGCATCTTCTCTGTAGAATTTTTACCGGGACAGTTTGACCAGAGAGCAGATTCTGCTGTTCAGTGTGTACAGTTCCTGGATGAGAATGCACAGCCTATCATTCGTTCCGCAACTACTTATGTAATTGAAGGAACTATCACAGATGAAGAATTTGATGCTATCAAGCATCACTGCATCAACCCTGTAGATTCCCGTGAGACAGGTCTGCAGAAACCGGAAACACTGGTAACTGTTTTCCCGGAACCCGAAGATGTTAAGATTTTTGACGGATTTAAGGAAATGCCGGAAGCAGAATTAAAGGAACTTTATGATTCTTTAAATCTTGCAATGACATTCAAGGATTTCCAGCATATCCAGCATTATTTCAAAGAAGAAGAGAAACGTGACCCGTCCATGACAGAAATCCGTGTACTTGATACATACTGGTCTGATCATTGCCGTCACACAACCTTCTCCACAGAACTGACAGATGTAAAATTTGACGAAGGTGATTATAAAGCACCGATCGTAGATACTTACAAGAAATATCTTGCTGACAGAGAAGAACTTTACAAGGGCCGTAAGGACAAATTTGTCTGCCTGATGGACTTGGCTCTGATGGCTATGAAGAAACTGAAAGCAGAAGGAAAGCTTGCTGACCAGGAAGAATCTGATGAGATCAATGCCTGCAGTATTGTAGTTCCTGTAGACGTAGACGGTAAAGAAGAGGAATGGCTGATCAACTTCAAGAATGAGACACATAACCATCCTACTGAGATCGAGCCATTCGGTGGTGCAGCTACCTGCCTTGGCGGTGCGATCCGCGACCCGCTTTCAGGACGTACCTATGTATATCAGGCAATGCGTGTAACTGGTGCGGCAGATCCTACTGTTTCTGTAAAAGAAACTCTCAAGGGTAAACTTCCGCAGAAGAAACTGGTAAGAAGCGCAGCTCATGGTTACAGCTCCTATGGAAACCAGATCGGTCTTGCAACAGGTTATGTAAAAGAAGTTTATCATCCAAATTATGTGGCGAAACGTATGGAAATCGGTGCTGTTATGGGTGCTGCTCCGAGACGTGCGGTTATCCGTGAGAATTCTGATCCGGGAGATATCATTATCTTGCTTGGAGGACGTACAGGACGTGACGGTATCGGTGGTGCTACCGGTTCTTCCAAGGTTCATACAGAAGCTTCTATCGAAGTATGTGGCGCTGAGGTACAGAAAGGTAATGCTCCTACTGAGCGTAAGATCCAGCGTATGTTCCGCCGTGAAGAAGTCAGCCATATTATCAAGAAATGTAATGACTTTGGTGCAGGCGGTGTTTCCGTTGCTATTGGTGAGCTGGCAGCAGGTCTGAGGGTAGACCTTGACAAGGTTCCGAAGAAATATGCAGGTCTTGACGGAACTGAGATCGCAATCTCCGAATCTCAGGAACGTATGGCTGTAGTAGTTGACCCGAAAGATGTAGATACTTTCCTTGGCTATGCAAATGAAGAGAACCTGGAGGCAATTCCGGTTGCAGTTGTAACAGAGGATCCTCGTCTGGTACTTGTATGGAGAGGAAAAGAAATCGTAAATATTTCCCGTGCATTCCTTGACACTAACGGTGCACATCAGGAGACAACTGTAGAAGTAGAAATCCCTAATAAAGAAGGCAACCTCTTTGAAGAGCGCCCGGATGTAGCTGATGTAAAAGCTAAATGGATGGAAACTCTGGCAGACTTAAATGTATGCTCTCAGAAGGGACTTGTGGAAATGTTCGATGGTTCTATCGGAGCAGGCAGTGTATTTATGCCATACGGTGGTAAATATCAGCTCACAGAGACTCAGTCCATGGTAGCAAAGGTTCCGGTACAGAATGGTAAAACAGATACTGTAACCATGATGAGCTATGGCTTTGATCCGTATTTATCTTCCTGGAGCCCATATCACGGAGCTGCTTATGCAGTGACAGAGTCCGTTGCAAGAATCGTGGCTACAGGTGGTGACTATAAGAAAATCCGTTTCACATTCCAGGAATACTTCCGTCGTATGACAGAAGATCCTAAGAGATGGAGCCAGCCTTTCGCAGCACTTCTCGGTGCTTATGCAGCACAGATGGGATTTGGACTTCCATCTATCGGTGGTAAGGACAGTATGTCCGGTACATTTAATGATATTGATGTACCTCCAACACTGGTATCTTTTGCAGTTGACGTTGCGAAGATCCAGGATGTGATCACACCGGAATTAAAGAAAGCAGGAAACAAACTGGTATGGCTTCGCGCACCGAAGGATCAGTATGATCTGCCGGATTATGCAGGAATCATGGATCAGTATGAAAAACTTCATAAAGATATGCAGGACGGCAAAGTTGTTTCTGCTTATGCACTTGACCGCCATGGTATTGCAGCTGCAGTTGCAAAGATGGCATTTGGTAATGGCATGGGCGTGAAAATCGAGCATAACCTTGATCCGAGAGATTTCTTTGCACCTGGATTTGGCGATATTATCCTGGAAGTTCCGGATGGTAAGGTTGGTGAGCTTTCCATCACTTATACAGTGATCGGTGAAGTAACTGCTGACGGTAACTTCTCCTATGGAAATACAGTGATCACTGTAGACGAAGCTGAAAATGCATGGAAAGGTACTCTGGAAAAAGTATTTAAGACAGTTTCTTCTGAGAATGATAAAGAGGCAGCTGACAGAGATGAGAAGCTTTATCGTGCAGACAGCATTTATGTATGCAAGAACAAAGTTGCAAAACCTCGTGTATTTATTCCTGTATTCCCTGGAACAAACTGCGAGTATGACAGCACACGTGCATTCGAGCGTGCAGGTGCAGAGGTGGATGTAAAAGTATTCAAGAACCTGACTGCTGAAGATATCCATGACTCTGTAGAGCTTTTTGAGAAAGCAATCGATCAGGCACAGATCATCATGTTCCCAGGCGGATTCTCCGCAGGTGACGAACCGGATGGTTCTGCGAAATTCTTTGCAACTGCATTCCAGAATGCGAAGATCAAAGAAGCTGTTATGAAGCTGATCAATGAAAGAGACGGTCTGGCACTTGGTATCTGCAATGGTTTCCAGGCACTGATCAAACTTGGTCTTGTACCGTATGGCGAAATCTGCGGACAGAAGGCAGATTCTCCGACACTGACATTCAATACCATTGGACGTCATATTTCCAAGATGGTTTATACAAAAGTTGTAAGTAATAAATCTCCATGGCTGCAGAAAGCACAGCTTGGTGGTGTTTACTGTAACCCGGCTTCACATGGTGAGGGTCGTTTTGTTGCAAATGACGAGTGGCTTGAGAAACTGTTTGCAAATGGACAGGTTGCAACTCAGTATGTGACTCCGGACGGACAGCTTAGCGTTGATGAAGAATGGAATGTCAATGGTTCTTATATGAACATTGAAGGTATTACCAGCCCGGATGGACGTATCCTTGGTAAGATGGCACATAGCGAACGCCGCGGGGACGGAGTTGCCATTAATATCTATGGAGAGCAGGATATTAAAATATTCGAGTCTGGTGTGGAATATTTTAAGTAAAATAGGGGAAAACTTTCCAGACGGAAGGTTCCCAGAGGAAGGACAGAAAGCGCTGTCCCTCCTCTGGACTCCACCCTTGCGCTTTCTTTTTAGGAGCGCCGGGATTGTGGTGTGGAGGAGTGTATTAACTTTGCGTATTCGCCTGGTTGGGTAGCGCCCTTTTTTGAGTGTGAAGGTCGCCACTCAAGTTTGACACCAAAACTAACGGGAAGCCAGTAAAATCAAGGCTTCCCGTATTTTGTCTGCATGTGGTATATTCGTCCGATTTAGACATGAGAAAAATTTTTTTAATATTTTAGCAATCTGCGCATCTGCTCTTGGGTACGGTATTTATGGTTTAATTCCAGATTGAAAACATGTCCGATTTCTGTTGGAAGACTTTTAGGTGTTATTAGTGCCAGAAATAGGTAATGGGAAGTTATTTAGAGTAAAATAAAAATTGTAAAAAGTAAAAAAGAAAGGATAAAAAATGAGAAAAAAGATTCTGAAAGTGTTTTTTGTGATATTGACAGGTATCACGGTGACCCTGACAGGATGTGAATTGTCAGGAAGCAACGAATCCGCGCAAACGGAAAGCGAAAGTGGTAAGGATGCTGTAAAGTTTATTCCAAATCTTACTACGGCTGTTACCAGGAAGCCAACGCCCACAGCTGTGGCAGCAAATCCAGGAGACAGTGTGCAGAATCAACAGTCTGGAAATAACGCAGAAGCGGAAATTTACCAAAGCCAGGGAGATCCCGCAGATCAGGAATCTGCACAGGAAGAAACTTATGATATCCAATATATCACTGGTAATATTCTGTATTCCGATGAAAATACGATAACAGTAGAAGTGGGCGAATCAGGAAATTATTATAATATGGTTTTTAATATAGAAAACGCCGTCCTGAATATAGCTAATGGGAGTGCTGTACGATCCGGACTGAATGTTGACCTGGAGTATTATAGTCAGAATAACGTTAATATAGTAATCATGCTTACGAGTGATGGGGAGGAATATTTACCTTCCAGTACATTAGAGGAAGCGCAGAAAATGACCGACGAATATGTACCTGATGTGAGTGAATCGGAAAACGAAGATTTTGAAGATACCTCTCCCAGTGAATATTAGATTTTCTCGCATTTTCTCGGAAAAGGCACTGCATATGCAGCGCCTTTTTCTCAGGTGCGCTCGTCAGGCGCATGTTCAAAAATCGTTAAACACCTGCAAGCTTTGCAAAAGTATCTCTTCCCGCAATTCCATCCGCAGTTAATCTCTTAGAAGTCTGGAATTTTTTCACACCTTGCTTTGTGGCGGCTCCAAAGGCATTATCAATCCCGTTATTCAGGGTAATACCATGAGCATAAAGACCAATCTGCAGAACTCCGACATAAAGGTTATTGGCCCCTTCTGAAAGCACATGAGCAGCACAGGCATTGGATGTGTTTGTTCCCCAGATGCCATCGGTTGTAAGGCCAGTGCCGTATACGGAATTAAGTGCAGTCTGGATTGCTTTAATATATGCTTTCTGACTCGCAGATCCCCAGATACCGTCTACAGTCAATCCGGCTTTGAACTTTGAGTTCAATGCAGTCTGAGCTGTTTTAACTGCGGAGGAACCTGTGGAAGCAGTTCCTTTGCCTACATAATCCTGATGCATATAACCGATTCCGATTCCAGACACTTTCACATGAACCCATACACCAGAGTTGGTTCCATCTAGCTCAAGGCTGGTTCCCTTTGATACCGTACCCATGATGGCTCCGCCTGGCGTCTGACGTACATAAACGCCATCTCCAGTACATACCCCAGTGCTTTTCGTTGTCCAGGTAGAAGGAGTTGTTGTTTCGCCAGAGTTATTAATGGAATTAATAATACTATAATCCGGCCTGGCGAATCTTGTACCGGAGGACGCACTCAATGTACGGTTTCTCTGATATACGCCGATCCCTTCAGCTACCACACCGGAACCGTCATTTGTATTGCCTTCAATGGTAGTATAAGAATTACCACTAACAGCAATAACAAGTCCAGTATGATTAAATACCGACCCATTATGATACATTACGATGTCTCCAGCTTTCGGCGTAGAATAATTGGTAAATTTGGTTGAAATGTTTGGAACACTTATATACGGCCAATGCTTTAATAATTCCGAAGCCTTCGACTTGTTAAAGGCTTTCATAAATACCCAGCTTATAAAGCAGGCACACCATGCCTGACCCTGGTATTCTGGTGCAACATCCCGCCAATACTTTGTATAATTAGCGGTTCCTGCATTTGCGGTCTTGCTGTCAAGATTTGCATTCGATGCTTTCTCACGATAACCGATTTCTGCTTTTGCAATATTTATCGCTGCCTGAATTGCATCGGATGCTGTCACCTTATAATTAGTGATATAGGTCTTTAATGCATTATATACCATTTTCTGTCGGCTCTTATATGCTCCGACCTGATTTCCGGTATCTGTCTGGCAGGCAGTATAAAGATGATCCAGTGTGTAAGGCTTTGTAGTCTTGGCAAGAATCCTTTTCACCGCAGAAAGTCCACCCTGATGGCGAAAATTTGCACACATCATTTTGGCATCCATTGCTGTAACGCCCAGAGAAGCTGCTTCCTTCACATAAGTTTCCATCTGTCCATCCATAAGCTGATCCTGGCAGCGATGACCAACTGTTGAATTGATAATATGTACAATTGCCTTCGCTTTTGCCGAGGTTTTTGAGAGCTGATAGTTTGACCAGTCTGTTTTATTAAGATCCGCCGCGACACCGGCCGTATCATACTTGCTGAAAGTTGCGGCATCAGTAGTTTTAATCTTAAGAAGAAGTGTACGAGCCTCATTGCCATACCACTGTCCGGCACCGATTGTGATCGCATGTTCCGCAGAACTGTTGGTATATGCTTCCGTAAAATCAGCATAGTCCTTTTGTCCATATACTTGTCCGCCAGTTTCCACTGCATAAATAATATTTCGCATTACAAGTTTTTCATGATCTGTCATTGTGTTTTTTCTCCTTTTGAAATTTTGGAATTTGCAAATTCATTTTATAAGGAGAAAAATAGTCTCAAAATGTAAACCGCTAATCAAGATTTTTGACAAAAAAGTGCCGTGAAATCCAATGAGCAGAAGTGCAAAAGCAGGATTCATGTTCGGCAAGTGATGAAGAGCAAATTTGATGGCTGAAAACGAAAAAAGCCCTTGGGCTGTACCGTATGCTACTGCGCAATGACTTTTGAGAATGAAAATGAGACAGTTGTTACTGTTGGAAGACTTTTAGGTGTTGTTAGTGCCAGAAATATATTATGGGGTGTTATATGAGGTAAAATAAAGAAGTAAAGGTTGACAACAAGGATAAACGATATGTCAATGTAACTATTGACTGTATAGATGGGAATGGGATGAGGGGAATACCTCTTAGATGTCCCTACCTCTATACCATAAAAAGAAATAAGTCTGTAAGAGATTTCTCTTGCTTACAAACTTATTATACGAGATGGAGAAAAGCATGTGCGGAATTTGTGGATTTTTCGGAAAGAAAAAGAACAAAAGAGAGATTGTGGAAAAAATGAAGGAAAAGCTGGTACATCGAGGTCCAGATGCGCAGGGCAGTTTTGTAAATGACAGCGTGGCCCTTGGATTTCGCCGCCTGAGTATCATCGACCTGGAAGGCGGCCTGCAGCCTATGAAAAGCAGCAGTCAGAACCTGACAGTGGTGTTTAACGGAGAAATCTATAATTACCAGGAACTGCGGGAGCAGATGGAACGGGAAAAGAAGATTCTTTTTGTCACCCGCTCGGACACGGAGACGCTGGTGAATGGTCTTGAGGCTTATGGTCCGGCGTTTGTGGAGCAGCTTCGTGGAATGTTTGCCTTCGCCGTCTGGAATGAGAAAAAAGAAGAACTGATGCTGGCGAGGGATTTTTTCGGAATCAAGCCGTTGTTTTACACAGTGGTGGATGGAAATTTCGTGTTTGCGTCGGAGATTAAGAGCATCCTGCAGTTCCCGGGCGTCCCGAAAAAGTTGAATGAACGGGCGCTGGAGCAGTATCTTTCTTTTCAGTATTCCGTGCTGGAGGAAACTTTTTTTGAGGGAATCTACCGCCTTCCGCCGGGCTGTATGCTGTTTTACCGCCAGGGAAAGTATGAAATCTGCAGATATTTTCAGCCGAAGCTACAGCCCGAGGCGGGGTGTTCGCTGGCGGATATGGAGAAAAAACTGGAGAGCGTGCTTAAAAAATCCGTCCGCCGCCATATGGTCAGTGATGTGGAAGTGGGAACTTTCTTGTCCGGCGGTGTGGATTCGGGTTTTATTGCCGTGTTGTCCGGGGCAAAAATGGCGTTTACGGTGGGATTTCTGGATGGGAACAGCGGCTACAACGAGGAAAACAGGGCCAGGGAGGTGGCCCGGTATGCGCATCTTTCTTATCACATGCATACTATCGGGAAAAAGGAGTTCTGGGATGTGCTTCCAAAGGTAATGTACGCCCTCGACGAGCCCAGCGGTGATGCTTCTGCCGTCGCCATGTATTTTTTGGCTGCCAAGGCGTCTCGTTATGTGAAGGTGGTGCTCTCCGGGGAGGGTGCGGACGAACTATTTGGCGGTTATAATATCTACCGGGAGCCTCTGGCTCTTCAGAAAGTGGCCTGGATTCCTGAAAAGATCCGGCGTGCGGTTTCCCGGCAGGCGAAAAAACTGCCGGACCGCCGCGGCAAGAGCTTTCTGATCCGGGCCGGCCAACGGGTGGAGGAACGGTTTATCGGGAACGCCCATATTTTCACCGACGAGGAGCGCCGGGAGCTTTTGAAAAATCCGACCGACACGCCGTCCTGTCAGGAGTTTCTGCGAAAGACTTATGAAGAAGCCGCCGGGCTTTCCGACCCGGAGAAAATGCAGAACATCGACCTGAAATACTGGCTGGCCGGGGATATTTTGCAGAAAACCGACCGCATGAGCATGGCCCATTCGCTGGAGGTGCGCGTGCCCTTCCTGGACCGGGATGTGTTCGAGGCTGTCCGGACACTTCCGCCGGAGGCAAAATTTGCCCACGGAAAGACGAAGTATCTGTTTAGGAAGGTGGCCCGGAAATACATCCCGGAAGACACGGCCGCGCGGAAAAAGCTGGGATTTCCGGTGCCTGTCCGTGTCTGGCTGCGGGACGACGACTGGTACGGGAGAGTTAAAAAAATGTTTCAAAGCCCCATATCCCGTCAGTATTTCCACACGGAAAAGCTGACGGCGCTTCTGGAGGAGCATCACGCGGGAAAGAAGGACAACAGCCGGAAAATCTGGACGGTGCTGGCGTTTTTGTTCTGGTATCAGGAATATTTTGATGAGTAAAAATAATAAGAATAACCCAAAAAAGATTGTAAAAATAGATTTTGAAAGTATTTTTGGTAATGATGGCGGGAAGCAGCTGTAAAATATATAGCTTCTGTAGTGAGGATTATATGCAGGATGGAAATTGGGAATATTGTTTAAATACAATATTCCTTTTTTTATAGATATAAGAAACCTTTGATTCTGAACAAAAAAATAAAAAATAAGTTTACATTTTTATGCCCAGATACTCTTTAAAAAATAAAAGGGTATATGATGCAGGGATATAAAGATTTGGTTATACAGGCAAAAAATGATTCAAAATACATGCAAAGCTTACTTTGCATAATGGAACCTTTAGTAAAATCATATGCAAAAAAATATTCTTTCTAGATTGGGATGACGCAACTCAAGAATTGAATTTGGCAATTATAGAAGCAGTAAAAACAATCGCCACTTGTGAAGACGATTATCAGTGCTTGAAATTCATTACCAATTCAGTGAAATATAAATTTGCTCATCTTTGCAAGAGAAACTTAAAAAAAGAAAAATACGAATGTGCATATATGGATAATGAAGGTGATTTACAAGAAAGCTATAGAGCGGATTATTCATCTGTGGAATTAGCATTTGATCTGAAAAATATAACCTTAAAAATGACTTCAAACCAAAGGGATATTTTAAAATACTTGATTTTAGGGTGGTCAGATAGTGAAATCGCATCTTTCTTACACTTTAGCCGTCAATATGTAAACAGAGAAAAGAAAAAAATATATCAATTTCTGAAATGATTTTTTACATAAATAGTAAGTGCTGAATATTGCTTGAATTTGTGACATAAACATATTTGCAGCAGTCAAAAGAAGAAGCAACATGTTTGAAAGAAAAATTAAGTCAAAAATGCCGCAGCCTTTGAAAATATTGGCTGCGGCATTTAAAATATATGATATGTTTGATGTAAAAAACATCAGGTTCTCAACCAGACATTTGGGTAAGTCAAGATGATGCTTCTGATATAAGATATGCAACATTAAAATCATCATATACTTGAGAATTTAAATGCATATCTTCATATAACTTGATATAGTCGCCGATTGTTTTGCCAAAAACAGAACTATTACAATTATTGCATGTGTTATCCTCTGCATATATATGAGTGTTTCCATCGTTGTCCTCAACAAATAAGAGAGTAACATCTATTTTATCTTCTGTTAACCAGAAAGAGATATATTTTGAAAGAGTCCCATCGATTTCTGTGGCACCATCCGGAATTTGTTCATCTGATTCCAGCTCATTAATATGTTCCCAAAAAATTTGAGGAGAGAACACAAGTAATTTTAAGTTTTTTTGAGAGTCTTCTGAGTACCATATATGTGCTTCTGTGTTGAGATAGTCGGTTATATTAATATCCGTATCTGCCGGTAACTCATAAGTTTCACCGACGTCGGAAGTCAGTGAAAAGGTTTTGGTATGATTAGAATAAAAAGTGACAATCCCCTTGACAAAATAGTAAGTTGTATCTGACTCACTGTCATAATAAGAGCCGGAACCATCTATATCATAAGATACATGTTGCCCCTCAGGCTCCTTAGGGGCGGAAAGGGTGATTAGATCTGAGGGGGCTTTGCCAAAAGCTTGTCCGGATAGCAATATACTACCGAGTACGATACTGCCTGCGATACATAGAATTTTTACATTATTCATGGTTAAATGGCCTCCTTGTTTAGTTGTTGAATATTATATCAATTAAAGTGTGAAAATTGTAATTTTGACTTATCGAAATATGTTTTAGAAATGAGTAGAATTTCGGTTATTTTTGAATATTTGTTTTTAATGAAAATAATGGTTTACATTTCGCCTGTAAGTTACTTTATATAAGACAGATAACCGGTTATCACAAATAAAAAACGGAGGTAATATAATATGGCAACAGCGAGTACAATTATCAAAACAGCGAGCAATGAGATTGGAGTAAAAGAAACCGGCAATAACAACGTAAAGTACAATACGGAGTATTATGGAAAGGCGGTAAATGGTGATGCTTATCCGTGGTGTGCAGTGTTCGTATGGTGGGTGTTTAAACATTCCGGCGCATCTAGCATTTTTTATGGAGGCGGAAAAACAGCATCTGTCTATGAAATTTGGAGATATTATAATTCATTAGGACGTGTTTATTCAAGCCCGAAGGTCGGAGACCTCGCAATTATTACTACGTCTGCGGGGGGAACTTATGGTCATGTTGGTATTGTTAAGTCAGTCAGCGGAAATACGTATGTAACAATTGATGGAAATTCTAAAGATCAGGTAAGAACAACTAATCGTACTGTTGGTTCTCCCAAGGCTTCGTTTTGCAGACCGGCATATGGAAGTGGATCTGGTTCCAGCACAAACCTCTCTATGGGTTCAAGTGGAACTGATGTGAAGGATATGCAGAAAAAGCTTATTGCATTAGGCTATAGTTGTGGTTCCTCAGGTGCAGATGGGTCTTTCGGACAGGGAACATATAATGCCGTTTGCAATTTTCAGAGAGACCATGGCTTGACGGTGGATGGTGTTATTGGGCCTACGACACGATCTAAAATAAATTCCGCATATTCAAATTTAGGAGGAAGTAGTTCCGGCACAAATCTGTCTATGGGCTCAAGCGGAACTGATGTGAAAAATATGCAGAAAAAACTTATTGCTTTAGGGTACAGTTGTGGTTCCTCTGGCGCAGATGGAATTTTTGGACAGGGAACATATAACGCTGTTTGCAAATTTCAGAAAGCAAATGGTTTATCCGTTGACGGAATTATTGGACCTGCTACTCGGGCGAAAATTAATGCTTTATATGCAAAATTGTAAAATGGATATAAGATAAAAATGACAGATGCAGGAAGTAGAGTTTTTAGAACCTACTTCCTGCATTTGTTTATTTGATAAATGTATGGTAAATGGTGTTTTAAAAAAAACGGGAAATACTAAAGAAAGACTATATATGGGCAGCGGTTTATGTAGCGGGGATCGGTCAGTATGGAAACTATCCGGATGATTATCTGCATGATGTAGAGATATGCCAGAGCTTTGCCTGCTAGAACCGTGAAGAAATGGTGGAGAGTGTTTTGGAAAAGATAAGAATGAAGTGCCAGAAGGTATTTCATACTATCCACAATTACATTGATACGGATGAGATGATCTTAAGGAAAAGTACGATTGCTGCTCATGCCGGTGAGAAAGTCCTGATTCCGATTAATATGCGTGATGGAAGTGTATGGCGGTGGGAAAAGGCAATCCAGAATTCTTCATCCAGCCAGAACAGGATTTCCATAAATTCCTCCGGCATGTCTCCGAAGAGCGGTGAGATTGAAAGCAGACTAATGTTAAGAACATCTGCAATTTTTTTAAAATTTCCGGTCTGGGAATCCGGGCATTCGTTTCGTATTGAGTAATTCTTGTGCCGAAGGCTTTGTTCAGACCGATGGCGCGGCCAAGTTGATTACCGGTCATAGCTCTGAATTTTCTGCATATCTTAATCCTTTTTCCAATAGTTATGTTGAAATTTTCTCCTTCTTTTGATACAAATACGTTATGATTTTTCGTGATTATTATTTTTAACAACAGCGTTGCTTCTTGAAGCAAATGCTGGATGGAGCGTCTCCTGGTTCTGGGAAATATCAGGCGCAGACGGTATCTGCTCCTCAACATTTTCAGAGTGAAGATGGATATCCTGCTGTTTCCGGAGTTTTTTCCATTCGTCTCGGGCGGTGGCCTGTTCAGCTTCTAATTTTTCAATCTGTGCGTCCAGTTTCTCCGGCTTTGGCAGAGCCTTTACGCCGAGCTCCTTCAGGGCCTCTTTGCTGGTAATGTGAAGCTCATACTCTTTCTGATGTTGTCCGCGATAGAGGGCAGGATTTTAGGTATTTTTTTCATTTTCTACGATTTCCCTGAAAGCGCGGTAAGCGGAGCATTGTTTTTTGATCAGCTGTTTCGTCTGTATCTGCTGGCCGATTTCATCAATCTTGTCCCGGGCGGAGGCAACGGAACCGTCCATATCTGCGATATGCTTCTGAAAATCCTCGTAGTTTAGTAGGTTATTCTCACAAAGATAATTAAATAAATCCAGGAGATATAGAATTTAATGTGGTAAAGCGATAAAAATATAGTTTTAAACTATAGCTGGTGCTAGATATTATGAATTGGCATATTTGGAAGTGTAGTGGTATAGTATGTTCATGCTCAACGGAGCGGGGAATAAGAGAGAGGGAGAATGAGATGTCTGGGATTGTGATTGAGAAGGTCCGGAAGTCTTTTGACACGAAAGATGGCGTGGTCGAGGCTTTGAAGGATGTGAACCTGAATATCGATTCCGGTGATATATATGGGATTATCGGTATGTCAGGGGCAGGTAAGAGTACATTGGTACGATGTATGAATTTTCTGGAGGTTCCCACAGAGGGCCGGGTTCTGATAGATGGGAAGGCTCTTGGAGATTTGACAGAGAAGGAATTGAGGAAGCAGAGGGAAGAAATCGGTATGATCTTCCAGCATTTCAATCTGCTGATGCAGAAGTCAGTGATCGATAATGTCTGTTTTCCACTTTATATTAAAGGAAAGAAGAAAGCGGAAGCCAGAAAGAGAGCGGCAGAGCTTTTGGAAATCGTTGGTCTGGGAGACAGACAGAATGCTTATCCGGCACAGCTTTCCGGTGGTCAGAAGCAGAGGGTTGCCATTGCAAGAGCACTTGCATCGGATCCGAAGATCTTACTTTGTGATGAGGCTACCAGTGCACTGGACCCGCAGACTACTTCTTCTATTCTGGAATTGCTGAAAAAGATTAATAAGCAGTTTGGAATTACTATAGTGATCATTACTCATCAGATGTCGGTTGTGCGTGAAATCTGTACACATGTGGCGATCATGTATGAGGGCGAAGTGGTTGAGAAAGGACTTGTAGCAGATATTTTTGCAAATCCTCAGTCAGAGGTTGCCAAAGAACTGATCCGAAAGGATACAGGCTCCGATATCGACGCAGACAGCAGACTGGATGCCGGCAGGGAAAAAGGACAGGCAGAGATTAAAAGCGGTGAGAAGATACGAATCGTATTCTCCGAGAACTCAGCTTTTGAGCCTGTGATCGCAAATCTGATCCTTACATTCGGAGAACCGGTAAATATCCTGAAGGCAGATACCAAGAATGTAGGTGGTGTAGCCAAGGGAGAGATGATACTGGAGTTTATGGAGGGCAGTACCAGAACAGAAATGATGAAACAGTATCTGAAAGAAAAAGGGTTAGCAATCGGGGAGGTGACAGGATATGTGGGATCATGAGACAATAATGATGATTGTCCAGGGTGTGGGAGAAACACTTTACATGACAGTTCTTTCCACAGTTCTGGGATACCTGTTCGGACTCCCGATGGGAGTGCTGCTGGCAGTGTCTGATAAAGAGGGACTGAAGCCAAATGCAGTGTTGTATAAGATACTGGATGCAATTGCAAATATTGTGAGAAGTATTCCATTTTTGATCTTACTGATTCTGCTGATTCCTTTTACCAGAGCAGTGGTGGGAAAGAGCTATGGATCTACAGCAACGGTAGTGCCTCTGGTAGTGGCAGCTATTCCTTTTATCGCACGAATGGTGGAATCGTCTATTAAAGAGGTAGATGCAGGTGTGATCGAGGCAGCCAGAGCTATGGGTGCCAGCAATATAAGGATCATCGTGAAGGTTCTTCTGGTAGAAGCCAGAACTTCACTGATCACAGGAGCGACTATTGCGATTGGAACGATCCTTGGTTATTCAGCCATGTCCGGTGCAGTAGGAGGAGGCGGACTTGGAGATATCGCCATCCGCTATGGATATTACAGATATCAGTCAGATATTATGATCGTCACAGTTATCCTGCTGGTGGTACTGGTACAGATTTTTCAGTCAGTGGGAATGATGATCGCAAATAAGATTGACAGAAGAAAATAGCTATAAGAAATCCATAATTAATGAAATATTTTCGAATGGATGAAAATAACATAAACCCAATCGTTTTAAGAAATTGTTGATTATAAAATGGTTATGAAAAAAGTTAAAATATAAAATTCAGGAGGACAATTATTATGAAAAAATTAGTGGCAGCAGTTTTAACAGGAGTATTAGTGGCAGGAACATTAAGCACAGGCGTTTATGCAAAGGATGATGACAAAACCATCACAGTTGCAGCATCTGCAACACCTCACGCAGAGATCCTTGAGGAGGCAAAACCACTTCTTGAGAAAGAAGGATATGACCTTGAGGTTACTGTATTTGATGATTATGTAAGACCAAACGAGGTAGTTGAGAGTGGAGAGTTTGATGCAAACTACTTCCAGCATATCCCATATCTGGATCAGTTTAATGAGGAGAAGGGCACACACCTTGTAAATGCAGGCGGTATTCACTATGAGCCATTCGGAATCTATCCCGGAACAAAAGACAGCCTGGATGATCTGGAAGACGGAGATTCTATCGCAGTACCAAATGATACCACAAACGAAGCAAGAGCACTTCTTCTTCTCCAGGATAACGGAATCATCACTCTGAAAGATGGTGCAGGATTAAATGCAACTGTTAAGGATATTGCAGAGAATCCTCACAATGTAAAGATCGTAGAGCTGGAAGCAGCACAGGTAGCACGTGTTACAGGCGAGACAGCTTACGTAGTATTAAACGGAAACTATGCTCTGGAAGCAGGATTCTCAGTAGGAAAAGATGCACTTGCATATGAGAAATCCGATTCTGAAGCAGCGAAAACATATGTGAATGTGATCGCAGTAAAAGAAGGTAATGAAGACAGCGAAAAGATCCAGGCACTTGTAGACGTACTGAAATCTGATGAGATTAAAGATTTTATCAATGAGAAATATGATGGTGCAGTAATTCCTTTTGAAGAAAGCTCAGATGCAGAAGAAACAGATACAGAAGATGCAGATGATGCAGACAGCAAAGACGCAGACAATGTAGATGACACGGCAGAAGAAAATGCAGATACAACTGACACAGCAGAAGACGCTGAATAAGTAAAGATAACAGGAGATTCCTTTTTCAGGTAAAACTGGGAAGGGAATCTTTTTTGTGCAAAAACATATAGGATTTCCATGAGTTTTCTGATACAATCTATAGTAATTCTATAAAAAACAACAGACAATCCGATTTATCGGGAAACTGATATAAAATTATCATGGTGATGCGAAAAAATGTGACCAATTTTTGATTGTCGGCGGTCGGTTATACCAAAGCAGGAGAGATTGTATGAAAGAGAACAAGATATGGAACGATTATTTGCCAGAAGACATGCAAGAACACTGGACTGTATATGAATGTCTGAAGGAAAGTGAAGATTCATCCACTTTCCTGGTGAAAGAGACAGTTACCGGAATCCTGTGCGTGCTTAAATGGGGGCGTAACAGGCAGGCAGAGTTTCTGCGCAATGAAATGGAAATCATGGAAAAAATGGCGGACAGGAAATTGTCCGGGGTTCCAAAGGCATACAGGATATTTGAAGAAAATGGCGAAGTGTATCTGGTAAGGGAATATATAGAGGGAATGTCTCTGGCTCAGATGGTTTTGCAAAAAGGTGGCATATCAGAAGCGGAAATCTGCAGGATCAGCAGGAAGATATGCCAGACAGCAGAGCAGTTTCAGAATCCGGATGAGCCTATGATACACCGGGATATAAAACCGGAGAATATAGTGGTCACACCTGGTGGTGAGGTGGTATTCATTGATTTCGGTACTATGCGCAGTTATAAAAAAGACGGGTCGCGTGATACTTTTGTGGTGGGTACCAGAGGAACTGCGGCGCCAGAGCAGTATGGCTATACACAGACAGACCAGCGTACAGATGTGTATGCAATCGGGCAGACAATGCTGTATATGGTTTCAGAGAGCTATGAAATGAATCAGCTTTCTGAGTGTGCAGTGAGCCGGAGAATGAAAAAGATAATAGAGAAGGCCTGCTCTTTTGAGCCTGATAAAAGATATGGAGATGCTGCGCAATTAAGGAGAGCAGTTGAGAAATGTCAGGCGAACAATAGAAAAAAGGTTTATAAAAAAGCAGGCGCAGTCTTTGGACTGATTGCAGCAGGTTATATACTGGCAATTTTTTCTCAGGATGGCACAGTGATTGAAAATAAAAGGATTGAAACTGCAGAACAGAGTGCGGCAGAAGAACAGATACAGGCAGAGATAACCTTCAGAGAAGAACTGATAGAAGAAGCCGTGCGCAAGGAACTGGGGCTTTCAAAGACAGACAAAATAACTGCCTCTATGCTGGAGAATGTAAGGAAACTCCGCATTGTCGGAAAAGAAATTCTTGATGATGAGGACACATTCTGGGGTGAAGGCCACCATGTGGATGGAAAGGACAGCAGCTTCGGATCTGTGCGCGGAAATATTACAGATCTTTCGGATCTGGCACAAATGGTAAATCTGGAGGAACTTGCGCTGTGTAACCAGAAAATCGAAGATATTTCCGGGTTAAAAGAGCTGCCTTTGAAAAAACTTTATCTGAGCAAGAATATGATCACAGATTTCTCTGTGCTTTTGAATCTGATAGATCTGGATACCCTCTGTATTATGGAGAATCCGGCAGAGAATCTGTCAGTGATTGGAGAATGCACAGGCATTTTAAGATTAAATATACAGGGGATGAATCTGACAGATATAGACTTTCTGAAAAATCTGAGCCTGGATTACCTGGATATGAGTAATGTGGAAGTAGAAAACAATATATTTGAGCCATTGGCAGAGATGAAGAAACTGGATACTCTGTGCATGTGTGATGTAAATGAGGCGGCTGCCGAAATTCTTTCGCAGATGAGTACCTTAAAGGCGCTGTTCATGTGGGGGGATAGTACCATACTGGAGAATCTGAAACCATTGAAAGGGATGACACAGCTGGAGACACTTGCATTCACAACACAGATTTCCTCGTTGGAAGGAATCGAACAGTTTCCTTCATTAAATTTCCTGTCAGTGAGTTTCAGCCTGGTGAAAGATCTGTCTCCTGTCACAGGAGCAAAGAATCTGCAGGTAATAGATATTTCCAATGCAGATATTGAAAATTTTGAACCGCTGTTTGGACATTCGGGACTAACAGAGGTACACTGTACAGAGGAACAAAAAGAAGAAATCATGAAGATAGATTCTTCCCCTGATTTTGAAATTTATACATAAAAAGGGACAAAATTGTCCCGCTCTAAAATGGGCAGATATGGTACACTTAACAGTATCATATCTGCTTTTAAATTATGGATCAGTCATCAGATAACGGATAGTGGTAAAGATCAAAAAAAACAACCTCGGGTTTTGACAGAAGGGAGATATGAACAGGAAAGAGGTGTGAGAAGAAATGAAAGAAACAGAAGAAATCATGGGAATGATAAAAGAGGAAGGCGCCGCATATTTTGCAAGGGAACGAGGAAACAAGGTAGAGGTAGGGCTTTATCTTGAGCATATAATCGAAGAGCGTGGAATGAAAAAGAAAGACATTGTGCGAAAGCTGAATCTGGAAGAATCCTATGCACGAAAACTGTTTGGCGGTCAGCGAATCCCCACAAGGAAAATACTACTGCAGTGTGCGTTTCTCCTTTCTCTTGATCTGTCGGATACACAAAGGCTTCTGGATATCGGTCAGAAGCCGAGACTTTATCCGCGCGTACGTTACGATGCAGCGATTATTTACGGACTGGAAGAGAAGATGACACTAGAAGAGATGAACAGCTTCCTGGATGAAATAGGGGAAGAGATTTTACTGTAAAATATTTTTGAAAGATATCCCTGAAGGGATTCTGAACGCTGTCAAAAATGAAGATGGCAGTGTATAAAATTACAGAGGTACTAAAAAAATCATTCTCGCAAATTGTGCAAGCTGCGATTACATCTTGCAGGGTGCTTTTTTTAATACACTCAAATCCAGAAAAAGGAGGGTTTTACGTATGAAGAAAAAACAAGTCGCATTATTGTTGGCAGCACTTATGTGTATAACACCTGTGGCAGAAAGCGCAGCTGTTATGGGTGCAGAATTTTCTTCGGGGGAAGAAACTGTAGAGATGCAGGGCACGGAGGAAGAAGCCGAAGCAGAGGATACGGCAGAAATCTGGACATCCGGGGAAGAAGTATCAGATTTTGGTACGGAAGAAGCACCGGAAGTGGACGGATTTACATCAGAAGAATCAGAGGTATCGACAGACGCGGCAGGTGCCAAACAGGTAAAAGGATCTTTTGAAGTGGCATACATAACAGAGGAACAGTACAATAATGCCCTGCAGAGTGAAGAACGTCCGGAAGTGGACATGAAAACAGTAGAAGACACTACTTTTTCAAATGCGTTAAACAGTATCGAAGGAGAAAATACAGGATACTGTTTTGTAAGAGTCCAGGATCTGGAAGATGCAGCAGACTTTGTGGCTCCTGAAGGGATGACAGTACTGGTGGAGAATGCAAGAGCCAGAAGTATTACACCGAACGGAAACATCGCATTTTGGGGTATGATAGATCCGCCAGAGACGATTGAAATCAAAGAAGGAAAAGGAACGACAGCTTTCTTCTGTCAGGATATGAGAAGTGTATTAAAAGGAACTGGTTCCGATGATAAAGTGATCTTTTGTGGGCAGAATAATGCGATAGGTGGTATTTCCAGAGTAGAAAATGTATATCTGAGAAATAACAGCCATGATTTGCAGGTATTTGGTGCCAGTGAATTTTTTAATATTTACAATGAAACGGATAATATCAAAAACAATCCACAGGAAGAAAATGCTTTTTTTATACACATTGTAAACAGTAAGACTGCTCCGGTATTCCATAAAACATTTGACTGGGGTACTGGCGAGTTTGAAAATGAAAATGGAGAGAAGTGGAGCAGTCCTTACGGAATTGGAATTACATATAATACATCAGATGAGAAAAGTGAATGGGAAGATATTCCTGTTCCGGCTGGTACACAGGCAGTGAAGTATGATATGTCTGACGAAGATATTGTGGAAATGCTTTCCAGAATTTGGGTCTATTCAGAAGATGGTACGACTCAGGATATGAATGGGAAAATCTGGAATCCGGATAAAGATAATGCGGTTGATATTCAGGAATTCCAGGATTGTGAAGGAATGTCAGCACAGGAGATTTTCGAGGCATGCGGAAGGGCAGAATTCCCTGATGGAGGATGTGTGTGGATTAACGTCGCACCGACAGCACAGGCGGAAAGATATATAAATGCATATCAGAAGAAGAACAATGCCAGTGGCTATTATCTGATGAATATGAAAGCTAACACCAAGATCAGTGGAACGCTTACTGTTCCAAGTGCTGCGAAAGCACTGAAGATAGAGGGACAGAATAATTATGACGAAAGCACAGATACAGATAATTTTGTTCCGGCTTCAATTTCTTCTGTAAATGTTCCGGCAGGCAAGAAACTGTCACTGTCCAGGATTCTTGTAAAGGCGAATACTTTAACCTTTACAGGATCTGGAGAAGTGGAACTTATGAATGCCAGATTAAATGCAAATGTAACAGCAGATAAAATTAAGATTGCGGATGCTGTAGTGAAGAGCCTGAACTGTAAAGAACTGACATCAGAAGAGGGTGTATGTCTGGTTGTATCTGAATATCTGAATTTTGAGAAAGCAGTGATTAATCCGGAGATAACCATTTATGGACAGCCGGGAGCTTATCTGAAATTTGGTGAAATTGACAGTGCAGAATACTCTCAGACAGCAATTCCGCAGATTTATCTTGGAACAAACGGAAAACAGACAGCGCAGCTGTATATAGGCGGAGCATTGAAACTTGGTACATATGAAGCGGAAGGTGAGACATATTCAAGAAATCTGATCGTTCGACAGTTTGATACAAAAGAAGCGCAGGCAGCAGGCGTTCCTGTATCGAAAGACTGTTTTGATCCAACATATAGGTATGCCTGGGATGAGACAGAGGATAATGACTGGTTTTACTTTACAAAAATATACAAGAATGAAGAAATAAATCTTGTTACGGTCAATGCTAGTCTGGATGAAGAATATTCTACAAACAGACTTCTGGCGCAGTTTAGATTTGATGTAAATGGTGAGAAAAAATATGGAGTAGTACTTCCTCGATACATTCATCTGGATGAATTCGAAGGTTTAACAGCCGGAATTGATGGAAATAAACGCCGTTTATTTTATATAGACTGGTGGACAAATGAAGAGAAAATAAAAGCTGTTGAGATTCCTGCATACTATGAGTTTTCAGGTCAATCTCTGAACAGCATCGCATCTGCACAAATTTCTACAATCAAGACCCAACTTTATGCAGGTAAGGCGATTAAACCGTCAGTAACAGTAACCTTAAACGGCAAGAAACTGAAAGCCGGAACAGATTACACTGTTTCCTATGCAAATAACACAAAAGCCGGCTCCACAGCATCTGTGATCATTACAGGTAAAGGCAATTATGTTGGCACAGCAATCCAGAATTTCGAAATTGCGGCGATTCCGGCAAAGGGAAAGGTATACACATCCGGAAAGCTAAAATACAAGGTAACTAAATCCGCATACAAGAATGGAACAGTAAGCGTTTATGCTCCGGCAGAGAAAACCCTTACAAGTGTATCTGTTCCTGCAACAGTAAAGATTAATGGTTATACATTTAATGTGACAGCAATTGGTGATAAAGCATTTAATGGCTGCACAAAACTGAAAAAAGTCACGATAGGATCCAAAGTAACCACAATTGGAAAACAGGCGTTTAACGGATGTAAAGCGCTGACTTCCATTACAGTTAATTCTAAAGTACTCAAAACAGTAGGAGCATCTGCATTAAAGGGAATTTCTGCTAAGGCAGTAATCAAAGTTCCGGCAGCAAAATTAAGTGCATACCAGAAACTTTTCAAGGGCAAAGGACAGAAAAATTCTGTAAAGATTACAAAATAAGAAATAGAAACAAAGATTATATAGCTAAAACCATACAGTTAAAATTATATAGAGGCAGAATCAGTAAAAATTTCTGCTACACATAAAAAGATAGTTCCTGAAGAAGAAGCCCGGAATTAGTGTACCGACAAGATTGTTTCAAGAATCAACTTGTCGGTACATCAGAGTTGTTGTCATGAGCAATTCTGTTTCCGGGTTTCATTTACCTGTATTTCTTTGAAAAATTCAGGTGATAAGATGGCTTTAAAATGTATAAACAATTAGAAAAATAAAAAAAAATAAAAAAGTTTCAAAAAAGGTGTTGACATCCGACAAAATCCATTATATAATAGCAAAGCAAGTTACGGAGCGGACAACAAATAAGCCGCCTGAAACAAGCACAATATGGAATCTTAGCTCAGCTGGGAGAGCATCTGCCTTACAAGCAGAGGGTCATAGGTTCGAGCCCTATAGGTTCCATATCTTAAAGAAAATGGCGAGATAGCTCAGTTGGCTAGAGCACACGGTTCATACCCGTGGTGTCGAGGGTTCGAATCCCCCTCTCGCTACTACACGAAAGATGAGTCTGTAAATCGAGTGAAAGGTTTACAGGCTTTTTTATGTTGCCGGCATATTCATACAAAAATATACAAAATTTCTTTTTACTATTGCCATAATCCCCAAAATCCTTTATAATGCAAAAAGGTGAAAGCAAAAGTTCATTGTAATGACAGTAGTATGAAATGATAACAGGGTGGTTATTCAAAAAAGGATAACTGCCTTGTTTTTGATTATAGGAAAAATCGCTATTGTAAAACCTTTTGCCGAATCACATCAACATTCACGAAAGAGAGGGAAAGGAATGGAGAAACAAGAGAAAAACACAGTAACACCCTACGACCTTGATGGAAGGCCGCCACTGAAGCTGGCGATTCCTCTTGGTTTGCAGCATGTGCTGGCTATGTTCGTAGGTAATCTTACACCGCTTCTGATCATCACAGCAGCCTGTGGAATCGAAGCCGGCGGAGAACTGCAGGTAGCACTTCTGCAGAATGCCATGCTGATCGCAGGTATTGTAACATTGGTTCAGGTATTTACCATAGGACCTGTGGGTGGTAAACTCCCCATCGTTATGGGAACCAGTTCCGGTTTCATTGGCGTATGCCAGAGTGTTGCAGGAGTCATGGGTAATGGAGTGGTTGCGTATGGTGCAATTATGGCGGCATCCTTTATCGGCGGTCTTTTTGAAACTGTACTGGGAAGCTTCCTGAAACCACTGAGAAAATTTTTCCCGTCAGTTGTAACAGGAACCGTTGTATTATCAATCGGTCTTTCACTGATTGCTGTTGGTATCAGTTCTTTTGGCGGCGGAAGTTCCGCTAAGGACTACGGTTCTCTGGAGAATCTGTTTGTAGGCTTTGTAGTTCTGGTTGTAATTGTCGTATTAAAACATGGAACAAAAGGATTTACAAGCTTTGCATCAATTCTGATCGGTATTATCGTAGGATATGTGCTGGTAAGTATTATGGCGGCAGTTCTTCCTACCACATTTACCTATGTGGATGATGCAGGTGCAACAGTAGAAGCTACCAAATCCTGGGTTCTTAACTGGGATAAAGTAGCAAGCGCATCCTGGTTTGCAGTGCCGAAGATCATGCCTGTCAAATGGGTATTTGATGCAAGGGCAATCGTTCCGATCTGCATTATGTTTATTGTAACAGCTGTAGAGACTGTAGGTGATATTTCTGGTATCACAGAGGGCGGTCTTGGAAGAGAAGCTACAGACAAAGAACTTTCTGGCGGCGTTATGTGCGATGGTCTTGGATCTTCACTGGCAGCAGTATTTGGCGTACTTCCGAATACTTCTTTTAGCCAGAACGTAGGTCTGGTTGCAATGAACAAGGTTGTAAACCGTTTTTCAATTGCAACAGGCGGTATTTTCCTTATCGCATGTGGTCTGTTTCCGAAGCTTGCAGCACTGATCTCCATCATGCCTCAGAGTGTACTGGGCGGTGCGGCAGTTATGATGTTCTCATCTATTGTTGTCAGCGGTATCCAGCTTATCACAAAATGGCCGGTAACCCCGAGAAACGTAACAATTGTCTCCGTTGCACTTGGTCTTGGCTATGGACTTGGGGCAAACTCAGCAGTCCTTGCACATATGCCGCAGGCGATCACACTGATCTTTGGTGGTTCAGGAATTGTACCTGCAGCACTGTTTGCTATCATTCTGAATATCGTGCTTCCACCGGATGAGAAATCCGAAGTTGAGATCGCAGAAGAGATTCTTGACATGAAGAAAAAAGAGACACAGAAGAAATAGCGGCAGAATCAACTTGTTGGCACACTGGGATTGTTCGAAAGTGAATAAGTAAAACAATAAAAAGCGCGAAACTGGGAATATCTGGTTTTGCGCTTTTATTCAGATTATAGTGAATGATTATCTGGTGCAGATGTATGTGGCGAAAACAGACTGCAGATATCTGTAATGAATTTCCTGGTAATAGTTACTGTTCACTCCGTGCCCAGTAACACGCTTCGCGATACAGGAAATATGAACCTCCTTGTGCAAAGCCCAAGGAGTATCGTTTGCTTTGCAAACTTAATTTATGCTATTCGCATAAATTCGCACGGTATGTCTCGGGATAGTGGCGTGTGAACAGTAACTGATAATGATAAAAATATGTTATTGAATGAAATTCAGGGTTGACAAATATAGCTTCCGGTGGTAAAATAAGTGTAAATTTAACAGATTAAACCGATGAAGCGGAAGTCAAAGCAGTCATGCGCGCACAGAGAATCCGGGAAGGTGAGAGCCGGGTGGAAATGCAGTCTGCCAAATGGGCCGCTGAGGGCACAGTGAAAGGTTGAAGATTACAGAGCAGACTAAGTATCCTGTGACGTGAGGCATACGTCAGTTGCCGGGAATATGAAGGTATTTCGCAAAGAGTACGGTTCAAACCGTAAATCAAGGTGGCACCGCGGGTGAAGTATATACGCTCGTCCTTGACAGAAAAGATAATTCTGTCAAGGGCGGGCTTTTTTATGTTCCTGGCAGAAACTGAATTAATCACAGGAGGTGTTTCCATGTATCCAACATTAGAAACTATCAGGCAGCTTGCACAGACAAAAGAATATCGTCGTATTCCTCTGTGTAGAGAACTTTATGCAGACAGATATACACCGGTAGAGGTAATGCGCATTTTGCGAAAAGCCAGCCGCCATTGTTATCTGCTGGAAAGTGCCAGTCAGACAGAAGTGTGGGGCAGGTATTCTTTTCTGGGGTATGAACCGTCCATGGAGATTACCTGTACAGACAGAACATTGAAGATCCGGACAACCGATGCTGAGGGAAAAACAGAGGAAACCGTAAGGCAGGTCACACATCCCGGTGATACTCTCAGAGAAATCATCCGGAAATATAAAACTCCGGTAATGGAAAAGATGCCTCCTTTTACAGGCGGTCTGGTAGGATATTTCTCCTACGATTATATCAAATACAGTGAACCAAAGCTGAAACTGGAGGACAGGGAACAGCAGGATTTCAGGGACATGGATTTAATGCTTTTTGATCAGGTGATCGTATTTGACCATTTCAGACAGAAAGTACTTCTGATCACAGGTGTGATGACAGATGATCTGGAAGCCTCCTACGAGAAAGCAGTAAAGAAATTGAAGGAAATGGCGCAGCTGATCCGAAACGGGGAGCATATGGAATTTGAACCGCTGAGACTTCAGTCAGAAATACAGCCGAAATTTCCGAAAGAAAAATATGCAGAGATGGTGGAGAAAGCCAAACATTACATCAGAGAAGGTGATATTTTTCAGGTAGTACTTTCCAATCCCATGCGTGCGAAAGCAACAGGAAGCCTGTTTGATACTTACCGGGTTCTTCGGGCATCTAATCCTTCTCCTTATATGTTTTATTTCTCCAGTGATGACATTGAACTGGCAGGTGCTTCCCCGGAAACCCTTGCGAAGCTGGAAAATGGCACCTTAAGTACCTTCCCTCTGGCAGGAACCAGACCAAGAGGAAAGACAAGAGAAGAGGATAAAGAACTTGAAGAGGGACTTCTGAAAGATGAGAAAGAGCTGGCAGAACACAATATGCTGGTAGACCTGGGAAGAAACGATATCGGAAAGATCAGCAAGATCGGAACTGTAAAAGTAGAAAAGTATCTCTGCGTAGAACGTTTTTCCCATGTAATGCATCTGGGCTCCACAGTAACAGGAATCATCCGGGATGATAAAGACGCTGTGGATGCAGTAGACGCAATCCTTCCGGCAGGAACCCTTTCCGGAGCACCCAAATTCAGAGCCTGCCAGATCATCGAGGAACTGGAACAGAGCAAACGAGGCATTTACGGAGGCGCCATCGGATATCTGGATTTTGCAGGAAATCTGGATACCTGTATTGCCATCCGCCTGGTTTATAAGAAAAACGGAGAAATCTGTATCCGTTCAGGTGCCGGAATTGTGGCAGACAGTGTACCGGAAAAGGAATTTCAGGAATGCTGCAACAAGGCAAGAGCTGTGGTACAGGCAATTGAACAGGCACAGGAGGGATTAGAATGATATTACTGATCGATAATTATGACAGCTTTTCCTATAACTTATATCAGCTCATCGGCGCAGTGGAACCGGACATCAAAGTAGTGAGAAACGATGAGTGTACACTGGAAGAAATCGCAGAGATGAAACCGGAAGCCTTCATTTTATCCCCTGGTCCGGGAAGGCCGGAGGATGCAGGTATCTGTATTCCGGTGATTAAAGAATTTGCAGGAAAAATCCCCATTCTGGGTGTGTGCCTGGGACATCAGTCCATCTGCGAAGCCTTTGGAGGAACCGTTTCCTATGCAAAGGAACTGATGCATGGAAAGAAAAAGCTGATGTATAAAACAGGAGAAAGTCAGCTTTTTAAGGGTCTGTCGGATACCTTTGCAGCAGCCAGATATCATTCCCTGGCAGCGTTAAAGGATACCCTGCCTGCAGAACTTAAGGTGACAGCAGAGTCAGAGGACGGAGAGGTCATGGCAGTGGAACATACAAAATATCCTGTGTTCGGAGTACAATTTCATCCTGAATCGGTAATGACACCGGACGGCAGAGTGATGATAGAGAACTTTATGGAGGTAGTGAGAAATGATTAAGGAAGCCATTATTAAATTATCAAAGAAACAGGATTTAGCTTATGCGGAAGCAGAAGCTGTAATGGACGAGATTATGAGCGGTCAGGCAACACCTGTACAGATGTCTGCTTATCTTACTGCATTAGCTTTAAAAGGAGAGACAATTGATGAGATCACAGCTTCCGCAGCAGGAATGAGAGCTCACTGTATCAAACTTCTCCACAACCTGGATGTGCTTGAAATCGTGGGTACCGGCGGAGACGGTTCTAATTCCTTCAATATTTCCACTACTTCTTCTCTGGTGATCGCAGCAGGCGGTGTTCCGGTTGCAAAACATGGAAACAGGGCAGCATCCTCCAAATCCGGTGCAGCAGATGTTCTGGAAGCACTGGGAGTGAAGATTACACTGACGCCGGAACGCAGTGCAGAGATCTTGAAAAAGATCAACATCTGCTTCCTGTTTGCGCAGAATTATCACATCGCAATGAAATATGTGGCACCGATCCGTAAAGAGCTAGGAATCCGTACTGTATTTAACATTCTTGGACCGTTAAGTAATCCGGCAGGTGCAAACATGGAACTGATGGGAGTTTACGATCAGTCACTGGTGGAGCCACTGGCACAGGTTATGGCAAATCTGGGCGTTAACAGAGGAATGGTTGTCTATGGACAGGACAGTCTGGATGAGATTTCCATGTGTGCACCTACTTCTGTATGTGAGATCAGGGATGGCAAATTTACCTCCTATGAGATCACACCGGAACAGTTTGGATATGAGAGATGTGAGAAGGGTGCCCTGACAGGTGGTACACCTGCAGAAAACGCAGAGATCACAAAAGCAATCCTGAAAGGTGAGGAAAAAGGTCCGAAGCGTCAGGCGGTATGTTTAAATGCAGGTGCAGCACTCTATATCGCAGGAAAAGCCGCTTCCATAGAAGAAGGAGTGAAGCTGGCAGAATCCCTCATCGACAGCGGTGCAGCACTGAAAAAACTGGAAGAATTTGTAGAAGAGACAAATAAATAAAAAGCAATCCCCAATTACTAGTGTAAAGGAAATCTGTAACTGTCCGGTAATCTGCTGACTGTGGATATACAGAACAGTTACAGAAAAATCATAGAGATTATGAAGAATATATTAGAAGAAATAGCAGCCAGAACAAGAGAAAGAATTGCAAAAGAAAAGACCTGTATTTCTGTTTCAGAGCTGGAGAACCGGATTCAGGAAGTAAATAAAAATGCAGGGAAGAGAATTACACTTCTCCAGGCATTACAAAAAGACGGTATGTCCTATATCTGCGAGGTAAAGAAAGCCTCCCCCTCAAAGGGACTGATTGCACCGGATTTTCCATATCTGGCAATTGCAAAGGAATATGAACAGGCAGGTGCAAGTGCAATCTCCTGTCTCACAGAATCTTTTTATTTCCAGGGAGCAGACCAGTATCTGAGAGAAATCGCAGCCGCTGTAAAAATACCTGTACTCCGCAAGGATTTTACAGTAGATGAATATATGATCTATCAGGCGAAATCCCTTGGTGCTTCCGCAGTATTACTTATCTGTGCTATCCTGGATGACGGAGAATTAAGAGCATACAGACAGCTTGCAAAAGAGCTGGGACTGGATGCACTGGTAGAAGCACACGATGAGTACGAAGTGGACAGAGCCTTAAATCTTGGGGCAGAGATCGTGGGAGTCAATAACCGGGATCTGAGAACCTTTCAGGTAGATATGAACAACAGTATCCGCCTGAGAAAAATGGCACCGGACAATGTAGTTTTTGTTTCCGAGAGCGGAATCCGCACCCCGGAGGATATCCGGCTTCTTTATGAGAATAAAGTGGATGCGGTACTGATCGGGGAAACACTGATGCGAAGCCCGGACAAGAAAGCAGCACTGGAAAGCCTGAATGGCAGCCCGTTACGCTGAAAGATCGAATATTATCTGAGAGGATAGAATATGACCAGAGAACAACAGCAAAGAACCAAAATCAAAATCTGTGGTCTGAAACGCCCGGAAGACATTACCTATGTAAATGAAGCAAAACCTGATTACTGTGGATTTATCATAGAATTTCCGAAGAGCAGCAGAAATGTTACAGGTGCATTGGTGAGAGAACTTACTGCAAAACTTAATCCGGACATTATCCCTGTAGGTGTTTTTGTAAATGCAGCACCTGAGCGTGTGGAGAAACTGCTTCTTGACGGAACTATCCATATTGCACAGCTTCATGGACAGGAAGATGAGGCATATATACGGAGAATCCAAAAGAATACAGGTCATCAGGTTATAAAGGCCTTTTCCGTAAAAACGGCTCAGGATATTGAAAAAGCCCTGAAAAGTCCGGCAGATTATATACTGCTTGATCAGGGTGGCGGTGGAACCGGACAGACCTTTGACTGGTCACTGATCCCGGAGATAGACAGACCATTTTTCCTGGCAGGAGGACTGGGTGTGGAAAATCTGGAAACAGCCGTCCGGACTATTCATCCCTATGCAGTAGATCTGAGCAGCAGTGTGGAGACGGATGGAATGAAAGACAGAGATAAGATTTTGAAGGCAGTTCAACTGGTGCATATGAAATAAGATAACCGAATCAAGTAAGTCACCTGCTTCAATTGCGAAAAGCAATAAGCAGTGGGTGGGGACCTGCTTGTATCAGGAGGAGTGCAAGCTCCTTCTGATAAACTGCGGAGCAGTTATTCGGTTATGAGCAAGCAGCGAAGCGGATTGCGAATATCCGCTTGACAATTGCCAATCTCTCGTACAAACACAGGCTTTAACTCAGTACCCACGTATGTACGCAAAAAGACCGGCATATCAAATTTCTTCTTGATAAACCGGTCTTTTTATTGCTATTCGGCCTTTTTATCCATTAATGGATAATTTTTTACTATTTCTGCAACTTCTACAGGTTTCTCTCAACCAGATTCTTTAAGGTTCCCTCGAACGGCTTGAACGGAATCTCCTTGTCGTAGTTTAAGAAATCTTTCACATATCCAAGTGCTGCTGCAACACCGTAGATCATGCCGCGCTCATCCACATCGAATTCCGGTGTGTGATGGTTTGCACCGGTTCCGGCCTCCTCGCTCTGGATACCTGTGAAGGTGATGGTACCCGGCCAGAGCTTTAAGCATGCCTGCATGCTCTCAGATGCCATCCACGGCTGTGCAACCGTAACAGCATCCTCACCGATATATTTTCTTACTGCGTTCTTCGCGATCTCGCTGCAGACTGCGTTGTTCTGGCATTCGAACAGTGGATCCGGCATATGAAGAATTTCATATGTACACTGGCAGAGCTCGCACTCTTTCTCGACTACATCCATCATCTGTTTTACAAACGGAGTTCCTGCACCGTCAACATTGAAGGTACGGATCGTACCGCCGAAGGTCAGCTCGTTCGGAATAATGTTGCGGACGGTTCCGCAGTTTACGAAACCAACGGAGCAGGTCAGGATATCCGTCGGAGCCACATATTTCATGCGGATCATATTGATATGGTTATAGATATTGTTGAAGCAGTCTAAAACACTGTGGGCAAGATCCGGACGGGATCCGTGACCGGCCTGGCCGTGAAGCTTGATGATAAATCCGTATGCACCGGAGAATACCGCGCCCGGCTCCGCGGAGATCGTTCCTGTCGGAACATCCCATTTTACATGTGTTGCCATACAGGTATCGATCTTTAATTTCATTGTCTCAACGGCATACGGAAGTAGATTTCTGATATTTCCGCCGGCTTCCTCGCCGCGCTCAAAGAGGAGGACGATATTGCCGTTTAAGTCTTCCTTATTCTCGTTTAAGATCTTTGCCTCAGCAAGAAGCATCGCTGTGTGGGCGTCATGTCCGCAGGAGTGGGAGACTCCATCGTTCTTAGAGATGCAGACCTTTTCCTTTGTGAGGTTTGTCTTGCTCTCCTTGATTGGAAGTGCATCCATATCGGCTCTTAAACAGACAGTTTTACCAGCTTTGCCGCCCTCGATGGTAGCGATAATGCTGCTGTCCTTTTCGGAACATACATAGGGAATGCCGATTCTGTCCAGTTCTGCGGTGACATAAGCCTGTGTCTCCGGCAGATCAAATCCTACTTCAGGAATCTGATGAAGATCCCTTCTTAAACCTACGATATACTCCTGTAAATCTTTACATTCTTCCCACATCATTATGCATTCTCCTCACTATTATTTTCTTTTTTCTGATCGCTGTTATAAAACAGACGGGCAATTCCAAGTGTACCGAATACGGCACATACGATGATCATCCATGCCGGAACCGGAATGAATAATTTCAGAACCGTAGGAATTAAGAGACCAAATACAGCAATCTTTGGATATTTGACTGCAAAGTTTCCAAAGGTTCCGCCAAAAATGGCTGCGGCTGCATAATTCTTCAAGGCAGCATCCAGAAAAGCCGGAAGGATTGCTACTACTGCGGAACCAACTAAAACGGCGCTGGTGGTAGCAATCAGGTTGGTAATAATGGAACCGCAGATAGCCATGGTGGACACAACCTCTGCCTGTATGGTTCCGCTTTCGCTCTCGGTGACATCCAGTGCCAGAGCAGCACAGGGAACACGCATGTTTCCGATATTACCGGACAGGAAGCCAAGATAAGTACCGCTCATACCGAGAGCTGCGTAATAGGAAATTGGCTCTACGATATAAAAAGCACCAAAGGACAGAGCGGTAAGAGCCCAGGCTGATAATACAACTTCCAGACTTGGCCAGCAGTTATAACGGCTGCACAGATAGAGAACCGGAATAAAAGCGGTGAAGGCAGCCAGAATACAGGTTGGTGCACCGATGCGGATGCTGTTTCGTTTCCATTCAGTCATATATTTATTTTCCATAAGTATGTTCCTCCTATGCAATTGACAGATCATAGATGACTGCAAAGACCATACCAATGATCATTGCAATACCCAGAGAATATTCTGCTAATTTCGGATGTTTTGGTACGACGAATTTCATAAGTGCCACCATACCAAGTGCACCTGCCAGACAGGCAATGGTATTTCCCCATCCTTTTTTGATCTCGTTTGCATTCAGGTAACCGAAGATACCAAGGGAACAGGCACCGGATAAAACTGCCAGCCATTTGGTATCACCACCGCTTAACCTGCCTCTCAGCTTTTCCAGCGCCGGTGTTACCGTGCCGCTGACTAAGAGCCATCCTGCACCGTTCAATGCCATTGCGAACCAGGACACTGCCATAACAGTGAGGGTATAACCCTGACCGCCGAATTCCACACCTGCTGCCTGTGCACCCATAGAAGCTGCGGACAGCTCCGTTGCAGCAGCACCGATAATGGAGAGACGAAGCCATGCCATAGGTCCACCGATGGAAGCCCTGAGACCTACCATCACGATAAATACACCACAGGCCGGTCCGATTGCTGAGATGAGACCAATCTTAAAGGCCTTATTTGCAAGTCCTTTTTCCAGATTTACTTCCACGGCCGCTTTTTTTGCCTGCCGCATAAATAACAATGCCTGTGCCAGAGAAATCAGAACCGTAATTCCGCATAATCCCCAGAACACGGGTGAATTTGCAATTGTTAAGTAATCCATAACGCTCCTCCTTGATAGTTCGTTCAACTTGTTTATTGGAGACATTATAACATTAAAAAAACTGCATTTCATTGTCTCTGAAAGCTAATAATTCAAAAAGATAGTTGTTATTTGTTTCTTGTATTGTGTATAATGGATAGTAATAGAGGATAAATATTTGTACTATAAGAACAATGAGGTAAATGACCATGACCATATCTGAT
>ERZ773162.488-NODE-488-length-46684-cov-54.284909_pt1 | contig 46684 bp, 32 predicted proteins | sample MGYA00511113_ERZ773162 | MGnify/ENA primary metagenome ERZ773162 (study PRJEB29015, sample SAMEA2737807) | human gut metagenome | biome: human gut; feature: human-associated habitat; material: faeces | place: China | collected 2012 ... | reverse complement strand
CCGGCGACAACACCACCAGCGCCAGTGCCGATAAGACCACATCCTGCGTCCGGCGCGCAATCCAATATGCACGGTGATTCCGCAGATTTTCTTTTCGGTTGATTTCAACTTCCTTATCAATTCCAATCGTATTCGTAGCCATTTCTTCTCCTCACATAAATTTGCGTTTGTTTATAAGTTTCTTGTTTTAACCCGCTTTTGCCGTAACGGTTTCGTCTTGCGCCGCCTGCTCAGATGGGCGTTTGGGATTGTTTTTCTCCCACCGCATCCCGATCTCATCCAGCTTTGCAATTCGCTCCTCTGTCAGAACAGCGCAGCTTTTTTCAGGATTATGACGAGTGTACCGCTGCCGCTTGACCCAATTCCCGAGGTTATATCCGCCCGGTGACACATATTCTGCCGGGACGTTCAGATCACCGTGGGCATCAAAGTAGCACTTTGCCTCCTGATAGCCTTCGTTCCACTGGCGATCATTGCGGTTGCCCCAGTACATCCCTATTTTGTTGAGTCGTTCGACCTGCTCGTCCGTCAGCTTTCCTTTCGGGTACGCCCATTGCTGACTTGCGACCCATTGCCCCAGCCGTTCACCAGCCGCTGTCACATAGGAACGCGGGATATTCAGGTTGCCGTTTTCCTCATAGTAGGCCGCAGCCAGCGCATAAGCTTTTTCCCACTTGGCATCAAAAACACTCCACACCATGCCGATCTCATCAAGCTGCGCAATGCGTTCTTCCTTCAAATTGCCATTCAGCTTCTGCTGCCGTGTTTTGATGAGCCACTTGCCCAGAGGGTAGCCGTCCGGGTCCACATACTTTCCAGCTACCATCAGATTCCCATAGGTATCATGATATTTTTTCGCCTTCTCAAAGCCACGCTGCCATGCGCTCTCTTTCTGATTTCCCCAGGCCATACCAATGCTGTCCAGCCGCGCGATCTGCTGTTCCGTCAGATTTCCGGAGACTCTCCCTTCGCGCACTCCGCGCTGTGTGACGAGCCACACCCCAAGGCTCAGGCCAGCAGGTGTCTTATACTGCTTCGGCACTTTTAAGTCGCCGTGTTCCGCGTAGTAGATGCTTGCCTCAGAAAAGTAGTGCTCCCAACTGGAAGAAAGGCTTTCCTGCAGCCGTTCAAACAGTATCCGGCAGTCATGCACCTGCTCGATGACCTCGAAGCGCTCGGTGACGATTTTGTCACCCTCGCCGTTGGCATACAGACGGTGGACGGCCTCCTGCATCTCGCTTTGTAGACCGGAAATACTGGTCAAGCCTTCAAAATTGTTGACCACATCGAGAATCAGCGGAGCTGCGGTATCCCCAGCGGTCAGGGCGCGTCCGATCTGCTGCTTGTAGATAATGGGCGAAATCGTGGGCCTGAACAGGATGACCCCGGAAATCCCCTCCACATGAACGCCCTCGTTGAGCATGTCGATGCAGAACAGCAGCTTCAGCCGGTTGCTGGTGTCCGTTTTGAAGTCCACAAAGGCCTTATCGGTGTTCGGGTCATCCGAGTAGGCTTCGTACACCACAACATCTGGATTGACCCCTGCGAACCACTCCGGCACGTGGGATACCATCTCGTCCATGTGCTCTTTGTTGGCGCAGAACACGATGTATTTTCCAGATTTGTTTGTAATATGATGGGCAAAGACCCTGTCCAAGCCGTCTGCCTGCTCCAGTGCGCGGCGCAACGCGTCCAGATATTTCTGATTCACATCCTGAATGCCCGGTGTCCGCAGGTTGTCCACCCGTGCCTGATACTTTGCAAGCGCTTTCTGGTACTGGTAGACCGTGGTCACATATTTCGGGGCAGGCAAAATGCCCCTGACGATTGCTTCGCCAAGGGTCATGTCGCTCGCAACACGGTTGTCAAAAAGCTCTTCGGCCATGTCGCGGTTATTATCCAGATATCGGATGTTTGTCGCCGTCAGCCCAAGAAGTTTTGCGTCCGGGCATAACTTTAATAGAGCCACCGTGCTTTCGCCCCAGCATTCCGCACCGGCACGGTGGAATTCATCGAGTATAATATAGGCGGGCTTCTGCGCCGCTATTGCGTCCAGCTGTGCCTGCGTACAGCACATCAGTTTGGCGTAGGTATAAAAGTGAACGTTTGCCAACGGAAAATCCGGGTCGTTCCTTTTCAGGCTCTCCAGCTGGGTCTTAAAGATATACTCACTGGGAGAAAGCCAGATCACGACCTTCTCCGGGTTGTCCTCGATCAGCTTGAACGCAATAAAACTCTTTCCGGTGCCGGTCGGGTGGACAATCGCAGCCTTGCCGTACTGCTCCATCATCCGGACTGCCGCATGATATGCTTTTTCGTTGTGCTCAAACAGGCGCAATGCCACTCTGCTCACCCCTTCCCGCGATAAAGGGGTATCCTCCACAGTGATAATGAAAGGCAGCGGCTAAAATCAAGCGTTATTCCATCAGATTTAGAACTTTTCTGCCCTTTATAGACCCCTGATGGGAGAATATCCGGTTCATCTCCCGGCGCTTTCGGGTCAGATTAGAATGAACATAGCGCTGTAAGGTAATGTTAGCGTTAGCGTGTCCTAGCAACTCGCTAAGGGTCTTTACATCGCACCCTGCCTGTAAACAGGTCGTTGCAAAAGTATGGCGCAGTGTGTGCGGACGCACTTGCCGGACAATCGCCTGTTTCAGATATACCTTGATGCTTTTCCGGTAGCAGCGGGGTTCTGTGGGTTTGGATTCATTACCAGATAGAAACCATGTAGAATTACTGGCGTTTCCGTGCAGCTTTTTCAGCATCAACAATATCTGCTTTGGAATAGGAATTTCCCGGCGGGAGGTGCGGGTTTTGGGCGTTTGGATGACCACCTTCGTGTGACCATCTCCGCAGGAAATTCGGCAGACCGTCCGGTTAATTTTCAGCGTTCCGAGTTTCAGGTCGAAATCGCCCCATTGTAAGCCGCAGATCTCGCCAATACGAAGACCCAATTCCAGCCCTAATAATAAGCCGATTTTGCGGGGCGTGGGGTTCTCCTGTACATAATGATAAAGCCGTTGCTGCTCCACCGGAGAGAGCGGCGCAGAAATTTTGTCGATGGCTTTTGGCAGCGCTACTTCCAGCTCCATCGGACGAATCAGGCGTAAATGTGCGGCGTACTTGCAGATACGTCGCAGCATCGAGAGGCATTCCCGGGCAGAGGAGTTCCCCAGTGGCGTGTGTGCGGCATCCGTAGGCACGATGATCTGCTGCATGGCCTGTTCCAGAAAGCTTTCCTCAAGGGAGGCGACCGGCGCTTTGCTCAAAACAGGAAGAAGATACTTGTGCAGTGTGTACGAATAATGCGCATAGGTGGATTCTTTTATGCTGTTCCGCAGGGAATGCAGCCACACCTCGGCCAGTGCTTCAAAGGTCAGGTCGGTTCTTTTCAGCTTGTAGAAACCAGCCTCTGCTTTCTTCTGAATCAGCACTCGTTTGACCTCTGCATAGACCGTTCCGTAGACGTAGCCCCACTGGATTTTGCCTTCCGATGTACGCGCTTTGATATAGCGGCCTTCCCACCGGCCATCCTTGCGTTTGCGTATATTTTCTCCCCGTCGTGCCATTTTTGTTTCCTCCTGCGTCTTGGACACCCATCTGACCACTTATTTTGTTCACATGCGTTTTCATCTGGATTTTTCATGCGATACTGAGCGTTGTGCAAAAAACTTCCACTTTCACGAAACTTTTTCGAAGGCCATATGGGATACATTTATATAATTTTCTATTGAATCCCAGATATAACCATGATAAAATAATAAGAGAATTCAAACAACGATGTCGAAAGATTGGTATCCTCCATTATCACTGTGGAGGATACTTTTTTGTTTTGTTGGTAACTGCATTCTCCTATCATTACGCAACCGCGTACCTCTTATATCATAAAACAATCTCACGATGTACGCAACTGCGTATACGAAGCTGCACAAACTTCTGTACTATCATGTTGAGGTGAACTTCATCATGACTGTAAAAGATGCCGTTGCCAAACGCTTTGAACAGCTCTGCGACCAGCGTGGGATACGTCCTAACGAGTTAGCGACCCGCGCCGGTGTAACACCATCTACGGTATATAGCATGCTCGACCCGTCCCGTCAGCGTGTATCCATCGCCACCATAAAAAAGCTCTGTGACGGCCTTGATATTACGCTTGGTCAGTTCTTTTCCTGTGCACTATTCGATGAATTAGAGCAGGAAATCCACTAAAATCGTATTTCTATTGCATAATAAATCGGCACCGGAGCCCTCTGTATCCTTTGGATATGTGGGGAACTCCGATGCCCTTTTTATTTCTGATGTATTTGATGGGAAACCCCTAGAAATTCTTCGGATGATTCCCATGTTCTGTGCAATGCTACGGTAGGTTGTGATGGGCGTTGTTGCGCGCGATTTGAGCAAAATCAACAGGACTTCGAAAATATTTTTGTAAATTTGTAGTTGACAACTAAAACCGATCGCGGTATAATCGAGCCGAAAACACCAATTTGGTGTTAAAAAGTCCAAATTAAACCATTGCAAAACAACCTAAAAATGAGAAGGAGGCCCCTCGATGCGTGATGACAACAAGCTCTACCGTGAAAAGAGATACGTTGAAGTGGACGTTCGCTTTACACCTGATGGCAAGATCCGCCCTCTTGCCATCAACTACGACAAAAGCCATATCTATGGAATCGACCGTGTTTTGGCTGTCAGGCGTGGCACATCGCGCCTTGGCGGGAAGGGGCAGTGCTTCACCTGCATGATCTGCGGGCAGAAGCGGAATCTTTGGCTTGAACAGGGCAAGTGGTTCGTGGAAGCCTACTGCTCCGTGCCGGAAAGCCGTGCTTCGTGATGGCAAGGTACTTATCCCGTGCAGACCTTTCGCGCATAGCGGGTAAGTATATCGACCAGTATTATACCCGCTTCGGGATCAGCAAAGATGACCCGTCACCTATTAACCTAGAGCAGTTTGCAAGTTCTGTTCTTGGGCTGAATGTGAAAATGCTGCCGCTGTGCAGCGATGGCAGCATCCTTGGACTGACCGTTTTCCAGAAATGCAGGTTTACTGTAATCTTGGGGGATGGGACAAAGCTTGTAGAGGTTTTTATGCCAAGGGACGTTGTAATCGATTCCGCCCTTGCGGCAGACAGCTGCACCGGATGCCGGAATTTCACGATAGCGCATGAAGCGGCACACCATATTCTGGCTGACCTGTTCCCGAACGACTACGGAAAAGCAGTCATGTGCCGTGGGCACATTGCCTATCGGGAACGAAGCGGACAGCCCTCGTGGGAAGAATGGCAAGCGAATACCCTTGCAGCAGAGCTGCTGATGCCAACATTTCTAGTTAACGCCGAAATAGAACGGGCAGCGCTGCGTTTGCCGAATGGAATCCTGTACAAATCCGCATCTGACCCGAACTATGAAAAAATTCTGGAGATGGCTGCGCGGATGGGAGTATCGTGGTCTGCTATCAGGATCAGACTACAGCAGATGCAGGTCATCAACGGCAAACCCATCCACTGCCATCCATTGGACATCATCCGATTTGGAGAATGAACATGATTCAGTCAAATAATCGTTCTTTTAAAAATAAACCGCTGAGCAATATACAGCAGGCACAATTCAGCATCGGCTGGAGGTTCTGCCCTGTTTGCGGTAATAAGCTATACAAAAAAATTGATGGGTGTTCCGGCACACTGCAAGTAAAATGCAGTAAGTGCAAGGAGACCCTGAGGCTTGATCTGGCGTTCAGACGCCGGTGATTTTCCAGTCATTTTAAAAAATACGGGTGCACTGCACCCTGAATATGGACTGTTCGCTCCGAGCAACGGGCCATTGCCGCAAGGCAATGAATGAAACGCGCTCCAAATAGCCGGGCAACAGCTGATTGAGAGATTTTCTTTGAAGATCCCTCAGTTGGCTGTTGTCCGGCTATTTTTTTAGCCTTCAGGTAGCCTGCTCCCGTAAAAAGGAGCAGGCTTTATGTTTGTCTGTTTTTCATGGATGCCCCAAGCGGCGAAATATCCGTAGCCTTCCAAATTTTCGACTTTTTACGACTTATCGAAAATTTGGAGGTTTACGATGTCTTTTAATAAGGGCTATGAGTTGAAGAAGTTTGAAGCACACTGGGAAAAGCTGCGCATTGAGTACGCGGCTGCGGGAATGACGGAAGATGCCATCCAGAAGATGTACGACTATGACCGTCAGCAGTTCAATTCGGAGCGTACCTTCGTCGAGCGGACGCAGGAATTCACTGCTCCTGCGTATGAAAGTTCCGAGGAAGAAGCATCTCCCTTGATGTTGCGCTATCAGGAGGCCATTACCACAAAGGATACCTATCACGAAACTAAGAGTAAATTTGTATGGATCGGTGAAATCGAGGACGAGCATCTTCTGTCGGCACTTGAAAAGCTGTCCGATGAGGATCTTGAACTCTTAACACTCTACATCTATGAGGGTTATAGCACGGTTGAATTATCTAAAGCTTATGGCATCACTCACCAGAACATTAGTAAGCGAATTATTAAAATTACTAATTTTTTGAAGAACTTTTAATTTTAGGGTGCAGAATGACCATTTTCGTCGGCTACCAAGTGAAGGGACAATTTCCCAAGCGGCATCTGCCGTAGGGCAAAGCGTCTGACCTCGCGCACCTTGAAAACTGAATAGTTCCGTCATCTGGTACTCCGATAATGATACTTCCGTAATTCGCGGCCCGGTCACAAAGCAGACGGGGTGGCTGAAATGCCAATGAAGCGGTACAAGTCCGTTGCCAGATGTTTATGCCCCACTCGCAGGGAGCCGAGGGCGAATATGCGAGACCTGAACATATTTTATCAGGAGTGACCGGATGCTGTTTTCGGTCTCCGGTCACTCCTGTTCTTTTACATATTTATCCGCTAATCACCTTTACTAACACGGAGGACTACTCAAATGGACGAGTTGAATCCTACGGTGCGCGAACAGGAGATTTACGAGGAGATGGAACTGACCCCGGAAATGATCAAGTCCATCCGAACCCTCTGTGCAACCTGTCTGCGACATTTCGTAGAAGCCAAGGCTTTCAAAATTGCTATCGTGCCGAGTGCAGACAACAGCATGGACACTTGCACTGTCTGTCAGACCCGGCGTGGTTACGATTATGTTGTAATGCACCGCTGATGCTGGTGCTTCGTCTCAATCATCGGAGGAGGTGATGTGTATCGTATAAAAAGAATTGCTCCCATACTTCAACAGAAACCCGCTGCCTAGGAGGTGCAGCGGGTTTCTTACATATCCAAACGGAGGTTTCGCAATTTGGAATCTACTTTGAAATTCCAACGCGGAGACATCTACTTCGTTCGACTTGACAACCGCACAGGTTCCGAACAAAGCGGAACCCGTCCAGCGGTCATCCTGCAAAACGATGTGGGAAACTCCTGCTCACCGACATTGATCGTTGCGACTTTGACAAGTAAGACAGAAAAGAAAGCTACGCAACCAACGCATTGTCTGGTGGAACCGGAGGGACTGGAGCCGTCCATCGTTCAGGCTGAACAAATCTTCACCATCGACAAAAGCCGTGTCAAAAGATTTGTCGGACACCTCACCCCAGAAGAGATGGGGCGGGTCGATGATGCTGTGAAAATCAGCCTTGCGCTGAACCCAATGGGAAGCATCCAAAAGCTCAAACCGATCGTCCGTTCTACAGCGGCTTACGCACCGCCAGAAGTAGTTGACGGTAAGCCGCCTGTCTATCCCTACACCCCTATCAAATCCGATTTTGAGGATGCAGGAACAGTCGAAGAAATGATGTTATACACCGAACTGCAATCCGCTGTTCATGCAATGATCCAGCGGCTTGAATACAGCTTCACCTTTAATCCCAGCTTGCTCACCAGCCCGAAGCGTAAGAAGCAAGTGACTGAGATTTTGACCGAAGCTGAAAAATACATTTGGCGAATTAAGGAGGAAATCAGATGCGCCTGAAGAATGACACTGAAAATTTTGCAGCTTCCTTCAATATCACCCCGCCTTACCAAATGAGGGTGATTCACAGCAGTAAGCTGATCTACCCCCGTGAAATCTACCAGCGGGGTGTGCAGCGCAAGCGGGTGGAACTGATTGCTGCTGACTTCAACGAATACGTTGCGAATGAGCCGAAGATCAGCTTCCGCAACGGCAAGTATTATGTGGTGGATGGCCAGCACACCATCGAAGCGCGCATCCTTCGTAACGGCGGCAGAGCCTTGCCGATTCTCTGCAAGGTCTACACCGGTATGACCATACAGCAGGAAGCCCTGCTCTTTGCCGAGCAGAACGGCCATTCTGCCCCTTTGTCTGCGGGCATCAAGCTGCGAGCAAAGGTTGCGGGCGATGATGCTCCTTCCAAAGAATTTCTCGCTGCTACCAACCGGATGGGGCTGGCATTCAACTATGACAGTTTGCAGTTGAGCGACTACCGCATCAGCTGCGTGGGCACCGCGCTCAAGCTGTATAACGAGATGGGCGAAAAGATCTACTGCGAATCCCTGCGGATAATCGTGGCTGCGTGGGATGGCAAGCCTGATTCATTCCGTGCATCTGTCCTGCGTGGCATGATGCACTTTGTGGAGTTGTATCACGGCGAGTTCAGCGAGGAACGGCTGGTTCGTGCGCTTGGCAGCGTCCATCCCATGGAGATTTACCGTGTTGGCAGGGATAACCCTGCAAAGCTGCCCGGATGGAAGAAATACGTTTTTCCCATCTACATGGCTTACAACGGTAAAGGCCGCAAGGACGCTCTGCCGATGAAGTTCTAAAACATATTTTCTCTGCCAAGAGGCACCTGCAAGCTGCGGGTGCCCCTTGTTACATAATTATATCGTATTATAGCTACTTTTGAAAGAGGGACTAGATATGACCAATATGAATGTGATTCCTGTGTCGCAGGATTCGTATATCGTTAATGGCTGCAAAGTGAAAATCACTTATGCAGAAGATGGTGACAGTATGGAGGTTCTTCAGAAACTGATTCATGATACCCTCCGCGAAGAAGCCAAGAATTACAGTTAAATCGACATCCTTGCAACAAAGATAGTCCAGCACTAAAATAATGGTACAGTTGATGCAGCAACCAATTCAAACAAACGAGCGTGCGCACAGTATCGTTGTTTTAGTTTTACATAGGAGTGACAACGATGAAAAAACGTGTATATACCTTATACCGTGTTTCGACCATTGGACAGGTCGAAAAGGATGACATACCCATGCAAAAAGAAGCCTGCCACGAATTTGCAGAACGGCAGGGCTGGGAAATCGTCAAGGAGTTTTCCGAAAAAGGCGTTTCCGGTTTTAAGAAGTCTGCAAAAGACCGCGATCAGCTCCAGTTGCTTCAGCAAGCGGCTGCTGCCGGAGAGTTCGATGTTCTGCTGGTGTTCATGTTCGACCGTCTGGGTCGGCGTGACGATGAAACGCCCTTTATTGTGGAATGGTTCACGAAGCAAGGGGTCGAGGTCTGGAGCGTAAATGAAGGACAGCAGCGGTTCGACTCCCATGTCGATAAGCTGATGAACTACATCCGCTACTGGCAGGCATCCGGCGAAAGTATCAAAACTTCTATCCGTACTCGTACCCGTATAGAACAGCTTACGGAAGAAGGTCACTACACTGGCGGCATTGTAGCTTTTGGTTACAAGCGTGTCCAGAAAGGCCGCTTGAACAAAAAGAACCAAGCTGTCTGCGATTTGGAGATCAACGAGGAAGAAGCCGCCGTGGTGCGCCTGATCTTTCAGAAGTATGTTTATGAGGGATACGGCGCAAAACGAATCTGCAACTATCTTGTCGAACACAATATTATGGGGCGCAATGGTAAGAACATCCCTAATATTACGATTGGCAGGATGATTCGTAACAAAGGCTACACAGGATATCTTATCAATGGTAACGTTGAAAAAGAATGCCCTGAGTTACGGATTATTGAGCCGGAAGTATTTGAACGAGCGCAGGAGCTGCGAAATACTCGTCGCAAAGAAAAGGGCGAGGATGCGGATTCGTACAGTCCTCATGCCTTGCTTTGTGGTAAAGTGTTCTGTGCCCACTGCGGCAATCGTTTGAATATTACCAGCAGCGGACGCACTCGGCTTCGGGCAGATGGTACTGTCGTAAAAGAAAAGCGTTATCGTTATAGCTGCAACTTTAATGTTCGGCATCCGGGGCAGTGCGATGGACAGTCCGGTTATGGTGTGACGACACTGGACGCAGTTGTAGAAAGCATCGTGTGCATGAAATTTGAAGAAATTCTGGAGTGCTCCAAGAGCAATCTTCTGGAAGAAATGCGGCGTAAAGATTTGGATGCTGCCAAAAAGGAAGCAACTCGTTGGAAAGAGGAAGTCCAGACCAAGGTTGACGAACAGGATGCGTTAAAAAAGGAAATGATTCGTGTCATCCAAGGAACAAGCGGACTCGACCGCGAGATGATCCAGCAGATGGTCAATGAAAACAAGGAAGCACTGCTTATTGCACAGACCAATCTGGCAGACTCGGAAAAGAAGTTGAAGGAGATCGAGGAGCAAAACCAGAAAGCTGAACGTAATTGCAGTGATCTGTTCACATGGGCAAGCACCTATAAGGGCGCTAGTTTTGAAAGGCGTCAGGCCATTCTGAAACAGTTTATCAAAGAAGTGCGTGTCGGACGCGACTATAATATCGAGATCGTTCTTAATGTACCGCTGGACGAATTTGAGGAGTTCAAGCGTCACGCAGCAACGGCTGGTCGGGGCAAAAATCAGAAAAATAAGTCGCAAAATCCTCAAAAAGTTGGGCGTTGTACATCAAATGCCGGAATCGTCGTTTTAGACAAAACAGCAGGTGAAACCATAAGCATTGTGCCTAAAAATGCTGCGCACGCGATTTTGCGCTGTTAAGACGAATGATGCACGATTTTGCAAAGAAAGACAAAAAGAAACGCCGTATCGTGTTAAACGATACGGCGTTTTATGGACTCGAAGGGAGTCGAACCCTCGACCTTTCGGATGCGAACCGAACGCTCTCCCAACTGAGCTACGAGCCCACAAAAAAGCACCCAATTTCGAATGGGGGTAAATGAGCTATAACACCAGATCGGGAATGCAACGCTTGCACTCCCAGCTGAGCTATAGGCCCATATTTGTTTTTCAGAACGAGAACAGTGTAACTCTTTTAGAAAGATTTGTCAAGGACTTTTCATCCGGGCGGCCTGCGGGGAATGGCCGGGTGGATCTGCCGTTTCTTAAAAAACGACAGATCCTTTATAGCAGTTTGCGTTTTTAATGCACAAGCAACGGCCGCAAACTGCATATCGCAAAGATGCCGTTTTGACCGGCACTATTTTTGAAAATTGCGATAGTAAAAATAACAGTGGCTCTCAGAGAAAAAGCGTGCTACAATAATGCTGAGACTTCTGTACATAAAAAGTCTGTCACCCAAAGTCAGGAGGACAACGGTTATGGAATTTACTAAGGTCGTTGCAGAGCGTTATTCCTGCAAGAATTTCAGCACACGTAAGGTAGAAGCCGAGAAGCTGACGGAGATCCTGGAAGCGGGGCGGCTGGCCCCGACCGCCAAGAATTTTCAGGAGCAGCGCATCTATGTGCTGCAGTCAGAAGAAAGCCTGGCAAAGCTCGACAAGGTAACGCCCTGCCGCTATGGTGCGTCTACCTGCCTCGTCGTGGCCTTCGATAAAAACAGCGTCTTTACTTATCCCGGCGGAAAGCGGGACTCCGGCGTGGAGGATGCCGCCATCGTGGCGACCCACCTGATGCTGGCCGCCGCCAACGCAGGTGTGGACAGCTGCTGGCTCAACTTCTTTGACCCGGATGAGCTGGCCAAGGAACTGGGATTGCCGGAAAATGAAGAGGTCCTGATGATCCTTGACCTCGGCTATGCCGCAGAGGGCGCAGGGCCGCTGGCAAACCACGGCTCGAGAAAGCCCCTGTCCAAGACGGTCGCATACCTGTAATACGCAAAAGCACCCGGAGATGCTTCCGGGTGTTTTTGCGTTATTGTCCGACGATGCGCCAGTGTTCGGGCCTGTTGTGATCGGTGGTCACGCCGTCGTCGGTATACATCCGGTAGGGCGCAGGCAGGCCGTCGGGCGCGAAGCGCCAGAAGGTGAGGGCTGTATCGTTCAGCTGGGCGGTGTTGGCGGCGGGCTGTGCTACCGGTACGGTGTGGCCCGGACGGATGAAGAGCAGCACCTCGTCAAGTTCGCAGAGCAGATAGTGCCGCCCGGCGGGCAGAACTTCCTCGTCGTAGTCGGAGACGCTGCGCAGACGCAGCATCTTCATCGTCTCAGGCAGATAGACCGCCCGGCCATGGGCGTTCTGGGTGTGGACGGGTGCGACCATCAGGCCCTCGCCAAGAAGCAGCTGGTCGTCCACCTCCCGGGCGTCGGGGTCGGCAGGGTAGTCAAAAGCCAAAGGCCGGAAGTAAGGTGCATCCTCAAGCGCGGCCTTCATGAACTCACTGTAGAGGTAGGGCAGGAGGGCGTACCGCAGATCCAGCATATTGCGGATGGCAGGCAGAACGTCGGTAAAGCGGTAAAATTCCTGCTCCCGGCTCTCGGCGTCGGCGTGGTTGCGCATGAGAGGGGTGAACAGTCCGAACTCGAGCCAGCGGAGCGCCAGATCGGGGGTGGTGTCCTCACTGAAACCGCACAAATCGGCACCGCTGTAGAGGAAGCCGCACATCTGGACGGCAGGCATCATCTGGATGTTGGCCAGCAGCTGGCTCCACGAGGAGTGATTATCGCCCAGCCAGATCCCGCCCCACCGGTGGGCGCCGATGATGCTGCTGCGGCAGTAGAGCAGGGTGCGCTGACCGGGACGCAGGGTCCGGAACGCCTCGCCGGCAGCACGGGTCATGCAGCCGCCGTAGAGGTTGTGGACGCGGTCGTGGCGCACCCGCCCGGCAGCGGTATCGTGGTAGAAACTGCGGTAGTCCTCGGGGGCATTCATCAGGTCCATCACCGAGCGCACCAGCCCGAAGAAATCGTTCTGGTCGAGGTTATCCTTCCGGCTCAGGGCGGCGGCATTCTCGAAGAAGGCTTTCAGCCGCTCAGGGGAGTAAAAGAGGGCAGGCTCGTTCATGTCGTTCCAGAAACCCTCGATGCCGAGGTCGGTGAGCACCTTGTACTGCCTGCCGAACCACGCCCGGGCCTCGGGACGGAGAAAGTCGGTGAAGTAGGCCTTGCCGGGCCAGACCGCCGCCACAAAGGGCGTGCCGTCTTCTTTGGTGCAGAAATAGCCCTTCTCGAGGCCCTCGCGGCAGACGGGGTCATTGTCGTCGCAGCGGATGCCTGCGTCGATGATGGGGACGAGCCGGATGCCCTCGGCTTTCAGGTCGGCGGCAAGTTTGCTAAGGTCGGGGAAGCGGGTCTTGTCGATGGTGAAATCAGCGTAGGACTGCATGTAATCAATGTCCATGCAGATCATGTCCAGCGGAAGACCGTTGGCCTTGTACTGCGCGGCCACCTCCCGGATGTCGGCCTCGGTCTTGTAGCCGAAGCGGCTCTGAGCCAGACCGAACGCCCACTTGGGCGGGATATAGCTGGGGCCGATGAGCTGCCGGAATCTCTTTGCGACCTCTGCCGCTGTAGGGGCTGTGATGAGGTAGAGCGCATAGTTCGGCTCTGCCGTGGCAAAGCGGAGGGTGTCGTGACGGGTATAGCCGATGTCGTAGCTCACTTTGCCCGGGAAATCGATGAAGATGCCGATGCATTCGCTGCCGTCGGCAGGGGAGATGAGCAGGAAATTGTGGGCGGCATAGTAGGAAAGCCGGTCTTCGCCGTGCTCACTCTCGTCGGTGTTGTTCGTCTCGTAGTGCCAGCCGCGCTTGTTGAGGCCCCGGGGCATCTCGCCCAAGCCATAGACGATGTCCTTCTCCTGCATGACATACTGCCAGCCATCGCCGTCCGGTGTCAGGTAAGGCACGGGGCCGGTCTCGGCGGGCAGGTCCAGCACGACGCTCTCGGTGGGAAAAGGCTTCCCGATGACAAAACGCTGTATCATAAACAGAGTGCTCCTCTCAGATGATCTTATGTCTATGGTACGCCGTCCGGCCCGGCGGGGCAAGAGAGAAAACCGTCAGAACGATACAACAAAACCGGCATTTTCGGCAGAACAGGCGGCCCGGGGCTTGTTTGGGCAGGGGAAAATGGTATATAATAAGTATATTCTAGGAATAAAAGGGAGAACCATCATGTATCAAAAAGGAATCAAGCGGCTGCTGGCCGTGGTACTGTCGGCCTGCGGGCTGCTGGTGCTGTCGCCGCTGCTGCTTTTGCTCTGCCTTGCCATCAAGTTGGACTCGCCGGGGCCGGTGTTCTTCAAGCAGAAGCGGGTGGGCATCCATAAGAGCTATTTCAACATCCTGAAATTCCGCACCATGCGCATCGACACCCCCCACGACATGCCCACCCATCTGCTCCACGACCCGGAGCAGTATATCACCCGGGTGGGCCGTTTCCTGCGCAAGACCAGTCTGGATGAGCTGCCCCAGCTGTGGAATATCCTTGTGGGCGATATGGCAGTCATCGGTCCGCGCCCGGCCCTCTGGAACCAGTACGACCTGTTGGCCGAACGGGACAAGTACGGCGCAAACGACGTCCGCCCCGGCCTGACCGGCTGGGCGCAGATCCATGGCCGCGACGAGCTGGAGATCACGGAGAAAGCGAAGCTCGACGGCTGGTATGTGGAGCATATGAGCTTCTGGCTGGACGTCAAATGCTTCTTCGGCACCATCAGGGCTGTGGCCGACCACGACGGCGTGGTGGAGGGCGGCACCGGGACGCTGCACGAAGAAGGAAAGTGATTCGTCCTTTCTCTTGATTTATCTCCCGAAAAGCGTATAATAAAACAGTACACAAGACACAGAAGGAGGATTTCCATGGAACGCACCTATATCAATGAGGTACAAAAGGAAATTGGCAGCACGGTCAAGGTGCAGGGCTTTATCGAGAACCTGCGCAACAGCAAATATATGGCCTTCATCGTGCTGAAGGATATTACCGGCAAACTTCAGATCACCGTCGAGAAGGAGGACCATCCCGAGCTGGTGGACACCATCGACAAGCTGACCCCGGACTCTGTCATCACCGTCACCGGCAAGGTGATGGAAAACGACTACGTCAAGATGGGCGGCATCGAGATGATCCCCGAGGCCATCGAGATCGAGAGCATCGCCGACGCGCTGCCCATCGTCCGCAAGGAGATCGCCGCCACCAAGAAGAAGAAGGCTGTGGAGCGTTCCAGTATCGACCAGCGCATCGACTACCGCTGGATCGACCTGCGCACCGATGAGAACCAGCTGATGTTCAAGGCACAGAGCTGCTTCGTCAACGCCATGCGTCAGTTCCTGCTCGAGCGCAGCTTCATCGAGATCCACACCCCGAAGCTCATCGCTGCCGCCAGCGAGAGCGGCTCTGAGGTGTTCAAGGTGGACTACTTCGACCGCAACGCCTATCTGGCCCAGAGCCCTCAGTTCTATAAGCAGATGGCCATGGCCGCCGGCTTCGAGCGCATCTTCGAGACCGGCCCCGTCTTCCGCGCTGAGAAGAGCTACACCAACAAGCACTCCACCGAGTTCTCCGGCTTCGACCTTGAGTTCAGTTACATCACCTCTTACAAGGACGTCATGAAGATGGAGGAAGAGCTTCTGACTGCCGGCCTGAAGGCCGTCAAGGAGCAGTACGGTGAGCAGATCAAGGAGCTGTTTGGTCTGGAAGTCGTCGTCCCCACCACGCCGTTCCCTGTGGTCAAGCTGGCCGACCTGTACAAGGGTCTGGAAGAGGAGTTCGGCTACACTGTCGATGAGAGCGAGAAGGGCGACCTGACCACCGAGGCCGAGCGTCTGAGCTACGACTGGGTCAAGAAGCACTACGGCCACGAGTTCCTGTTCATCACCGACTACTCCGCTGAGAAGCGTGCTTTCTACCATATGCGCGACGAGAACGGCGTGCCGCAGGGCTACGACCTCATCTGGCGCGGCGTGGAGATCACCACCGGCGCACAGCGTGAGCATCGCTACGACGTGCTGAAGAAGCAGGCAGAGGAGAAGGGCCTGGCCGATGACGTCAAGTTCTATCTGGAGTTCTTCCAGTACGGCTGCCCTCCGCACGGCGGTTTCGGTCTGGGTATCGACCGTCTGACTATGCTGCTCTGCGGCCAGTCCATCAAGGACGCTGAGTTCCTGTTCCGCGGCCCCAACCGTCTGACTCCGTAAGGAATGAAACCTCTCCGTCAATGTTTCGCATTGCCACCTCTCCTATCGAGGAGAGGCCTTGGCATTTCGTAAAGCTTTGTCTCTTCGCCAGAGGCTCCCCTCGGTAGGGGCAACAGCGACGACCGCCGCCAGTGGCGGAAACAGGGAGTCGCTGTTGGGGCAGCGGCCAGCAAGACGCAAGCAATGCGCAGCGGATGCTGGGAGCCGCAACTCGGCCTTGTCGAGCGATAGCGAGACTGAGAGGTTATGACCTATAACAAAAGCCAGCGCACATTTCTCGTGCGCTGGCTTTTCTGCATTTTACAGCTTACTGGATGCCGGTGACCTTGTAGTCCTGTGCCTCGACGGCGTTCTTGAGCACGTCGTCGGCGACCTCGGCGTTCAGGGTGACGATGGCGGTGCCGGCCTCGTGGCTCACGACAGCCTCGTCCACCTCGGGCAGGGCTTCCAGAGCCTTCTTCACGCGGGCTTCGCAGTGGCCGCACATCATGCCTTCCACTTTCAGGGTCTTCTTCATGGTATGATCCTCCGTTTTGACTTCGGGCGCTTCGGCGTCCGATTTTTTGTTATTTTCAGCCGCAGACTGCACCGGGGCAGCAGCGGGAGAAGCGGTTTTGTGGTCGTGCCTGGTGCTGTGCAAATCGAACAGGTTCAGCCGCAGGGCGTTGCTCACGACGCAGAAGCTGGACAGGCTCATGGCAGCAGCACCGAACATGGGATTCAGCGTCAGGCCGAAGGGGATGAACAGACCAGCCGCCAGCGGGATGCCGATGATATTGTAGATGAACGCCCAGAACAGGTTCTCGTGGATGTTCCGCAGGGTGGCGCGGCTGAGGCGGATGGCCGCAGGCACGTCCGAGAGCTTCGAGTTCATCAGCACGACGTCGGCGGCGTCAATGGCCACGTCGGTGCCTGCGCCGATGGCAATGCCGGTGTCGGCACGGGTGAGGGCGGGAGCGTCGTTGATGCCGTCACCCACCATGGCCACCTTGCCGCTGGCCTGCAGCTGGCGGATGACGGCCTCCTTGCCGTCGGGCAGGACGCCCGCGATGACCTCGTCCACGCCCGCCTGTCTGCCGATGGCGTCGGCGGTGCGCTGGTTGTCGCCGGTGAGCATCACGACCCGGATGCCCATGTTCTGCAGCTGACGGATGGCTTCGGGGCTGTCCTCTTTGATGGTGTCGGCCACGGCGATAACGCCCAGCAGACGGGCTGCGCCGCCGAAGAAGAGAGGAGTCTTGCCCTCAGAGGCCAGCTTTTCAGCCTGCTGTGCCAGTGCGGCGGGCAGGGTGAGCTTGGTCTGGATGAAGGCGGCATTGCCGGCATAGATGTCCATGCCGTCCAGCTTGGCCGCCAGACCGTTGCCCGGCAGGGCTGCGAAGTCAGTGACTTCCGGGGGAGTGATGGCCTTTGCCTCGGCGTCGGCCAGAACAGCCTTTGCCAGAGGGTGCTCGCTGCGGCTTTCCAGCGCTGCGGCCAGCGTCAGAAGCTCCGTCTCGGAGACACCCTCAGCGGGCAGCAGGTCGGTGACGCGGGGTGCGCCCTCGGTGATGGTGCCGGTCTTGTCCAGCGCCACGATCTGGGTGCGGCCTGCGGCTTCCAGCGAGGCGGCAGTCTTGAAGAGGATGCCGTTCTTTGCGCCGAGACCATTGCCGACCATAATAGCCACAGGTGTTGCAAGGCCCAGTGCGCAGGGGCAGCTGATGACCAGAACGGAGATGCCGCGTGCCAGCGCATAGCCCAGCTCATGGCCCAGCAGCAGCCAGACGATGGTGGTGACGACGGCGATGGAGATGACCGCCGGGACGAAGAAGCCCGACACGGTGTCAGCGATCTTGGCGATAGGAGCTTTGGTGGCGGCGGCGTCGCTGACCATCTTGATGATCTGAGCCAGCGTGGTATCCTCGCCCACGCGGGTAGCCTCACAGCGGAGGAAGCCCGACTGATTGGTGGTGGCGGCGCTGACTTTGTCGCCGACGGCCTTGTCCACCGGGATGCTCTCGCCGGTCAGGGCGCTCTCGTTGACTGCGCTGGTGCCTTCCAGCACCACGCCGTCCACCGGGATATTCTCGCCGGGGCGGACCACAAAGATGTCGCCCTTCTGCACGTCGGCGATGGCCACGGTCACTTCCGCGCCGTCCCGTACCAGTGTGGCGGTCTTGGGGGCCAGCTTCATCAGGCTCTTGAGGGCGTCGGTGGTCTTACCCTTGGAGCGGGCTTCCAGCATCTTGCCCACCGTGATGAGGGTCAGGATCATGGCGGCAGACTCGAAGTAGAACTCCATCATATAGTGCATGACGAGCTCGTCGTTGCCATCCACCTGGGCACGGGTCATGGCGAAGAGGGCGTAAGTGCTCCACACGAAGCTTGCCATGGAGCCGAGGGCCACCAGCGTATCCATGTTGGGTGCGCCGTGGATGAGGCCCTTGAAGCCGTTGATGAAGAACTTCTGGTTGATGACCATGACGATGCCCGCCAGCAGCAGCTGGACAAGGCCCATGGCGACGTGGTTGCCATCGAACCAGTGGGGCAGGGGCCAGCCCCACATCATGTGGCCCATGGAGAAGTACATCAGCACCAGCAGGAAGCCCAGCGAGGCGATGAGACGGCGCTTGAGCTTCGGCGTCTCGCGGTCGGCCAGTGCGTCGAGGTCGGCGCTGGTGTCAGCGGCCTTACTGGCGGAGGCGCTCTTCGGGCTTGCACCGTAGCCTGCCTCCTGCACAGCCGAGAGGATGGCGGCAGGGGAGGCTGTGCCTTCCACGCCCATGGAGTTTGTCAGAAGGCTCACCGAGCAGCTCGTGACGCCCGGCACCTTCTTCACGGCCTTTTCCACCCGGGCAGAGCAGGCCGCGCAGCTCATGCCTGTGACATTGTATTGTTCCATTGTGGATTCCTTTCCCTCTTATAGGATGCCCGGAACGGGGTCATTTCATGAGGCGGGGCAGCAGCTGCAGCAGTTCGTCCAGCTTCTGCGTCTCGCCGGCTTTCAAATCGTCGGCCACGCAGGTGCGGATGTGCTGGCCCAGCAGCTCTTTGGAAAAGCCGTTCAGTGCAGCGTTCACCGCAGCCACCTGCACCAGAATATCGGCGCAGTAGACGTCCTTGTCCAGCATCGCGCGGATGCCGCGCACCTGGCCCTCAATGCGGCTCAGCCGGTTGGCAAGGGCGCGGTACTCCTCAGGGGTACGGTCCTTGTGGCGGCAGCAGGAGGGGGCAGTGTCCTTTTCAGCAGGCTCAGCGGCGCAGCAGCAGGGCTTTTTTTCAGCATCAGTCATAGCAGATAACTCCTTTCCGGGTGTATCGGTGTGAAGAGGAAGTGTACCCTGTGGGGGTAAATCTTCCGACACTCTGATTTTACCACTTGGGGGTATCTGTTTCAAGAGGGTAGGGGATGCTAACTGTGAAAACTTTGTGAAAATAAAAGCCCCGAATGCAGAAACGGGAGCCTCCCGGTGAAGGAAAGCTCCCGTTTCTGTTTAGGATAGGAAAGAGAATGTCATAAAATAGGGGAGAGGGTCACAGATTGGTGTAACCCATCAGATAGCGGTCCACCTCGGCGGCGCAGTCGCGGCCCTCCCGCAGGCCCCAGACCACGAGGCTCTGGCCCCGGCGCATATCGCCGCAGACAAAGACCTTGTCTACATTGGTGCGGAAGCCATGGTCGGCCACATTGCCCCGAGCGTTCCGCTCCACGCCGAACGCCTCGGCCACATAGTCCTCGCAGCCCACGAAACCGGCGGCGATAAAGGCCAGCTGGCAGTCGTAGGTGAACTCTTCGCCGGTGGGTACCATGCTGGTGCGGCCGGTGTCGGGGTCACGCTGGGGCTTGAGATAGGAGATGACCGCGCCGGTCAGGTTGCCGGCGTCGTCCTTCAGAAACTCTTTGACGGTGGTCTGGTAGACGCGGGGGTCTTTGCCGAACTTGGCAAGGCACTCAGTCTGGCCGTAGTCCACCTTCAGCACCTTGGGCCACTCGGGCCAGGGGTTATTCGCGGCCCGTTCTTTCGGGGGCTGGGGCATCATTTCCAGTGCCACGAGGTCGGTGCAGCCCTGCCGCAGGGCGGTACCCTGACAGTCGTTGCCGGTGTCGCCGCCGCCGATGACGAGGACATTCCTGCCTGCCGCGTTGATGGCCCTGCCGTCGGCAAACTTGCTGTCCAGCAGGCTTCTGGTCACGCTGGTGAGGTAGTCCACTGCGAGGTACACGCCCTTCGCGTCGCGGCCGGGGACGTTCAAATCGCGGGCTTTCTTGGCGCCGCAGCAGAGCACGATGGCGTCATAGCTGTTCAAGATCTCAGCGGCATCCACAGCCCCGCCCACATCCATGTTGGTGCGGAACTCAACGCCTTCGGCCTGCATGATCTTGATGCGGCGCTCGATGACGGATTTGTCCAGCTTCATGTTGGGGATGCCGTACATCAGCAGACCGCCCACACGGTCAGCACGCTCGAAGACAGTGACGGCATGACCCCGGATGTTGAGGTATTCGGCCACTGACAGGCCCGAAGGACCGCTGCCGATGACGGCCACGCTCTTGCCGGTGCGGGCCGGAGGCGGGGCGGCATGGAGCCAGCCCTTGGCGTAGCCCGTCTCCACGATGGCGTGTTCGTTCTCCCGGACAGTGACGCTGCTGCCGGTGACGTCGCCGCAGGTGCAGGCGGCCTCACACAGGGCAGGGCAGACCCGGCTCGTGAACTCCGGGAAACGGTTGGTGGTGCGCAGGCGGCGGAGTGCCAGCTCCCATTTGCCCTGATAGACCAAATCGTTCCACTCGGGGATGAGGTTGTTCAGCGGGCAGCCGGAGGCCATGCCGCCGATCATCATGCCCGCCTGGCAGAAGGGGACGCCGCAGTCCATGCAGCGGGCTGCCTGGGTCTGCTGCTCCTCCCGGGAGAGCCAGATGTGAAATTCGTTAAAGTTTTCAATGCGCTCCAGCGGCGGAACATCCGTGCTGGTCTTGCGCGTGTAATCCATAAAGCCAGTGAGTTTTGCCATGATGTTCCCCTCCTTACTTGTTCTTCTGCACGGCGTAGAATGCTTCGATCTGCGCCTGCTCGCCGTCGAGTCCGCGCTCTTCCATCGAGGCGATGACCCGCAGCATATGGTCGTAATCGTAGGGGAGGACTTTCTTGAACTTGGGCAGGAACTCGCTGAAATTGTCCAGGATCTCCTTGCCGCGGGGCGAGCCGGTCAGCTCGACGTGCTCACGGATGAGCTCTTTCAGGGTGGCGACATCGTACTTGTGCTCCACCGGCTCGAGGCTGACGGTCTCCTTGTTCACCCGCTGGTAGAAGTCCCAGTTCTCATCCAGCACATAGGCGATGCCGCCGGTCATGCCGGCTGCAAAGTTCTTGCCGGTCTGGCCCAGAACGACGACGGTGCCGCCGGTCATGTACTCGCAGCCGTGGTCGCCCACGCCCTCGACGACGGCCACAGCGCCCGAGTTGCGGACGCAGAAGCGCTCACCGGCCACACCGGAAACAAAGGCTTTGCCGCTGGTGGCACCGTAGAGTGCCACGTTGCCGATGATGATGTTCTCTTCGGGTTTGAAGGTGATGCCCTCGGGCGGGCGGACGACGAGCTTGCCGCCGGAGAGGCCCTTGCCCATGTAGTCGTTGCAGTCGCCGGTCAGTTCCAGCGTCAGGCCCTTGGGAATGAATGCGCCGAAGCTCTGGCCGCCTGCACCGGTGCAGTGGACGGTGTAGACGTCATCGGGCAGGTCGCTGCCGTACTTGCGGGTGATCTCGCTGCCGAAGATGGCACCAAAGGCGCGGTCGGTGTTGGAGACATCCAGCTTCACGCTCTGAGGGGTCTTGCTGTTGAGCTTGAATTTCTTCATCAGCACCTTCATGTCCAGAGTGTCTTCCAGATGGAAGTCGTAGGTGTCTTCCTTCTGGAAGTGGACATTACTGTTGACGATGGCGGGGTTGTGCAGGATGCAGTCGAGGTCCATCTTGGACATCCGGCTGTCGGCAGGGGCAGACTTGACATGGAGCAGGTCGGTGCGGCCCACCAGCTCGTCGATAGTACGGATGCCCAGCTTTGCCATGTATTCGCGCAGCTCCTGCGCCACGAAGGTCAGGTAGTTGATGATATACTCGGGCTTGCCACGGAAGTGCTTGCGCAGCTCGGGGTTCTGGGTGCAGATGCCCATGGGGCAGGTGTCGAGGTTGCAGACACGCATCATGACGCAGCCCATGGTCATCAGCAGAGAGGTGCCGAAGCCGAACTCCTCAGCGCCCAGCATACAGCTGATGGCCACATCGCGGCCGGAGAGCAGCTTGGAATCGCTCTCGATGCGCACACGGGTGCGCAGGCCGTTGAGGATAAGGGTCTGGTGGGTCTCGGCGATGCCAAGCTCCCAGGGCAGACCGGCATCTTTGATGGAGTTGCGGGGCGCTGCGCCCGTGCCGCCGTCGTAGCCGGAAACAAGGATGACCTGTGCGCCGCCCTTGGCGACACCGGCAGCGATGGTGCCGACGCCGGCCTCGCTGACCAGCTTGACGTTGATGTTGGCGTGGCGGTTGGCATTCTTGAGGTCGTAGATAAGCTCTGCAAGGTCTTCGATGGAGTAGATGTCGTGGTGCGGCGGGGGAGAGATGAGGCCGACACCGGTAGTGCTGTGACGGGTCTTGGCGATCCACGGGTACACTTTTGCGCCGGGCAGATTGCCGCCCTCGCCGGGCTTTGCGCCCTGCGCCAGCTTGATTTGGATCTCCTCTGCCGAGACAAGATACTTGCTGGTGACGCCGAAGCGGGCGGAAGCCACCTGCTTTATCTTGGAATTGCTCTCGCTGTGGTAGCGCTCTTCGGGCTCACCGCCCTCGCCGGTGTTGCTCCGGCCGCCGAGGCGGTTCAGCGCGATGGCGATGGTCTCGTGGGCCTCGCTGCTCAGTGCGCCGTAGCTCATGGCAGCGGCCTTGAACCGCTTGACGATGGAGCTCACCGGCTCCACCTCGTCCAGCGGGATGCCGCCGTCGGGGGCATAGTTGAAGTCCAGCAGACTGCGCAGATGGACGCCGTTCCGGCCCATGTTGTCCACGGTGTGGGTGAACTGCTTGAAGGTGTCGTAGTCGCCGGTGAAGCAGGCTTTCTGGAACAGGTGGATGGTCTGGGGGTTGAAGAGGTGCTCTTCCTTGCCGCTGCGGAACTTGTGGGCGCCGCCGTCTTCCAGCTGCATGTTGATGTCAAGGCCCAGCGGGTCGAAGGCTGCGTTGTGCAGGGCCTCCACGTCAGCCTGAATGTCCTCGAGGCCGATGCCGCCCACACGGCTCACCGTGCCGGTGAAATACTTGTCGATGACATCCTTGGAGATGCCGACGGCCTCGAAGATCTGGCTGCTCTGGTAGCTCTGGATGGTGGAGATGCCCATCTTGGAGGCGATCTTCACGATGCCGCCCAGCACAGCCTTGTTGTAGTCGTCCACGGCGGCGTAATAATCTTTGTCCAGAAGGCCGTCGTCGATGAGCTGGCCGATGGTCTCATGGGCCAGATAGGGGTTGACGGCACAGGCGCCGTAGCCCAGCAGAGCGGCAAAGTGATGCACTTCATGAGGCTCTGCGCTCTCGAGGATGAGAGCCAGTGCGGTGCTCTTCTTGGTGCGGATGAGGTACTGGGACACGGCAGAGACCGCCAGCAGGCTGGGGATGGCCACATGGTACTCGTCAATGTCCCGGTCGGACAGGATGATGATGTTGGCACCCTCTTTATAAGCGCGGTCTACCTCCAGGAAAACGCGGTCGATGGCCTTTTCGAGGCTGGTGTTCTTGTAATAGTTGATGGAGACAGTGGAGACTTTGAAGCCCGGGACGTTCATGTACTTGATGCGGAGAAGGTCAGTGGACGTGAGGATGGGATTGTTGACCTTGAGCACCTTGCAGTTTTCGGGCTTGTCTTCCAGCAGGTTGCCGTGTGCGCCCACATAGACGCTGGTGGAGGTGACGACCTTCTCGCGGATGGCGTCGATGGGCGGGTTCGTGACCTGTGCAAAACGCTGCTTGAAATAATTGAAGAGCGGCGGGTGCCGGCCGCTGAGGACGGCAAGCGGGGTATCGGTACCCATTGCGCCGGAAGGCTCTGCGCCCTGACGTGCCATGGGCAGGATGAGGGTGCTGATGTCCTCATACTTGTAGCCGAACACCTTCTGCAGGCGCAGCAGGTCGTCGCCGGTATAGCTGGGGGTCTTGATGTTGGGAATCTTGAGGTCCTTCAGCTGGACGAGGTTGCGGTCTATCCACTCGCCGTACGGCTCACGGCTGGCGTAGTATTCCTTCAGCTTCTCGTCGTCCACGACTTCGCCCTTGACGGTGTCCACCAGCAGCATCTTGCCGGGGCGGAGACGGTCTTTGACCAGAATGTTCTCCGGCTCACAGGGCAGCACGCCCACCTCGGAAGAGAGGATCATCCTGCCGTCTTTGGTGATGTAGTAGCGGCTGGGGCGCAGACCGTTGCGGTCCAGCACAGCGCCCACCACGTCGCCATCGGAGAAGAGGATGGCGGCAGGGCCGTCCCAGGGTTCCAGCATGGTGGCGTAATACTGGTAGAAGTCCCGCTTTTTCTGGCTGATGTTCTTGTTGTTCTCCCAGGGCTCCGGGATGGTGATCATAACGGCCAGCGGCAGGTCCATGCCGTTCATCACCATGAACTCGAGGGCGTTGTCCAGCATGGCGGAGTCGGAGCCGGAGGTGTTGATGATAGGCAGGATCTTGTTCATGTCCTCCTTCATGATGGGGGAGGAGATGGTCTCTTCACGGGCCAGCATGGCGTCGGTGTTGCCCTTGATGGTGTTGATCTCGCCGTTGTGGAGGATGAAGCGGTTGGGGTGGGCGCGCATCCAGCTGGGGTTGGTGTTGGTGGAGAAGCGGCTGTGGACCATGCCGATGGCGGATTCATAGTCCTTGTCCTGCAGATCGAGGTAGAACTGGCGCAGGTCGTGGACGAGGAACATGCCTTTGTACACGATGGTGCGGCTGGACAGGCTGGGGACATAGGTGCCGTTGCTGGCCTGCTCGAAGACCCGGCGGACGATGTAGAGCTTGCGGTCAAAGTCGATGCCCTTGCTCATCTTGGCGGGCTTTTTGATGAAGCACTGCCAGATGGCGGGCATACAGTCGCGGGCTTTCTGGCCCACGGCGTCGGGGTCTACAGGCACTGCGCGCCATGCCAGAAACTCGAGGCCCTCTTTGCGGGTGACAAGTTCAAAAAGCTTCATGGCCTGAGCGCGCAGATGCTCGTTCTGGGGGAAGAAGAACATACCAACGCCGTATTCGCGCTCGTTGCCAAGGCTGATGTTCAGCTCGTCGGCCACCTTGGCAAAGAAGCGGTGGCTGATCTGCAGCATGATGCCCACGCCGTCGCCGGTCTTGCCCTCGGCGTCCTTGCCGGCGCGGTGCTCAAGGCGCTCCACGATGGACAGCGCATCGCTGACGGTCTGGTGGCTCTTGCGGCCCTTGATGTCCACGACGGCACCGATGCCGCAGGCGTCGTGCTCGAACTGGGGGTCATAGAGGCCCAGAGGCCCTTTTTGCTCCGTGAAATTTTCCATAGACTTTCCCATCCTTTTTTCGATTTTCCGGAGAATATCCTGGCAGTGCTGCGGCACATTCCGCAGAGTCCCTCTTAATGCCGGTAAAAAGAAAAGGCGTCCCAGATGGGTCGGCGAAGACTCATCTGGAACGCCCTTGTTCCGGATAACAAGAATATTATACAAAGGTGCTGAAAAAGATTCAAGTGACAGCTGCACCAAAGCTGGGTACACGGCGACGGTTCTTCTTGTGAAAAACAGATAGGTCTTGTGGGGAAGAGTATGCCTTTTCCGGCTCAGTGACGGCCCAGACAGGCGGCAAGATCGTCCTCCGGCGTGGTGATGGGCCGGAGGTCATACTTCTCCTGCAAAACAGCGGCCACCCCGGGGGAGAGGAAGGCGGGCAGGGTGGGGCCGAGACGGATGCCCCGGATGCCCAGCGCCAGCAGGGCCATCAGCACACAGACCGCCTTCTGCTCGAACCAGCAGAGGATGATGGAGAGGGGCAGCTCGTTGACCGAGCAGTCAAAAGCTTCGGCCAGACCCAGCGCGATCCGGATGGCACTGTAGGCGTCGTTGCACTGGCCCACATCGAGGATGCGGGGCAGACCCGCCACCGTGCCCAGCGGCAGGTCGTTGAGGCGGAACTTGCCGCAGGCCAGTGTCAGGATGACGGTGTCGGGCGGGGTCAGCTTGGCGAAATCCGTGTAGTACCGGCGGGAGGGGCGAGTGCCGTCGCAGCCGCCGATGAGGAAAAAGTGCCGGATGGCACCCTCGTGGACGGCTTGGACGATCTCCTCCGCATGGCTCAGTACGGCATGGTGGGCAAAGCCGGTGGTGACCACACTGCCGCCGTTCATGCCCGGGATGAGGGTGTCCTCCGGGTAGCCGCCCAGCTCAAGCGCCTTGGCGATGACCGGCGAAAAATCCCGGTCCTCTCCGATGTGGGTGACGCCGGGATAGGAGACGACAGAGGTGGTGAATACCCGGTCGGCATAGCTGGGCCGGAGGGGCATGATGCAGTTGGTGGTGAAGAGCACCGGTGCAGGGATGTCCTCAAACTCCCGCTGCTGGTTCTGCCATGCGGTGCCAAAATTGCCTTTCAGGTGGGGAAAGCGCTTTTTCAGTTCCGGGTAGCCGTGGGCAGGCAGCATTTCGGAGTGGGTGTAGACATTGATGCCCTTGCCTTCGGTCTGCTCCAACAGGCACTTGGCGTCGTAGAGGTCGTGGCCGGATATGACGATGAAAGGCCCTTTCTCGATGGTCAGGGGCACCTCCACCGGCTCCGGGTCGCCAAACGTGCCGGTGTTGGCCTTGTCCAGCTCAGCCATGACCCGGTAGGCCATCCGCCCGGTGTCCTCCACCAGCTTGAAGAGCTTGTCCTTGTCCCGCTCCTGTGCGATGGCCCGCAGCGCCGTGCAGAAAAACAGGTCGATCTCGCCATCGGTATAGCCCAGCACCCGCGCGTGGTAGGAGTAAGCCGCCATGCCGCGCAGCCCAAAGAGGACAAAGGAGCACAGGCTCTTCCGGTCGGGGTCCGGCTCCTGCCACAGCTTCTGCATATCGTAGTCCGACACTGGTGCAGGTGCAGGGCTGGCCGAGGCAAAGGCTTCCTGCTTGGCCTTCCAGACCTTATTGGTCAGCTGCGCCACCGTCTGGGGGTCGAAATCAACATTGGTGATGGTGGTGAACAATCCTTCCGTCAGCAGGAGTGCCTGCGGGGGCTGGATGGGTCTGCCGATGTCCAGCAGCAGGGTGGCAAAGCCGATGAGTGCCCCGGTGAGCTTGTCCTGCGCGTCGGCTGTCTCGGCTGATTTGCCGCAGACACCCGCTTTTCCGGTGCAGGCCGTGCAGTTTGCCGCCTGCTCACATTGATAACAGAACATCATTTCGTCCATGCAAAAACCTCTTTTCGTTTGATGAAAGGAGTATGAGCGGGACAGCAGACAGTTATGCAGACAGGCGGGCAAAACAAAAGGACCGCACCCTCGCGGATGCGGCCCTTGTAGATCAGGAAAAGCTTAGTAGGTGATGCCCTGAGCCATCATGGCGGTAGCGACCTTCAGGAAGCCGGCGCAGTTTGCACCGACCATCAGGTTGCCCTCGGAGCCGGCGGCCACGGATGCATCGTAGGAAGCGTGGAAGATGCCCTCCATGATGCCCTTCAGCTTTGCATCGACCTCTTCGAAGCTCCAGCTCAGACGCTCGGAGTTCTGGCTCATCTCCAGGCCGGAGGTGGCCACACCGCCGGCGTTGGAAGCCTTTGCGGGTCCGTACAGGATGCCGTTGGACAGGTAGACCTCGATAGCCTCGGGAGTGCTGGGCATGTTAGCGCCTTCGCAGACCACGGTGCAGCCGCCCTTCACCAGAGCCTCTGCGGACTCCTTGTTGATCTCGTTCTGGGTAGCGCAGGGCAGGGCGATGTCGCAGGGGACAGTCCAGACCTTGGTGCAGTCAGCAACGTAGGTCGCATCCTTGTGGGTCTCAGCATATTCCTTGATACGGCCACGGCGGACTTCCTTCAGATCCTTGACGTAGGCCAGGTCGATGCCGTTGGGGTCGTAGACATAGCCGTTGGAGTCGGACATGGTGACGACCTTGGCACCCAGCTGGGTGGCCTTCTCGCAGGCGTAGATAGCGACATTGCCGGAGCCGGAGATGACTACGGTCTTGCCCTCGAAGCTGTCGTTGCGCATGCACTTCAGAGCCTCAGCGGTGAAGTAGCACAGGCCGTAGCCGGTAGCCTCGGTACGGGCCAGAGAACCGCCGAAGGTCAGGCCCTTGCCGGTGAGCATACCGCCCTGGAAGCTGTTGGTCAGACGCTTGTACTGGCCGAACATATAGCCGACCTCGCGGCCACCGACGCCAATATCACCGGCGGGGCAGTCCACGAACTGGCCGATGTGGCGGTACAGCTCGGTCATGAAGCTCTGGCAGAAGCGCATGACTTCCATGTCGCTCTTGCCGTGGGGGTCGAAGTCAGAGCCGCCCTTGCCGCCGCCCATGGGCAGGGTGGTCAGGCTGTTCTTGAAGATCTGCTCAAAGCCGAGGAACTTCAGGATGCCCTGATTGACAGAAGGATGGAAGCGCAGACCGCCCTTATAGGGGCCGATGGCGCTGTTGAACTGGACGCGGTAGCCGCGGTTCACCTGGACCTTGCCCTGGTCATCGACCCAGGGTACACGGAAGGTGATGATGCGCTCAGGCTCGACCAGACGCTCGATGAGGCCGGCCTTCTCGTACTCGGGATGCTTCTCCACGACGGGCTGGATGCTCTCCAGGACCTCGCGGACAGCCTGCAGGAATTCGGGCTCGTTAGCATTGCGCTTTTCCAGGCCCTCGTAGACACGCTTCAGATATTCATTCGTCAGCATAATGATATACTCCTTTTCCCTTAACTCTATTGTGTGGAGGCTCCGTCTTTCCCGTTTCCCACGGCGGGGCTGATAAGCCTCTGACCACTTTGCTATTATAAAGCTTTATCTGCCGATTTACAAGATGGCCCGCCCCGCAAAAACCGGAAAATCTTTCAAAATACAATGGAAAAGATGAATGCACTTCACGAAAAAGACGGGACACATCAAAAAACTGCGATAAAACCTGCCTTTGTAAAGAAACAAAAAATCCCTGCACTGCCCTTTCCGGGCCGGTGCAGGGGGGAAAAGTCTTACTTCAGCAGCTTCTCGCAGGCGTCAGCGGCACCCTCGAGGAACTGTCCGCCGTAGGTCTCGATCATGCCGGCGTCGGACAGCGCAGCCAGCTGCGGGTCGATGGGGCATTTGGCCAGAACGGGCAGATGATGCTTTGCGGCCACCTCGTCCACATGGCTGTCGCCGAACACATTGATGTGCTTGCCGCAGTCGGGGCAGACGATATAGCTCATGTTCTCGACGATGCCCAGCATCGGCACCTTCATCATCTCGGCCATGTTCACGGCCTTGGCCACGATCATGCTCACCAGCTCCTGCGGGCTTGCCACGACGACGATGCCGTCCACGGGCAGGCTCTGGAAGACGGTCAGGGGGACGTCACCGGTTCCCGGAGGCATATCCACGAACAGGAAATCAACATCTTTCCAGACCACATCGGTCCAGAACTGCTTGACCGCACCGGCGATGACGGGGCCGCGCCAGACGACGGGGTCTTCCTCGTTCTCCACCAGCAGGTTGATGCTCATCACGTCGATGCCCATCCGGCTCTGGATGGGCCAGCAGCCCTTGTCGTCGGCCATGGCGCGGCCATGGATGCCGAACAGCTTCGGGATGGACGGGCCGGTGATGTCGGCGTCGAGGATGCCGCAGTGGTAGCCGCGGCGTGCCATTGCACAGGCCAGCAGGGCGCTGGTCATGCTTTTGCCGACGCCGCCCTTGCCGGACACGACGCCGATGACCTTTTTGACGCTGCTGTTGGGGTTGGGGGCGTCATGCTGGGGCGCAGCATTGCGGGAAGAACACGCTGCCCCGCAGTTGGAGCAGTCATGGGTACATTCTTCGCTCATTGTCTCATTGCGCACGGCCGTGGTACCGGGGGTGCGCTTCCTCCTTGCATTCTTAGATCCTGTCTGGCGGAACATTCCCGCCAGATACGATATATATCATATCATAAAACTGGGAAAGAAACAACCCACGGCCCCGCTCATATTTCTCAGAGCAGCTTACATATCTATAAAGAGATCCATTGGGGAAAGGGAGGGGGTGCGCTGTGCGGCAGAGCTATCTGAAAAACGCAGCCCTGATGACCGGGGCGGACGTCCTGCTCCGTCTGGCGGGCATGGGGCTGCGCATCTGGCTGGCGAACGCTCTGGGCGGCGAGGGGATGGGACTGTACCAGCTGGTGCTGGCGGTCTACTCGCTCTTCGTCACGCTGGCGACGGCGGGCGTCTCGGTGGCGGCCACCCGCCTGATGGCCGAAGAGCTGGCCCGCAGCCCGGCGGAGGCCCGGGGGATGCTTCACCGTCTCCTGCTGGCGGGGGTCGGGCTGGGCATGTTGGCGCTGGCGGCGCAGTTCGGGCTGGCGGGCCTTGCCGCAAAATGGTGGCTGGGTGATGTCCGGGCAGCGGGGGCGCTGCGTGTCTCGTCGCTGGGTCTGCCGTGGATGGCGGTGTCGTCGGTACTGCGGGGCTTTTTCATCGCCCGGCGGCAGGTGGAGCCAAACGTCCTGAGCCAGCTGGCCGAACAGACCGTCCGCATCGGCATCGTATGGGCTGCGCTGGAGCGGGCCGACGCCCTCGGCTGGGACGTGGGCGGGCGCTGCACGGCAGTGCTGGGGGCAACGGCGGTCAGCGAGGCCGTCAGCACCGGGCTGATGGCACTTTTTTACCGTAAAGAGGCCCGCCGCTGCTTCGGTGCGCGGCCTGCCTGCCGCCCGCAGGAACCGGGAAAGCGCCTCTGGGACATTCTCTGGCCGGTGGAGGGAGGACGTTGTCTCGCCAGCGCTCTCCACACCGCGGAGAATATGCTGGTGCCGGCCTGTCTGGCAGTCTATCTGCAATTTTCCGGCGGGCGTGCCGAAGCCGTGGCTCAGTACGGCAGCCTCAAGGGGATGGCCCTGCCTCTGCTGACCTTTCCCTTCGGACTGCTGGGGAGCCTTTCCGTCCTGCTGATGCCCGAGATCACCCAGGCCCACCTCCGGGGCCAGAACGGGCGGCTGGCGGCTCTCATCGACAGGATGCTCCGGCTCACCGGCTACTTCTCGGCGCTGGCAGGAGCGGCGTTCTGGGTGTGGGGTCGGCCGCTGGCCGAAGCTCTCTACGGCAGTGCCGAGGCGGGCAGCTTCCTTGTCATCCTCGGCCCGGCCATGCCGCTGATGTACCTCGAGAGCATGGTGGACGGTGCCATGAAGGGGGTAGGAGAACAGAAAGCCGTCTTCCGGTACAGTATGTGGGACTCCTGCCTCCGCATTGCGGGCGTGCTGCTCCTGCTGCCCCGCTTCGGGATGAAGGGCTTTCTTTTTGTGATATTGCTGTCCAGCTTCTACACCTGCACCGCCAACACGGGGCGGCTGCTGTCCAGCTGCGGCCTTCCGCTGCGTCTGTGGAGGTGGCTGGGTGCGCCGGGCTTTGCGGGGGCCGTCAGCGCCGGGGCCGGGTTGGCCCTGCGGCATCTTTTAGCGGACTGGCTCACCGGCGGAGTCCCCTTGCAGCTGGCGGCGGTAGCGCTGGGCGGCGCGGGGATGGCAGTGGTCTGCTTTGCGGCGGCGTGGCCGCTGGGCCTCGGCGAAGAGCTGCGGGCCGTGGCGGCAGGGGAAAGGCGGCATAAGAAAAATGTCCAAAAAGTGAAATAGCTGGACACGGGGAAGAGAATCGAGTATAATACTAAAGATATTATGGGGTGATAGGCCCTTGAAATGAAAAACGGCAGCTGACATCTTCGGATGCCGGCCCCCGATGCAAAAGAGGATATGCTGTGAAGGAAAAGAAAACAAATCTGCTGCAGGTACTGGCCCGCCGGGCTCTGCTGGTGGCGCTGGACGGAGCCATCGTAGCCTTCAGCTTTTATTTCGCCCTGCTGCTGCGCGCAGACGGTGCTGTCGAGGCCTCCTGGTGGCCCCACAACCGCGCCCTGCTCTACGCGAATCTGCCCTGGATCGTGGCAGTCTACCTGCTCAGCTTTCTGGCCGGGCGGCTCTACACCATCCTTTGGAAGTACGCCGGGGAGCGTGACCTCATCCGTCTGGCCGGGATGATCGCCGTCCCGACGGGCATCGTCTATCTGGTCAACCGCTGCTTCATCCACGGCGTGCTTTTCAACTCGGCCAACGCCATGGCGGCGGTGCTCATTTTCCTGTTCATCGGCGGGAGCCGTCTGGCCTGGCGGCTCTTCCTGAACCACCCGCTGGGCGAGCGTCTGCGCGGCAACACCAGCAAGGACCCCAACCGCCCCGTCATGATCGTGGGTGCGGGCGAGGCTGGTGCGTGGGCCATCAATGTCTGCAAGACCAACACCAGCTACGGCCATGTCATCGTGGCCGTGGATGATGACCCCAACAAGCTGGGCCAGACCATCCACGGTGTCCCGGTGCGCGGCACACTGGAAGAAATTCCCGACCTGTGTACCCGCTACAACATCCATACCATCATCGTGGCGATCCCGACCCTGAAGGGAAACCGCCTGAACCACGTCATCGACCTCTGCGTCTCCACCCACTGCGCCGTGCAGATGCTCAGCGACCCCCAGCTGGTGGGTGCAGGCACACCTCAGCAGGGCGCGTTCCGTGAGCTGAACACCGCCGATTTCCTCTCCCGTGAGGAAGTCACACTGGACACGGAGAAAATTTCCGGCTACCTCACCGGCAAGACCGTTCTGGTGACGGGCGGCGGCGGCAGCATCGGCAGCGAGCTCTGCCGTCAGGTCATGCGCTTCAAACCTGCAAAACTGCTTATCTTCGATATTTATGAGAACTGTGCCTATGAACTGCTGATGGAACTGCAGCAGAAGTATGGCCGTGATGTGCCGGTCACGGTGCTGGTCGGCTCCATTCGGGACAAGGCCCGTCTGGACGAGGTATTTGAGACGTACCACCCGACGGTGGTGTTCCATGCTGCCGCCCACAAGCATGTCCCGCTGATGGAGATCAGCCCCGCCGAGGCCGTCAAGAACAATGTCTTTGGCACCAAGAACCTGCTCACCAGTGCCAGCGAACACGGCGTGGAGCGGCTGGTGCAGCTCTCCACCGATAAGGCCGTCAACCCCACCAGCGTCATGGGCTGCACCAAGCGCTTGTGTGAGATGCTCATCCAGACCTTCGCGGGCAACACCGACATGAAGTGCGTCGCCGTCCGCTTCGGCAATGTGCTGGGCAGCCACGGCAGCGTCATCCCGCTGTTTGAGGCACAGATCAAAAAGGGCGGCCCCGTCACCCTCACCGATGCCAATATCGAGCGCTACTTTATGACCATCCCGGAGGCGGCACAGCTGGTGCTGCAGGCCGGTGCGCTGGCCGAGAGCGGCAGTATCTATGTGCTGGACATGGGCGAGCCGGTCAAGATCATGGACCTTGCAAAACAGCTCATCCGCTTCTACGGCTATGAGCCGGGCGTGAACATGGATATTAAGATCGTGGGTCTGCGCCCCGGCGAAAAACTCTACGAAGAGCTGATGATGGACGAGGAGCAGGACAAGATGCGCCGCACCGTCCACAATAAGATCTTCGTGGCTCCGCCCCGGAACATCGACCTGGGCGAGTTCTACCAACAGCTCCAGGAGCTGGCCGTCGCCGCCGAGCACAACGACGACAGCGTGGTGGAGCAGTTGGCCAAAATGGTGCCTACCTTTACCCCCACCCGCGAGAACCTCAAGCTGTAAAACCGCTGGCTGCACGGCACCTTTGCTGTGTAAAAATATATGAGAGGGATGTACAATCATGGAAAAGAAACCGTTTTTGACTGAGTCGATGGCTCAGGACATCATTCAGGACGTACCCACCCCCTTCCACGTCTATGACGAGAAGGGCATCCGGGAGAACGCCCGCCGCATCAACAAGGCATTCAGCTGGAACAAGGGCTTCCGCGAGTATTTTGCGGTCAAGGCTCTGCCGAACCCCGTCATCCTCCAGATCCTGAAGGAAGAGGGCTGCGGCGTGGACTGCTCCTCTCTGACTGAGCTGATGCTCAGCGAAGTGTGCGGCTTCAGCGGCAGCGACATCATGTTCTCCTCCAACCAGACCCCTGTGGAGGACATGAAGAAGGCTTACGAGCTGGGCGCTTATATCAACCTCGACGACGCCACGATGGTGGACTTCCTCGACCGCGTGGCCGGTGTGCCGGAGAACATCTTCTGCCGTTACAATCCGGGCGGCACCTTCCAGCTGGGCGAGAGCAAAGAGGGCTTCCAGGTCATGGACAAGCCCGGCGACGCCAAGTACGGCATGACCGAGGAGCAGATGATCGACAGCTACAAGAAGCTGGCCGCAAAGGGTGCCAAAAACTTTGGCATCCACGCCTTCCTCGCCTCCAACACCATCTCTGACGCCTATTATCCTGAGCTGGCAGGCATCCTCTTCCAGCTGGCTGTCCGCGTCCAGAAGGCCACCGGCGTGCATATCGCCTACATCAACCTGTCCGGCGGCGTCGGCATCCCGTACCGCCCCGAACAGACGGAAAACGACATCATGGCCATCGGCGAGGGCGTCCGCAAGAAGTTTGAAGAAATTCTGGTCCCCGCCGGCATGGGCGATGTCTCCATCTTCACCGAGATGGGCCGCTTCACCACCGGCCCCTACGGCGCTCTGGTAGCTACTGCCATCCACGAGAAGCACATCTATAAGGAATACATCGGTCTGGATGCCTGCGCGGCTAACCTGATGCGCCCCGCCATGTACGGCGCTTACCACCACATCACCGTGCTGGGCAAGGAAGACGCACCCCACGACCACAAGTACGATGTGGTCGGCGGTCTGTGCGAGAACAACGACAAGTTTGCCATCGACCGTATGCTGCCCAAAATCGACATCGGCGACATCGTGTATATCCACGATACCGGTGCGCACGGCTCTGCCATGGGTTACAACTACAACGGCAAGCTGCGCAGCGCCGAGGTCCTGCTCTGCGAGGACGGCTCTCACCGCCTCATCCGCCGTGCCGAGACTCCCCGCGACTACTTTGCAACGCTGGACTTCCTGCCCTTCATGAAGCCGCTGCTGGGCGAGTACAACGACGACTGAGTACGCTTCTGACTCCATCACACCAGAATAAAGCGAGGAACGACGCAGATGTTTTTTGGATTCCAACTCACCTGTGGCCTGATGCTGGTCTTTTACGGCTATTCGGTCATGAAAAATCCACGGGTCTGGGGCGACCAGGGCCGTCAGGCCGTCAAGGCCGAAAATTTCCCCGAGTACTGCCGCCAGAACGGCCTGTTTTTCCTGAAAGCTGGCTTCATCATGGCCCTCATCGGGGCGCTGGACGCGCTGGTAACGCTTTCGGGTCTGCTGTACGTCCTGCTGTACCTGTTCGGGCTGGCGTTTGCGTTCTACCCGCTCACCCGCTGGTGCAAGGAGAACGAGGGCTTCTCGTGGCCCTGGCCCCGCGTCGAGAGCGAGAAAAAGCGGATCAAGAAACTGCGCCGACAGCAGGAGGCCGAAAAGGCGGAACGAGAAGAAAAGTAAATAGCAAAAATAAGAGGCCGCTGTAAAAGCAACCTCTCAGTCTCACTTCGTTCGACAGCTCCCCTACCGAGGGGAGCCTCTGGCGAAGAGATTGGGCTTTCTGCCATGCCAAAGCCTCCCCTCGATAGGGGAGGCGGCACGGCGAAGCCGTGACGGAGAGGTTGAACACAGCGGCCTCTTTTTGTTTTCTTAAATCAAACCATTTTCTTTGCAGTAGTGGTAAATACCATCCTCTGCACAGGTGCCGCAGACCTCGCTGGCGATGGCTTTCAAATCGGCAGAGGCGTTGCCCATGGCAACGCTGTGACCGACAGCCTGAAACATTTCTATATCGTTGTTGCCGTCGCCGAAAGCCATTGCATCCTCGGGCGTCAGGCCGTAATAGGCCAGAACTTTCCGGATACCGGCTCCTTTTCCGCCGGAGATGGGGATGATGTCCACCGCCCTGTCCCACCAGGCGGCGATTTTTGCACCGCTCGTGCCTTTGAGGATGGCGGGCCAGTCGCTTTCGCGGCAGCCCATCAGCAGCTGGAAAACTTCACCTCGGGAGACGTCATCGAACTTATCGGAAATGACCGGTGCTCGTCCGCCGATGGCGTAATATGCCGTCAGATCGTCATCCGTTCCGTTGGAGAGCAGCTGCGTCCGTCCTGCAACCGACACCGGACGACCAAGCGCTGCGGCGTTTTGGATCAGCGTCTGCACATCCTGCGGCGGGATGGGGCTGGCAAAAATATCTTTGCGACGGTCGTAGCAGTAGAAGCCGTTGTAGGTAAGAAAGACGTCGAACTCCACGCCGTCGAATCTCGGAACAATGAGAGGGGAACGCCCGGTGGCGATGGCCAGCAGGATGCCGTTTTGCTGTAAGCGGCGCAGAGCGTCCAGTGTCCGCTCAGTAATATGCTTTTTCTCCATGTCGATGAGGGTGCCGTCGATGTCAAAAAAGATGATGCGGGGCTTGTGCATGGTGCTGTACCTCCAATGCAAAAAGAGGGGAGAGACTTACCTGCGGGTTTTGTGGTCAGGATACATCAGAATGCCTCCTTATAGTGCGTCGATGTCGGCCTGTAGTTTCTCGTAGAATTTCCCCAGATGGAGACCGTCGATGAAGCGGTGATTGACCTCCACCGACATCCCCAATTTCTTGCGGCCATTTTCCTCGCCATATCTGCCCCATGTGATGCGGGGGATATTGTCGTCCCGGTCAAAATCCCGCTCGTTGGTGCAGCCGATCAAATCAAACCACGGTGTGCAGGAGATATAGATGAGGTTGTCGTTCTCTTCGTCCTGATCAAGAAGGGTCTTCTGGGCAGCGCTTCTCGCCTGTGCAGAGGCACAAAACTCCGCAATGCCGCCGACTTTTGGCAGGGTGACGATGTGAAACTGCTCACTGCCGGGTTTCAGGTCGGTCAGACTGGGAATGCGCTCATCCAGCAGCCACACCTCGCCGTCCCGGATGGCGTAGCGGAAATTCTTCACGCTGTTCACGGCGTCCGTCACGAGATACCCCATCGCGTAATAAAACGACAAATGCCGCTCCTTGACATAGCGGTAAAGGTTTGTTACATCCACCCGGAAGGTGACGCTGTAAAAAGGGTGGGAAACAGCGGAGAAAAACTCGAACAATTCAGCCCGCTCCCAGTGGGTCCTATCGACTTTTTCCATCTTACTTCTTCTCAGCGGGGGCCTGCTTATTTTTATCCAGCGCGTCGAACTGCTTTACGATCTGTGGGTCTTTCAGTTTGATGACCTTGCCGGAGAGGTAGTGGAGGATATTTTCCTCAGGAATGTCGAGGAAGCTGATACGGACGGCGCAGAGGGCCTGGGTCCTGGTGCCGGTGCGCTCATTCATTTTGCGGTTGCCGTACTTGATGTCGCCCAGCACTGGCTTGCCCAGATAGGCCAGATGGGCGCGTATCTGATGAGTGCGGCCGGTGATGAGGCCGATGCGGCAGAGGGCGAAGGGGCCAGCCGTCCGCAGCACATCCACATCGGTGATGATCTGCTTGCGGCGCTCGTCCTGCGACTGGTGGGCGTGGATGCTCACCTTGTTGTTCTTCTCGTCGTGCTCCCACCATGCAGTGAAGCGCCCGCTCTGGGGGATGCCCACCGTGATGGTGTAATACTCTTTTTTGAGCAGGTCAGTGCGGATGATCTCGTTCATGTCCCGGAGGGCGGCGTAGCTCTTGGCCGCGATGACGAGGCCCTCAGTGCCGCGGTCGAGGCGGTTGCAGATGCCGGGCTTGAAGCGGTTCTCGCCCTGGGGGTCGTACTCGCCCTTCTGGGCCAGATACTGGGTGAAGGCGTCCACAAGGTTTGCGTCGCCGGTGCGGTCGCTGTGGCAGAGCAGGTGAGAGGGCTTGTAGAGGACGGCAATGTTCTCATCCTCGTAGATGACCGTCACCTTGGGCTGGTTCTGCTGCTTTTTGGGGGCGGGCTTGCGGGTTGGCTTTGCACCCTCAGGCGGGAAGAATTCGTCGTTGATGTAGAGCTCGATGAGGTCGCCGGCCTTGATGCGGTCTTCGGGTACACCTTTTTTGCCGTTGACTTTGATGCGCTTGTTGCGGAAGCTCTTGTATAAAAGGCTGGTAGGGAAGTCACGGGTCACGCTCTGGACAAAGCGGGAAAGGCGGACACCCTCGTCGTTGGCGGTGGCAGTGTATTGTTTCATGTTCGTTTTCCTTATATAAAAAGTATCTGATACATCTATAATAATCTACTCTCCCCATGAAGTCAACGCAGAATATTTTCTGTCGGCTCTTGTCTTTTGCCGAAAATGGGGTACTATAAAAGAAACGACTACAAACAAAGGAGCGCAGCTATGGCAGGACAGAACATAAGCCACGAGGGTCACCGGCAGCGGATGCGCGCCCGGGTGGAGCAGTACGGGCTGGAAAGCCTCGCACCCCACGAGGCACTGGAATATCTGCTCTACATCACCAACGCCCGCCGGGATACCAATGGCATCGCCCACGCGCTGCTGGAGCGGTTCGGCAGCTTTGCCGGTGTGCTGGAAGCCAGTGAAGAAGAGCTCTGCCGTGTGCCGGGCGTCGGCCCGGCCAGCGCCCGGATGCTGCATCTCCTGCCCGAGGTGAGCCGGTACTACGAGCACAGCCGCACCAGCACCGAGGGTGCGCTGACCACCACCGAGCGGCTGGCGGCTTACCTGAAACCCCGCTTCGCCGGGGCAAAACAGGAGAAAGCCCTGCTCCTTTCGCTGGACAGCCGCAGCCGGGTAAAGAGCGTGTACTGGCTCAAAGAGGGGAATACCCGGATGGTGAGCCTCGAGGTGAAGGACGTCGTCTCGGCGGCGCTCCGGGGCGGGACGGAAAGCGTCGTGCTCTGCCACAACCACCCCAACGGTGTGCCGCTGCCCTCCCGCGAAGACCTCGCCGCCACCGAGAACATCGTCCGTGCGCTGGGGCTGGTCAAGATACGCCTGCGCGACCACATCATCCTCGCCGAAAACGACTACTTCTCCATGCGGGAATCCAACCGCCTGCCTTTCTACGACTTCGAGACCGGCGCAATGTTACGCCCATATGGAAGAGAATGATTTACATTATAAAATAATTGTGGTATAATGGCTGCGAGAGATACAACTAATCGTAGTTTTGAAAAGGAGGGCTTTTTGTGGCAGAGGAAAAATTCCATCTGGTGTCGTCCTACGCCCCCACAGGCGACCAGCCGCAGGCCATCGCACAGCTGGTAGAGGGGGTAGAGCGGGGCGACCGCTGCCAGACCCTGTTGGGCGTCACCGGCAGCGGCAAGACCTTCACGATGGCGAACGTCATCGCCCAGTGCAACCGCCCGACGCTGGTGCTGGCCCACAACAAGACGCTGGCCGCCCAGCTCTGCACCGAGTTCCGCTCGTTTTTCCCGGACAACGCCGTGGAATATTTCGTCTCCTACTACGACTACTATCAGCCGGAGGCCTATATCCCCAGCACCGATACCTATATCGAAAAGGACAGCGCTATCAACGACGAGATAGACCGCCTGCGCCACTCGGCCACGGCGGCGCTCTCGGAGCGGCGGGACGTCATCATCGTCGCGTCGGTGTCCTGCATCTACTCGCTGGGCGACCCCATCGACTATCGCAGCATGGTCATCAGCCTGCGGCCCGGGATGCAGATGGAGCGGGACGAGTTGTGTGAAAAGCTGGTGACGCTGCAATATGAGCGCAACGATGTCAATTTCATCCGCAATAAGTTCCGCGTCCACGGCGACATCGTAGACATCTATCTGGCTTATATGAGCGAGCTGGCCATCCGGGTGGAGTTCTTCGGCGACGAGATCGACCGCATCACCGAGTTCAACCCCCTCACGGGCGCCAAGCAGAACGTGGTCAAGCATGTTGCCATCTTCCCGGCCAGCCACTATATCGTCAGCGCCGACAAAAAGGCTGCCGCCATTGAAAAGATTCGCGCCGAGTGCGACGCGCAGGTGAAGCAGTTTACCTCGGAAGGTAAGCTCATCGAGGCCCAGCGCATCCAGCAGCGGACGAACTACGACATTGAGATGCTGACGGAAGTGGGTATCTGCAAGGGCATCGAGAACTATTCTGCCGTTCTGTCGGGCCGTGCGCCGGGCAGTATGCCCACGACTCTGCTTGACTATTTCCCGGACGACTTCCTGCTCTTCGTAGACGAGAGCCATGTCACCCTGCCGCAGGTGCGGGCCATGTACGGTGGCGACTACGCCCGAAAAAAGACGCTGGTGGAGTACGGTTTCCGTCTGCCGTCGGCCTTCGATAACCGCCCCCTCAAGTTCGAGGAAGTGGAATCCAAGCTCAACCAGATGATATTCGTCTCGGCCACCCCCGGCGAGTACGAGCGGAAGAACAGCACCCAGGTGGCCCAGCAGGTCATCCGGCCCACTGGTCTGCTGGACCCGCTCATCTCGGTGCGCCCCGTAGAGGGGCAGGTGACGGACCTTCTGGGCGAGATAAACGCTCGCATCGAGCGGCATGAGCGCGTCCTGGTCACGACGCTGACCAAGAAAATGGCCGAAGACCTGACGGATTACTTCACCGAGCAGGGGATAAAGGTCAAGTATATGCACCACGAGGTGGACACCTTCGAGCGGATGGAAATCATCAAAGACCTCCGCCTCGGCACCATCGACGTGGTGGTGGGCATCAACCTGCTGCGTGAGGGCCTCGACTTGCCCGAGGTCAGCCTTGTGGCCATCCTCGACGCCGACAAAGAGGGCTTCCTCCGCAGCGAGACGAGCCTGATTCAGACCATCGGTCGCGCCGCCCGCAACGCGGAAGGTCTGGTCATCATGTACGCCGACGAGGTGACGGACAGCATGGACCGTGCCATCACCGAGACAGAACGCCGCCGCGCCATCCAGATGGCCTACAACGCTGAACACGGCATCGTCCCGAAGACTATCGTCAAGGCCATCCCGGATTCGATTGAAATCAGCGACAAGGCTGAGAATGCCAGGATGAACACCCGGCGGATGGGCAAGCTCGAGCGCGAAGCCGCCATTGACCGCCTGACCCGGGAGATGAAGGAAGCTGCTAAGCTGCTGGAATTTGAGCATGCGGCCTTCCTGCGCGACCAGATCGACCGTCTGCGCCGGGGCGAGAACCCCACTGTGGATTCCTCGGCAGAGACGGAGCGGAAGCAGAACCATGCACAGACACAGAGAAGAGGGAGAAAGTACCTTGGCAAACGATAAAATAGTCATCAAGGGTGCGCGGGAGCACAACCTGAAAAACGTGAATTTGACCCTCCCGCGTGAAAAATTCATCGTTATGACCGGCCTGTCCGGCTCGGGCAAGTCGAGCCTTGCCTTCGACACCATCTACGCCGACGGCCAGCGCCGCTATGTCGAGAGCCTGTCCAGCTATGCCCGGATGTTCCTTGGCCGGATGGACAAGCCCGATGTGGACGAGATCACCGGCCTGTCGCCGGCCATTTCCATCGACCAGAAGACCACCAGCCACAACCCCCGCTCCACCGTGGGTACCGTGACGGAAATTTACGATTATCTGCGCCTTTTGTACGCCCGCGTGGGCGTGCCGCACTGCCCGGTGTGTGGGCGGGTCATCAGCCAGCAGAGCGTGGATGAGATGGTGGACGCTGTGCTCAAGCTGGAAGAGGGGACGAAGTTCCAGGTCCTCGCGCCTGTCGTCCGTCAGCGCAAAGGCACCCAGCAGAAAGAGCTGGACGCCGCCCGCCGTGCCGGTTACGCCCGCGTAAAAATCGACGGTAACATGTACGACCTCGACGAGGAGATCGCGCTGGAAAAGAACATCAAGCACACCGTGGAGATCGTCGTTGACCGTCTTGCCATGCGCAAGGGCATCCGCGGTCGTCTGGCTGACTCGCTGGAAACGGCGCTTGCCCTCACCGGCGGCGTGGCTGAGGTGGATGTCATCGGTGGCGAATGTATGACATTCAGCCAGAATTTCGCCTGCCCTGAGCACGGCATTTCCATCAGCGATTTGTCACCCCGGCTCTTCTCCTTCAATAACCCTCTGGGTGCCTGCGAGAAGTGTACCGGCCTCGGCACCTTCATGCGGGTGGACGAAGAGCGCATCCTGCCCAACCGGGACCTCTCGATTCGGGAGGGGGCTGTCAAGGCCAGCGGCTGGTACTACGCCGAAGGCTCTGTAGCCGAGATGTATTATCTGGGACTGGGCAAAAAATACGGTTTTACGCTGGATACGCCCATCAAAGAAATGAGCACCGAGGCCGTCAACGCCCTGCTCTACGGCACCAACGAAGAAAAAATCGAGATGCACCGCACGAATGAGTTCGGCAGCGGCGTCTATTATAATACCTTTGAGGGCATCGTCGAGAACCTCGAGCGCCGCTTCCGCGAGACGAACAGCGAGTGGATGAAGGAGGAGATCGGCAGCTTCATGTCGGGCGTCGAGTGTCCCGCCTGCCATGGCAAGCGCCTGAAACCGGTGGTGCTGGCTGTGACCATCGGCGGCAAAAACATCAGCGATTTCTGCGAAATGTCGATTCGGGACGAGCTGAAATTCATCGCCGACAATGAGCCGAACCTGACCGAAAAGCAGAAGCAGATCGGCGGCCAGATCATGAAGGAGATCAAGAACCGCCTGCAGTTTTTGCAGAGCGTGGGCCTCGATTACCTCACACTGGCCCGGTCGGCAGGCACCCTGTCCGGCGGCGAGAGCCAGCGCATCCGCCTGACCACCCAAATCGGAAGCGCTCTGTCGGGTGTGTTGTACGTGCTGGATGAGCCGTCCATCGGCCTGCACCAGCGCGACAACGATAAACTCATCGCAACGCTGAAAAATCTCCGCGACCTCGGCAATACGGTCATCGTGGTCGAGCACGACGAGGATACCATGCGCAGCGCCGATTATATCGTGGATGTCGGCCCGGGCGCGGGCGTCCACGGCGGCGAGATCGTGGCCGCAGGCTCCGTCAAGGACATCTGCAAGGCCAAGCGCAGCATCACCGGCGACTATCTGTCGGGCCGCAAGCGCATCGAGGTGCCGCAGACCCGCCGCCCTGGCAACGGCAATTTCCTCACGGTGAAGGGTGCGCGCGAAAACAATCTGCGCAACATCGACGTAAAATTTCCGCTGGGCGAGTTCGTCTGCGTGACGGGCATCTCCGGCTCGGGCAAGTCGAGCCTCATCAACGAGATTTTGTATAAGACCCTCGCCTGTGAGCTGAACGGCGCCCGCTCCCGCGCTGGCAAGTGCGATGGGGTAGAGGGCCTCGAGTTCGTGGATAAGGTCATCGGCATCGACCAGCAGCCCATCGGCCGCACGCCCCGCTCCAACCCCGCCACCTATACCGGCGTGTTCAACGACATCCGCACGGTCTTTTCCCAGACGCAGGACGCCAAAATGCGGGGCTACGGCCCGGGACGGTTCAGCTTCAACGTCCGGGGCGGCCGCTGCGAGGCCTGCGAGGGCAACGGCATCCTCCAAATCGAGATGCACTTCCTGCCGGACGTCTACGTTCCCTGCGAGGTCTGCAAGGGCGCACGCTACAACCGCGAAACGCTGGAAGTCAAGTATAAGGAAAAGACCATCTCTGACGTGCTGAACATGACCGTGGAAGAGGCGGTCGTCTTCTTCGCCAACCAGCCGAAAATCGCCCGCAAGCTGCAGACGCTGTTGGACGTGGGCCTGGGGTATGTCACGCTGGGGCAGAGCGCCACGACCCTTTCGGGCGGCGAGGCGCAGCGTGTCAAGCTGGCCAACGAGCTGGCCCGCCGCAGCACGGGTAAGACCGTGTATATTCTCGACGAGCCGACTACCGGCCTCCACATGGCTGATGTCCACCGCCTCATCGAGGTGCTGCAGAAGCTGGTGGATGCAGGCAACACCGTCATCGTCATCGAACACAACCTCGACCTCATCAAGTGCGCCGACTACATCATCGACCTCGGCCCCGAGGGCGGCAGTGCCGGCGGCATCATCGTCGCCGAGGGTACGCCGGAGCAGGTGGCCGAGGTGCCGGGCAGCTTTACCGGCCAATACCTCAAGCCCTTGCTGGAAAAGGACGCGAAACTCCGCGCAGAGGGTAAATAAAGCAGTATAAAACAGAGCCACAGTCTCCCAAAAGACTGCGGCTCTGTTGTTTGCAAAAGCTCCAGATATAATAAAAAGCTCTTCAGTCTCTCGACTGAAGAGCTCTGGTCCAGCAGAGCCGGACAAATCCGAACTTTTTCCTTCCGCTGAGTCGGCGGTCAAAGTGTCCTCAAAACGGACGGTTTGGGTGCCATTCTTGTAGTTGAACGTGATCAGCATCCGGTCATCGTACAGGAAAATGGCATTTACAAAAATTTCAATCAGCGCTTTCCGCTGTTTTTTCTGCGAAATATCGAACTTTCTAAATTTCAGCAACCAGAACCGGATGAAATCTTCGTTGAAACTGGGCTTTTTCAATTTTTCATCTGCAATTTTTGCAGTCAGCTCATCTTTCTGAATCTCCAGTGCTTCCAGACGTTCTTTCGTTGTCCGGGTGTATAAGCCGTCCTCGATGGCTTTCATCAGGTTATCCAGCTTCTTGTCTACTTCCCGGAGCTGCTTTTCCAACAGCGGGATCGTGGTGTTCTCCTGATTCTGTACATCCATGACCAGTTGAACGATCTTGTCGATCACCGCATCGTCCTGAATCAGCTTCATGGTCTCCCGGACGACCAGTTCTTCCAGCCAGTCCTTCTGCACAGTCTTTTTATTGCAGCCCTTGCGCCGCTTGACGTTGGCACACTTGTAATAATAGTAGGTGCGCCCAGTGGCACTGGTTCCGCTTTCACCGAACATCAGAGCACCGCACTTGCCGCAGAACAGTTTGGTGGTCAGCAGATATTCCTCGTCTGCTTTGCCACAGGCAGGGGCGCGCTTATTCTTGTCCATACGCTTCTGCACCCGGTCAAACAGGTCTTTCGGAACGATAGCCGGAATTGCATCTGGTACAACGATGTCTCGAAAAGACAATTCACCAATGTAACGACGGTTCTTCAACATGGTGTTCACGCTGCTGTGGGTCATTTTGCCGCCCTGCATATTGCGGACGCCTTTGTCGTTGAGGAAGTTTACGATCTTCACCATCTTATCGCCGTTGTCATACCGCTGAAAGGCTTCCAGCACCAGTGGCGAGGTCAGCGGGTCAAGGTGATAAAACTTTTCCTCGTCGATTTTGTAGCCAATGGTTCCTGTGCCGCCAGTACACTTCCCTTTCAGAGCATTTTCGGTTTGGCCTCGAATGACCTTTTCGGAAAGTTCTGCGGAATAGTATTCAGCCATACCTTCCAGAAGGGTTTCCACCAGAATGCCCTGTGAGCCCTCGGCAATGGGTTCCATGACGGAAATCAGATGAACGCCGTTCTTTTCCGCATAGTCCGTGCATTCCCGAATCTGCCCTTCGATGGATTCTTCACGCTGGTTATCCGATGAATAGCGGACGTAAATTACGGCGGTCATAGGCTCACTTCCTTTTTCTTATCGAACAGACGGGTAGCTTTTTGCATACTTGTAAATCTGCCGTGCACAGTCAAGGCTCATTTTGCTGGAATCGTTGTGTTTGAGCCATGCATTCACATTGCCCGGATTCAGCTTCAAGTCTGTGTAAAGGCGATAATTCGTCAGTTTCTTTTTTCTGCAGGTCTATTACGCTCGCATTACTGAATTTCTGCGTTTCCAGCCATCTCCATTGCAGCGTTCGATTGACACAGGTTGAGTTATCGGCAGATACAGCAAACACAACGGGCGGCTCTGGTAACAGAGCTGCCCGTTGTGTTCGTTTATGAAAAGGAGAACTTAGATCTCATACCACTTGATCTCGTTGGCATCCAGATGCAGAGCAAAGCTGCTGCCGTCTGTGGTGTAAACGGTGGTGTCCTGCGGCTCGTAGGTGTTGTTCACCACGCAGTACTTGCCGTTTTTGACGTAGGCGTGCACCTCCACGTTGTAGTTGGAGCTGAACCATGTATGCAGCTCTTCCTCACTGTGGGCGCTCCACAGGATAGCACGGTACAGGGTACGGCTGTTGGCAAAGCTGTACGGCACGCCGCTGATGTACACGGCGCGCCCCTTGCCGAAGTCGTGGGCGGCCATCTGTACTTCCTTGTTTCGCTGCACCAGCACCTCGGTGCCCTCAAGGGCGTAGATGTTCTTTTTGCCCTCGCCAAAGTCCACGGGTTGGTCGGCGTCCTGCAGGATAAAGTGGTCGGGGTGCTCCTCCCAGTTGTATTTGTCGTAGTTCAGGGTGAAGCCGTTTTCCTCCTCCACGCCCAACACAGTGGCAAGCTGGAAAATGTGCCCCTGATACGGGTGACCGGAGGGCTCGCCCACGCCGATAAAGCCGCCGCCGTTCCAGACGAACTTGCGGATAGCGGAGGAGA
>ERZ773162.463-NODE-463-length-48592-cov-5.978861_pt1 | contig 48592 bp, 56 predicted proteins | sample MGYA00511113_ERZ773162 | MGnify/ENA primary metagenome ERZ773162 (study PRJEB29015, sample SAMEA2737807) | human gut metagenome | biome: human gut; feature: human-associated habitat; material: faeces | place: China | collected 2012 ... | reverse complement strand
TTTTCTTAATATTTTTAAAGAAAAATAAATTAATCCCAATTAACAACTATAGATTTTTTCTTAGATTTTAATATTACATTTCTATAACTCCCTTATTTCATGTTAAACAAATTTTAAATAAAACCTCTACAAAAAATAGACCCTTTGATAAGGGTCGGTCTTTCTGAAATTATGAGCAAAGCGAATAATAGAAGAAAGAATTTTGGGATAGATATAACTTTCTATATAAATCAATTATAAATAGAGAATATATAAGTGTAATAAAATTATTTTATATTAAAGGAGAGAGTATAATGAATGCTTATTTAGTACCTATATCAACCAATAAATCTAAAAATTTTAATTATCTTAGACTTTGTTTTGCATTTAGTGAGAAAGAAGCTTACATTCAGACAAGTAAAGAATTTCCCCTTAATGAAGTTCAATCATACAAAGAAATTCCTTATGACATTTTTGATATTAATTTTTTTAGTATAAAAGAATCTATCATCTTTAATAAATCAAAAAAATATGATATAATAAAGAAAATATATACTAAGGAGAGGATTAATATGGATATTTATGATTATATGGATTGGGGAGACTATAATGCAAAAATCAAAGAACTTGCTGGAAAAGCCCTGCCCGAAAAATGGAGTTTTGATAACAATGAAGATAATTATATTTTAAAGAATTATTTAAAATACACTTTCAATAAACTTCAAGACGAAGGTAAGGTTATAGAAACAGAAGATTATTGTGTTTTTGATACTGGATTATTTTCTTGCTATTATGAACCAATTTATGCTTATGGTGAACTAAATAAAAATAATGATGAAAATGCTGAAAAATGGTTCTTTAAAGGATTCAAGGATAAATATGAATTAGGAGCATTAGATGTAATTAAGGATTTTCCACAAAGAGCAGATTTCTTTTCTGACCCTTCAAGATTAGTGTTTAATTGGCATTTAGAAGTAAATAAAAATTATAAACATATTCTTGATGACTTAAATACATCCCAAAGATTGCCAGATTCTATTAAAAATAGTGAAAGACCTTTAGATGTATTAAAAGGAGTTATAGATACTGCTATTCAAAAAGTAATAGCAAATTATAAATTAGCAGTTCCTCATTATTATCAAAACAAAATACAATTATTAGTTCCTTTATGTTTTGGGAAAGATGATAAACCTGATGTAGCATTAGTATTGGATTTAAAGAAAAATGGATATTATCAAGCTACCACATGTTTATCTATGGAAATGGCTTATATGGATGCAAGATTAATAGCAAAACCAGAATCTAATTGGTTAATAGCTGAAAATATAAAAGAAGATTAAAATATAAAACAAAATAAGATTAAGTAAAAGACAGTTGATTTTTTCACTGTCTTTTTTTATTGCTATATTACAAGTTTGATATAAAAGAAGAAATATTTATCAAGTATAGATTAATAATAGCCAATATAAAAAGAGAATATATTCATGATTTACTTTAAGAAGATAAAATTATATAACATCTTCTCAAAGAGAGAAAATAAAGATTATAGAGATAAAGTCATTGAACATTTATTTAGCCATTACAAAATCAAATGTATAAATAAATTCAATAGATAAAAAGAGAAATATAATTTATCCAGATAGTTGTAATTTATTATTTGCACTGTCGAATATGAGATTAGTGATTAATAAGAAAAGTTAAATATAGTTGTAATAGAAACGAAGATATAAGAAGATATAAACAGAGAATAAAGTATAGAGAATATAATACAATGAAAATAATATAACAAACAAAAAAATAAAATAGTAATTTATGAATGTAATGAATAAATTACTATTTAGTCTATCTTATTAAATATGTATTATATCTTAGTCCTGTTCAGTATACATACACTAAAGTGCTGTCAAAATTTTAATATTTAAAAATTGGACATACACGAAGGTGTCGTTTGCCGAACTCTCGTAAATTAAATAAGAGAATAATCAAATAACATGAAAACACAAAATAAAATTGTATATACAAAGGAGTAAATATGAACCAACAAAGAGCAGAATATTTTACATGTTTCCCAAATGATTATATTCAAGGAAATATCAAAACAAAATATGGTATTAGTCGAAAATTCTATATTACTTATATACTCATTGATAGATATAGGTCGTATGAGGATTATAGCTGGATTACTATTCGTAAAGTAATGGAATTTTACGGATATAAAACTACCAAACATAAACCAAAAGCATTCCATGAAATTCTTGATGTATTGGAATATATGATAAACAACAAGATGATTGAAGTTAAACAAAGTCTTGACTCTGTTGGATATGATACTGGGATTGAAATAAAAATCATTCCTGATAATTTTGATGCGACAGATAAATTTTCAAAAGTTACATCAACTCAACTTGATTTTATAATGATGAATGAATCTAGCATTAATAAAGAGAATATATTGATGGCGTTTCTTTACATCAACTCATATATTTATATACGACAAAGAGATAAAAACGGAAATGAATTGTTATCAGAACCCCAAGATAAACCTGAAGCATTTTTTAGAAGCATAGATTCTATGGCTAAAGAACTTTCTATGTCAAAAGACACTATTAATCAATGTATTCAGTATCTTACATCTCCTATTGGTAATAAAAACCCGCTTTTAATTAAGAGAGAAGTTGGTAGTGTTCAGCTTGACCCGAAGAAACCACCAAGAAATGCTCCAAATATATATGTACTTAATAAAGAAGGTTATGAACAAGAAATTGAATGGGCGATTAATAAGATGTTGGAAGTTTATAAAGTAAATTCATTTGAAGAAACAAAAGGAGGAAACAGAAATATGAAGCAAGATTCCCATAAAACTTAAACACAAAAAAGAGAATAACTACATATACAACCAAATAAACTTTGGCAACTTGTCAATGTAAAAGCACGCAATTGTCAAAGTTTAGATGGAGAATATAATAATGAAGCACTTAATATGTGTCTTCATCTTAAACTATAGCAGTAAAATATATTTTTATTAAAGAAAGGAAAGAAATCAAATGAGAGAATTAAAAATTGATCCTGAATTAAGAGACTTATTACCACCACTTACTAATGAAGAGTATAAACAACTTGAAAAAAATATTATAGAGAATGGTTTTGACAAAAACTTTCCAATTATGGAATGGCATGGATTTATTGTAGATGGTCATAATCGTTATTCTATTTGTAAGAAACATGGTATTGATTATGTAGTTGGTACTCTTGCTTATGAAACAAAAGAAGAAGTTATGGAATGGATGCTTGATATCCAGCTTGGTAGACGCAACTTATCCCCTATTCAAAGAATAGCAGTAGCTGAGAAGTATAGACCGATATATGAGAGACTAGCAAGAGAGAATTTAAGATTAGCTGAAGGTGGAGATAGACGTTCAAAGGAATATATTAAAAATCAAGGTGTGGAAAATTTACCACAGGTTGATTTTTCTAAAAAAGAACGCAATCCAACCACTTCTGAAAAATTATCAGATATAGCAGGAGTATCTGAAAAAACCTATCGTATGGGAGCAAAGGTGCTTAATTCAGATAATGAAGATATAAAACAAAGAGTATTATCAGGTGAAACTTCTATTAGTGCTGGATATAAAGAATTACAGAATGAAAGTAAGAAAACACAGACTTCTGACAATTTAAACGGAGAATACAATAATGAACTAATCACCACAAGTTCACAAAAGGCAAAAGTTAGTGATGAAGTCAGACAAATATGTGAAGACCTTAAAACTGAAAAGTCAAAAGAATATCTTGATTCTATTTGGGACTACAAAGTTTCTATTATTGAATGTATGAATGCTGACTTTGAGACATATTATGATGGTTTTGTTAGTATTCTCAATGATATGGAAGCTAGAGTTACTAAAGCAGAGTTAGATGAATGTATTGTTAATGCAGAGAATAATGTAATGAAGTTATTAACAGCTATTGAATCAGCTAAGAAAACAACTTTAAAAAAGGAGAATTAAAATTATGAAGTTAAAATTAAAGGAAGCATTAAAAGAAACAGAAGAAAAAATTGAAAAGAAAATTGAAAGAAAACGTGTACCAATTGATAAACTTGATTCTATGTTGAATTATCAGAGAGATATTGACATGCATTTTGTAGAGGAAAATAGTAAAGATGGGATTTTTGAGGAAAGTAAAGTCAGTATCGTACTTGTAAGTGTTAGAGTCGATGGCTCTATGAAAGTTTGTGATGGTCAGCACACTATAGCAATCCTTAAAAAGCGTGGATATACAACAGTTGAATGTGAGCTTAGATATGGACTTACTGAACAAGAAGAGAATGATTGGTTTAGTGATGAGAATACCAAAAGACGTGGACAATCAAGAAAGCGCACATTAACTGCTCAAATCAATGGCACATATGATAAACATAAAGATGAACAAGATTTTTATAATTGTTTAAAGTCTATCGGATTTAAACTTAATATTTATGGAGAAGAAACTGGTAGTGATTATAAAATTGGTTGTCCTGCTAAATTATTAAATATTTATAAGGAATATAGTAAAGCAGAAAAAGTGAATTGTTTTATTGAGTGTCTTGATATTGTAAAATCTTGTTTTAATGGTGAACCATTATCTTTACAGTGGGGTTTTCTTCGTGGAATGTTTGATTTTTATGAGACTTACTATAATGAATTTGATAGAAAGCGTATTGTAGAAGTATTATCACGTGAAAACGTAAGAGATATTAAAAAGGATGCAGAAGCTGATATTAGAACTAAAAAGACATCATTAAGATATGCGAAACTGTTTGTTGAAAAATATAACTTCAAACTTGCTAAGAAGAAAACATTAAAGATGAGTAAACTAGAAGATTAAATAAGTGTTATAAAAGGAGAATAAAAGTATGAAGAACGAAAAATATAAAGATTTAGGAAACACAATATTAGTAAACATTTCGGACAACTTCCAAATTGTATGTATGTACGAGCATTATAAGGATATGCCAGACGATGAATACTATAAATTATATCTGTACATAAGGAAAGAAGATATTGAGATTATGGATATTATATGGGATTATGCTGGTCATCGACTTAAACTTTCAAATGGTGTTCCGAGTAAAATTGGGATTAGTAGATATATTCGAAACTTAGATAAGAATGGTAGTTTAGATAATTGCAAACAGAATTATGATTCATTAATGGATTATATAGATATTGGTATAGATGTAACAGAGAATAATTAAAAGAGAATATAAGTATAGGCGGCTAACCTATAATAGCTAGTCGCCTACAAAGAAAAAAGACTACAAAACAATAATATAAAGAGAATTAAAAGAACAACAAATAAAGAATAGAGTAAAAGAAATGCATTTAAACTTCCATCACAAAGATGAAAAGACTTAAACTTTACTGTTAGGCTCAAATTATCTCTTTTCTATGGGGGATGACTTCCCCTATTATATTATTGTTTTAGCATAATATTTATGCCAGTTTTATTATATTACATTTGCTTTTATTTTTCAATGCTTATATTAAAAATATATAAAGAATATAAAAAGTCACATTATTTCGGAAAGGATGATGCGATATAAGAGAATTATTTAAAAAGGAGAAAGAAAATAGTGAGAGAAAAATATAAGAGAATTTATTTAACACAGGAAGAAGATTACAATTGTAGATTTGGTGGATATATTTCTGAAGACGATTTTACTACTAATTATAACAGAATGCGTAATTCTACATCAATAGCGGATAGAATTATGGCTGATATTAACTTTAATCAAAGACTACAGGCTGTCACAAAAATCAAGAAAGAAAGAAGGAATAAAAGTGATAAGTAATAAGTTTTATATTCCTTCTATAGATGCAAAAGATATATATTTAGCATCACATTGTAACTACAGCGAATTAAAAGAGTATAGTTTAAAGCTAAAAAACAGAGATTATAATCTACGAAAGTTCATTAATTCTTATGATGATAGCCTAGATTTAATAGAGTTGTTAGATATTTATACAAAGAAGTATAGAAGAAATGATATTGTTTTTAAAGTTAAAAAGAATAGATATTCTGTTCATATAATCAACCTTACTTTTAAATATTCTGTTAAAGAATGGAATCAAATGAACAAAAATACTTTTGTCAAATTTGGATATAATTACAGAGATTTGTTATTTGAAGATTGTGTTGCAAAAAATGAAAACGGAGAAATAGTTGGAGTTCAGATAAATGAAAAGGTAAATAATATAGAAACTTTACCAAAACCGTTTTTTAGCAAAGAAATTCAAATAAAAGATAAGAAGGATAAGAGTGTTGTCAAAGAAGTTCAAATGCAATACTCAAAAAAAGGTGATTTTAAGATTATAAAAAACAATTCTCAGCTTAGAAAGGAATTATACGAAAACGGATTTTATTGTGATGGTATTAAATATTGCCGTCTTAAAAGGTCTACTGGTTCAGCAAGAGTGGGAAAATGTTGGTTTATTAACGAAGATTTATTTGAACCACTTCTAAAATTTAGTTCTGGAAAGATTGTTCCAAAGTTAGGACAAGAGATAGATTTGGCGGCATATGAGGGATATATAGCCCTTCCATCTAGTAGTATTATTGATGTATTACCTATTAAACCAGAAAATATTCTGTTAATTGATGATTATACGAGTATGTTTCAAGAAGATGTAATTGAGACACACGATGAAGATGGATGCTTAAAAACCACCGAAAAAAGATGCGACATTGAAAATGTTATTTGGGATGGACAATCTCTTTTAGACATATCTTTGTTTGGAGATTATAAAAATTATGGAATGCTTCTACTGAGAAATCTAATGTTTAAGTCTTGTTGTTTTAATTGTAATATACAACAATGGTTTAAAGATAATAACATAACAAGCATATCTCAACTTAATGGAAAGACGATAGCGACAAAAATCGAAGATATAAAATTAATTACAACGCCAAGTAGTATTAAATATTTAAAGTTTGGAACATGGGAAGAATGGTTAGATAATTTGTATCCTAATTTTGGGGTTGTGAAACATGATAAGGAAACTCATTTCTTTGGTGGTCGATTAGTACAGACTCATTATCAATTGATCAATACTCTTCAAATGTCGAAAGATGAAGTAAGAGAGTTTTTGGAAGATTCTCTTAGTTTTGCTCAGATGTTAAGAGATAGACCAGAAGTTGTTCGTCATTATATTAAATATCCTGATATTGATGAAATGAATCCTTTGAATTCACCAATGAGTAGTAAAAATGATGTAGTATATAATTTGATGTGTATAAATGACAACTTTACAAAAACAAAGTATTATCAAGAATTTCTTATTGATTTACTTCGTTCTTATTATAAGAATCTCAAAAACGGACATGTTTATGTAAACGGCAACTATTCTACATTATTAGGTAATCCAATAGAAATGCTCAGACAATCTATTGGTAAATTTAATGGGAGTAGTCAAATAGGAGCAGGAAATATACATAGTACACGTTTTGAGTATAATAAAACTCTCTTAGCAAGTAGGTCTCCTCATGTTACGATGGGTAATGTTTGGTTACCATATAATACAGAAAACAAATTGATAGACTGTTATTTTAATCTTACCAATGAAATTGTATGTATTAATTCCATTGGAGAAAATGTATTGCAAAGATTAAGTGGTGCAGATTTTGATTCAGATACGGTAATGCTTACGGACAATGAAACACTTATTCGTGCTGCTAAAAGGAATTATCACTTATTTAAAACTCCAACCTCTTTTGTTAGTTCTACAAAGGTAAAAAGATATTATACACCTGAACAGCAAGCCGACCTTGATATTAAAACCGCTGATAACAAAATTGGTGAAATCATAAATTTGTCTCAAGAGTTGAACTCATTATTGTGGGAAAGAATGTATTATGGAGCTACATATGATGATATTAAAGAATTATACTATGATATTTGTCAATTAGATGTAATGAGCGGTATCGAAATAGACAAGGCAAAGAAAGAGTTTGTAATCAATAACAGTAAGGAACTTGATAGGCTTCGCCAGAAGTATGATAAAGTTTTATGTGAATATGAAGATACTGAAGACGGAAAATCAGTTAAAGGAAAAAAAAGAATGCCACATTTCTTTTCTCATATCGCTAAACAAAAAGGCTATTATAATCCAGTTAAAAAGGATTATGTTAAATATCATACTTCAATGGACTATTTGCAAACTATAGTTAATGGATTTAAAATAAAAAATCCTTATAAGAAAGACTGGTTACCATTTGTGTCTATATTGGATAATTCGTTGTTTAGAACATCTGGTGTAAATCAAAAGCAGATAAATAAAATTTATAGTATATTGAAGAAATTTATAAATGAACGAAAAAGTATTTATGGTTCAGAAAATGATAGCAAAGAAGATAAAAATGAAAGAGCGAATAAGCTAAGAGAAGACCTTATTTCGGAAATTGAGAGTGAAACTATTGGATTTTCTACTTTATATAGACTTCTTTCTTCTTTAGAAGATAAAGAAAATTCTCAAGTAAAGAATATTCTATTGGAAGTATTATATTTATGTGGGAATAAGAGTTTTAATAAAGCAATTATAGAATCTTCTCAAGAAATTCTTCAATTAGAAGAAGATGGAGATGATATTAAGTTGTTTAATATTGGTTATAAGATCAAAAATAAGATGATTTATTATAAAGAATAATTATCATCTTCATTAATTTTTTGCATTTTTAATGTAAAATTCGGCGTTTGAGGCTTAATTACACCACCTACTGTGGCGCTATTTTTAAGTTACATAGGAAGGGGTAAGTTATCTATCTATTATTTAAAAACACACATTGCCGTTCAGCGGTATTTAAAAAGGCATAAGTCTATTTATTATCAATTTTAATTTAAGATGACTACCCTATTCTATTTTTCGTATTGTTCAATTTATACCAATTATATCAAAGGAGTGACTATAATACAAGAGAAAAGATATTATAATCAAAAAGATGTTATAGAAGAAATAAATTTAAGAACAGGTTGTTCACTGAAGGATATTTGTAAAATCATAAATACTTTAGGAGATGTGGTAAAGGATAAATTTAGTGATAGTGATAATTTTGTAGAGTTAAAATTATTTCCTGGACTAAAAGTAACTTCAAGGTATATACCATCCGAACAATCCGTTACAAATAGATTAAATACGAATTCAGATTACTCTATATTTATGTCATCAGTGTTTACAGATGATTTTAGAAAAAAAGTCAGATATTTGCATAATTGTGAAAAAAATAAATGACTTAAAAGTTCATAATGTCAGCTCATATATTCTCTTATTCGAAGAGTAGGTATCCCCCTACTCTTTTTTGCGTTATTGGTTTAATGGTAGAACATCAGTCTTCCAAACTGAGGGTGCGGGTTCGATTCTCGTATAGCGCTTAATGTCATTCAAATGACATAATAAAAACGAAAGAAGGAATTATTATAATTAATATTAGCAAAGAAGAAGCAAAGTATCTTAGAGATAAGGGTCTTGGTTATTTTATTAATCATACTTATACTAGATACAAGCATTATTTCTTAGTTGAAGACAAGAAGGCAATGAAAGCTCTTAATAAGTACAGAGAAAATATTATTAGCTATTCAAAATTTGCATAATTACAAATGGAATGAAAGGAAGATTTAAATGGCAAAGTTAAGTAAAAGCACTACATTTAAGAACGCTACGATAGACTTAAATGACATGACGATTACAGAATACAATAAGGACGATTGTAAGACTTACAATTTAAGACAGTTACTTGAAGACTGGGATAAAGTTGAAGGTATTTCTCTTACAATTAAACAGGACGATGAAATTCCTGCCACTAATGATTAAGGGAGTGTTATTAACTGTTTAATATTGAAGAAGAATTAAAAAAGTATGAATTAACTACAGACAGGTATGAGCAATTGTTACAAGATTGTTCAAATAAGGTACAGCATATTTCTGACGATGACTGGTCGGAAATCTGTGCTAGATATGGTCTTGAGTTTAATCCTGATACGATTCGTAAAGGTTCACAACCACCTCTTGTAGGTTCTGCATTTGTGTCTGAATATTATAAGTGGAAAGAAAGTCAGAGTGATTCATCACACGATGACAAATATCTTAAAGAACTTGAAAATCAGAAGCGTGAATTACAGAAAGAACGAGTGAAAGTTCGTGATGAAAGAAATGAATTAAATCGTGTAATTCGAGAAGAAGCTAGAAAAGAAAGTTATAAAGAGCAGGTAATTAGAAATATTTTAGAATATCAGAGTTCCCCTCTTTTATATGATGAATCAAAACAGTTTACTGGTGTTTTAAAAACAGACAATGATTTAATTATCTCATGTACAGACATTCACGCTGGAATTGAAATTGATAATTATTTCAATAAATTTGACGAAAATGTATTAAAAGATAGATTTAATCAGTATCTTGATAAGATTTTTGAGGTTCAATTAAGACATGGTTCAGAAAATGCCTACGTAATTTTATCTGAATTGGTTTCAGGAATTATTCATAATGAATTAAGAATTGAGAATAATCAAAATTTAATCGAACAGTTTTTGAGTGTTACGAATTATATTTCTCAATTCTTAGCTGAATTAAGTTATCATTTTAATACAGTAAATGTATATATCTGTCCAGGCAACCATTCTCGTATTTCTCCTAAAAAAGAAGATTCTTTAAAAGGAGAAAACATCGACCATCTTGCTATTCCATTTTTGGAAGCAAAATTACAGAATTTTGACAATATTAAATTTTATAAAAACGAAATAGAGGAATCTATCGCCATGTTCACCGTGAGAAATAATATTGTTATGAGTTCACATGGAGATAAAGATTCTCCTAGTAATGTCGTACAGAAATTTACATTTTTATTTGGGACTTGTCCATCCTTAGTGTATCTCGGTCATAGACACAAAAATGGGTTAACGACCGTGTACAATACTAAAGTAATAGAAAGTGGAACACTATCAGGAACAGATAATTATGCATTAGATTTACGATTACATACTAAGCCATCTCAAACCATTTCTGTTGTTACAAAGAATGGATTAGATTGCCTGTATGATGTAAAATTTAACTAGACCAGAACTCGACTGGCATTAATAAACGAGAATAACTTATGTTAGCCATATTGGTTCACGATTAACCGTGTTTTAAAACAAAAAATCGTAAAAGTTATGAGAGAGTTGACCAGATTGGCAGCTACTCTCTATTTTTGTAAACAAAAAAATAAAAATTATTAAGAATGAAAGGAATTAAAAAAAATTATGACAAAGTTAGAATTAATTAGAGAATACACAGAAAGAGTAAACGACGTATTTGCAGGTTTAGAAATTAATAAGAAGTTCAATCAGAAGGAAACAGAAGCTTTTCTCTCTACATTTGAAACAATGATTGTAGAAAATCTTACAGCTAATAAGGAAGAAAAGATTCCATTTGGTAGACTTGGTGCATTTTCTGTAAAGAATGTTCCAGAAAAGAGTGGTGTTTCTAAGCTTGGTGGAGTTGAAAAGCCATGGCACACAGAAGCTCACTCAGAAATCACATTCAAGATGAATAAGAGTGCTAAGAATATCTAATTTAGGAGAGTGAGTTATTTGGAAACATTAAAATTCTCATGTGTAGAAGATTTTTGTGAATATATTGTAGATACAATACATGACATTGCAAAAGAAGACCCATTAAATGATGTAACAGTTATTGCAAAATATGACGAAATGAGAGAAATCTTTGCAGAGTTAATCAGATATGGTTATGAATGTATGTCCATTGATACATTCCATCCTGTAGATTTTGACGGCTACAATGGTGAATATGTATTAATGATTTATGACAACGAACTCTGGTTGAGTTTAGCTAGAAATAAAGAAGGTATCTATTATGATAACTGTGGTGCTTCTAAGGTCTTTATTTTAGATAATTGTAGCTCAAAGGTAATTCAGACTGTTGACACAGATGATGCTTATGAGGTAAATATTGAAGAAGACGATGATGCTTGTTGTGGTTGTTGCGATTGTTGTGAAGCACATAATCAAGCGGCAGAAATCTTAAAAGACGAAGATGGCAATATTTGTGGCTTTGCAATAACAAAACATACAGATAATGGACATTCTTCTTATTCTTATTACAATAGCAATGGTTTAGATGTTGAAGATTTAATCGAAAAGTTAAGATTTGATTTTTAAATATGGGAGTGCGTGGTAAATACTGCGCACTCTTTTATTATGGCTTAATAGCTTAATGGTAAAGCATTCAAGGTAAAACCGCAGACACCAGTGTGAAAGCCACTGACGAAAAAGATACAAGTTCGAGTCTTGTTTAAGTCGTTAATTTCGATGTTCAAATGTGAAATAAACAGAGAATATAAAAATGAAAACAATTGGGATAGCTTAGAAAATATTCTCGGCAAAAGGGTTCCCAAGAATCATACTGCTTTAGCAGTGTGAGATTCAATATATTGAAAGAAGGTTTAAAAAATTCTTGAGATTAAGGGTGAAATCTGGAAAGACATTGCAGGATATGAAGGTAGATATCAGATTAGTAATTATGGACGAGTAAAAAGTTTTGCAAGAGGTGAAAATATTTTATCTCTTAAATTTAACAAGCACACAAAATATCTTACGGCTAATTTATATGACCATGGCAAGAGGAAGACTGTAGATGTCCATCGATTAGTTGCAATGGCTTTCATAGAAAATATAGAGAATAAGAAATGTGTAAACCATATAGATGGGAATAAAACTAATAATTATGTTGAAAATCTGGAATGGTGTACATATAGTGAAAATCTTATTCACGCATACAAGACTGGATTAAGACAAAAGAAAAACGCATCAGTAGTGTAATGGTAACACAAAATTGTTTGAATTTGATTTTTGGTTCGATTCCAAACTGATGTAATAATGTTCAATGTTTATAGCGAAATAAACAGAGAATGTATAAATGAGGTCGGATGGATAATCCGATAAAGAGTTCATAGGATGGTTAATACTCTCCTATCTCTACCTTCGTTAGTGAGACGCATGTATAGGGTATACTCCTATCGCACTAATTAGCGGAGAGACTTGCAGGATAATTACCTGCCCTCTCCTTTTACTAGAAGATATTTTTTAGAAAAGGAGAAATTTAAAATGAAAAAAGAAAACAAAATTTTAAAGAAATTTGAAGTAACTGATGTAACTATTGAGATTATTGATGGAGTTCCAATGTTTGAACTTTATTCAACTGGCATGGCACTTGGATATGTAAAAACTGCTAAAGGAAAGCAGTATGCAAGAACAGAAAGAATTGATAAAACTGTCAAGAATGCTGTAATTACGCCAGTTGTCCACGATGGACAACCATTTTTAACAGAGAATCAGTTATATGATTTTATGTTTGAAGCACATACAGAAAAGTGCAAACCATTTAGAAAATGGGTTGTAAATGAAGTTCTTCCAATGGTTAACAAAACAGGTGGTTATGTAGAAACAGATAGAGAAGAAGAATTTGTAAATAATTATCTTCCTGATTTAAGCGAAGAGACAAAAATTCTTGTTATTCGTGAGTTGCATGATAATAATGAAAAATTAAAAGCTGAAAATACTGAGTTAAAAGAATTTTATGACACGCTTATGAGTACAGAAGGTCTTCTACCAATGAACACTGTTGCTAAAGAACTTGGTATTGGATTAAAGAGATTATATTTATTTCTCAGAAACAATGATGTGATGTTTTACAAGGGAAATATAAATATTCCATATCAGAGATTTATGGAACAGGGATTATTTAAAGTAAAAGAAACTCCTTGCACTGATGGTAATTATAGACCTGTTAGTTATGCTACCCGCAAAGGATTGGAATATATTAGAAAGTTGCTTGTAAAGAAAAATCAGATTAATATTGAATAAATGACAAAGAAGTGATTTAGTGTTTATTGCTATTTCACTTCTTTTTATATATGGAAGGAAGTGATTGTATTGGATGGAAAGATAGCAGGTAGAACTATTGAAATCACAGATGAGGAATGGTTGACGGTAAACAAATCCAATAGGGATATGGTTCAAGATTATCTCGACAACCAATCCGATCTTTCAGCCCAGACAAAACCAGCTTATAAATCAGGATTACGAATATTTTTCAAATGGGTAAAGGATAACCTAAATGATAAAGATTTTACCCAGATTAAAAAGAAAGAGTTTCAGAAATATTTGAATTGGCTTACTAACCGTGGTATGTCAGATTCAGCAATTAGGTTTAAAAAATCTTGTGTAAGTGCGTTTTGTAATTACGTTATGATGATGTATGAGGAAGAGATACCCACATTCCGTAACTTTACAGTAGGACTTAAAGTTGTACAGACTGGATATGTACACGAAAAAGTACCTCTTACACCAGATGAATATGTTGCACTTTGTCAAGAATTAGAAAAGCGTGAAGAATGGCAGAAATTAGCTTATCTCGTATTTTCATATTCAACAGGTTGTCGTAGAGCTGAAGCCAGACAGCTTCTTAAAGAGATTATTGATTATCCTGCAAAGGAAAAGAAAATTAAAATTCTTGATGAAGATGGAAAAGAAATTGAAGCTGTTTCAAGACAGTATCATACTCATACAATTCGCTGCAAAGGCAAATCAATTCAAGGTAAACCTAGAAAATTAAAATTTGGCGAAGATGCGATGCATTGGTTAAAGAAATGGATTGAAGAACGTGGCGATGACGATTGTCCATATATGTTTGTTATAAAGAAGAAGGATGGATCTGAAACAAGACAAGTAGGAAGTGGAGTCTTTAATGATTGGTGTAGTGGATTATTTACAGAAATTGTTGGACGTAGAGTTCATCCTCATCTTTTCAGAGAGTCAAGAGCTACAAATCTTGTGGTTTACGAACATAAATCAGCGGAGGTTGCGCAGAAACTTCTTGGGCACAATGATGTGTCTACCACTAAGAATCATTATATTATAAAATCAGATGAGGATGATGAGTCGGACGAAGCGTTTATTTAACTTTTAAAAAATAAGAAAGTTGAACAGAAGTCATTATCTGAGCTTTAAAAATTTGCTTCATTTTTCTGTTGGGAAAAGTTAAAATTGCAAAAATAAAGCTTTTTGTTTAAAAAATTTGGATAAAAATCGTGAAAAATAGGAATAAAAATACCGATTTCCCGAAATATTTTTCTTATTTTTATTGACAAATCGTGAAAAATAATATAGAATGATATAAAAATAGAATGTGTTAAAACACATCCCTTTTTGCTATTCTATATTTAATGTCGGACTTATTATGGGCTTATTAATAGAAATGAGCAAAGTCTCTATAGATAGATTAAGCCTATTGTTCATCTTTTTTGGCTGTTATTGTTGCGCATTAATGATCGCTTTCTGATGGATTGCGATCATTTTTGCTTTTATTTTTATTATGTAATTCTAAAATTTTTACTATCTGATATGCAACAATTTGAGAAATCACATTTATAATAAAAGTTAAAAACATATAAAAAATGTCCTCGCCCATATAACACCCCCTTTCCCCCTTTTATGAGGGGCGTTATTATATGTAAACAGAACGTCACCGTTCTGGGAAGACTTATCCGATCAATAATACTTTATCTCAGCCGACAATAAAGTTGAGGCTCTACTCATTTCTTTTATCTTACATCAATTGGGAAAGTTTGTCAATAAAATTCTTTTTTCGTTTAACAATATATTTTAAGAAAATATAACCAAATAAATTGTAAAATAATGATTGTTTTATGGTAAAAATAGAAGTATTTTATATAATATATCTTTTTAGTTATGTACAATCTTATCTATAAGGTGGAAATGTTTCTTTCTATTCTTTTCATCATAGGTAAATTGTTAATAATTTGGTTGTGGAAAATAGCAGCAATGTAAAATAAAGGCTATTTTGACTACTTATCAAGAAGATAGGCGACTAGCATTTAAAATGAATATTCCTTCCGATTTAGGTGATATCAGTATCAGGCTAGGAGAGAATTAGTTGAGAGCTTCGAAAAGTGGTCTAGTACACGACTCAGCGAGTGAAGTTGAAATACTTCAACCATCCATAAATAAGGTAATAGTGAGATGGAAATATTGTGCAACGAACCTGAAGCCAAAGTCTATTTTTTGGGATGCATACTAATCTTAGATGTGCAAGTTCATCACTTGCCGTTGCCCTATTTTATTTGTTAAAAGAAAGGATTATTATTATGAAATATAAAATTTTGATTAAGAATAAAGATGCTAAATTAAAGAATCTTTGGGAAGTCTATGGAACTACTTCTGTAACAGGTTCTACTGTAACATTTACAGAATTCGAAACAGAAGATGTTAATGAGCTACAGGATAAAATTGCGGAATTAGATAAAGAAATTGGATTTGAGAACATTAGGATTATTTCTGATGTATCTTATACTATTGGTGTAACTGTAGATAAAGAAGAAGGAGAAATTTAACATCTCCTTCTTTTATTGTTTATATATTAATTTGAACTATCCAATCAGAAACGTTATCTTTGGCGATAAATGCTTGTTCTATATATTTATCACAGTTATATTTAAAGTTGTCCCAGTAAACTACAGGAATGCGTCTATTATTGATATTGTTTTCTAAAATAGAAAAGAGTTTTATGTTTTTATAATAATCATAATCCCCTTTTCTATCAGGTAATATTACACCCAACACTGCATTTGATTGACTTATCGTATTTCCTCTATGAGTTTTTCTAAGAGAGTAAGAAATTTCCCAAGGAATCCATTGAGATTTTTCCCATCTACGAGGTTCTTTCATATTAGGAGAAATAAGAACAATTGTTAATGAACTATCATATATTTTATCTTTTAGTTTATTCCAGATATATTCTTCAGAATACTTAGATAAATCTTCATTGTCAGATTCACCTTTATAATAATGTTCTGTACGGTTTCTAAATTTATCTTCTAGCCAAGATACATAATCTCTTACTTTAGGTTTGTCATCACTAAATTTAGGAACTGAATAAACATCATAGTCCCAATATTTATAAGAAACAAAAATTTTTCTACCCATATTACACACTCCTTTGTTTTAATTGCTTTTAATTATAATGAATAGTATAAGTAAAATTGTTATACCTCCATATATGGGGCATAAAGTTGGTGAAAACATAACATTTAATAGTCCACGTTTTTTATTATTTAAATTCATATTTTTATTATTAGGATTAAGGTCGTATAGATAATTCAAATTCCCTTTTAGTCTCTCTTTTACAACCCACTCATATTTGTCTCTATATTTTTGTTCTTGTAATATAAAGAAAGAGTCAAGATACCAAAAGCATAAATTAGTACAGAATATAACAACAACGAGATATAAATTATTAATAGAACTTTTTGGCATCAATGCAAACATACCAGCAATTAATGTTAGATTCCAACCTTTACAGGAAAAAGAATTTTTTGCCATACGACTTATACAAGATTGTATCAAATCTATTTCTTTATGTAAACTTTCTTGATTAAATTGTTGTTTCATTTGCTTACCATCTCTCTTAACAATATTTCTGAAGTAAATCAATTGGATTTACTTTTTCATCGCTCAAATAATAGTCTATTTCCCAACCCCATAAATCTTTATATGTAAGTTTTGGCATATCTTTTATATTTGCCGTAAATTCGACACTTTCTGATAGTGTTCTATTATATACTCCTTTTCTTTTTGCTATTTGAGTTTTTCTGTTAGCACTAATAATATTAACAATATTTAACTCATAATAAATCCAAGGAGACTCGGTTTTCTTGTTAATATTGATAGAAGATGGAGTATTTAAAAAGAATACATAAGAACACTTGTTTATGGCTGTCATTAGTGCTGAACTTAACATCATATGCACATAAGCTAAATTTTGGGAGAATTGTTGACAGTCACATCTCTTACAATAATCTTCATTACCTAAAGTGCAATCATTTAATTGTCTATTTAAATCAACAATATTTCCCCAAACACAAGAATCAATGAAAGACTTAACCCCAAGTTTTGCATGTAAATATCCTGCTAAATTAATAGCCAGTTCTTTATCTTGATGCGAATGTGAAATAAAAATATATTTATCATTTTTAAATAGGTCAGTAGGAAACCATAAATTTTGTAAGCTATCTCCGTCTATTTTATCATTAAAAATCATATCTTCGATATTTGATGAAATATTTCTTTTTAAGTCGGAATACATTTCCAATCCTTTTTGATGATATTTTTCCCATGCTGATATGGAATTTTTACTTAATTCTACATTAAATCCAGAAATCATTTTTACCTCCTTTAATAGTTTGTTATGTCATTATAACACTATATATAGTATTTTGCAAACATTTTCCCCAATATTTAGTAAATAGTTTTATTTTATTGGGTAATTATGTATTAATTAATTATATTTATAGATATTCTTAGTTCAGTGGGAGAACGGCGGGCTCCAAAACCGAAGACAAAGGTTCGAATCCTTTAGAGTGTGTTAAGCACATAAATGTGTTAATAAATAATAGGTTGCGACTTACCGCTTGGAGGAAATTCTTATGATAAAAAATATTTTTAATACTACTGTTGAAACTTTAACAAATGATGCAAATATTCTTACGAAGAAATATCACGATTTTATTAACAATGGGAGGACTAGAGAATCAATTGACATCCTTCGACTTTTGAAAGATACATTATCTTTAATTAAAGAGTATGATTGGCATTTAGAATATTCTAAAAGTGATGACAAGATTTGTATATGGGAACAAAATCATTCAGGAGAAATCCGAAATAGAAAAGAATGGCTTATAAATAGACGTTGTGGAGAATTTTGGTATAAAACATTTTCTTATTATATCCATAACAATGAAAGTTATTTAGTTGAAAAAAGTCTTTCACAAATAATGAGAGGCTCTGGAAAATCTGAAGCATTAGCTAGATTATGCCATGAGTATAATGGAATTGTTATTTCTTATATGAATAGTGGGTATCGTGCAATACAAAATAGAAACGAAGATTTGGGGTACGACAATAATTATACTCAATTTGTTAGCTATGTAGAATATATGAGAAATATTGATGAATATAAAAATAAAATTGTTTTCTTGGACGAATGTCATGGACTTCGTTGTGGAGAAATTAATAAGATTAAAGAAAACAATCTTGTTATTGGATTTGAAGTATAATTAAGGATTTGTAGAGAGCAGTATTTGTACCGCCCTTTTAGTATATGTGTAATTATGTTTTCATTAGGATTTTATGAGAAGTCATTTCGTATGAAGTGGCTTCTTTTTATATTGCGATGGAATTTAAAAAGAGAATAAATATATAGCCAACTATGAGAGGATTGTTACTGTTTCGGTTGCAGGTAGTTGGATTATTGCAGTAGACATAAGAACTGATCATTCTTGTGTATGTGGGTTTTACACCTAACCTCCCCACTTCTACTGCTATTTTTAGTTGTTGTTTGAGGTTAGGACGAAAGGTTATAGGTGAATAAATGAACAATGAAACAAAAGATATTGACAAACCAAAATTTTCAGGAATTTATTGTATTAAAAATAAAGTAAACGATATGGTTTATATCGGATTAAGTAAAAACATACATAACAGATGGATTGAACATAAGTATCGTCTTAATACACATATTCATCCAAATGCAAAATTACAAAATGCATGGGATAAATATGGAGAGGATAATTTTGAATTTATAGTATTAGAAAAATGTGATTATGATGTTATTTATGAAAGAGAAAAATATTGGATAAAAGAATATAAATCTTCTAAAAGAGAATTTGGATATAATTTATCAACTGGCGGTGAAAATACATCAGAAGGCAGTACATGGACAAATACACAAAAGGAAAATGCCTCAAAATTGAGGAATCCTGATGAAATTATACAAATAGATATATATGGGAACATTATAAAAAGCTGGAGAAGTATAAGTCATGCAAGTAGAACTTTGGGATTATCAAATGCGATAATTAAAAAATGTTGTGAGCATAAGGGAAGCCATTGTGGAAATTATTTGTGGTTTTATTCTAACGATCCTCTTATTCATGATAAAGAATATATTAAAAATCATGTTATGAAAAATTCACGATATTTTGACATACCAATAATACAGTATGATTTATATGGGAATTATATAAAAAAATTTTCATCTTTTAAGGATATACAAAATAAACTAAATTTTGATAGTGTAGCAGAAATTAGACAATGTTGTAGACATAATTACAATTGTTCCAGAGGGTATATTTGGTTATTCGAACTTGATGATTTTCAATTCACGAATGAGTATTTGTTAAAATGTAGGTTGTTATCTGAAACATACGAATTAGAACAATACGATTTAAACGCAAATTATATATGTACATACAATAAACATAATCTTCCAAAAGAATATTCTTTAGGGACTGTAATAGCAAATTGCAAAAATATATGTAACTCTGCTTATGGATATATTTGGAAGTTTCGTGGAGATGAAAATAAAATAATAACAGAGGACTATATTATAAAAAATAATATATTTGGCAAATCTAAAAATGTTTATGCATACAGTGAAGATAAAGTTCTCATAAGGAAATATAATTCAATGGCAGAAGCTGTGGCAGATGGTTATACTGCTTCTTATATCAGAGATTGTTGTAATGGGAAAATAAAATTGTATAAAAATTTATTTTGGAGTTATAGAGAAGTGTGTTAATCATTCTACACTTCTCTTTTTAATTGATAAAAAAGGAAAGGATGTGATTACTATCGCTAATTTAAAACAAGCAAAAACAGATGAGGATATTAAACGTCTTAGTGTAAATTCGGTAAAAACAGCTTACCATGAATTAGCTTTAGACTATAATCATCTTCTTGATTTAGATTATATATATTGTCCATATTGTGGAAAGTGGAAATCAACTAAGGGAAATAGTAATTTTTATAAATCCAAGAAAAGTAAAAGTGGTTTTGAACACTTCGCATGTAAGTCATGTTTGTTAGATTTGTGTACTGACGTAGATCCTAAAACTGGTATTAGAACTGATAACAGGGAAAAGACAATTAACACTTTTAGGCAACTTGATTGGAAATTTTGTGAAAGTGATTACAATGCACAATTACAGGCAATTAATGAAGGCATTGGTGAAAAAGTACGTGGAACAGCCGTACAAAATCTTATTGTTATGGTAGCCTCTCTTCCACAATATAATAACACGTCATATAAAGATTCTGAGTTTTCTGTTGATGATATAGAAAATAATCCAGAAGAAGATATAAAAATTGTGCAAAAGACATTGCGGGCTGCAAGGAAAAGATTTGGAAATTATAACAATGAGGAATTAATGTTTCTTGAAAATGAATATCAAGATTGGATTTCTCGCTATGATTGTTCACAAAAGGCACAAGAAGAAACATTTCAAAATTTATCAATCCTAAAACTTATGAAACGAAATGCTATTAAAAAAGGAGCTTCTACGAAGGACTTAGATTATTCATATCAACAATGGCTTGATACTGGTAATTTAAAGCCAAAACAGAATACTCTTGATACATTTTCAGATGCTCAAACAATGGGTACATTGATTCAAAAATATGAGGAAACACGCCCTCTCCCAGATATTGATCCTGAGCTTGCTGACGTTGATAAAATTGGCACGTATATTGATGCCTTTTACCGTGGTCACGCCTCTAAAATGCTTGGGCTTAAAAACAGATTTTCAAATATATACGAAAAAGTAATGGCAAAATATGCAGTAAAACAACCTTCTTATGATGAAGAAAACGACAGTGAAATCTTATTTGATAAGATTTTTGGTAGCAAAGAGGAAGAATAATTTTGGCTACTAAAAAAGAAAAGAAAAAATCATTACAAGAAGTATATCAAGAAAAATCTGAGCGTGTTATGGAAGGAGTCGCTTATTGGGCGGCTTTTTATAGAAAAAATCCCCAGCGATTTGTACTTCAGTACCTCAACGTAAAATTAAAGCTATTTCAAAAGATTTTGATATACATGATGATGGTAAGTACGAATTTTATGTATATTGCTAGTCGTGGCTCTGGTAAGACATGGCTAACTTCTTTATATTGCGTTGTACGGTGTATTCTGTATCCAGGGACGAAGATCTGCGTGGCATCTGGGTATAAATCTCAATCGCTGGAAGTAATTCAGAAGATAAATGATGATTTTATGAAAAATTATGGATGGGGTTCTGCAAATCTTCGTGCTGAAATATCTGATATATCTACTTCTATTAATAATGCACATGTAGACTTCAGAAACGGAAGCTGGATAAAAATTGTAAGTTCTAACGATTCCGCTCGTCATAACAGGGCAACGACAATTGTGGTTGATGAATTCAGGATGGTTGATTTAAATACAATCAACACTGTTCTTCGTAAATTCTTGACTGCACCACGTTCACCTGGTTATTTAAATAATCCTAAATATTCTCATCTCATTGAACGTAACTCTGAAATCTATATGAGTTCAGCGTGGTACAAAAGCCATTGGAGCTATTCTAAATTACAAGCTTATTATGCAAATATGTTGGACGACACAAAACGATACTTTTGTTGTGGACTTCCTTACAATTTAGCAATAAAAGAAGGTCTTCTATCTCGTGAACAGGTTGAGGATGAAATGTCTGAAGCAGATTTTGATCCTACTGCATTTAAAATGGAGATGGGTGCAGAATGGTATGGAGATACAGATGGAGCATTCTTTAAATTTGATGATATATCACCTAGACGAAAAATTAGAAATTCATTCTATCCTCTTGAAATATATCGTAATCATCAAATTAAAATCCCCGAGTTAGCAACAAACGAAAAACGAATATTATCTGTCGATGTAGCATTGTTAGCAAGCAAAAAACACAATAACGATGCTGCCGCACTTATTATTAATTCTGCAATTCCGACTGAAAAAAATGATTATATTTCAAATATTGTCTACTTAGAAACTCACGAAGGAATGACGACAGATGAATTAGGAATTTTGGTTATGAGGTTGTTCTATCAATTTAATTGTACTGATTTAGTTCTTGATACTAATGGTCAAGGTATTGGTGTGTATGACTTTATAATTAAGCCTCAGTATGATGCTGAATATGCTGTCACATATGAAGCGATGACTTGTATTAATGATGATAATATGGCCGATAGATGCAAAATTCGTAATGCCAATAAAGTTGTTTGGTCTATTAAGGCTACTGCTGATTTTAATACTAAAGCAGCTATTGCATTACGTGCAGGATTTCAGAATGGTTCTATTAATCTTTTAACATCTGAATTTGAAGCTGATGAATTAGTTAAGAAAATTCGTGGATATGCAAAGATGACATCTAAAGAACAAGTTATGTTAAAGTTACCATATATACAGACATCTTTGATGGTAAATGAACTTATCAATCTTGATCATGAAATAAAAGGTACAAATATTAAAATTGTTGAAAAACCAGGAATGCGAAAAGATAGATTCTCGGCACTAGAATACAATTTCAAAATAGCTCAAGATTTAGGTGTTAAATTAAAACCAAAAAATAATGATACACAAGCTTTATTGAATATGCTTCCTATAAGACAAGGACGTAGATTCAGTATGTTTAATTAAAGGGAGGTACATTACCAAAATGCCAAGAACAAAGAAAGTGGATGCTAATGCACCTGCTAAAACTAATACAACTACGAGGAAGAATAACTCTTCTTCTACTAATAAAACAACTGCGGCTGAAATGCGACAACTCTCCAAAGAAGAATATCGCAAAGAATTGTTTGCTAAAACAAATCAAGCTATGCAGTTGTTAAATCTTAATAAAACAGAAACACGAAGTTATACCATTTACAATAAGGAAAATTTGCGTACATATATGCAGAACCCTTATTCAAATGAAAATAGACTTCGTAATTTAAGTAGATTCCTATATAGGGTTTCTCAACCATATAGACGATTAGTTCATTACAATGCACATCAAGTAGACTTAACTGCTATGGTAATTTCACCAAATATTGATATTACTCAGCAGAATGATACTACTTCTGTTCTCAAAGATTATTACGATACTTGTGTAAAAGTAGACTCCATGCACCTTAATTCAGAAGTATATAAAATGCTTATAACAGCATGGATTGAGGACGCAGCATATGGATATATATATGAGGATGACACAGGATTTTTCATTCATTTGCTTGATGGTGAGTATTGTAAAATCAGTTCTATTAACAACGATGGTTCATATAATTTCGCATTTGATTTTAGTTATTTCAAACAGAGACAGGATTATCTTGAATATTGGGATTCTGAATTTCAGACCAAGTATAACGCTTATAGTAGTGATACTTCTCAGAAATGGCAGGAACTTGATCCCGAAAGAACTATTTGTATAAAAATCGGAACAGATGATCCAATGCTTTGTATTCCACCATATATAGGAGTTTTTGAGAATCTAATTGACACTATCGACCTTCAATCCTTGGTTTCAGTAAAAGACGAATTATCAATATATAAACTTCTTGTTGCTCGTCTTGAACATATGCAAGGAAGTGACAACCCAGATGAATTTGAGATTGATATTTCTACAGCATTAGAATATTATCGTAAATTTGAAGCGTCCTTACCTGATTGTGTATCTGCTTGTATCTCTCCTATGCCGATTGAACCAATCGAATTTAAAGGTACTACTACTGATGACACAGATATGATTGATAAATCAATGAGTAATTTATTTAAAATATCTGGTGGTTCTTTAGTATTAAATGATGAAAAGACAGGTACTACTATCTATCGTGCCTATATCATTGCAGATATGGAAAACGCACTCAAACCTCTTCTTGGTGAAATTGAAACTTGGATTAATCGTCATCTCACATATAATCTTTCAAATCCTGCAAAGGTCAAATATCTTGAAACTTCCCCTTGGATGAAAAATGAAAAGAAACAAGAGTTAATTACTTCGGCACAATATGGCATACCAGTCAAAATGGCAGTAGCTGCACTTGATGGCTTTAGTCCATTGGAAGTGCTTAGAATGCAGTTTCTTGAAAATGATGTACTTTCATTACACAATTCTTGGATACCACTTCAAAGCAGTTATACTCAGTCGGGTAATAATTCTAATGATAGTGGTGGACAAGAAAAAGATTTTCTTACCACAGAGGGAGAAAATACCAAAGAAGCAGAAAAAAATACAATGTAGTTTAAGGAGATTTTATTTTGGAGAATAAATATTTTTATTGTTATTCTAAACCATTAAAGGATTACTTTCTGAAAAATGGTTTGAGATATGTATTAAAAGCAACACATGATAAAACACATAAACAATATTGGATTTTTGAAAGTTGTGAAGATATAAATAAGTTGCTTAGTAAGTGGAGATTGAAAAAACAGTAATCTTCACTTTTATTTTGGAGAATATTAGTATGGAGGCGAATTATGTTAACAAACGAGCAATTTCAAGAAAAATTAAAACAAATAGATAATGGGATTACAACTGATACATTCTATGCTGGCAATGACACATTTATGAATTGCAATTGTAAATATGGTCATCATTTTACAACAAAAGCGTTTAATCTGATATATAACAAAAATGGATGCCCTGTTTGTAGCGGTAGGCAAGTTGATGTTGGTGTTAATGATATGTGGACTACTAATCCCAGACAAGCGGAATTATTATTGGATCCTGATGATGGTTATAAATATTCACAATGTTCTCAAAAGAAAGTGTGGTGGAAATGCCCTTGTTGTGGACTACATATAAATAAAAAAATTCAATATGTTAATCAGCGTGGATTAATTTGTCATAAATGCGGAGATGGAATTAGTTTCCCAAATAAATTTATGTATAATATATTATCTCAATTAAATATTGATTTTCAAACAGAGTATATGATTGAAGGTCAAAATTATAGATATGATTTTTACATTCCTTCATTCAGTTTAATTATTGAAATGCAAGGGAAACAACATTATGATGGTTGGAATAGTAAACAAATAAAAAAGGAAGATATTCAATTAAATGATAAAAATAAGCGAGAATATGCATTATTATCAGGAATAAAAAATTATATTGAAATTGACGCAAAAGAAACTAACAAAAATTATTTGAAAGATAAGATATTACAATCAAACTTATCTACTATTTTTAACTTAACATATATAGATTGGGAATCATGTTTATTATACTCTGTGAAATCATTTGTTTCTATTTGTGCAGACTATTATAATTTGGGACTATCTACACAAGAAATAAGTGATAAAATACACTGTTCTTTATCTTCGGTTGTTAAATGGTTAAAAACGGCGACAGAATTAGAATTATGCCACTGGATTCCATCAAAAGGTTTTTTAGAAGAAGAAAAACCAGTTGTATGTATTACAACAAATAAGAAATATGATAGTATTTCTGATGCAGCTAGAGATACCAATCAAGATTTGCAAAATATTTCTAACACATGTAAACGAAAACGTAACTACTGTGGTGTTGATAAAAATGGCAATCCTATGATTTGGAGATATTTAGATGAATATGATCCAACAGAAGATTTTAGTAATATTAAAATAAATACTAGAAGAGGCGTTAAAGTAAATCAATATACATTAGATGATATTTTTTTAAAAACATATAGCACTATTAAATCGGCACAAGATGAAACTAACTCATCAAGTATTAGTTTATGTTGTAGAAAATTAAGAAATAATTCTGGAAATTATAAATGGTTTTATGCTTCCGATCCTTCTCAACCAGACAAATCTAAAATAATTCCAAATCAATCTTCACAATCAAATAATCAAAAGGAGGCATCCTAATGCAGAAATACAATTTTATTCGCACTTCTGATAAAGAAATAAAAGAAAAACTTTTATCGGAGGGATTCGAATTAGTATCTCAAGATGGAGATGTGGTAACTTTTTTAAATAATCACTCTCTCACTTTTGATAATACAAATCAGAAAATTCAGTATACAAATATGCTGACATTTTAGCCACTCTTTTCTGAGTGGTATTTTCATACCCCAAAAATAAAAAGAAAGGAGGATAAAATGGCAAAAAGATTGCTTTTTATAGAAGATTTATATGACTTCTATGCAAATAAATATCAGCGTTCGACACATTTTGATTATTCAAAAACAGGCGAACCGTTAACTGTGCAAGTTCATGGAAAAGTGAATTTTGCAAAGTCAAGTGATGATACAGAAGGACTACAACCTGTTCATTTACAAGCTTGTCATACAGAACTCAATCTTAATAGTAGTAACATATCTGAAGATGTTATGTCTAAGGCACTTCCATCATTTAGTAACCGCCCTATTCTTGGTTATATCCATGAAGTCAATGGTCAGTATGAGTTCTATAAGCATAATATACACGAAGAAGATGGAGAAATTGTTTATGACGAAGTACCGATTGGTATTATTCCAGAATCATGTAATGCACAGCTTGTTTATGATGAAGATAAAAAGAAAACATATTGTGAAGTCGATGGCTATATTTTTGAAGAATATAGTAAAGCTTCCGAGATATTGGCAAGGGAAGAAGAATGTGCTGTGTCGGTAGAATTGTCGATCCGTTCTCTCTCGTATAATGCGAAGGATAAGTATCTTGATATTGAAGACTTTTTCTTTTCAGGAGTCACAATTCTTGGAAAAACACCAGAAGGAAATGATGTCATGCCAGGTATGGCAAATTCAAATATCAAACTTGCTGATTTCAGTGCTAAGAATAACAGTATGTTTGAAAACATGGAAAGTAAAATGATTGAATTACAAGACAGATTATCTAAATTAGAAACTGCTTGTTTCAATAATACAGAACAGAACTCTGTTCACGAAAATCAGAAGGAAGGAGGAAAAGACGAAAATATGAAATTTGAGGAACTTTTAGTCAAATATAATAAGACTGTTGAGGATATCACTTTTGACTATTCTGAAATGTCAGAGAAGGAATTGACAGCAAAGTTTGAAGAATTATTTGGCGAGGACGACACAAATACAAATGAAGACAACTCTGACGAGCCTTCCAATGATGAAGGTGACAGAGAAGACTCTGATAATAGTGATGGCGAAGATAATCAGAATTTTGAGAAACTTATTCGTACATACGAGATTAGTCACGAGGATGTTCGCTATGCACTCTATTCGCTTTTGGAGACAGTAGAATCCGCTGATGATGAGTGGTATTTTATTAACGCTGTTTACGATGAACATTTTACATATGAGAATTGGAATGGTGATAAAATTTACGGTCAGAAATATTCAAAAGATGGCGATAATGTTGCTTTTGATGGCGAAAGATATAATCTTCATCGTGAACTTTTAACTGATTCAGAATTTGCTGAGTTGCAGTCAATGCGTTCTAATTATGAAGCTCTTGTGGAATACAAAGCTAATGCAGAGAAGAATGAACTTCACGCTCAGAGAAAAGCTATTCTTTCAGATGAGAAATATTCTGTATTATCAGAAAATGAAGCATTTGTTAAGTTGCAGAAGAATATGGATAACTACTCTCTCGAAGACCTTGAAAAAGAGGCAAAAGTTATCTTTGCTGATCATGTAGCATCTGTTGGCACTTTCGCATTAAGTGGCGAAAAGAAACAGATATCTAAGAAGTTATTTGGAAATCCAAATACTAAGAAATCTAAGGCAAGTCGTTATGGCGACTTATTCAGAAAGTAATCACTTTCAAAATAATCACAAATAAATAAACACTATTTTTGAAGTCGTGCAGAAAATGTACGGCTTTTTATTATGCAAAAAATAAGGAGGAAAATTTCATGGCAATTAAGCTTAATTTAACACAGTTTCCAACTGCCTATCCTGCAAAAGTTGCAGCTAGAGAAGGAATGGGACATATGTATTCTCTTCAGCACACAGACGATCTCTGGAATGGTGCAATCGTAACAAAGGGGGATTATGTATCTCTTGATCTTTATAAGGAAGGTGATGATGCTACCGCTGTTAAGGCAAAGGTAGTTGATAGAGCTGCTAATGGTAATTATTACGTTGAGTTTACAGAAGATGTTCCTACAACTCAGGCACTTATCGTTTACAACCCACCTGTAATTGAGGAACAGTACAACAAGACTTTTCAGAAGGAAACAAACTTCTATATTCCAGCATCTATGGAAGCTAGAGCATATCCAATTTTCGAGGGTGATATCTGGGAATTCTCAGAAGATGCATTCTCGCAGAAACCTACTGTTGGAACAACAGTTATTACTGCTGTCGCTGATAAGAAAATGACAGTGGCTTAATTTTAGGAAAGGAGATGACAAATAATTATGGAAAATACAGTTAAGAATTTAATGTTTGACCTTGCGTTAGGTCGTGATATTTATGACGAAGATAAGAGAATTGGCAAGGCAGAAGCTAACGATGCTTTAAGAACAGCTTGCTTTGAAATGCTTGGTCTTTCTGCCCAGTCTACAGAAAAGCAGATTAAAAGAGCTTTAAAGTCTGAAAGAGCTACAGAGTTCTTCGAGGTAATTGAGGAAATTATCGAGCAGGACGTCGAGTATGGTTTTAAGGATAATGAATTCTTTAATAACTTTGTTGAAACAAGAAGTCTTGCCGATGGCGATAGAACTGACTTCTGGACAGATGAAGATATTATCCTTAATGTTGCAAAGGTAGCAGGTGATATTCATGATTACACATTGCAGAGACTTGCTTCTGGCTCAAGCTATACTGTGCCTACTAGCAGATATGCAGTAAAGGTTGGTGGAGATATCCGTCTTTTCCTTACAGGTAGAAAGGATTGGTCTGAACTTATTAGTGCTGTAGCAAAGGCTTATACACATAAGATTCAGGGTGATCTTTATGCAGAGTTCATCAATGCTGCAAAGAAGCTTCAGGTTACTGAAGGCTTTAAGGGTACTGGTGCTCTTGATAAGGCTAAGAAGGATAAGTTTGATGAGATTATCTCTAATGTAGCAACAGCCAATGATGTTAGCGAAGTTGTAATCATGGGTACAAAGACTGCACTTAAAAAACTTAATGCTCTTTGTGATGTAGATTGGGCATCTGAGGATCAGAAGAAGGTTATTGGTGAGACAGGTATTCTTGGTTCTTATGAGGGAACAACTCTGTTAGAGATTCCACAGAGATTCAAGGATAACAAACTTGCTGAGAAGCTAGTTGATTCTACAGAGCTTTTGATCTTCCCTGTAATTGATTATAAGCCTGTTAAGTTTATTGATGGCGGTGAGACAACTCTTGAAGTAACTCAGGTTGGCGATAATGCGGATGATACACAGACATACGAGGCTCAGAGACGTATGGGTATCGCTACAATTATTACTCGTCAGTTTGGTGAGTGGGATCTTGATGCCTAATAAATAATATGAATACAAGGAGGGTACTACAAGGTACTCTCCTATTTTATATGGATAGAAAGGAAAATAAAAATGGCTTATCAGAAAAAAGCAACAACTACAACTAATGTAGCTGAAGTAAAAGATGATGAAAACACAAAGGCAGAAACAAAGGTAAATAAAGTAAAAACATATAACAAGGAAGATGTTATTCCATGCAAGTCAATTACAAGTGGCGGTTTATATGTAACTGGTGATAAAAGTGGAATCCTTTATCAGTGGGCAAATTATGGCGATGTTGAGGAAGTTGAGTATCAGGATTTAGTTTATATGATTCGTGCCCATAGACCTTCAGTTTTTAGACCACGTTTTGTAATTGAAGATGATGAGTTTTTAACACAGTATCCAGAATTGAACGACTTGTATACTTCATTATTTTCTACAGGTGATTTAGTAGATATTTTGAATCTTCCAGTTACACAGATGAGAAATGCTATTGCACAGCTTCCTAGTGGTGCTTTAGACGCAGTTAAAGGTCTTGCTGCTTCTCGTATTATGAGTGGTCAGTATGATTCAGTACAGAAAATTAAAGCCCTTGATGAAATCTTTGATACGCATCTTCTTTTGACTTTAGCACAGGGTTAATTAAAGGAGGTACACAATGTTACTTCCATATGAAACCGTGTTTTCAAGAACACGAGGTCGTGTAAACGATCCTAAAGAGTTATCTTTAAATGAAAATGATTTGCTTGAGATATATACAGAAAGATTACATAACGTAATTGGAAAACCGAGAGTTCGCAGACTCTTCTCTTCTATTGTCTTAGATGATGAAATCCAACAGATTGACTTTATTCTGAATAATTCAGTTGATGAAGCATCTGACATTGATTTTGTTACAGACTTACTTATCCTTGGTATGACTATTGAATGGTTACAACCACAGGTGGATTCTATTTTGCATACATCTGTAATGATAGGCGGTAAGGAAGAAAAGAAACTGTTAGACAATCATAAAAATATGATAGATCGTCTTGACAGTATGAAGACAGAACTCAATAAGATGATACGTGACTATGGTTATATGTATAACTCTTATATCAACTCGGAGCCCTAACCTATGAAGTATATTTACGGTTATTTTACAAACAAGCAAATCAAAGAAGCTGCTAATGCCATGCACAATGACATACACAAGCTTCTTCTCTATAAGGATAACACAATAGAGGAAACTATTTTCGAGAATGACGAAGCTTTCCTTGTATATTTTGATCACTTGCTTGAAAACTTTGGCGGTGTCCATACTCTATTTAACAACAATGAAATTATGGTCAAGTTAATGTCAACATTACAAGCCGCAAGAAATGAAGTTGCAAGTGATAATTTTCATTATGGTACTTTTCGTAGAGAAATATTAGATTCTCACGGATATATAAAACAGATGTTTGAGGAGGGTGATGCGTATGCCAAGTCTATCAACAGCTAGGCGTATCGCTAACGCCAAAACAAATAATGCAAAAACAATTGGTCAGATTTATAAGGAACAGTCTGATTTTATAATGGAGGAAACTTTTTGGAACGACCCACAATCTAAAGTTGGTTATATCTATGATTATATGCACGATGACCAACCAGATATAAAAGACCATATGACTTACGAAAATACAATAAAAACTCGTATAGATGTCAAGTTGATTGTAAAATCATATTCTTCACTAGACCAAGACCAACCAGAGTTTTATTGTCAATTCAAGCCTTCTCAGAAACTTGAGTTTGAGGAAGACGATGAGCTTTATTATTTTGAAACGGAATACCGCAAAAGGTATGGAATTGAATTTCCGATTGGAATGATGCTTGATCTTCCAGACGATAGAGGAGTTTATAGAAAGTGGTTAATCTGTGAACGAGAATTGGCAAATCAATTTCCTAAATATCTTATTTTGCCGCTTGACTACCAGTTTATGTGGATCGAAAAGGATGGCAATAACATCTATAGGCGAAAAATGTGGGGTGTAAATAGAAGCCAGAAATCGTACACTATTGGCGTCTACAGCGACCATAATTTTACACGTCCAGATAATCAGTCAAAAGCATTCTTGCCACTTAATCCTATAACTGAAAATCTTTGGTATACCAAAGAGGATGATAAAAACACGAGAATGGTAGTTTCAGCAAAGACTAAACACCCGATAGTATGGACACTGACCAAGGTTGAAAATGCATCTCCTCTTGGGATTCAAACCCTTACTTTTTATCAGAATTATTGGAATGAACATACTGATTATATCGAAAAAGATTCTGGTGGAAATATTATTGGTATGTGGGCTGATTATTTTACCTCAGAAATCGTTCCAACTGACCCATCTACTCCATCCCCTACTCTATCTTCTATTACAGCTAAAATCTCAGCTTCCACTTCAACAATTAAAGTTGGAGGTAGTTATAAATCTATCGCTGTAAATTTATTCAATGATTCTGATGAAGATGTTACATCTGAATATTCAGAGGCAGAGATTACATGGACTTGTAATATAGACGATGAAGATTGGACAGATAAAGTAACTTGGAGAAATGGTACAGAATTTAATCAAATGAAAGTAAAGTTTCCTAGTGACAGCTCTGTTCTCAATAGAATTTTATCTATTAAGTGCGTAATCACAATAGATGATAAATCTGTTGAGTCAGAAGTTTTACAATTGGAATTAATTGAATAAGGAGGTGTTTTATGGCTGAAAAATTAATAACAAAAAATGATTTACTTAATAAACTTCGAGCTTATAGAACTACTCCTGATGATGATGTAATTCTATACAAGCAAAAAATTAAGAATGCCTTGCTATCAAATCCATGTTTATTATATGCTCTCAATGATGCAAAATTAGAGTCTGAATTATTTGATGATGATGGAAACATCAATTGGGAATGGAATGAAGAAATAAAGCAATATGAACCACTTGGAGAATGGGATAGATATTTTGGAAGTGACTCTCTAATTCGCCCTTTTTTATTTATTCCCAATACACAAACAACAGTCAAATGTTATATATGTTATCAAGTAGGATTTAACGATACAGTTAGATACCAGCCAGGATTAAAAGAAACACAAGTTACTTTTACTATCTTCGTACATGGAGATGATCGTATGGATAAAAATACTGGTATCCCAAGACACGACCTTATTGCTTCTATATTAAGGGAGCGATTTGCATGGTCAAATATATTTGGTATGCAAACACATCTTGTACAAAATTATGAATCCACAACAGATAATAATTATGTAACTCGCACTCTTGTGTTCCAACTTACAGATTTGAATAGTAAAGTTCAAACACCTTATGGAGGACAACCCCAGATGGTGAACTATCAGTTAAGGTGGTGATATCATAGCACAACAAAATACTGATATATTAGATGGGCTTCAAGCGGCGGTAATAGCTGAGGCACAAAAGAAACAAGAAGACAAACAAGAATATAATTTTGACCCACTTAAAATGTACTTTAAAGAAGATTATTTCGTTAAAGGGATTAGAATTACACAGCCGACTATAGGTGATATTCTTACAATGGGTGAATCAAAATTTTACATAGGTCTTTCTCCTTTTCTATACAATTCTACTACTATTCGTGTAAAACTATGGGATTTACCAAAGCGAGTAGATTGGTGCAAAGTCAAGGATATTGAAGTATTTAATATGCTTAAAAGTATCTTTGCTATTGATGACTCAGCAGTTCGATTATTATTTCCAGATTATAAAATTGAATATATGGAGCTGAAACCATATCAAGACGAAGGTTCAACAGAAATTAAGTTATGCTTATACGACCATGAAAACGATTTTTATTTAAGAGAATCCGAATATATGGAAATAGCTGAATATATCAGAACCTTGCTTAATATCCATCCAAAAATAGAAAAAGCAAAAGGAAAGACGACAAAACAATGGATGATAGATGAAGACAGAATGAATTTTGCACAAAGAGAAGCTCAGAACACTTCTTCTCTTCTGCCTCTTATATCTGCTTGTATTAATCATCCTGGTTTTAAATACAAATTACAGGAACTTAGAGATGTTGGAATTTATGAATTTATGGATTCCGTACAAAGATTGCAAATATATGAATCAACTCGTGCTTTAATGGGAGGAATGTATTCAGGTATGTGTGATATGTCTAAAGTTCCACAAGAACAATTTAATTTCATGAGGGAAATTAAATAACTTTAGTAACTTGAGCGATTTGTAGTCGCTCTTTTTTAATACAAAAAATAACATTAAGGAGGAATTATTATGGCATTTAAATTAGGTGACGTAATTATTGACCGTTTACAGTTCGGTTATGGTGCTACACAGACAAAGGCTCTTTATGCACTTACACAGTTGACAAATGCAACTATTGATATTACTGCTGATTCTACAGATATCAAGGATAAGGACGGAAATTTAATCTACAGAAAGTATACAGGTAAGAATGGCGAAATTACAGCTACCAGTGCGTTTATGAATCTTTCTGTAATTGAAGCTATTTCTGCAACAGATGCTGAAATAGCTTCAGATTCTAATACAATTATTATGCCTATCTTCAAGATTGTAAACGCAGGAGAAACATTAGATATTACAGACGCAGTCGAAGATTCATTTATTGTAAATGCACTTTCTGCTAATGGTTCTCTCGGAAAGGCATATACTAAGGGTTCAGCTGCTTCTGCTACAGAATTCAAGGTAGACACAGAAACCGACCATAAGTTAACATTACCAACAGACCCAGAGGAAACTCAGTACCTTGTTAAATTCAAGAAGAATGTTAAGAGTGGTGCTAAGATTACAATTTCTGGCGATAAGTATCCAAAGGCTCACGAATTATATTTCAAGGCTCTTGCTGTTGATAAGTGTGATGTTAACAGTTATCGTGCTTGTATTATTCATGTTCCATCATTTATTCCAAGTCCAGAAGTAAGTCTTGCCCTTCAGGGAGGAGATTCACAGACCATGGATTATAAGGGTTCAATTCTTACTAATGCATGTGCTACAGCTCAGGACATGGTTGAAATTTACTTTATCGATGAGGAAGAAGAAGTTTAATATTCATAATAACTATATAGGGGTGGCGTTAAAACCACCCTTTTATTATGTTAAAGGAGTTAAGAATAGATGAATAAAAACGATTTAAGAACTTGTTGTGTTTGCCATACTCAGTATTCTTATTGTCCTGTTTGTAATCCAGAAGATAGAAATAAGCCTACTCTTTATTTTGCTTATTGCAGTGAAAATTGTAGAGATATTTATAGTGTTACTTCTGCATATGAAGATGGACTTATGAGTGATATTGAAGCAAAAAAGAAGTTAGAAAAGCTAGATTTAAGTAATAAGGATAATTTTGGTGAAAGCTATAAAAAATCTATTGCTTCTATTATGAAGGCAAAAACACAGGTAGTTAAGAAAGAAAAGATTAAGACAGATGTTAAGTCTGTTAATAAAAATATTATTACAAAAGGTGAAGAAAATACCGAGAGTAATGTTGAATAGTGATTTAATTAAGGGATTATAACATACCACTATTCAATGTTGTAATCCCTATTTTTTACGCTATTTAATTAAGGAGTAAAAAGGAATGATAAAAACAAATTTAAAACCGAGAGACTATTCTATGCACGAAGTTGTAAGGATAGTTAATCCAAAACAATATTTATTATATATAAAAAATGGAGTATATCCAACGGATATGTATACTAGCATTGACGAAGATACGGATAATATTATTTTAGTTGCTGTATTCTTAAAAGAAGATACAACAGAAGTTTATAAAAAATGGTGTGATAGAAAATTAAGATGATAAATAAACGAAAAAACATTTAGAGATTTAAGTGTAATATTCATTATTTTATTAGGCAAAAGGAAGTGAAAATAAACGAAAAGTATAAAACTAATTATAGATAACTCTAGTTTAGAGGATTATGAAAAATACTACTTTAAAAAACATCCACGAGCATCAAAAAAGCCCATAGCAAATCCTTATCATGAATCGATAAATCAATGGATGATAATGAAACGACCCATGATGAATGCTTTAAAACAAAAGTGGAAAGATTTTATTTGCTACTTTATTGATAATCAAGGTTATACTAACCTACATATTGAAGAATGTGATATCCAAGTGAAAACATATTATAAAACAAATAGAAGACATGACGTAGATAATTCTATTATAAAGTTCATCTTGGATGGATTTTCAGAAAGTGGTTTTATTGTAGATGATGATTCAGAACATGTAAAATCATTATTATTAGAATGTTATGTAGACAAAACTAATCCACGAACAGAGATAACTATAAATATTATAAGATAAAAAGGAGATTGAAAAATATGAAAATTAAGGAATTTGTAAACAGATATAATGTGCTTGAAACTATTGAAGCAAAAAATAATTTTATCCAGAATAATTTAACAGTAAAGGAATATCTTCCTTTTATTAATAAAACCGCTTTAGCTGAGAATCTTGTTGATTTATCAGTATATGAACACGAAAATTACATAGATGACAACGGCAATACTCAGCGTAGAAAGACTGGAAATATTAAATTAGATTCTGTTGGTCAGTATTTACTTTTTAATAGAACAATTATTGAATACTATACAAATCTTGAGATTGAAACAAAAGGCTTCTACGAAGAATATGATATGTTATGTCAGAGCGGTATTATGGAACAGATTGCAAATTTAATTCCAAAGGAAGAAATTAATGAACTTAAAACAATTATAGACTTTAAAAGAAGTGATACCATTGCAAATGCTTATGAAACTCATAGCTTTATTAGTAATCAAGTTACTAGATTTGGAAATCTTATTGGAGTTACTTTAAAGCCATTTGCTGAGAGGATTGCAAATGAAATAGAAAATATGGACGAGTCTAAAATCGAAAAACTTGGTAAGAGTCTTGAGAAGGTATTCAAGAGAGTTAGATAGCTTATATTAGAAGGGATGAGTAAAATGATAACTGGTATTATATTTGGATTAATCTCTGGGGTTATTCTTTCATTGTTTAATGTAGATAAAATCTGTATAGAAGTATTACAGCCCTTCACTTCTATTGAGTTAACAGAAGCTCATTATTATTTTGTCTTCGGAGCATTAGGATTAATATCTTTTGTTTTTAACGGTAATACTTTTTAAATTATATGATTAAATTTTATGAAGAAAGGCACTTCTAGTAACGGTAAAATAATGAAAATTGAGAATGAATTTTATGTTCTAATCAAATTAGGCACAAGAGATAAAAATACGTTTAGATCAAAAGTAGGTATTGGAGACATTGATATAGATACAGTATTTTTAGGAAAAGATGACGAATTTGTAGACGATATCCGAAGTGCTATAAGAGCTGTAAATAAGAAAACAGCAATGATGTTAATTCAGGAATATGAAAGCAAGCATAATTATGAGAAATCTGGTTTTGTCCCTATTCTTGTCACAGAAAAGATTATATGGTAGAAAAATACTGGGATAATATATAAAACTTTTACGGAGAGTGTGAAATATCACTCTCCTATTTTATTGTAAAAATTTTTTGGGGGTGATTAGGTGGCAAAAAATAATCTTTATAGTAATTTCAAAAAGAAGTTAGATAGAATTCAAAATCATTTGGCGGAGGAAGTTGCACCGCAGGTAAACGAATTGTTAAAGGAGTCTGTTAGATACTCTCTTGTTGATTGGTATAACGACTATGAGCCAAATATGTATAAACGAACATATAATTTTATGAACATTTTAAATAGCACAAGAACAAGTGGAAAAAGAAATATTTTAACTTTATCTGTTGATTCTAGTGCAATGAGTCCATATCACGGTTTTGATGTGCCCCCATACAAAGGTTATGAAAAAAAATCATTGAATACAGGTACAGCATTCGACTTTATGTTTATGAATGGGGAACATGGTCATGGTCGTTGGATGATGCATCGTTCTATTCCCCCATATATGTATGTAGATAGAGATGTTATGACTGGTTGGAATGGACGATTAAATAAAATCATAAATGATAGAGTTGATGAAATTTTAAGAAAGTGAGGTTAATATATGGCTGAAAGTTATGTTACTCAAGTCGAACTTAGGACTAATGTAGAAAAAGTCTTAGAGAAACTAAAAGAAACACAAGATCGAATGGATAAACTCGAAGGAAAAGAATATAAGATTAATCTTGGCATCGATGCAAAAACACTTGAAAGTGTTATTCAGAAACTTGATAAAATGCTTAATTCTCTTGGCAAAGGGACAGGTGATTTCAAACAACTTGAAAATTTATCAAAACAGTTAGAAAGCATTACATCTGAGGTAAGAGATTTTAGCAAAGCATTTGGCAAGATAGATGACTCTGGTGCTAAAACATTACTATCTTTTGTTCAGAGCATAGATAAGTCACTTTCTGAACTGAGTCAGAATATTCTCAATGTTAATAAGAACATGGGCAACATGGGTGTTAATACGAGTGGTGCTGTTAAACAAGTAGAGAATATTAGTAATGCGTATCAAAATGCTGCTAAAGAAGCTGAGAAATTGGCTGATGCACAGAGTAAGATTGGACATAAAGACGCATTTCAAGAGTCTACTTCATCGGTTCAAAAAGCAACACAGGCAATTAGAGAACAGAATAATGAATTAGATAAAAATTTAGAAAAGATTAAAAAGACAGCTGAAGAGCTGATAAAAAAACGAGATATAATTTCTCAAAGATGGTATAAAGAAAAAGATACTGTCGTAGGAAAGAATTCAAAAGGAGAAAAAATTACTCGTGATGTAGATCAATTCTCCTTTGTAGAAAGATTAAAAAATGGTCAATTACAGACAGTTCTTGCAACATACAATGAAGAAACTGGCAAATGGGTTGAGCAAATAATTAACGTTAGAACCGCTTTCGAGCAGGTTGAAAAGGCTATTATCAATGCCGACAATAAGATAGCTTCTTTAGAGAATACACGAGATAAGGCGCTTATAGCTCATCCTAGATATGATACTACCGCTGATGATAATCAGATTGCTATTGAGCGTAAAAAGAGAGATGAATTACAAGCAACTCTTGATTTGTATGCACAAGAAAAAGAATATGTTTTTGAGATTGAAGCTGCTAATAAGAGAATTGCTGACAATCAGGAAAGATTGAAGAATAAGACACAATCTCAAACTAATTTAAGACAGGCAATTTCTGACGAACAACTTTTAAAAGAGTGGGTTGCTGCTATCGAAGAGAAGGATAAACGTGACGCAGAATCTGTAAAACAAGCTAAGAAAGAGTTAAACAATGCATGGAATGAAGCTGTAAAAGTTAATAAAGCGTTGGATGAAACAAAAGCTACACTTTCTTCTTTATCCAATATGCCAGAATTAGCATCTAATTTTTCAGATATGGAATCAAAAATTTCTAATCTGAATTCAGATTTAACATCTGGGAAAATAACATTGTCAGAATATAGGAGCGAGGTAAAGTCTCTTACTTCTGAATATTCTAAAATGGTTCGTATTCAGCAGAAACGTGATGTTGAAAAATATAATACCAATGTGAAAGTAGATAACGCAAAAAAACTTGAGCTAGAAAAACAAATTTGGGAGGAACTTTCATCTGAGTTAAATAGATATTCAACTCTTCAAAAAAAGATTGCAAAAGGCACAGCTTTAGAATCTGAAAAAGAAGAAGCAAATGAATTATTAAAAACTATTCGTGAATTACAAAGGTCAGATATTTTATCGCCAGAAAAATTAAACGCTTCAAATAAAAAACTTAGTCAAATTCGCCAGTCTTTTAAGGATATTCGAGCTAATGTAGAAAAGAATACGACAAAGAGTTTTCAGTCAAAAATTGAGACTGCCATTTCTAACGCACAGAAGAAATATGATGAATATTCTATTGTCCAAAATCGTGAAGACTTCCATCCAAGCACAAAATTTACAACTACTCTTTCTACTTTGGGTTCTCAAATTAAGCAATTAAAAGAAAAAGCAGAAGCATTTTCTAAACAAAAAATTACCACAGAAGAACAACGTAACGAAGTTGAAAAGTTGATTCAAACTATTGAGAAAACAGAAACTGCATTAAAGAATATGCCTGCTGCTGCAAAAGGTGTAAATAATATGTCTATTGAAAAAGTAATAGATAGAATAAATAAACTTTTAGAGGACAATACTCGTTTTTCTAGGGCAGCAAAAAAAGAGCTCAAAGGTTTAATAACATTAGCAAAATCTGGCAGTGCAAGCGCCAACGTTATAACAACAAGAATGTTGGAAATTAAAAATGCTGAAGTAGCTGCTGGTAGAGCTGGTAAAAGCTTTTTTGATATTTTTAAGAGTAAAACTTTCTATGGGTTTATAGGTCAGGTGCAAAGTTATTTAAGCATGTATGTAGGTTTCTATGGAATGGTAAATGCTGCTAGAAACACTATTACTACAATTACAGAACTTGATACTGCTTTAGTTGACTTAAAAAAGACAACATCAATGAATACAACTGAGTTAAATCAATTCTATTTTGATTCTAACAAGGTTGCTAAACAGATGGGTGTAACAACACAAGAAATTATATCACAAGCATCAGCTTGGTCTAGGCTTAATAAAATAGGTCTCCTATATGGTGACATATAGGCAAACAGTTAGCTCAAAACGGTGGAACTCCTGAGAAGGACAATACCGTGGGTAAGACTAAAATATTTAAAACATATATGGCTAAACAGAGAATGTACTTATGTATATTCTTTTTTTATTTTATAGGAAAGGAGGAAACAATAATGAAAAATACAATAGATAGAACTGGTCAACGAATCAATATGTTGACAGCGATCGAAAGAATACCAAACTACAATGAAACTGGACAAATATATTATAAGTGCAAATGTGATTGTGGAAATATTTATTATGAATCAAATTCTCATTGGAATAAAGCATATTCATGTGGGTGTATAACAAGAAGAAGTTCATCTCAAAGAATTGATTATACTGGTCAAAAGTTTAATCATCTAACAGTATTAGAAATGTTGTATAAGTATAAAAATAATCAGACATATGCTAGATGTATATGCGATTGTGGACAAGAAACAATTGCTTACATGGGAAATATTAAATCTGGTAAAACAAAATCCTGTGGATGTATTGAAAAATCTTCAAGATACAACAGAAAACATGTTGATAACTCAATAATTGGGCAACGATTTGGCAGTTTAATTGTTATAAAAAATTCTGGAAATAAAGAAAAAAATGGCTCTGTTTTATGGGAGTGTTTATGTGATTGTGGGAATGTTGCATACGTTAGTAGCTCAAATTTAAAAAGAGGTCATACTACTTCTTGTGGTTGTGCAAAAAAAGATTATATAAATTCATTAAAATTAGATATAATCGGCAAACGATTTGGTTTGCTAAAAGTAACAAATGAGGTTTTTGATAGTTCATATAAAAGAAGAATGGTTAGTTGTCAATGTGATTGTGGCAAAGAAGCTATATGTGCCGTTACTGATTTAACAACTGGACACACCATGTCTTGTGGGTGTTTATGTAAAAGTAAGGGAGAAATGTTTATAGAAGAATTATTAAATGAATACAACATTACTTATGAACCGCAAAAAAGATTTAATGATTGCACAAATAAAAGGAAATTACCTTTTGATTTTTATCTTCCTACATATAATCTATGTATTGAATACCAAGGAGAACAACACTATAAACCAGTTGAATATTGGGGAGGCGTTGAAAAATTTAAAGTATATAAGAAAAATGATTTACTAAAAAAAGAATATTGTAAAAAGAACAATATAGGTTTGTTGTGTTTGCCATATACATTAACAAACGAAGAGATAAAACAAGAAATTTTAAATATTTTAGATCCCGTAACGACCACACTGATATAAGAGATTATATCGGGTATGCTAACATTGTGTATTATAATAGAGTATACAATAAGGTATGGTCTGGTCTGCAAATATAATCTAATAATGAAATTGCAGAGATAGGCAGAAATGACCTATCCCTTTTTATTTTTATAAAAAGAGTAACAAAACGAGGATATTCTACAAAAGAACAAAGTGAAACTATGGCTAAATTAAGCTCTCAGTTTGCATCCATTTCTCCTGGTATGGGTGTTGACGAAGCACAAGAAGGTTTAGTCAGCATTATGCGAGCTTATGATGTAGATCCGAATGATGTAAAAGAACAAATTATGGATAAGGTAAATGTACTGGGTAAAATATTGCCCAAACATACAGTAATGTATGGCATGTAAAAATACATGTAGCATCTTGGTAAATCGGTTAAAGCCTAAGGAAGGTTTAGACCGAGATTCTTTTATGAATTGTAACGACTAGAGCGATGTTTATAGATAAAGAATATAAACATTTCACCAGACTCCTTTTATTTAAAAGGATGAATGTATAGTCTGAACTCACAAAATAATCCAAATTAATAAAATGTGAGAATACGCCAGAAATGACGTGTCGCCATATAAAATATGGTCAGTAACCAATTTTGGTGAAAGCAACAGATTGAATAATTTTGCTGAGTCCAATAATGATGTTGTTGAAGGTTTAAAACGTTCGGCAGCAGCTATGGCAGCTATGAATCAGTCATTCGAAGATACAGCCGCTTTATTTACAGGTGGTATGGAAATTTTACAGGATGCAGAGTCTATGGGTACTGCATTACGTACACTTTCCATGAGGGTTCGAGGTAAACTATCGTCATTGCCTCCGTATACAGTAATGTATATGCTATGTCCCTAATAATTACATAGAAGTGACTCAAAACGGTGGAACTCCTGAGAAGGACAATACCGTGGGGAAAGAAAGCCTTTGATAAATATAATAATTTATTGAAGAAACTAACTCTGTAACGACCACAGAAATATAAGCAATTATATTTCGTATGTCACGCCCTATCAAGAAATTGAGGGACAGGTATGGTCTAATCTCACACTATAATCTGTTAAATATGAAATGTGAGAGTTAGTCAGAAATGACTAACCGCCATAAGCTATTATGGTACGTAGGGTTGTTCTGCCCGAAAGTAATATATTGTATGACGAAGAAACAGAACAATTATCAGATGATTTAGTTAATGTTAAGGGCGAAGTTGCCGATTTAACAAAAACTGCGAAAAATACACAAGGTATCTCATTATTTACAGATGCTTCCCAAAAGCATTATAAACAAATGGTTCAATATCTTGGAGAAATCGCTGATGAATGGGATCAAATTTCCGAAAAGAATCAAACCGAGCTTCTTCAAAAGCTTTTCGGAAAAAACAGGGCTAACGAAAGCGTATGCCCTTATGTACAGAAATGTGCATAATAGGACACATCTAAAACCAGTAAATCCTAAAGCTCTATTACTACAATATAACTGAAATAAATTATATGAATGTAACGAAAGTAAAACAACAATAGAGATTCTATATGGTCAAAAGCCTAAGTAGAAATTTTGCTAATTTTATATAAATTAGAAATGGTAGCTTGGTCGCAAAGTTCCGAATAGGAATGAGTCAAACGACTATCCTCTTATGAGGAGGCGAAAGCCTTAATGTAGGGTGCAAATCGCAAATGGCACTCGAAACGGTGTGCTTGCTACTCTTTTATTTAGAGTGTGAGTAAGAAATAGTCTGACCTTCTATCGAAAGATAGAGATGATATTGATATAAAAGAGAATGTATTAATATCTGATGAAGTGTTGCGTACTTCATTGAACATATGTGAAATGCTGGTGCAGCAATCATAAAGAACTTTGATCAAGTTCGTGCTGCTCTTGAAGCAATGGAAGAAAGTGCTGGCAGTTCTGACAAAGAAATGAGCATAATTGAGAGCAGTTTATCTTACAAGGCAAATAAATTAAGAGAAAGTTGGACGGGTATTGCACAGGGATTTGTTGACAGAGGTGATTTAGGCAAGGTCATCGATGCCTTAACAAAACTTTCAGAAGCTATTGAGTTTGTCACAAGTAAATTGGGCTTGCTTAAAACCGCAGCTGTGGGCATTGGAGCTGCACTTTCAATTAAAAATGTCGGCATTAATACGTTGGTGGCGTATTAGTCAAAAATGTTTGTCTGAATTACCGACATCATAGGGGTTCTAATGGATACATTAGTTTGGACTATGATATATGTGAAATACACATTATAAACGAAGACGCAATATGCGAGGAAAGCCGTAAACCTCATGGTACTACCCTATTATAAGGAAACTAAATAGGTAAAGTAACCAATTCATGAGCTCGGTGGGTTCGCAGGGATAGACCTTTAAAATGGTAAGCCCTCAGAGACTGACAACCGTTGGTGATAGTTATATGAAACGATGCTATCATAATATACAGTCCGTACTATATAATATACTATATGGCACGACATATTAAATAGTGGAAACTTATCTTCCACTTCGTGCGAAACCGTTTAAACCAAACACTCCTTTTGGTAGATAAGATGGAGAATAAAAAATAGGAACTGCCCTACTCAGCTCCTAAATTATACAAAGAGTCACACGCAACAGCATATTTAATCATATTACTCATAGCAGCCACCTCCTATTAGATAAATTGTTTTTGAACATCGTACTATAATGATTGGTGTTGCTTAATAACACCATTAAAATAGGAAGTGACTGTATTTTTATATGAAGCTGTGATTAGATTATACAACATATTGGAATATTTTGCTAGGGGTATAATGCATAAATATTTTAAAATGACAAAAATCCATTCATTCTCATTCATTTTTGATAAAATTTATGCAATTATTTTGCAAATTTGATAATCATTTGTCAAATATGATAAAATTTTAAATGATTTTTGTGAAATATTACTACTTCTTTTTTACTCAAAATTGTGTATAATATAAGTGAAGGAAATCAGAAATGATTCCGAGGAAACTAGCGTCCTGTTCGGCATAACTGTAAAGTAAGAAGACAGGTTGAGGAAAAAGACTTCCCATAAGTCTATAAAACAATGGGTTGAGGAAAAAGACTTTTCGATAGTCTATGAAACAACGAATTGAGGAATGAAAGAGTCGTATTATTACGGCTCTTTCCTATTAGGTGAACAAATGACAGAAAATGGATTATATGTTGTAAAAAGAGATATTTTGAATGTTATCACTTCTCTTGGTGGTGATTGCGATATTAATTCAGGAGATAAACGCCCAGTGTTTTGTTGTGTAAAAGACAATAAAATTGAAGGATTGTATTGGGCGATTCCAACAAGTGATATATCTCATAGGAATAAGGCTCAGATTGAATATTATAATATGTGTATGCAGTGCGACGACAAAGATTTGCGTAGTTGTTATTATCATATTGTTCAAAGCAATAGGACTGCATTGTATAAAATAAGCTCATGTTATCCAATTACCAATAAATACATAGATCACGAATATACTGTAAATAAAATACATGTGGTTATTCAAAAGAAAAAAGATATTTTTGAGATAAATCGTAAATTTAGAAGAATAATTTCTATGGAGAATAGAAAACCTAATTATTTTCGACAACACATAACTGATGTTAAAAATTATCTTATTCGAGAATTAGAAATCGAAAAACAAAATGTTCTACGCATAAATAAAGACACCAACTAAGGTGTCTTTTATTATACCCTATTTTGAAAGAAGGTGAAATTAATGCTTGAAAACATTATAGAAACTTGCAATAAATTTAACACAGCTCTTGAGCATCGTTGCGATTTGTCAAATAAAGAAAGAATGAGTTTGCAATATCTTAATATTGACTTAGCAAAAAACATTATCGAAGACTTAGATCCAAAAAACGCAAAATGTATTGCAAAAATCATCCTTTCGTACATAGAATAAGCGAGGTGAAAAATAATATGACAGAAAAACAAAATGCCTTATATCAAGGTGAACTTAAAAATTATAATGTTGATGAAAAATCTAAAATGCATGAAGATATTTTAAACTATATTAAGGAAAAAGGCTTGACTGTAAGCCAAGCCACTACTCTATTAACTGATGTTATAGGTATGATGTCGAATTATGCAACATTAATCTCTATTGCTGATTATGAGAAAATTACAGGTAGAGATGTATTTGCTAATCCTGATTTAGAAAACTAACGCCAGCGAAAGTAATTCCAATAATATCGCTGGTTACTGTTGAATTCGGGTATAATGATTAATCTTCTTTTATTACTTCTATAATAGAAATTTCTGATTTTGAAATAGTAAAAGCACTATTATCAGAATACAAATGTAAATCATAATCTGTAGAATATGGGTGATTAAATATGCCCTCTCCTTCAAGATTGTATTCCGATACTACATCAAAATAATATGCTTTTATAATATGATTGTATTCTTGTGTTATACCATCTTTGTTTTGAATCTTAAATGTATACATTATAAATACCTCCTTTGTAAGATTATGTAGTTATATTCTACTCTGTATATTATAACATAAAATGAAGAACATTTGTTAAAAATATTTAAATTTTTATTGTAAATTTTAATTTGTGCTATTGAGAAAATGGATTCATATAATAAAATAAGCAAAATAAACTTGATTATTTTTGTATAATATGCTAATATAAGCATAAATAAAAAATAAGGAAGATGCTTATGAAAAAGTCTGAAGAGAAAAAGAACATATTTGGGCTTATAGGATTTGTAATCTTTGTAGGTATGCTTGTACCATTTGCCTGTCAGTTTGTTATTCCATTATTTTGGGAGCAACAAAAAATTCAAGGAGTAGAAATATGGAATCAGTTTGTTAGTATAGTTTTAGGAATAGTGGCAACGATTTTAAGTATAATCTCTTTAAAAATGGGTTTTGATAGCGCAGATAATGCAAAGAATACAGAAATGAAAACCCAAGGAATTTTAGATGAAATTTCTTCTAAGATTTCTCTTTTAACAGAGAAACAAAATCAAATGGCAAAAAGTATAGATGAATTTAGAAATACCCAAGGTGAACATAGAGATATAAATGGTAATTCGACTTGGGCTAAAAGTAATAGCGATAATAAAGAAAATAATGAAATATAAGGAGGAAGTTTTATGTGTGTAAAAAATATTAATGTCACAGGAACTCTTTTCAAAGAAGTGAATTATGAGAATGGACATAAAAGTTTTGAAATGCCATTTGACCAAATAGTAGCAAAGGTTTCAAACAACTGCTCTTATATTGAAAATTTTTCTATTGTATTAAATTTTTGTTTAATGGGAACAAATAAAGATGAAAATAAAAATCAAAATGTTGTTAATCAAAAAGGTGTGTTACATGTTTTATTAAGATTAGCTAAAGTTTCAAAAGATGTAGAAAAACAACTATACTCTGATATAACAGAATTTGAGTTAAATTTAAATGATGAGAATATGTATATTTCACATGCTTGTGTTGATTATGTTACTATTAGACGAATTTTTTCTATTTCTCAAATTACTTTGGATGCCAGAGCAGGATTAGGAGAATATGTTTTTAAGGTATTAGTTAAAACAAATCCTGAAGATAATTGGAATGTGCAGTCTTATATTCCATTAAGAATTGAATAATATTCGTTCGTTATATAATATAATTGATTTGAGGATCGGGAGACGCTTTATGATTTGATATATTTAATATATAGATTCCGCATAAAGAAAGCCAAAAGCTATAGACACTCAGGTAAAGTGTTAAGTCGGCAGAAACAAAAACGAACTTCATATCGAGAAAGCTACCGTATTAGGTGGCTTTTCTTGTATTAATAATAAATGTATTTCATATTATATATTATAAAAGAGAGTAGCGTTGACCACTACCCTCTTTTTGTTTATTCTTTTGTTAAAAATTACTATTATGGTTATCATATGTTTGTAGACTAATTAATTTTTACTTGCCTAGAGTGTTTATCTAAAATTAATAATGCCCAGTACAATACATAAATAACTAATCCATGAAAGCAAAAAAATAATACATTAAAGTGAGATAATGCACTAAAATTACGTCTTAGTAAAAAATAAGTATTTATAAATTGAATCAATGTAGCAACAATAAAAAAGAAATTAAACCACTTTCTTTTTATTATAAAATTTGAAATAATAATCACTAAGATAATTGATAATATTACCCATATTTTTATATCTACAATTAACTTTTCTTTGTAAACATCTATTAAATACCAAGCCCACATAAATAATAAGATATTAAATATTGTTTGTATAGAGACTGTCATTCCAGCATATATAAGATATTTTTTATTAAAAAGAAAAAGTATCAAAAAAACACATATAATTGAAGAAGAAAATATATTTATTAAATATATTACAACATTACTGGTGGATCTTGATCTGTATATTAGGAGGTTTACTGGTATTCTTATTGTTTGTACAAGGAGG
>ERZ773162.447-NODE-447-length-49272-cov-4.747770_pt1 | contig 49272 bp, 41 predicted proteins | sample MGYA00511113_ERZ773162 | MGnify/ENA primary metagenome ERZ773162 (study PRJEB29015, sample SAMEA2737807) | human gut metagenome | biome: human gut; feature: human-associated habitat; material: faeces | place: China | collected 2012 ... | reverse complement strand
CATATCTGCTTACGGCAATAGAAGATAAAAAAGCGTTTGCGGATAAGATAGAGAATGATTTTCCCTATGTTATAAATGATGAAGCCATATACCGCTACAAAAAAAGTGTATGCGATGACATTAGCAATAAATAGATTTAAGATTTCTGTAAATTCATTCATAGATTACCTCCTTTTGTCGAAAGATGTGTTGGCGGTAGCAAGACCACCGCCAGCAGGTTGATAGATTACTTAAAGTCATTCTTGCGTTTTTTATGGTATTCGAGATCACGCTTCCGTTCACGTTTTTCGCGTTTGTGGTCATTGATGATATTCTGGATTATAGAGATTGCAGTAGTAAGGCCAACACATGCGAAGCAGCCAATACAGATGTTTACAAGAATTGTGCTAATCATGATTGTTTCCATGGTTTGTCACCTCCATTAGTCAAGAAAATCATCATCGTCATCAGTTGCAAAGTCAGATTCGGCAGATGCCTTACCACCAAGAGGTTCGCCATCACGAATTTTTTGCAGATTATTAAGGCCGCAGGTGATGCCTTTATTAGCTGAGCTGTTAAAAGCATAGAAGCTGATGCTGGCACGACCGTAGCTTCCAGAGTAAATCTCTGAACAAGTGGGAATAGGATTACGGTCTGCATCTACGATGCCCGGAGCGGAGGTCGCATTGGCATTCACAAAGTAGCTGCCAGCGTAAGCAGGGGCGTCCGGTCTTTCAAGGCTGACATCACGAAGAGGAGTCTTAAGTACGGAAAGAGCTGGTACTGACTTGCTGTTGCCTTTGAGCTTAGTTTCGACTTCGCGGTATGCGGCTTCGATAGCAGCTTTAATTTTAGCGACAGTCTTGATGTCGGATTTTGGAATGATTAGGCTGACACTGTACTTTGGGGTTCCGCCGTTGATGGATTTGGGTTCACAGACGTTGGCGTAGCTCCAGCGTGTGTTAGAACCAGTGATAATCTTCATAGAATTTGTCATTTTTACATTTTTACTCATTGTCGTATTCCTCCATAAAATCATTTTTGCTATGTTCATTGCCGGGAGTTTATCGCTCTCCGGCACAAGAGTAGGTTTGCCTTGTGGCTTTTCGATATAGGTTGCAAGGAGCTCTTCGAAGCGAGACTTACCGAACAACTTTTGCATGGCTGTTATACCAAGCAGCTTCTTTTCATAATGGCCAAAACCATCAGCTTCGACAGCTTTCGACACGACGTCTTCACTGGTATATCTGCGGTTGGAGCGACCTTCGACCAGCTCCCGGCCAGTCCATTCTTTACCGCTGATTGCCTGCTGAAGTGCATATTCTTTGATGTCGCCTGCTCAAGAGACCCGTTCGCCGACATGGGAGAGGATGACTTCGATTTCCGAATCCTTCAACAGTGGCGGCAGCTTGAAATCGTACTGTGCGAGTAGAAGATTGGCTTCAGCTCTGGCTCGGCATTCATGTTTTGCCTTACAGAATTCGCAACATTCACCACACAGGATGTTTCCATCGGCGGCAAAGGCAAGATCTGCGGTCGGATTCAGAACTTCATCGGACCACTGATACAGGTCATCTTTGCTGATCTCGTAGGTAGAAATGTTCTGGCGTCTGAGTTGGTAGATGATCATGCTGACCATATCAATGTCGTAGATGTCATCGAAAAGCTCAAGTGCGCCAAGGACGTAGCACTCCATCTGAGGATTGTTCTCAGCGGATACGAGGATTCCAAGACCGTGCTTGTAGTCAATTACGTGCATGGTACCGTCGCTGATGAGAATGGTATTCAAGGTTCCAAAGACTTGTTCCAGCCAGTGAGAGAAGTCCACTCGCTGTTCAATCAGAACAACAGTGTCGGAGCAGGTCTGTTTGGCCTTTTTCGAAAGTTCCATAATGAAGCTGGCATAGCCGGTATCACAATCCTACATCTCAGCGTTGTACCAGCCGAGATTTTCGGTAGGGTTTGTAACTTTCATGCCGAATGCCTTGCGGAGCTTGTACTCACAAAGGGAGTGGGTCTCGGTGCCTTCTGCAGCATAGTTGCTGACTTTATCCTCATAGGTTTCGCAGAGCCTTGTTGACGGTGGGCAGTGGAGCCAGCGGTCAGAAGAGGATGCGGAGAGGATGGCATGTCCTTTAGGTGGCATATTAGAACATCTCCGCTTCTCTGAGCAGGGCTTTATAATGTTTCGGGTCTACGAGTGACAACTTGCTTGCACCGTACTTTTTTAGAAGTTCTCGGATTTCGGCTGTATGTCCGGCATGAGATTTATCAGCCAGAACAACTCGAACCTCCTAATGGTCAGTGCAGGCTTCGTAGGAGCAGCAGAGACTTCTGCTTTTTTAGCGGCTTCGGATGATACTCCAAACTGCTGTGCGAGCCAGTTTGCTGCGTCGTTAATAGCAACGGCAGCATTTCTCAGATCTTCGATGGTCATAGCCATATCGCTCATTTTTGACATTTATTGTTCCTCCTTCTTTGGATTGTCTGTGTGCGGCGATGATTTTGATATCCTTCGCCATTCTTACAGATACTTGACTGATTGCAGTGAGAGTAGCAATCACTTCTGCGTCAGTGCCGCTTCTGTTGTGAAAAGTCTGATTTACGATGTTCACCTCGCTTTCTGTAGGTAGCTTTGTTTCGCCTTACACTACTTAATGGAGGTGAGCTGGCCGTTTGGCCGAAAAAATATAAAAACTTTTTTTAAAAGAAAAATCGTCCCCTGAAAAAATCAGAGGACAATTATTGAAATTAGATGTAGTCCTTAAGCTCGGAGCGGAGCCTCTGGAACAACTTGTCCCTGCGGTATACAAAGGTATTGCGGGAGAGTCCCATTTCCTTGCCGCAGTCACGCTCGGATTTTCCTTCCATAATAAGCTGACAGATAAGACGGCCCTCCGGATCTAGCTCATTCAGCCTTGCATAGAGAGCGTGAAGAAGTTCTGTGTCCTCTAATACTTCAGCGATAGCAGCAGATTCATCCGGTACATCGTCGAGCCGGTTCTTTTCGTTTCCGTCACTGTCACTTACAGTATTATAGAGAGAAAGCTGATCGCCAGCCTTGGCATAAGGACAGATTAAGCAATCCATGTCACATAAGTAGCGCTTGATTGCAGGGCAGACACAACGACCATGTTCCTGCTGACGCTTGCGATAGGCGTTGATGTCACGATAGAAATTTGTATAGAATTCCTTGTTGACATCCACCCAACTCTTGGATTCCTTGATATAGATATGATATTGTTTACTTTGATTTGCGTTGTTTGACATATAAAAACCTCCATCTTGTCAATCCGAGATGGAGGTTCCTTGATGCTACCGGCAAAAGGGTATAGTGGTACCACGGTCATGAGAAATCTCCATCTCATGTGTGCCACCGGCCTTTCCAGCTGCTGGGAGCATTGTATTTAATTGAAAAGTCACATCAGCACTGGAAAGTTGTCTGCGCAAACTGCTGAAGTGATTGATATAGGAAATGAATGGGTGAAATTATGTTGTTGTATCGCTGAATAAAAATTTGCGATGACAAACATAAATTTGACAAACGGATAACTCTGTGATATACTTATTAGAATGTGTATATATATCCAGATGCACTTTTCACTTCCTATAGCTTGAGTATATAGGAAAGTGCAATTTTTATCGAACAACGCTGTACATGCTTATACACAGTTGTACACGATTGATTCAAAATGGAGGTGTTTGGGATTGGCAGAAACTGAATTCAAAGTGTTTGCTCAAAAATTAGCAACATATTTTCAAGGAAATGATTCATCTGAAGAATTTACAAGGATGCTTTTTGAGAAAATCTATCTTAATCCCAATGGTGATTCTTTGTTGTATGATATGGAAACAAGGACGCTACGTGGTTACTTTTATGGAGAACACGACATCACCACTTTGGCAAAGAAAATAAATAAGGACCTGGACTCTCAGTATTTTGAAGAATTTATCGATACAGAGACGGATGATACTATTAAAGGTTTATGCGCGGCATTTACCGATGAGTGTCCCGGAATCGACAACGAAAACTTCAAAAATAAAATTGCAGAGAGATTTAAAGAAATTATTTGTAATGCAGCAACAATAAAGCGCAAGCGTAAGAAAACAACAGAACTTGTTCCTCAGTCTCAAGAAACAACAGTGGATGCAACAATTTCGCCATCTATCAAAGAGCAATATGGAGCTCTGCTTGTGGCGGAAGAACGCAGTGTTTGTCCGAATGATGGCTGCAGCACACCGTTATTTGTAAATGTAGGAGGAAAGCTCGGAGCAAATTATGAAGTGACATTTATTGACCCATCTGTACCAGAAACAAGAATGGAGAATTTAATTGCACTTTGTCCGGCTTGTCATAGCAAATACATCGCAGGAAGAACAGATGAGCAGGTTCAGAGATTGTTACATATAAAAAAGAGCCTCGTAGATGACTACGAGGCGAAAGAGACTGTCTCTATGCAGAAGGTTGAAGATGGTATCCGCAAGGTGCTTGAGAAAATACCAAAAATGCAAGCACCAGCAAATATTGATTTGAACTATAATCCTGTGACATTAAGACAGAAGATTGCCATAGATAATTTGATGCTTTATCTCAAAGCAAAGACGAATGTGAATGTATATTACAGTGCAGTACAAGATGCATTCACTGAGTTGAACGCTGAAAGAATTCTTCGATATAAACCGTTTTGTCTTCAAGTCAGGATGACATATATGAACTTGAGCGATATGGGATTATCGCAGGATGAGATATTTGAAAAGATGGTTGATTGGTTACAAGATGCCACCCATGAGGATAGGAGCTCGTGTGAAGTGATAATTTCTTACTTCATACAGAAATGTGAGGTGTTCGATGCTATTGCCGAATAAGTTAATATCATACGACCAGAGCATCCTGCCTAAGTTCCCGGTTGTATTGAAAGAACTAAAAAACGGTACTATGTCAGTGCATGACTTATACAAAAGAGTGATAAAGAAAATGTCTGGTGTTAGTGAGTTTATTGATACACTAGATTGTTTGTATGCGCTTGGGAAAATAGAATTTGATGAAGAAGAGGAGGTGCTGCGCTATGTTGTATGAAATTGAATGCGAAAAATTCGCTAAAAAAGTCAAAGGCCAGCTTGTTCCTCGTGGCCGTATCCAACTTCGTGAAGGTTTAAATACTGTGCTAGGTGATAAAGCTGCACAGAACTCAATTGGTAAGTCTACCTTCCTTCTTGTTGTTGACTTTTGCTTTGGTGGTGATGATTACATTAATCCTAAGATATGCAAAGCAAAAGAAAAGCTGCACTCACATACTATTAACTTTGCTTTTAAATTTGGGAATAAAATAGATTATTTTTGCAGAAGCACAAAAACGCCTTCTGAGATAGGTATCTGTGATTCGGAGTATAAAGTACAGAGGATACAAACTCTGAAAGAATTCAAGGATTACCTCTTGGAGGCGTATGGTATAACAACTCCTACAATCTCATTTAGAGAGATGGTAGGGCGCTTTCTGCGTATCTATGGTAGAGAGAATTATGCGGAAAGATACCCTTTGAAATACGGGGAGGTTAAGCCAGAATCCGCAATAGAAACATTGGAGAAAATGTTCAATGTTTTTGCTTTTATTGAAGAATACAAAAGTGTTTATGATGATAAGAGCAAACGCAGTAAGGTGCGAGATGATGCAACTAAACTTGGTGAGATGACTAATGTCGCAAAAAACAAGAAAGAATATAACGCCAATGAAAAGGAAATCGAATGCCTTAGAACAGAATTGCAAAAGTTGATGGACAGAGAGGATGCTGAGCTATCACAAGAAGAAACAGATAATTTAGATAAAGCGTCCGAAATTAAAGGGCAGCTGACAGTTCTAAAAAGAAGACGTAGTAGACTTGTATCGCAGCTAAATGCTGTTAAAGCGAATATGTCTGGTGGTTTGGTTCCTGTTGAAGAAGATTTATCAGAGCTGTCAGAATTTTTTTCCGATGTTGATGTCCAGAAGCTATCTCAAATAGAGCATTTTCATGATAAGATGCAGCACATCCTTTCTCAGGAAATGGGCAATGAGATAGCACAGCTTCAGATATTGATTGATGCTATTTCGGCTGAAATGGTAAGGCTTCAAGAATCTCAAAGGAAACTTGGAGTACCTGTAACGATCTCTAAAAAATTTATGGATAGGGTGGTTGAGGTTCAGCGTCAAATAGATATTTTAGTTGCAAAAAATAAAGGATATGACAAATCTGCCAAACTAAAAACAGAGAAAAAAGAAGCAAAAGTTCAACTTGAAGATGTCCGTGAAACACAGCTTCAGGCAGTTGAAACAAGTATCAATCAGGAAATGACTCGTTTAAACGATTATATCTATGATGGTGAACGCTATGCACCTGCCATAAAATTTGGGAATTCTAGAAGTGGAAAGCCAACTTATGAATTTTGGACTGAGGACGATACTGGAGCAGGCACGAACTTCAAGGGATTAATTATTTTTGATATTGCACTTTTACGACTTACGGAGCTACCAGTTATAGCGCATGATTCTAATATTTTCAAAAATATTGCAGACTTGCCTATAGATAAAATCATGGAGTTATATAACCAGAGTAAAAAGCAGATTTTTATTGCATTTGATAAAGAAGATACATTTTATGATGTGACACGTGACATTGTCCATTCGACTAAGGTTATTGAGCTTCATGAAAATGGAGGAGAACTATTTGGATGGTCATGGGCAAAAAAAGCAGCAAGAGAGAAACAAATTGCTACAGAAACTGGTGTGATTGAGGAGTCATAATAAATGGAGGTACCAGATGCGTATCAGTTATAACCCGTTATGGAAAATGCTTATTGATAGAGGCATGAACAAAAAAGAATTGAGAGAACTTAGTGGAATAAGCACAGCGTCAATGGCAAAGCTGGGTAAAGGAGACAATATTACTACAGATGTGCTTTTGAGAATATGCACGGCATTGAATTGTCAGATTAGTGATATTTTAGAAACTTTGCCAGATGAAGAAACTAAGAATAACGAAGATTAGAATTCGTTAGGAGGATTTGGATGGAGCAAAATAACAAAGTAGCCCTACAGGCAGCGAGCCCATATAATGCTGCCATAACAAGAGAACAATTTTTATTTTATGAAGTGCGAACTACTGCCAAGTTGCTCCATGAGGGATGCAGCTCAGAAGAAGTAGTAGAGCGTATTATTTCAGATAATTTATTTCAGTATCCGACAGAAAAGTCGGTGCGAAAGATGGCGCTTGCTTGCCTGAGAAGATTAGAGGCACTTGGTGATAATTCTTTAGTTGCAGCAATCGCAACGCAGCCATCCGATGTAGCAAAGCAGATATGTTTGTATGCCATGATGAAACAGTACCGCTTGATTTGGGATTTCATGATTACTGTCATCGGTGAGAAGTACAGATTATCGGACACTACTTTCGGCAAGATAGACTTGAATAGCTATTTCCTGCGCTTGCAGGAGCAGGATGACTGGGTGGCCACATGGAGTGATTCTACGGTTACCAAGCTGAAACAGGTAATCGCAAAAATATTGGTGGAAAATGAATACATTGATAATATTAAATCTGTAAAGCTCAACCCGGTATGGCTCCAGCCTGTACTTGAGAATGCAATCCGTGAAAATAGTGATGAGATTGCTCTTCCTGCATTCAATTGCTTTTCGTAAGGAGGTAGGCCCAAGTGAGTGAATTGAAAGAAAGACTAGATAACCTCAGAGCCTTAATGCAGGAGCCAGAGTTTCTTGAAGGCAAAGGTTTAAGCAATGAGGTAAATATACGAATCTTCTGTTATGACCCATCCGATGAGATGATGGTCAGACATTTTGTCGAGCAGATTATGACAGATCAGTCAATGAACTGTCACCTGATAGAACATAACTTATATGAAGTGTTTCTTTCTATCTGTGAAGATAAGCGCATCGCAAAAACAATACCTGCGATGGAAGAGAAAAAAGGTAAAGAATTTATTCGAGACCAGATGAGCCGTATGGCTAATAATACAGCTTTTGTAAATAAGATGAAATATGAACCACATGAAGCTGGTGACGTACTTGTCATCACAGGAGTGGGAGATGCATTTCCGTTTATCAGAGTCCATGACCTGTTAAATGCGATGCAGCCAGAATTTCCAGATGTTCCGATTCTGGTGTTCTATCCGGGCAATTATGATGGCCGTGATGTGCAGCTTTTCAATCGCCTGAAGAAAAATCCTTACTACCGAGCTTTCAATGTGATTTAAGGAGGAACAGCAATGGTTATTGAACAATTATTCCAAGAGGATATTAATCGTAAAATCAATGGCGTCGTTAAAGTAGACCAAGATGCTACTGATGTTCTTGTTCAGGAATTGGATGAGTATGTCATCACCAGAGATTTGAAGAAGCACATCATTACTTTTTTTAATAACTATGGAGAGTCCTTTCATGAAGGCACTGCAGATATTGGTGTTTGGATTTCCGGTTTCTTTGGAAGTGGTAAATCTCACTTCCTGAAAATGCTCTCCTACCTGCTTGCTAATCAGGAGGTACAGGGTGTTCGTACCGTAGAACGATTTCGCAAAAAATTTGAGGATGATCCGGCAACATTCATGTTGATTGATTCCGTTACTAAGGGTCATACGGATACTATCCTTTTCAATATCGATATTGAGGGTTCCATCAACAAGGACAAGACTGCTGTTCTTCGTGTTTTTGCAAAGATGTTCTATAACTACCTTGGTTTTTATGGGGAGAATCTTAAGGTAGCAAAGCTGGAGCAGTTCATCGAAAAGCGTGGGAAGACAGCAGAGTTCCGTCGTGTATTTGAGGAGAAAAATGGTGGCTCTTGGCTTGAGTCAAGAGATGCCTTCGCTTTCTTTGAAGACGATGTTGTTGATACATTGAAAGAGGTTCTCGGTATGAGCGAGGATGCTGCACGTAACTGGTTTAATGGAACCGAGACCGTAGAGACCAGCATCGCACAGCTTGTTTCTGAGATGAAAGATTATGTGGACAATGAGCCGGATGACTTCCGTTTGCTATTTATGGTCGATGAGGTTGGCCAGTATGTAGGTGGCGATACAGACCTTCTTATTAACCTGCAGTCTCTTGTTGAGAAAATCGGCAGTGAGTGCAGCGGTAAGATTTGGGTTGTTTGTACCGGTCAGGAAGCTATCGATGAAATCATCAAGGCTCGTGAAAATGAGTTTTCTCGTATTCAGGCACGTTTCAAGACCAGACTTTCGCTGACTTCTTCTTCCGCAGACGAAGTTATCCAGAAACGTATTTTGAAAAAAAAGCCTGAAGTGGAACCGGCATTGGAACAGGTATATAGCCAGAATGATTCCGTTCTTCGTAACCTGTTCAGCTTTACTGATGCAATGTTGGACATTAAGGGATATACCGGTCCGCAGGACTTTGCCAGAAACTTCCCGTTCGTACCTTACCAGTTCATTATCATGCAGAAGGTATTTGCTGAAATCCGTAAACATGGTAACTCCGGTAAGCATCTTTCTGGTGGCGAGCGTTCGATGCTTTCAGGATTCCAAGAAGCAGCACAGAAGATTCAGGATAAGGACGAGTATGCATTAGCGCCGTTTTATCTGTTCTACGATACCGTACATACATTCCTTGACAGTTCTATTCGTCGTGTTATTGAGCGTTGCCAGAAGGCAGCAGATAACGGAGATGGCATTGAGCAGCAGGATGTGGACGTATTGAAGCTTCTGTACCTTATTCGTTATGTCGATGATATTCCGGCTAATCTTGACAACATCGTAATCCTTATGGCCAATGATATCCGTCTGGATAAGATTACGATGAGAGAGACTGTACGTGGCAGTCTCGACCGTCTGCTTAGCCAGAACTATATCGGAAGAACTGGTGACACTTATAATTTCTTGACTGATGAAGAGCAGGATATTCAAAGAGACATTTACAAAAATACTCAGGTCGATACCTCTGCAATCGTGGAGCGTATCGGTCAGATGATTTTTGCTGATATTTATACAACAAAGAAATACCGTCACGGAAAGTACGACTTCCCATTTGACCAGATGGTAGACACCACAAGCATTGGTGCCGTAACCGGTGGTATGAGACTTCGCATCATGACGGTAGCAACAGACACTGTCGAGAAGAGTGAACTTCGTCTTATGACAGAGTCTAAGAATCAGGCGATCATTGTACTTGCTGAAACACCATATTACGAGTCATTGGAAAAAGCAATGAAGGTTCGTAAATATGTAAAGCAGCGTAATGTAGCACAGCTACCGAAGTCCGTACAGGACATCATTCGAAATCATCAGGATGAGGCTAACAAATACGAAGCATCTGCAGAGGAAGATTTGAAGAAGGCAATCGTTGATGCAGAGTTCTATGTAGATGGAGAACGTATTGAAGTTAAGGGTGGCGATGCTAAGAGCAAGCTGGATCAAGCACTGGAATATTTAGTTACTCATGTTTATAGTGAACTTGGTCTTATTACAAAGAATGCAGATACAGATGCTGATATATTGGCAGTACTGCAGGGTGACCATCTGAATGGTGTTATGGCTGGCATGGAAGAAAACCATGACGCCGCAGTGAAAATGGAAGAATATCTGGAAATGCAGGACGCAAAGAAACTTCCTACTTCGATGGCAGATGTACAGAGCCGCTATCAGGCAATCCCTTATGGCTGGAAGGAAATCGACATTGCGTTTGTGGCTGCGATGCTGATTTACGACCAGAAGGTCACGATTAAGTACGGTGGCGAAACTATCCAGCCGGGTAATCCAAAACTTCCGGATATGCTTCGTAAAAAGAGTGAGATTGGCAGGACAAGCATCTCTAAGCGTCAGATCATTACGGCAACTAAGATGCGTGCCGTCAAAGAATTGCTGCGTGAATATTTCGATGTAATGGACGTACCGGATGATGAAGACGGGCTAGTTGGATATATTGTTGAGAAGTTTGAAGAACAGAAGTCTCATTATGAGAAGCTGAATGAACGTTATGAGGGGAATAAATATCCTGACCATCACCTTGTGACAAAAGCTCTCAGTCTAATGGAAAGTGTACTTTCTCAGCGCAAGGATAATACAGCTCTGATTGACAGACTTCTGAAGGAGGAAGACAGCCTCCTTGATAATAAGGATGACATGCAGTGCGTTGAAGGTTTCTTCAAGAATCAGGTGCAGGTGTTCGATGCAGCAGTTCGTATGGAAGCAGAGCTGAGAAACGACCTCTCTTATCTTCAGAAGGAAGATGAGGTAAATCAGGCATTGAATCAGATTCGTAAGATTACCGTAGTAGATGCCGGACAGAGTAGCGTTTACAGACGTATCCCTGAGTTGAACGGATTGATGGATACTGTTCGTGAGGGCCACGGAAGGCTTCTCGAAGCAAAGCGAGCAGAGATTCTTGAAATCATCCGTCAGTGCTTGTCAGAAATCCATACTCTTTCCGGTGATGTTTATGATGCCAGAGCAATATCTGAGCGTGCAGATAAATTCTTTGATCAGCAGAAAGCAAGAGTAGCAGAGTTGGAAAGCCTACAGCTTCTTGATGGTCTGGTACCTCAGATGTGGGGATATAAGGATGACACAGTCGATAAAATCGATGGTATCGTTCATCCAAAGACTCCGGTTGCACCAACCGTCAAACCGAAAGAAGGTGGAGCAGTAACTCCTCCGGCTCCGAAGAAGGTTATCAAGAATGTATACCGTCAGGCTGCATTCCCTTCTAAGACTTTGGAAAGTCAGGAAGATATCGATGCCTATGTTGAACGAATGAGAGCGTACCTCACTGCAATGATGAAGGATTGCGACGGAATCAAATTAAGCTAAGGAGACCGTTATGAACAAGAATGCGATAAAAAAATTCGCCACTGAATCTCGCCGGGAGTTAATCTCCCGTGTGAGCCAGAGAGCGTTGAAATATGGTATTTCCGATCAAGAAGTCGGAAATCCAAATGACGATAGCGTCAATGGGCATTTGCTTTCTTCTACCGAGAAGAAGCAGAGAGCTGCCTTGATTGCGCAGATTAAAGAAAAAGGATATGAGCAGGTTATGGAGGAGGTTGCCTACACATGGTTTAACCGTTTCTCCGCACTGCGATTCATGGAGGTCAATGGATATCTCCCTACTAGAGTGCGTGTTTTCACTGATGAGAACAATGCATTCAAGCCTCAGATTCTTACTGAGGCAATTCACATGGAGCTGGATGGACTCGATATGGAGAAAGTCTACGTCTATAAGGAAGCCAATGACAATGATGAATTGTATAAGTATCTTCTTATCACTCAGTGCAATGCACTCAACAGCGTTTTGCCAGGAATGTTCCAGAAGATTTCTGACTATACAGAACTTCTGTTTCCGGATAACCTTCTGCGTGAAGGAAGTGTCATTCAGCAGATGATTGAGCTGATACCGGAGGATGACTGGAAGGATCAGGTGCAGATCATCGGCTGGTTATATCAGTACTATAACAGCGAAAAGAAGGACGACGTATTTGCCGCCCTTAAGAAGAACGTAAAAATCACGAAGGAAAATATTCCAGCAGCAACCCAGCTTTTTACACCGGACTGGATTGTTCGCTACATGGTGGAAAACAGCCTTGGTCGTTTGTGGGTGGAAGGTCATCCAAACGATGAGCTGAAATCTCAGTGGAAATACTATCTGGAAGAGGCAGAGCAGGAACCAGATGTTCAGGCTCAGCTTGCTTCTATTCGTGAAGAGTACAAAGCCCTGAAACCAGAGGATATTCTGTGCATCGACCCTTGTTCCGGCAGCGGCCACATTTTGGTTTATATGTTTGATGTGCTTGTACAGATTTATGAGGCTTATGGTGTAGATACAAGAACTGCAGTTGCGAGCATCGTAGAGAATAATATTTATGGATTGGATATTGACGACCGTGCGGCACAGCTTGCATACTTCTCTGTTATGATGAAAGCTTGCCAGTATGACAAGCGATTCCTTCGTCGCAAGGTGCAGCCACATGTGTATGCCATCGTTGAAAGTAACCACGTTGACCCGAATGCGGTGGACTATTTCTGCAATGGCGATACTAAGCTGAAAGAAGCAATGGACACCATTATCAGCGAACTGCATGATGCAAAGGAATATGGTTCTATTCTGACGGTAACACCGCAGGATTGGTCTGCTCTGTACGACCGTTTTGCAGAGATTGTGGAAGATATAAATATATCCCGTGAAGCAGCACTCAGAGAGTTACTGCCGTTGGTACAGGTTGCAGAAGCTCTGTCACAGAAATATGATACAGTTGTGACAAATCCACCTTATCGAGCATTAGCAGATTGTTCCAATAAACTAAATGATTATGTAAAAAAGGATTATCCGGATAGTAAAAGTGATCTATTTGCTGTTTTTATTGAATCGTGCAGTAAAATGACTAAAAAAGTTGGCTATCAAGCAATGATAACCCAACACGCATGGATGTTTTTATCTGGATTTATAAAATTAAGAGCAAAGTTGCAATCAACCGATATTATAAATATGGCACACCTCGGCCCTCGTGCATTTGAGGAAATTAGTGGTGAAGTTGTTCAAACAACAAGCTTTGTAATGAGAAAGTCCAATATTATCAAGTACTTAGGAACTTATGTTCGGCTTGTAAAAGCAAATTCACAAGATGCAAAAGAAGAAATGTTTTTAAGTGGAATAAATCGTTTTCACACATCTAAGATAACTTTTACACGGATTCCAGAAGAACCGATTGTGTATTGGCTTCCGGAAAAAGCGCTTTTGCCATATAACAATGCTGCAGTACTGTTAGGAGATGTTGCCGCTCCATGCGCTGGTCTTGCAACTGGTGATAATAATACTTTTCAGCGTTATTGGTATGAAGTCGTTTTTAAAAATATTGGATTTGGTGTTCAAGATGTAAGTGAAACAGAACATAGGACTGAAAAATGGTATCCATGTAATAGTAGTGGTGATTTTAGAAAATGGTATACAGATAATTTGATGGTCGTAAATTGGCAGCATAATGGAAAAGAAATTAAGAACTTTAGAAATGCTGCTGGAAAACTTGCTGCACGTCCTCAGAATACAGTAAGGTACTTTAAAGAAGGACTGACATGGAATAAATTAAGTACATCGAGATTTGCTGTGAAATATAAAGCTCCTGGTTTTGTATTTGATGATACAAGTAGGTCAGCCTTTCCGCATGATTTGGATTTGTTGCCCTATTATATAGGATCATTGTGTTCGTGTGTTACCTTTTCGTATTTACAAGCTCTTGATCCTACGATGAGTTTTACTAACGGAGATCTTGTTAGAATACCAATGGTTGTAGATGAAAGGAAAAAAGATACAGTGACTAAATTAGTAAAAGAATGTATTGAGTATTCAAAAACAGATTGGGATTCCTTTGAAATTTCATGGGATTTTAAGGAACATCCTCTTCTTCGTAATAAACCATTTACTGCTAAAGAAATGGAGGAAGATTTAAACCACAACATTCACGATATGAATCAGATGTCTGAAGCATATCGACGGTGGGAAAATGAGTGTTATCTTCGTTTTACAGAATTGAAGAAAAATGAGGAAGAACTGAATCGTATTTTCATCGACATTTACGGATTGCAGGATGAGCTGACACCAGAGGTTGAGGATAAGGATGTTACTGTCCGCAAGGTTGACCTTGGCAGAGATATTCGTTCCTTTATTTCTTATGCGGTCGGCTGTATGTTTGGTCGCTACTCTCTGGATGAGGACGGGCTTGCCTATGCAGGTGGTGAATGGGACAACAGCAAATATAAAACATTTAAGGCAGATAAGGACAATATCATTCCTATCAGTGATGATGAGTATTTTGAGGATGATATTGTTGGCCGCTTTGTTGAGTTTGTAAAGGTTGTTTATGGTGAAGATACGCTTGAAGAAAATCTGAAATTTATCGCCGATGCAATCGGTGGTAAGGGACAGCCGAAAGAAGTCATCAGAAACTATTTCATGAATGGTTTTTATGCAGACCATTGCAGGACCTATCAGAAACGTCCGATTTACTGGATGTTTGATAGCGGCAAAAAGAACGGCTTCAAGGCACTTATCTATATGCACCGCTATCAGCCGGATACTATCGCACGTATTCGCACGGATTACGTACATGAACAGCAGGCTCGTTATCGTACTGCGATCGCTGATTTGGAGACCCGTATTGCAAATGCATCTACTAGTGAAAGAGTGAAACTGAATAAGCAGCTCAAGACACTGAATGACCAAGCCATGGAAATTCATGAGTACGAAGAAAAAATCCACCACTTGGCAGACCAGATGATTTCCATCGATCTTGACAATGGGGTGAAGAAGAACTACGAGATATTCAAGGATGTCTTGGCAAAGATTAAATAAGGAGGCGGCAACGTGGCGTCAATAGACAAACTGAAAATTATGTTAAGTATTATGCGTGAGTTGAATGATGGGAACTATCCAAAAGCATCGGATTATGAAATTACAAGCGAGGAATTTTATAACATTATTGAAGCCTGTCAAGATGAAGGCTATATCAAAAATGTTAGGATAAGTTATGGTGCACAAAAGCGTATTATCTGGGCAACGATTGAAGATGCTCGTCTGACAGTAAAAGGTATGGAATACCTCCATGATAATTCAGCGGCAATGAAAACTTATAAAGGCTTAAAAGAAATAAGGGAATGGCTCCCTTGGTAAGGAGGTGACAGCATGGCCAGTATGGATTTAGATACAATAATCCGAGATTTGAATAAGCGATTTGCTGCACCGCTGCCGGAGTTTTATAAGCGTCGTATCATCTTTTGGTATGACGAGGATAGAGAGTTTGAGGACAAGCTGGATGACATTCAGATGGACAATGCAAAACTGCTGGTGCTTACGGGTACTAACAATTTTGCAGCCAAAAAGTTGCTAAATGTGGATGATACCACCAGCAACTATCTGGTTTACAGTCCGATTGCTTATGAGTCGCAGGAAGATGACTGGCTTTTGAATATCGAGCTTTACAGTGAAGAGTTCAGAGCTGATTTGGTGTCTATTTGGATGAATGAGATTGACCTTCCGGCAACTCCGGATTTTCGTAGACTTGTTAAGGTCTATAAGAAATTCTTCGGAGCACAGACCAGAAGAGCAACATTCGCAAAACTGAATAAAGGCATCAGCACACCATCGCAGATGCATCTTACTGTTATGGCGGCTATTTGTGGTACCGATAATGCACAGCCTAACAGTGTTGTAAAAGCTGTCATTAGTGGTGGAACCGATATGGAAACTAACGAGGTATTCCATGACCTTGTAAACTATGGAGCTGAAGCCCCGTTCTGGGCGCTTGTAAAGCAGGCTACCGGATACTTTGAAGGCGAAAGCTCAATTAACAAGCTGGTAACGCATATCTTGCTTACAGCAACGACCAGAACACTTCGTATGGAGTATCTGGCAGGACTCGATAGCTTCATTTCCACACCACATCAGGCTTGGTGCTATGACTTCGTATCTGAGTGGATTGCAGGAGAGAATAGACAGGAGCTTGTCGAAATTCTGCGAAACGTAGAAGAAGAACTTGTTCTCAGAAAGCGCTTCCAGCAGGTGCCGTTGGATGATTTGGTAGGCACAGAGGTGTTTCCTTGTGTCAATGAATGTATCCTGACTCAGATTATGACCGAGATCAGCAATCATATTATCAATGTGGATGTGATCACAAATACGGTCGAGAAACGTCGAACACTGGCGTGGTATGACGATGTGGAATGCTACTACGAAGGTATTCTTCAGGTGGCAAAGATGCAGGCGTTCTTCTTGGAGCATTCTACAGGATTCCATACTGTGGAGGCAAGAAATGTCTGGAAAGAGTATATCGAAGATTACTACCACATGGATACTTACTATCGTCAGTATCACTTGGCATTTGGAAAGAGCCTGACAGTTGGAAACGATCATCTGGATGATCTTTTCAAGCAGGTGACGGATAAGGTGGAGGGCCTTTATACGCACTGGTTCCTTGGTGAGCTGGGCAATAACTGGTCCGATGCATGTGCAGATGAATTGGCGAAATATGGACGTATTTTGGAAGTACCGCAGCAGGTGGACTTCTACAATCAAAAGGTTAAGAATGAGGACAATCGTGTGTTTGTCATCATCTCAGATGCTTTCCGTTATGAGGCGGCAGCATCTCTGGCAGAGCAGCTTCGTCGTGAGACGCAGAGTAAAGTTACACTTGGTTCTTGTGCTGGTATCTTCCCTACTGTCACAAAGTTCGGTATGGCTGCATTGCTTCCGCATAAACAGTTATCTGTGGGTGAGCGCAGTAATGGAGACTTGCAGATTCTTGCAGATGGAATGTCTACAGATGCAGGTAACAGAGATAAAGTTCTTAAGGCCACAAACATTGATAGTGTAGCCTTGAAATATAAAGATATTGCACCAATGAAGCGTGCGGAAAGAAGTGCTCTTGTCAAAGGGATGGATGTAGTTTACATCTATCACGATAAGGTCGATGAGGCCAGCCATACTTCTGACAGCATGGTATTTCCAGCATGTGACGATGCAATTGAAGAAATCAAAAATATGGTGAGGATCATCCGTAATGAGTTCAGTGGTACTCGTGTTTACATTACTGCTGATCACGGATTCCTCTATACCTATAGTCCTTTGTCTGAGGATTTCAAGGTGGATAAGACAACACCGAGTGAGCAGGATGTAGAGATTGACCGTCGCTATCTGATTACCCGTAAAGGAGCAACTCCAGACTACTTACTTTCGGTGAAATTCATGGACGATGGTTACGATGCCTTTACGCCGAGAGAGAGCGTTCGCATTAAGAAGAAAGGCGGCGGCTTGAATTTTGTGCATGGTGGCATCAGCCTTCAGGAGATGGTTGTTCCGGTTATTGAATATCATTATCTTCGCAACGATTCCAAGGCTTATCAGCGCAATAAGGCTAAGTATGATACGAAGCCGGTAGAAGTAGGACTTCTTTCTGCAAGTCGCAAAATCAGTAATATGATATTCTCACTGAACTTCTATCAGAAGGATGCGGTTGGCGATAATCGCAACGCTGCAAACTATTTGTTGTACTTTGTCGATTCCAATGGAAAACAGATCAGTGATACAGCAAAGATTATCGCAGATAAAACCAGTGATAATGGACAGGAGCGAACATTTCGCTGTAGCTTCAATCTGAAATCACTGAAATATGATAATAGAGCAAGCTACTATTTAGTCATCGTAGATGAAACAGGTCTGCAGATGCCGCAAAAAGAAGAGTTCCAGATTGATATCGCATTTGCGGTCGATGAGTTTAACTTCTTCAGCTAAGAGCTTGCTCGGAAGGAGCAATAATGAGTGACAATCTTGAAGTGGGCGCAAGCTCTCGTGAAATTATAAAGGACAAACTGCGTCAAAACTTTGATGGTAAGATTGTTCGCAAGGATCTGACTAAGAAAATCAAGGAAGGTGCAAATGTGCCAGTTTATGTCCTTGAGTTCCTGCTGGGGCAATATTGCAGTTCAGACGATGATGAGGTTATCGAGCAGGGTGTGCAGAATGTAAAGCGTATCCTTGCCGACAACTTTGTGAGACCGGATGAAGCGCAGAAGGTGTTGTCTCATCTTAGAAGCCGAGGTAGTCATACCATCATTGACATGGTAACGGTACGATTGGATATTAAGAAGGACTGCTTCTTTGCGGAGTTTTCCAATCTGGGATTAGCCAATATTCCCATCACGGATGAATATCCGGAAAAGTATGACAGACTTCTTTGCGGAGGAATCTGGTGCATTGTTCAGCTGGATTATGAGACAGAAGGCGATAATAACTTCGGAATCATCGATGCAGATGGAAACACACTCCAGTCCAAACAGAAAAAACAGAAGGACATATCTCCAATCAGCATTCGCAAGCTTACACCGATTCAGATGCCTCATATCGATATTGAGGATTTGAAACATGGACGTCAGGCATTCACTAAGGAAGAGTGGCTGGATGTTATGCTACGTTCCATTGGTATGGAGCCAGACGAATTGACTTATCGCGAGAAGTGGCTGCTTTTGACTCGTATGATTCCACTGGTGGAGAACAACTTTAACCTCTGTGAGTTGGGACCTCGAAGCACAGGTAAGTCTCACCTCTACAAGGAGATTTCTCCGAACAGTATTCTTGTGTCCGGAGGTCAGACGACGGTAGCAAATCTGTTTTATAACATGGGGCGTAAGACTGTCGGTTTGGTTGGATTATGGGATTGCGTTACCTTCGACGAAGTCGCAGGTATTCGCTTCAAGGATAAAGATGGAGTGCAGATTATGAAAGACTACATGGCATCTGGTTCCTTTGCAAGAGGCAAGGAAGAAAAGGCAGCATCAGCCTCAATGGTATTCGTTGGTAATATCAATCAGAGCGTAGATGTGCTTCTGAAGACTTCAAGCTTGTTTGACCCGTTCCCTCCGGAGATGGGAACAGATACAGCCTTTCTTGACCGTATGCATTGCTATCTTCCAGGATGGGAGATTCCGAAGTTCCGTCCGGAGCATTTTACAAATGATTATGGATTTATCAGCGATTATCTGGCAGAGTTTATTCGTGAGCTTCGTAAGGAACAGTATGGCGATGCCATTGACCATTATTTCCGTCTTGGCAAGAATCTCAATCAGAGAGATACCATCGCCGTGCGTAGAATGGCGGATGGATATCTGAAACTCTTGTATCCGGATGGAAGTTTTACAAAAGAAGAAGTAGAAGAAGTTCTCCAGATCTCCTTGGAGATGCGTCGCCGTGTTAAGGAGCAGCTGAAGAAGCTGGGGGGCATGGAATTCTACGATGTTAACTTCTCCTACATAGATAATGAGACTTTTGAGGAGCATTACGTTTCCGTACCTGAGCAAGGTGGCGGTAAACTTATTCCAGAAGGTATGTGCAATCCGGGACAGATTTATACTGTTTCTCAGGGTAAGAGTGGCATGCTTGGCGTATTTCGTTTGGAGAGTCAGATGCTTCCAGGTAACGGAAAGTTTGAAAGAACCGGTATTGGTAGTGATCGTTGTGCAAAGGAATCTACAAACACGGCTTTCAATTTCCTGAAGGCAAATGGAAACCGTATCAGTGGTTCCATCAGTACCACAACGAAAGATTATATTATCAACTATCAGGATTTGCAGGGCATCGGCATGACAGGAAAGCTGGCCCTTCCTACGCTGATTGCGATGTGCTCCATTGCACTTGGAAAGCCAACTCTTAGCAGTCTTGTTGTACTTGGTGAAATCAGCATCAGTGGAACCATGATGAAGGTGGACGAGTTGGCAAATTCTTTGCAGGTATGTTTGGACAGTGGGACAAAGAGAGTGCTCCTTCCTATCACATCGGCAGCGGAGCTTGGAACTGTACCGGCAGACCTGATTGGAAGTTTTAATTTGATTTTCTATAGTAGTGCCGAGGATGCAGTATTTAAGGCGCTGGGTGTAGAGTAAGGAGGTGTAGGAATATGTCTAATGAAGAAAAAAGAATATGGGGTATCCATACAAAAGATGACAACTTATTTCTGCATCAGGATGTAATAGCTATTGGCTGGAAAGACATAGGTGATCTGAGCTTGATTCAGGCTGACCGTGATGCTTTCAAGGAAAAATATACGGAAGTATATCCAGATGCCAAGAAAGGCAGCATCGCAAACGGTGCTGGTATGTTATATCGTTTTACACATGAGGTCGAGATTGGCGACTACGTTGTATTCCCATCAAAGATTGATCGCCAGATAAATATCGGTGTCGTTGAAGGCGGATACGAGTACCATTCAGAAGCAGCAGAATATGTGCAACAGCATAAAGTTAAATGGTTGAAGCACCTGCCAAGAACTTCGTTTTCACAGGGTGCACTGTACGAGGTTGGCTCAGCAATGTCATTCTTTGCGGTAAAGAATTATGCGGATGAGTATCTTGCAGCGCTGGATAAAGGCTTCAAGAAAAATGCTATGACATCCAGCACAGATGAGGATGAAAGTGTCGGAGCTACAGCTGATGAGATTGTTGAGGCAACGAGAGACTTCATCCTGAAGGAACTGAGCAAGAATATCAAAGGTTATGACTTGGAAGAGTTCGTAGCTGACTTGTTAAGAGCGATGGGCTATCGTACTACGGTTTCTGCTCACGGAGGAGACAGCGGTATCGATATTACAGCTTATAAAGATGAGCTGCCACCTCGTATTTTGGTGCAGGTAAAAAGTCAGGACAGTGACATTAAGGAAGCAACCATCCAGTCTCTGAAAGGTGCGATGCGAGAGGGCGACTATGGTCTGTTCGTGACTCTGTCCAACTACACAAAGAACGCTCAGAAGTATCTGGATAGCACACCTATCATCCGTGGAATCAACGGAACAGAACTTGTAGATTTGATTTTGAAGTATTATCACGATTTAAGCGATAAGTACAAAAAGATGATTCCCTTGAAGATGGTGTACATCCCAGTTGCAAAGGATGAGCAGGCATAATGAAACCTTTTAATTTTGCCATACTTTTTAATTATTGAGAAACGAGGTGTCGTTTTGATAGCAACAACAACAGCATATCAAACACAAACTGGCATAATTGACTGCTATCAAAGTGCCCCTACATACAGGAAAGAACCCGGAAATAGCACTATTTCACGCTGTTTCTGGGACATAATGGTTTGTATCAAAGATTGCGTCTTGATAGATCCTTGCTGTGGTAGTGGACATATGTTTGTACAGAGTGCAAAGTTTGTAAAAGCACATAGTGGTACACGAGGCGAACTATCGGTTTATGATCAAGAATCAAATGCTGATACTTGGAAGATGGGAAAAATGAATATGGCTATTCGTGGAATAGAAGCGAATTTTGGACCATATCAAGCAGATACATTTTTCAATGATTTGCAATCCTACTTTAAAGGCGGATTTTATCATGGCTAATCCACCATTTAATCTTTCTAATTGGGGACAAGATAAGTTAAAAGAAGATAAACGATGGAAATTTGGGATTCCACCGGCGGGTAATGCTAACTATGCTTGGATACAACATATGATACATCATCTTGCACCGAATGGTAAGATAGGTCTTGTTCTTGCAAATGGTGCATTGTCTTCATAGGCGAGTGGTGAAGGCAAAATAAGAAAGAATATAATTCAAGCCGACCTTATAGAAGGAATTGTTGCATTGCCGACACGAATTTTTTATAGTGTTACTATTTCAGGTACATTTTGGTCTATTAGTAAAAATAAGAAATAAAAAGGAAAAACTTTGTTTATAGATGGTCAAAAGATGGGACATATGGTTGATGGAAAACATAGAGAATTTGCGGATGAAGATATTCAAAAGTTGGCAGATACTTTTGAATCATTTCAAAATGGTACACTTGAAGATGTAAAAGGATTTTGTGCCGTGGCTGATCTTAAAGAAATAGGAAAGCAAGATTTTATATTGACACCGGGCAGATATGTGGGTATTGAAGAAGTAGAAGATGATGGAGAACCATTTGAAGATAAAATGAAACGATTAACTTCTGAACTTTCTGATATGTTTGCAAAATCACATGAATTAGAAGATGAAATTCGTAATAAATTGGGGGCGATTGGATTTGAAGTGTAAGTTGTGTAGATAAGGGTACGCACTGCTTGAGGATACTTGAAATATATGGATAAATGAACCCATTTATCTCGCCATTTATCGGCAATTTTAGGGTGTTTTCCTCCCCATATCTCATCAAATCGGTTTAATTCTTGTAATGCGGTATTCTTCATCAATAGCTGCATAAACACGCTTTAAATCTGCCATAAGTGCTTCAATATCATATTTTGTTGTATTACGGATTTGATGGATTATGCATTGTTTTGTATTTATGTTTGCGGAAAGACAGCTTCAATTGCATTGGTAAATCCGCTCAGTCCTTCAATGCACGCAATTAAAATATCATTTACTCCTCTATTTTTTAATCCGTTTAAGACAGAAAACCAGAATTTTGCGCTCTCATTTTCACCAACACACATGCCAAGAACATCTTTTTTACCATCTAAATTTATACCTATTGCTATGTACACAGCCTTTTTTATAATGTATTACATCCATAAATACTACTGCATAAACATCGTCTAAGGGATGTGATTGCTATTCCTTAGCTAATGTAGTTAAATCAGAAAAATTTAGTGAGATTATGAAACTTTCTTTAAATGCATATCATAAACTGCGATATAATTACTGATAAAAGTAATATATCGCAGTTTTTTTATGCTTGCTTGATGACGGTGCACCATCTAAATACGGAAATGATGAAGTTGTGAAAAAATGCGAAAGCATTACACGAGCTGTCGGCGATGATACAGGTAGAAACGTTATGCAAGGTGATTCGGTTAAAAATAGTAAACCGTGTTGTTTGTCAGCAATTACTGCTGAATTTCAGCCATTAACCGATAGTTCGGATATAGCGCGTGCATTTCTGTATAAACTGGAATTTGGTGAGATTGATAAAAAAAACTTGTCCAAAGTTCAGAAACAAAAACATTGCCTTGTGAGGTTTGTTACAGACTATTTAGGTTGGATATGTTCTGAAAAATGGTCTTATATGAAATCACTCGAATGGAAATTTAAAAATTTCCGAAAACAAAATATTAAACTTGGTCAGATTCATAATCGAATACCTGAAAATGTTGCATGGATGCAGGCGGGGTTTGAAATGTTTTTAGAATTTATTTACGATAAGTATAAGGTATCCCTTAAGCGTCTTAAAAAATACAGAAAAATTTTTAATTCTGCCATTGAAAAATCAATCAACCTTCAAAAAGAAGAACTTCATTCAAAAGATGAAGCAAAACTTTTTGTTGACACTATTAATGTAATGAGAGCCTCAAATAAGGTTTCACTTTCAGAAATACAAGAGGGTAAGAAGAATATAGCATCTTGTTCTAATAATTGTATTGGTTATTATGATGGAATTTATATTTATCTTATCTGGGAAGCGGCATATGCAAAAGCAAATGAATTTTTGCGGAAAGCAGATGATGGATTTTCTTTGCCCAAAAGAGAACTTGAAACAAAATTAATTAAAAAAGGGTATTTAATACCTGCTAAAGACGGGCGTCATAAAGTCAAAAAAACTATTAACGGTTCAAGAAGCGGATTAATGAGATTCGACCGCGAAAAGTTTGAAAATAATAAATAAATTTTAAGTGTGCCAAGTGTGACAGGTGTGTCAAATATAGTATTTATGCGGTTTATAGGCATATTACAGTGTGGCATCATGTCACATGTGGCACAGTATATATGATAATTTTGTTATTATTTTAATCTGCATTGCATATTATAACATATCACGGAAAGGGGGAGGTACATTGGACAAGTCACAAAAAGTTATAACAATAGATGAAGTAGACGAGCGGATAAAAGAACACATACGGGACGTTCTTGCAACCGCAATAGCAAAAAGCCTTGCCCGCACGGTTATTAAAGAAGTTTGCGGTGAGGATACGGATACATAAAAATTATAGAGCAGAGAATACGTTTTGTTATTCTCTGCTTTATTTTTTTACATAATAGACTTTATTTTTTACGATATTTTTGATTTTTACTGTTTGGTTTATCGGGAATAGTCATTTCTATGAGTCCGTTTTTCAGTGCCGGATTGAGATAATTTTTTCTGAAAGTAGGTCTATGTGAAAGTCCTAATCGTTGCATAAGCTGAGTAGCAGATAGCACTTCATTTCCCATACAATTTAACAGTATTTCAACTTGGTCGCTAACTTGGTCGCTAACTTGGTCGGTGGTGTCTAAATCATTTAGGGCATCGAATATTATTTGCATCATCATTTCTACAAATACAGTACAGTCAGCTTTGTTATCTGAGATAGCGAGAGCGTCATAATATTCTTGTTGTCGCTCTTTTATAAGTTCTTCAATAGGTAACCAAGAGAATAATTTATTCCATTGACTAAGTAATAGTGTGTGCCACATTCTACCGATTCGTCCGTTGCCATCTGCAAACGGATGAATAAATTCAAACTCATAGTGAAAAATGCAACTTTTAATTAAAATATGCAATGGAGATTGTTTGTACCATTCAAATAGGTCACTGATTAATTGAGGTACATAATTTGCAGGAGGAGCGGTATGAATTAATTTATTTCCGTCAAAAATACCGACACCGCCATTTCTAAAACGACCATTTTCTTTAACTAAATCATTCATCATTAGCTTATGTGCTTTTAACAAATCTTCAATACTAAGAGGATTGAGTGTAAGCATTATATCATATGCTTCATATGCGTTTTGTACTTCTTTGATTTCTTGAGGTGCACCCAAAATTCGCTTACCATTTATAACCGCTGTAACTTGTTCTAATGATAATGAATTGTGTTCAATAGCCAGAGATGAGTGAATTGTTTTTATTCTGTTTTCACGTCTTAGCTTTAGACTGCTGCTTTTATGCAATATACTTACTTGTCCGACAAGTTCACTGGTTTTGGCAAGTAAATTTATTATATCGTCATTAATTGAAAATGGTGGTTTGTATTCCATTTAGCATACCTGCCTTTCTATAAGCTATTTACAAATATTATATCATATTTGTTTCATATTTTCAAATCAATATAAATTTTAGATTGAAGTATGTTATCAGATGTTCCTTTGGAATATAGTGTATTAACAAACTCACCTATATTCCAACACTTTAACATATTCTGAAAAACTATAACTGCTGTTGTTAAAGCTTTGGTTCAGGATAACCATAGGAGATTAATATTTTTGTGGCAAATACAACCGTTCCGATATATTTCTGTTATGATGTCTGAATGCTATTTTTGGTTGTCATTACACTTTATCATCTCACGCGGTGTACGACCCGTAAAATGCTTAAAATTGCGGTTGAAGCTGCATAGGCTGTCATAGCCGCACTCCTCCGCAATCTGCTGTATCTGCACATGATTTTGATTGCTGAGCATATACAATGCTCGGTTTATTCTGTATTTATTCAAATACTCCGTATAACTTATTCCCATACGTTTTTTAAAGGTTCTCGATAGATACGAATACCCATAAGACAATTCTTCGGCGGCTGTCTGCAAAAGGCAGGGAGTTTTAAAGTTCTTTTCAATATATCGTAAAATTTTAATGAGCAACTGTGACTCCTCATTATTTGCGGCTTCTTTAAAATTCGTACTCTCCACTAAAATTCCGAATATAGAATATAACAAGCCCTTTTGCTCAAAAATATTTTTCGCGTCAAAATATTTTTTGAAATTCGAAATCTCCTTAATATCATTTTTTTCGGGAAGCATATTTTGATAGCGGTTTGTAAATTCGGGGATTAAATCAGGCATAAAAGTGATTACACGCATTTTTGAGCTTTTTTCCGTTTCATAGCTATGAAGCTGACGTGGAAATATTATTACGCTGTCATTCTGTTTTAAATTATATAATACGGTATCTATTGTAATATTTATTTCGCCGTCAATAATAAAGCAAATCTCAAAAGACTCGTGGTAATGTATATTCCAATTCAGATTATCCACATCATATGAAAGAAATTTGTAATTCGGGTTTTCCCATTCTTTTTCGTACATCATAAAAATCACCTGTTAAAAGTATATCATTTCATATACTCTCGGTCAAGATTAAAGAGCAAAAATTGATTATTTTACGGCAAATATATATTTTTACCTATATATTATTATATGATAAAATACTATAATAAAAATAATATTTTAACGGAGGTAGGAAAATGATATTGAAAAAATTGATAAGTGTAATGAGCGTATTTGCTATTATCGTATCGTCATTTACCACAGCAGTTGTCAGCGCTGACGAGGAAATGACACCGATTGCCTGTACGCAAAGCGCGTCATACTTGACGGACGGTGACGGAAATGTTACGCAGACGATAGTGAACTATGCGGGCAAGGAGGATATTTCAAATATTAACTGGAATACCAAATCAAATTCTTGGGGCGGAGTGGGCGTTCTTGAATTTACCGTTCCTGCGGCAGAAGCGAAACGCATAAAATCCGCCACACTTACCGTAAGCGTACATAACGGCTCGTCAAGAAGCGGTGGCAGAACATATGATATATATCCAGCCGACATCACAATAAACGCCGATACAACGGCTTCCGAAATAAAGGCGATTTCACTTGACAAAAGTATGTATCAGGCGGAGGGGGTTAAACAGGGCGAAACGCGCACGGACCAAATATCAACCGAAACAATTCGTGAATATGTAAAAGGCAAGGTAAAAGCAGATGTGGAAAGCAAAGTACAATTCGCGTTTTCAAACTCGTCACAGACGCTTGACATAGACCCGAAAACCGCAACGCTCGCACTTACAATGTATGACGGCGGCGTTGCACTTGATAAAAACGAGCTTATTCTATCTACCTCCGGCGAGCCTCAAAGACTTACCTACTCTATTTTCGGAGAGGGAATAAATGATGGTGACCTTGTATGGATAAGCGAAAATGAGGATATAGCCACCGTTGACGACACAGGTCTTGTCACACCGAAAAAGGCAGGCAGAACAGTGGTGTCTATAAAAACGGCTGACAGCAGTTTCAAAGCCGACTGCGCCGTTACTGTATTGCAGGCGGCTCAGGATATAACTATTGACAAAGCCTCTCTCTCACTGCTATCGGGCGGTAAAAACGGCGAACTTACAGCCAAATTGCTGCCCGAAACAGCAGTTAAACGACAAATAAAATGGACGTCCTCAGATGAGAATGTAGCAACTGTTTCATCAAACGGTATTGTGACTCCTATAAGCGTTGGTGAAACAATAATTACCGCAGCGGCGGCTGACAACGAAAAGCTTACGGCTTCATGCAATGTAACGGTAGCGGAAATGGCTGAACCTCAAAGCATTTCACTTGATAAAGAAAATGTATCTTTACCAAAGCTCGGTGCAACAACCGTAGTAAATGCAAATATTCAGCCGTCAAACGCGGATGACAGAATTACTTGGACTTCAAGTGATGAAAAAATTGCAAAGGTTTATGATGGCGTTATTGTCGCAGGCGAAGTCGGCACAGCGGAAATAACAGCCACTACATCAAATGGCAAAACAGCGAAATGTACTGTAACAGTAACAGAAGATAAGCAGCTTATAACAAACGACCGTTTCTATACCGATACAGACGGAAATATCCTATATTCGCAAGGTGGTGGTATATTCAAATTCCCTAATGATGATAAATATTATTGGTACGGCGTTCGCTATAAAGAGGCTGTAACGTATGCGACTGACCCTCTTTTAGGTAAAACGGTTGAGCATCCTGCTTTTGAAGCATACACTTGCTACACATCAGATGATTTGGTAAATTGGAAATATGAAGGCGATGTCGCAACGCTTGAAACTCTGGGTCAATCATGGTGTGGTTGGGCAGGCAGATGCGGTGTGGTATATAACGAAAAGGCAAATAAATATGTTCTTGTATCACAGTTTAACGGAACGATTATCGCAAGTGCGGATAATCCGAAAGGCCCATTTAAAACAGAAAAGGGATATTTTTGGGGTGGAACGTCACTTCCTGTTATCGCAAATGGTGATACAGGTGATTTAACAATGTTCTATGATGAAGACAGCAAAGGTTATATGATATGTTCAAGCGCGAACGGCAGAGGACACCTTTATATTGCGCCTATGGACGCGGCAAAAGATTACTGCGACTTTGATTTTGATAATATAAAAGAGCTGAACGGTTCTACCGGTTCATATTTTGATGAAGATGGTACAATAAAACAAAAAGATAAAGGCGGTATAGAGGGTGACTGTATGTTTAAATACAAAGACCATTATTATTTTACCGGTTCAGATTTATACGGCTGGCGTGGTTCAAGAGTGTATGTGTTTGAATCAAAAGATATACTCGGCGATTACAAATTAAAGCCGGATTATATTGATACTTCAAAATCAAGTTCAAATCTTCCGTACATTATGCCGGGTGCAAAGTATAGCTATGCACACAATTCACAAACCGGATTTTACTATACGCTTCACGGAAGCAAGCAGGACACGGTTATTTATTGTGGTGACCGTTGGTGTGATTTCGGAACACATGGTATAGGATATAATCAGTGGGTTCCACTGACAATGGACGGATATACTCCTCATTTCAACGATTTAAGTCAATGGAAATTAAACTCAGAAACAGGCGAGTGGACAATCGGCGACGGAAATAATTATATTGCAAACAATGAATTTGATGCCGACAGAGTTGATGTTAAATCATTGACAGGTTGGGAATGCAGTGACAGTACAGGCGGTTCGGTAAACGGGAATGTAAAAGCAAGACGTTTTTACGGCAACTATGCCGCAAAGCAAAGTGCAGACACAGATTATACCGCAAGAATTAAACAAACAATTAAAGATTTGCCAAACGGTATATATACACTTCGAGCAAGCGTTATGTCAAGCGGCGGACAAAATGAATGTGTATTGTATGCAAATACAAACAATAAGAACTACACAGCTTCTCTAAAATCAAAAATGAGTAATTGGACAGATGTCGTTGTAAAGGATATTATTATTGAAAACGGAGAATGTGAGATTGGCTTGTACTCAGACTCACCGGCAAACTGTTATGTAAGGATAGACGATATGTATTTAACAAGAAATTATGACGGTACGGTTATCGAGGGTAGGTTAAATACTAATGTTCCGGATGAGCATATTGAAGATTCAATTACACTGAAAGATATGCAGGGCAACGCAGTAAATAAGCTTAACGGCGCAGAGGTATATGCCGAGGCAGTATATACAAACGACAATGCAGACAGAAAGGAATTAACATTGTATATGGCTTTGTATGATAACTATGGAAAATTAAAATCTGTAAAGCAAAGAAAAGAAACAATCGCTGCATACAGCACTTCCACGATAAAGACGGACAGCTTAAGTGCAGATACTGACTCATATATCAAGCTGTTCTTGTGGGAGGACGGAATGAAGCCGTTATATAATTCAATAACAATTAAGGAGGCAAAGTGATGAAAAATAAACTTAAAAGAATTTTAGGAGTGATAACAGCAATATCGCTTCTACTGCAAATATCGTTTGTTATAACCTCAAATGCGACGGAATATTTTTCGCTTGATTTTGAAAGTGCAACGGATACAATGGGCTGGACGTCTGCAAATGCTCCGGGCGATATGTCAATAGCAACAGATGAAGACAACAGTATCAATAAGTATTTCAAATTTGCAAATACAAACGGAAGTGGAACACGAAATGCATACTATACCTTCGATTCTGACGCTCAGACAACGGAAAATGGTAAAGCAGTTATCGAATTTGACTTCTATATGACGAATACAGGAAATGAAAATATAAATCAGCTTGTATTACTTGATTCTGCAGCAGGCAACCCTAAAGGCAATGCAAATTACAGCGGAAATAATTATATCTTTTCATTTACACAACCTAAGAATAGCGATAAACTCATCATAAATAATTTAGATGGTTCTAAGGAAACATATACAACAACAGATTGGACGAATAAATCAGGCTGGACACACGCAAAGGCGATTATGGATTTTACAGAGCATAATGTGACAATCACATTGTCAAGTCATGACGGTGAAACGGTATATTTTGATAACAAGGTCCCTATGGGTACGACAGACTTAAAAATCGGAAAATTACTGATTTGTGAGGCGAGAAAGAATACTGTGACATTCGGTATTGATAATATTTTAGTCCGCTCATATGACAGCTCGCTTGATGCCGGAAACACATACTATAAAGTAACGTATGATGTAAAGGGAGAAAAATCTGAGGAAACTGTAAAGGAAAATACAAGTCCGTTAAATATTCCGGACTTAACAAACTATGGATATATATTTAAGGGGTGGCAAGTAAATGATGACACTGAAAATCTGATTGATGATTTAAAGGAATATAAAATTACAGCCGATACAAAATTTACGGCAATTTATGAAAAAGATACGGAATATATTGAGCCAATAATTTCTGCTGAAATAAAAGGTAATCAAATAATGACCTTTGGCGATAGTCCCGACATTGCGGCGGAAAACAAATATACACTTACGCTTACAGGTCAGAACGGAACGATTATTACAGCCGATACGATAGACAGCCGAATAGACGATTTTAACATTGAGTGGGATATAGACGGTTTTAAAACTGTAAACGATACTGATAAATATTGCGATAGCTATGGCGAGTTTGCCGAGCATACGAACACTGCGACAGAGGTTTTGTTTATGCTCAGACAATGCGATTTTAATTTTTATGGTAAGCTAAATGCCACAGTGACATATAACGGCGAAACAATCGAAGCGTCAATGTATGTTGCCGCAACAGGTGATAAGAGCATGGCAGATAACCAAATCTTGCCTGAAGCAGGCTACCCATCCGACTTTGACGAATATCCCGACAGTCTTGTTGGATATACTACATTAAAGGACACTTACGGCGGTAACGATATTATGGTCGGCGGCTGGGGTATGTCCGGTTCAGATAGCGGTGATGCGGTTATTATGAAAGAGGAGAATAACAAATTCCTTAGAATTAATTGCCCAACATCGAGTAAATCACATATGTTCACAAATTCAATAGATACACCGCAAAAACAAATTATATTTGAGCAGAATATACGCTTTAATGGCAATGGATGTATTACACTTACATCAAAACAGCCGTATTGGACGGATAAGGAAGGCTATACAACGCCTGTAACGCTTGAATTTGACGGAACAACAATAAAGCTAAATGGCATAGCTATAAAAAATAATGATATTGATGTTACAGTCAACAAGGGCAAATGGTATAAAATTGTACTGTCGGCTGACAAGACTACCGAAAGTTGTTTTGTAAAGGTGTATGACTTAAACGGTCAGTTTGTCGGTGAAACCGATAGCATAGCGTGGACTGAAAACTCGGAGCCGACATATTACTCAATCGGTTTTGCAAATAAGCAGACAGGAACGGTTGATTTTGATGCATATAGAGCATATTATCCGGCTGCGGATATTTCAACCTATACACTCAATATTTCACAGGAAACTTTGTCAATTCCAAACAAAGATACTGCAACATTATCTGCATCGGTAAAAAGCAAAGAAGGATATAATATAACAGGTGCGGCAGAATGGTCAATCTTAGAAGATGATATGCAAGACATTATAATAACTCCCGATGTAGTAGATTCTCACAAAGCAACAATAACTCTGGGTGAGGGTGCATCAGCCGGTGAGGCAACTGTTCAGGTGAATATCGGCGGCTATACCAAAACCATAAAGCTCAATATTACCGACTCGGCTGAAAGTATAAAGTTTACATCATCACAAGGAAGCCTTGCAATACCGCTTGATGAAAAATCAGTAAATACTGCTAAATACAGTGCGGCGGTAATCAACGGTGATGGTATGGATTTGAACAGAAATGTATCGCTTGGAATATATGACAAAAATAATGTCAATAAATATAATCTTCCCGACGGTATATCGTTTGACGCATCAGCGGGTACAATAAGCGTTACATCGGCAGCTGTTCCTTGTGTGTTTACCGTAAGAGCCACAGGAGAAAGCAGTGACGGCAAAATATTATCAAGAAGTGTTAAGGTCACAGTTCACGGTTTATCATTTGACTTCGGAAGTGGTGCGGATGAAAGTGTTACAGAGGGTTATACGGATATTAATCCTTTAACAACTTATACCGTATCACGCGGTTATGGAATAGAGGGAAGTGCAAAAGCAGAAGGCACACCAAGTATTGATAATGCAGAATCTGATTATTTGTCGGGTGATTTCACTTTTAAAGCTAAGGTTACAAAAGGAAAACATTACAGAGTAAAGATTGCTTTTAGTGGTGATTTGGTGTCCGAATATGTAAGTGAAGCACTGTCAGGTCATGAAAGAACTCTTGCCGCAGAGGGGACAACACATACGGGATATACTGTAAAAACAGAAGAAATAACCGAACAAGTATATGATATTCCGGTTGTGGATGATGTAATGGATTTAAAATTCTCAGGTGCAAGGGTTGCGTATATATCAATAGAAAAGGTTGAAAAGACTGCCGCCGAAAAACCTAACATTTGGTCTGTCGGCGATTCAACTATCGGCAACAGCGGCTCATACGCATATAATTTAGCACGTGATCAAGCCAATTATCCCGAGTTTACCGCACTTGCCGATTATCATAATAACGGTAAGGGTTCAAGAAATCTTAAAACATATTATACACAGGGCTGGCTTGATAATATTCTGATAAACATAAGACCGGGCGATATTGTCACCATTGGAAATATGGGGACAAATCCGGGCGGAATGTCCGGTACGCAGTTTAAGGCTCCGCTTGACTATTATGTTGATGCGTGTCTTGCAATGGGTGCAAAAGTAATACTTACAAGCTATACCCCGCACGGCTGCGTTGAAGGCTACGAATATGTATATGATAAAACAACACATACATTCCACGGCTGTCGAGAGGATGCGTATGATTCTTTAGGCATAAGAGTTATCTACGAGGAAAGAAAGGATGATCCTGATATTTTAGGATTTATTGATATAGGACTTAACGCTGACAATGCATTTAACGAATATGTAGCGGATTATGCAAAGAACGGTTATGAAAACGAGGATGCGGCGGCAAAGGCAATTATGGATTGCTTCGGCGACCATAACCATTACGGCAACGGGGGACGATCACAGCTTGCGGGCGATTTAATACTTAACGGCTATGGAACTGCACCGGGTATTGTGTCAGAGCTTGTAAGAGTGCTGACAGAAAGTACAAACAGACCTTGCGTTAAAATAGAAGCGGAATATGACGATAACGGCACACTTGTCAATTTAACAACCACACCTGCAAAGGTGTCGGAGGCACAAAAGGCAGAACGCAGTAAAAATTCGCTTATTACATATTGGTATTCGTTCGAAAATATGAGACCTGTAATCAGTGAGTAATTAGTTTATAAGCTACATTCATATAAAATAAGCCGAATTTGTCGATTTGATTTGATAAATTCGGCTTGTTTATAATTTACCGTTTAATTTCGTTATTTTTGAGATTAGAATAGCAAATTCTTCGTCTATGCGTTTGAACGTATTTATTAGTCAAACCAATTTCATTTGCAATTCATCTTTCATTGTGATATATTAGTTGTATATTTAGTTTGTTTGCGGTAGAATTTTATTTCGCCATTTACACTATATAGTTTGATATAATATCAATATCGGAGGATATTATAATGAGTAGCATTACAAGAAACAATTTTTCAATACACAGTAATTTAAAGGGTAATTTACTTAAAACTGAATATCAGAAAGACGGAATAGTGTATTTTGTTAAATCGGGACGTTTACAGGTTCGTGATTTTCCTGAGAAGTGGGGAATTGAACCTGTTATTGAGGTGCTATGTTATGAAATAGGCAAGCTAATGGGATTAAATGTAGCGGAGCAAAGTCTTATTGGTATGGAGGGAATTAGATACGGTAAGAATTTCAGAACGTTGGTTTGCAGTTCTCCCGACTTCAGAAACGGAAAAACGTTAATATATTTGGCAAGCTTATATGCGGAAGATGAAAGTAATATTGACTTTGAAAAGCTTTGCAGAAATACCGGTTGCGGAAATAATTTAATAAATCTGTTGGCATTTGATTTGATTATAATGAATGAGGACAGACATAACAGTAATATAGGATTTCTTATGTCGGATAACGGTGAGCTTAAATTATCGCCTATATATGATAATGGGTATTCTTTGCTTTATGATGATATAAAAGGAATGTTAAATGATTTTAAATCGGCATATAAATACTGTCTTTGTAATGCACCGTTGTATGAGGAAAGATTTAATGCGGCGGAAAGAATTTTTCAGAAGATGTCTAAAATATATGCGCCGACAATTAATCTGAATATTGAAAGAAGCCAAGTTGCAGATAGGATTATGGCAGTAAAGAAAACATACAGCGAATTGGTTTATGCGGATATAAATAATATTGAGCTAAAAGATATTTGGTGGGAAAAAGTTATAGACTTTGTAATGTGGAGGATTGAATATGTTAGAGATTTACGAGATAGTGTGGCGGAATAAAGACGTTACGGGATATTTGGAATATAATACGAAAACAGATAAATTTCAAGCATATTTAAAGGATAGGGAAAATCCTAATCCGAGAGGTCTGTTTGGAATTTTGAAAATATCCGACGTTGTGGAGGATGGCCGCGTAAGGCTGTATATAAGTGATTGCGTTGTTCCGAAAACAAGGGAAAATATTGATGATATATTAAAACACCTTGGTATGGGCGAGTATAATCAGTGGGAAATTTATAAAAAGAATATGGGCATTAATGTGAGTGATTATGCGAGTATTAGATTTTATGAAAAGTCCGATTCAAATGATTTTTTTAATCCTGATATAAAGAAATGATTTTATTCATGCGCTTGTTATAATTTTTCTCACCCTTCTGGGATGGAATATTTTACCGCAGACAAGTTTAATTTATAGAAGTAATCTCACACCCTCCATTAAAACATTTTTTTATATTCGCTTGGCGTACAGCCAACTGCTTTTTTGAATACATTTATAAAATGCTCATATCAAAGCCACAATCTAAGGCTATTGATTTAATACTTTTCTTTTCATATTTTAATCTATGGCAAGCATTATTAATCCTAAGTTTATTTATATACTGTTTCGGTGTCATAGAATAGTTTTTGCGGAATATCTGAAAAACATAGTTTTCAGATAGATTAAAAATATCTGTAATGTCACTTATTTTTTTTATATAAACATAATTTTCATTGACATACTCAATTACTCTCTGCGACTTTTTAATCTTTTTTTCACTGCCTGCAGATACTCCTAAATCCACTGAATTAACGGAACGGTTTAGAATATCCAAAATAAACGCAAGAATTAAGAAATTGTTTGATGCGTTTTCTTTAAAGTTGTCGGAAATTCTTTGTATTGTTTCAAAATCAGTATCACTTAAACTTATTACTTTGTGCTTAAAACATTTCATAAGCTGTTTTTTCGCTGCGGTGGTGAAATACAAATCAATATACCTCTCTGAAAAATGGATACAAATTCCTGAAAACGGAGTATCTCCTCTGCTTTTATGAGAAGTATTAGAAGAAAACAGTGTTGCGTCCATAGCTTTTGCAGTATATTCCATATCTTCTATTGTAACCGTTCTTTCTCCACTTTTTAATATGTATATTTCATATGCTACATGGCAATGCGAATATGGCATAGTCCAACCGTAGTTTATGCTTTCTTGCGATATTCTAAAATCGTCAAATATAAATCTCTTTTTTGTGTTCATGATAATACCCCCAAAGATATTATATATACTTTTGGCTAAAAAATCAATAAATTGTTTAGTTTACATCAATAAAAATCGTGAAAAGATTAGAATAGTTAATTGTATATAAATAAAAGAATAGTATAATTAAAATATAACTAAATTAAGATGTTCCTCGCCTCTATAGGTGGTGAGTTCTGCTTGATTTTTTTCAGCGAGAGTATAATCTCTCACTGAAAATGTTGAATGACGCGGCTATGCCGCTTATTGAAAATATTTCTGAAAGGCTGATAGATTATGCGTATAAACATGGATAATGATTGGAAATTCTTTTTGGGTGACGTATTCCCTAAAAACAGCACAGACGGTTGGGGTGGGGCAAAAGCGAGAGCATACAGCTTTGGAGCGGTGTCAGAAACATTTGATGACAGTATGTGGAGAAGTGTGGATATTCCACATGATTTTGTGGTGGAAGGTGACTATACACAAAAGAAAGTGCAGGGTTCTGATATGCAAAAAATCCCCGAAATGGAGAGCATGGACAGCCGTCATTTTGCCGGCGGTTCGTTGGAGGGCGGTACTGCATGGTACAGAAAACACTTTGATATTCCACAGGATTGCGAGAATAAGCGAATATATATACATTTTGACGGAGTGTACCGCAACTGTACAATATATCTCAATGAATATTATATAGGAAAATATGAAAGCGGATATACGAGTTTCTATTATGACATTACCGACTTTGTAAATATCGGCGGTGAAAATCTGCTTGCGGTTAGGGTTGATGCGACAGGTCGTGAAGGCTGGTGGTATGAAGGCGGCGGTATTTATCGAAATGTATGGCTTGAAATAAAAGAGAATATATCAGCTGCATATAACGGTGTATTTATATATTCAGATGTTGCTTTAGAAGAAAAATCGGCAGTTTTGAATGTACAAACCGAAATTGAAAACAAGCAGCTGAATGACTGTGATGTCACAGTTGAACAGATTATATATAATGCAGATAAAAAGAAAATCGTCCAAACCGAAAATACAGTGTTGTCATATGCTTGGGATAATACTTTTTGCAAACAAAACATTGTACTTAATAATGTTACGCTATGGGATATAGAAAATCCGTATTTGTACAGCCTTAAAACTAATATTTATGCTAACGGAAAATTAACATATACAGTTACAACAAATTTTGGAGTACGAGATATTTATTTTGATGCAAATAAAGGCTTTTTCCTAAATGGAAAAAATGTAAAAATAAAAGGCTTGTGTTGTCACCATGACCATGCGGGCTTAGGTATTGCACAGAATAAGAATGTGTTTGAATATAGAATAGCACAAATGAAAAGTATGGGTGCAAATGCATATAGAAGTGCACATCATATGCCGACAGATGAGTTATTAGATATATGTGACAGGATTGGTATGTTCGTGTTTGATGAAACACGTAGAATGTCGAGTGCACCGCAGGACTTGGAATGTCTTAGAACAATGGTAAAACACGCAAGAAATCATCCGTCCGTATTTTTGTACGGTATAGGGAATGAGGAAATATTTTCACAGCACAGAAAAGAAACAGCAAGAACAACTGTTACTATGAAAACAGAAATCAGAAAGCTTGACCCGTCAAGAAACATAACATCAGCGGTTGTATGTTGGAATGGGAAAGAACGCTTTGACAACGCAGAACAATATGTAGACGTTACAAAAAATCTTGATGTTATGGGCTTTAACTACTGTAAGACGGCATGGGACGATTATCATAAGCATATGCCAAATCAACCGATTATCATAACCGAGGCAAGCTCAAATAGTGGTACACGCGGCTGTTACAGTACAAATGAAACAATCGGACAGTATTATATTCTTGACGATGACAATGGGATAAAGTGCAAGAACTCACAAAAAGCACAGAGGAAAGATATTGGTGAAAGTGAATGGAAATATTTTGCCGAGCGTGATTACCTTGCGGGAATTTTTCTTTGGACGGGAATGGACTATCGCGGAGAGCCTACACCGCTTGTGTATCCTGCAATATCAACACAATTCGGAATATTCGATTACTGCGGTTTTCCAAAGGATAATTTTTATTATTATAAAAGCTGGTGGACAGATGAGCCGACACTGCACATATTCCCGCATTGGAATTTTGAAAACGGCGAAAAGATAAATGTATATTGTTACAGTAATCTTGATGAGATTGAATTGTTTGTAAACGGCAAAAGCTATGGTAAAAAGCAAATGGAGCGTAATTGGTATCTGACTTGGGAAAATGTTGTTTATGAAACAGGTGGAGTAACTGCAAAGGGATATAAAGATGGAAAAGAAGTTATGACACAGACGATTAAGACAACTGATGCACCGTATAAAATCGAGCTTATGCCATACAAGGACAATATCGCAGTTGGAGAAACCGCAATTATAAATGTAAGGATAGCCGATAAAAACGGTATAACTGTTCCGACAGCGGATAATCAAATATTCTTTACTGTTGAGGGCGGACAATTCTTGGGATGCGGTAACGGAAATCCGGGCAGCCATGAAAGTGATAAAATCCCTGTAAGACGTGCATTTAATGGCTTATGTCAGCTTTTGGTTAAGGTAACAGACAAAGGATTTATCAAAATAACTACACAATCAAGCGGATTAAAACAAGATATATGTGAGATTAAAGTAAAGGAGATATAATAATGTGGAAAAAATTTTTAAAAATAAAAACAGCTATCATAATTATGTTGATTTCTCTATTATGTAGCTTTGCGGTAAGCGCGGCGGATAACAAAGAAAGAAGCATTGATTTTAATGATTCGTGGAAATTTATACAAAGTGATGTAAACAGTGCGGAGAGCAAGAATTATAATGATTCCTCGTGGAAAACGCTGAATCTTCCGCACGATTGGTCAATAGGACTTAATTTTAATACAAATTCGAGAGCAGGACAGACGACTGGATTTCTTGATGGAGGTACAGGTTGGTACAGAAAAACCTTTACACTGACAGACGATATGAAAAATTTTAATACCTCCGCTTAATATTTTATCATACACCAAAAAAATGTCAAGAAAGCTAACGATTTATTATGAACTTTTACACGTTTATTTTGAACAATGCCTTTTGCTGTATTGAAATAAGAAACAACAGGATGTAGAATATAAATATAAAAATAATTACAGAAAGGACAATCAATTATGAAGAACAAAAAAATTGTATCGATGATTGTAATGTTTAGTATTTTTATAAATATTATAAGCGGACTTCATATCGATGCTCAAGCGGAGAACACTGAAAATTCAGAAACATATTTGTGGGATTTTTCAAAGTATACAGACAAGATAACGACAACTAAAACAGGCTTTACTGAAAAATATGACGGTCTTACTATTGCTATTGCAGATAACGGTGATGATAGCATTTCAACAGGCGGTGTATATTGGCGAGGCGGCACGTCAAGCGGTGAAAGCACCACACGTTATATTTCATATACACCAACAAAGAATGGAACGCTGTCTGCAACAGGAAAATTAAATGCAACAGGTGGACGTTGGGGTATTTCCACATTTCTTAATGTAGGAACTTTTGTTGCGGCCAGTAGCACAACAAGTACTTCTTCATCTACTGTATCAATGGACTGTACAGCAGGAACTACATATTATATTTTCACAAAAGCAAAATCAGCAACGGTAGCTTCTGTGAAATATACAGAAACAGCAGAGTCCCCAACGACAGCTCCGACAGATGAACCTGACACTACCGACCCGCCGAGAGAGAATATATTTGAAAACGGCAAAGCTGTATTCAGTTTTGGCAGTGGAAATGTGGAGGGTAGTATTTCAGTTAAAGGTGGTCAATACAGTGAAACTGCAAAATATGGTTTTACTGATGGCAGCGGATTAAGCATAAGCGATAATAGCATTTCATCAGCAAGTGATTATACTTTTAATGTGCTTGTTGAAAACGGCAATTATAATGTTACAATAGATACCACAGCAGATAAAATTTCATACGAAAAAGTACCGAATATTTCGGCAGATGTAAAAAGGACAACAAACGAAAAAACATTTACCGCTGTTGTATGCGACGGCGTTTTGGATATAACGATTCCGGGCGGTGCGTCAATAAGCGGATTGACGGTTGAAAAAGCAGAAGCAAAAGCGGCAAACGCACAGCCTGCACTTTATGCCATAGGAGATTCAACAGTAAATACTGACGAAAATAACTCATACACTTGGGGTAAATGCATAGATGCCAAATATGTAACCTTGCCTGATAATATAGGCAGTTTTGTAAATTGCGGATACGCAGGTACAGACTCGGCAAAATATTATAACGATGGCTATCTTGACAGGGTACTTTTAAATATTTGTCCGGGCGATTATGTAACGGTTAATATGGGTATCAATAAGAACAAAGTGTCAAATGAGTCGGGAGCATATAAAACACTCATAAAAGATTATTTTTGTAAAGGCATTATTGAACGAGGCGGTATTCCAATAATACTTACTGCAACAGCTCGAGGCCCGGTTGATACTGCTGACGGCAGAGAATATTCCAAAGCGTATTCAAACGGTGTATTCCATTGTGACAGGTCATATAAATATGATAATTCGTTATATGACGATGCGCATAACAGCGATTTACGTGCAGTTGCATCAGAACTTAACTTAGAGGTTATTGAGGTTGGTGCGTGGTGTGATAATTACTTTAATTCATTGACTCAAGCAGATGCGGAAGCGGCACGATTTAAAAATGTTTTAGAGCTTGTGCAGAGTTGGTATCCTGACCATAATCATTACAAGCAGGCATTAGGTGAAAAAATTGCGTCATATATCACAAGTGAGGTTGCAACTCGTATAAGTGCATCAAAAAATTCTATAAGAACAGGTACGGGAAAAAATATTGTTGCTGATGTGTCAGGCAATATGGCAGCAATAGATACAAGTACATTGCCTTCAGGCGGCAATGTATCCGAATATGAAATTACACTTTCAAAAGGCGGAAAATTATTGAGAAAAAATCGTGTGCCTTGCAGTGAAAAAGTTTATACAGAAACAATCGGTGCAGATAAGGTGGAGATTGTACCTGTTTACAGATATGAAAATGTACAGAATGTCAATAACGGCATAACATTAGGTGAATTTGAAGAAGGACTCTATAACATCACTTTTAAGAAAAACGGCAAAGCGAGATGTGATATTTATGTCAATGGTGCAATGGTAGGTAATAATATTGACCAATCAGGCGAAGGCAGAAAGCCATCATCAGGTTCCGTTTATACTCAATTTCATTAAGTCCAAATTTGCAGCAAATTAGAGAAATGCTTGATGGTTTATTCAAAAAGTTGCCCGCTAATGCGAAAACATTATTCCATTCTGACCAAGGTTGGCAATACCAACATTCGGAATATCAACGTTTACTATCAGAACACAATATTGTACAAAGTATGTCTAGAAAAGGAAACTGTATGGACAACGGTGCGATGGAAAACTTCTTCGGAAGATTAAAAGTTGAAATGTTTTATGGTGAAAAATTTGAAAGTGTCAAAGCTTTCATAGATGAATTAAAAAGATATATTGATTATTACAACAATGAAAGAATTTCTTTAAAACTAAAAGGAATGAGTCCGGTACAATACCGAACTCATTCACAAGCAAGTTAATATTTAATTTTGTCTAAATTTTGGGGTTCACTTCATAATGCTTTGGCATATCAATCCGCCTCTTTTGTTAATCTGTCAAATAATCAATCACCCAACATAACCGACACGGATAGATACTACGGTGTGCACAGTAGATTTACTGATATTAAAAATTTTGGCAGTTTTGCGGACTGTGGCGTTATTTTCTACAATATACTGTGCCAATTCGACAGCCCGTTTTTCGATATAATCTTTCATTCTCCCACCGACCTTTCTGTATAGCATATATATGAAAAATAGGTGTAATTTATGAGATGAAACCATCACCAACAATCTTATTTTTCTTGACAAAATATTTAACATTACTTATAATAGTATTATTGGCTGTTTATAAAGTATTAAGGAGAAAGAAATGAAACTTTAAACAACGTTATGCAAGGTTTATCGGACGCTATCGGTGCGTGAGGTTCATCGGGTGAACGGCTGTTGACGACTGCGTGGAACAACGCAAACAAGGCAAGAAAATTGAATTTTTATATGACAAAAACGCATAATGTGTAAAGGCTGTATTTGTGTACAGCCTTTTATAATTTTAGAAGGAGTTTTGAATTGTGAAATCAAAACAAGATTTGACGGTAGGAAACATAAATAAAAAACTTTGGGCATTTGCGATACCGCTTATGCTCGGTAACGTAATGCAGCAGTTTTACAACTTAGTCGATACATGGGTAGTAGGAAAATACATAGGCGACAATGCTTTGGCGGCGGTCGGTTCGTCATATTCACTGATGACATTTTTAACATCGGTGATTTTGGGATTGTGTCTTGGAAGCAGTGCATTTTTTTCAATAACATTCGGCGAAAAAAATATAAAACGACTGAAAAACGGAATGTTTATTTCGTTTGTTATGATAGGAATATTTTCACTCATACTGACATTTGCGTCATTTTACCTTTGCGGCCGGATTATGAAAATACTTCAAGTGCCGTATGACATTCAAGGTATAATGAGCGAATATTTGAGGTGGATATTTGTAGGCATTTTCGCGACATTCCTATACAACTATTTTTCTAATCTTCTGCGAGGAATAGGTAATTCCGTAATTCCGCTTGTGTTTTTGTGCGTATCTGTGATACTTAATATCGGTCTTGATTTGTACTTTGTTTTGGTATTAAAGCAAGGCATACGCGGTGCGGCGATTGCAACTGTAATATCGCAGTATATTTCGGGTATCGGACTTATGATATATGTGTACATTCGTTATCCCGAACTTCGATTAAAATATGAAGATACAAAGTTTGTAAAACGTACGGCATACGACATAGCAATACTGTCGGGAATGACGTGTCTGCAACAGTCTGTAATGAATTTCGGCATACTTATGGTACAGGGGATTGTAAACAGTTTCGGTACACAAATTATGGCGGCGTTTGCCGTTTCTGTGAAAATCGACACCATTGCATATATGCCTGTACAGGATTTCGGAAATGCGTTTTCGACTTTTATCGCACAAAATTTCGGCGCGGGCAAGTATGACAGAATAAAAGACGGAATTAAAAAAGCACTCAAAAGTGTTGTACTGTTCTGTATTTTTATCAGTGCGATTGTGTTTATTTTCGCAAAACCGCTTATGATGATATTTGTAAATGCCGAAAGCACGGAGATTATAAACATCGGCGTACAGTATTTGCGTATAGAGGGGGCTTGCTATATCGGCATAGGTATTTTGTTTATGCTTTACGGATATTACAGAGCTATAAATAAACCGAGTATGTCGGTTGTGCTTACGGTTATTTCTTTGGGAATAAGAGTAGTGCTTGCGTATGTTTTGTCGCGTGTTATCGGTGTAGTCGGTATTTGGTGGTCAATTCCGATTGGTTGGTTTATCGCGGATGCGGTCGGAATTTGTTTTTATTTATTTAAGTTTGACAGGTAATATTTTGTGAGATATAATTATATATAAGATTAGTTAGCGGTTGAATATGCGTGCTTGGTGGCTTTGACAACAGAAAAAACGGCGTTTTATACAGCGGTACGCTTGATGAAATCAAATCGGAAACAATAAAACTTATAAATACGGTCGGAAAAAAAGGTACAATACCGGGGGCGGATTGTACGTTGTCAAATGACATTGATTTGTCACACATAAAATGCGTGGCGGATACTGCAAGAAATATATAAGACGAAAAACGGGGGTATATAAATATGTGGAAGATAAGGGATTTAAAGAAAAAGGCAAGGGGAACTTTTAAACGGAATTATATCGGCATTGTTATAACGTGCTTTATCGCGGCCGTTGTTATGGGTAGCTTTACTAACCTGCTAAAAGAAGTGAGGACATTAAAAGATACTTATTTCGACCAGCTTAACGGAACGGTGCTTTTTGCGGAAAATCACAATTCCGATATGTCGAATACGGAAGTTGTCGATAACTTTTTAGGCAAGAGCGGTGAGGAAAGTGAAAGAGCACAGCATTGGACAAGAGGTGTACTGTCGGTGTTTGCGAAGAATACCGAGGGTGCAGGTAACTTTGTTTACGGTGTTTTAAATTCGGTAAATCAAATTGTGTTTAACGACCGAGTGAGTGCCGGTGTTACTATTGCAATCGGCTCGTTGATTTATTTGCTTATAGCCATTCTTTTTACGAAGGTTTTGCTTATCGGACTGTATCGGTATTTGCTTGAAATTCGAGTCTACACAGGCACGAGAATTTCGCGAATATTGTTTCCATGGTCTATAAAAAAGGCACTGCATATTGCATGGGTGATGTTTGTAAGAAGTGTGTATTCACTTTTATGGTGCTTAACGATAGTCGGCGGATTTATTAAGATTTATTCATATAAACTTGTACCGATGATTATTGCGGAAAATCCCGAATTGAGTGCAAAAGAGGCTATAAAACTTTCTGAAGATATGATGAAAGGGTATAAGTGGAGAGCATTTTTGATTGATTTGTCATTTATCGGTTGGGATATATTGAATATACTTACACTTCAGATTTTTGGTGTATTTTTCCTTGAACCGTATAAACGTATGACGACAGTTGAACTTTATATGACGTTGCGTGAAAAAGCAAAGGAAAGAGATATTGGAAATGCGGACAAGCTGTGCGATAAATTGCTTGAAAGTGAAGTGACAAGCGGAATATATCCTATTAATGAATACTTCATAACAGTGCCTAAGGGCAAGAAGTGGATACAGGAAGATTATGAACGTGATTACGGATTATCGTCATTGATACTGATATTTTTCACATTTGCAATGATAGGTTGGCTGTGGGAAGTGTTATTGTTCCTGTTTACAAGAGGTGAATTTATCAACAGAGGTACTTCACACGGACCGTGGCTGCCGATTTACGGCGTAGGCGGTACGGTTGTACTGATTGTGTTAAAAAAATTCAGAAACAAACCGTGGCTGACATTCCTTTTGTCAATGGTGCTGTGCGGTGTAATAGAGTATTTTACATCGCTTATACTTGAAAAAGTTCAGGGTATGCGTTGGTGGGATTACAGCGGATATTTTATGAATTTTCAAGGCAGAATTTGCCTTGAGGGATTGGCTGTGTTTGCACTCGGCGGTTGTGCGGCGGTGTACCTTGTAGCACCGTCACTTGACCATCTGTTTTGCAAAATTCCTATGAAAATTAAGAAGATTATATGTGTCGTACTTGTAGTCCTGTTTGTCGTGGATATGGCGTATTCGGCATTTGTGCCGAATATCGGCGAGGGTATAACGGATAATGATGTGGCGAGAATAGAAATTAAAAAATCCGACGTATTGATTGCGTCGGATTTTTTGTAGATTTGATTTTTGGAGCTGTTGACGTTTCGTTTGCAGGCTTTTTGTTTAGAAGAATATAACAAGCGAGACGATGAATATATCGTCTGAATTTGAAACATTCATAACACCGTGATACTTGTCAACAACGGCATTGACCGATTCAAGTCCCAAGCCGTGCATACCCTTTTTAAACGACAGGAATTTTGAACCGATTTTCTTAACGTTGCCGTCAAACGTATTTTTTAAATCTAAAATCAATTTGTTTTTATCAGCGGTACAGTTCAGCACAATTCGCCTGTTTTTAAGCGGTGCCTTAGAACAAGCCTCCATAGCGTTTTCGACAAGATTACCGACCAAAATACTAAAATCAATATCACTCATAGGCAGTCCGTTAGGGACTGACACCGAGGTTTTAAAGTCGATAGAATTTTTTGCCGATGAAGAAACATAGAAGTGGAGCAGAGCGTTAAGCGTAAGATTTTCGCAGAAAAACAGCGGTACTGTGTCATTTGTTTCGCTTGAATATTCTTCGAGGTATTCTGCGATTTTATCAAATTGACGATTATTTGCAAAGTCGCTTATTACTCTGAAATGCTGACGCATATCGTGGCGGAGCTTTCGTGTTTCTTCGATTTGTTCGGTTATGTGGACATAGTTTTCCTTGTAAAGATTTATCTGACGTTCCATAAGTCGTCGTTCGTCATCGAGAACAATATTTCGTCTGTAATTATCTATAATACTTGCCCAGTATACAAAGTACAGACAGCCCAAAATCGTAAGTATACCTATTTCAACCGACTGGTCGGTGTAAATCGAATCATAAAGCGGTTGAATAATGTAAAGTAATAACGATACAGCAAAGCAAACATTGCCGAACAGAAAAATTCTGCCGTATTTTATATCATTAAAGACCGCATAAGTGCCTATTGCGACAAGATAAATTGCGGCTAACCACTCAAACACATTGCATAGGGTTGAAAGGAAAGTACATAACGGTGCACTTAAATAAGGTGTAAATATACCGTATACAAATGCGATTGCACAGAATACCGAACCGCATATTTCGGAAATACTGCTTACGTTTTTGTTCAAATTGCAGAGCCTGTTTTGGAGCATTATAACCATCAAATACACAAAGTACGTGCAAAAATACTCAAATACATATGAAAAATTACCGCCCATGGAGAAACACAAATTGATCAGCGGATGATTTAGGTAAACGGCATATGTAAGGCACATAAAGAAGAACATATACGAATAATTGCTTTTGCCGCTAAGTGCGAGAATAAGCGAGAATAGTGCACCGAAGAATATCAATGTCATGATAAAGTTGTTTATCAGAAATTTAAATGCTCTGGTGATATTAATTGAATACGGTTTACCGAGTGTCGGCGGTGACGTAATTCCTGCTCTAATGCCGGATGCGTCCTTGACGGCGATTGTTATATATGTTTCGCCGGAGGCATTGAAAAATGTGCAGCGGTTTTGTATTTGTGCTTTGTAATTATGTGTATCGCCGACCTTTAAATACAGTTTGTCGTTGATGTACAGTTCATATGCCGAGTAAACCTGAGGCATTTCAAGTGCATAAAAACCCTCTTTTTCGGGGAAGTTTATTTTCATTCTGTATGTTCCGATAAAGATATTGTTTTTTGTTTGGCTTGTGTACGCTGACTCAGTATCGCCGATTGAAATATATTTCATATTCGGAAGTGAAGTTTGATTTTTAAAATATGTCGGAGTGAGAAGTGCGTCTTCGTAAAATTCCCAATCCTTTATAAGAAAGTGAAACGAATTGCTGTCAATTTCCTCTTGCGAAAGCGTCAATACGCCTTTTTCGGGCTGGAGCTTGCTGTATGTATATTTGTTATTGAAAATATATAAAAATTCTGTAGTCAAAGAGATAAGAACTATTGCGATAATAAAAATTACCGCAATAGTCTTAACGCGTTGCTTATTTTACATAGTAATCATAGTGACCTTTATTCTCTTATAATATCTTTTAATTCATAAGTTAAATACTGTTTCTTTACCTGTTGATTTTCACGTTTTTTAATCGGAACATAATCTCCGTTTTGCATTAAAAAATCATTGCCCGAAACAGTGTTGACGTAATCAAAATTTACGATAAATCCTTTACAGCAGTTTGAAAAACGGCTGTCTTCTGTCAAAATTGACGCACACTGTGAAAATGTGTTTTGAATTTCAATCGTCTTGTCCTTCAAATGAAGCCGGACTTTTCTGTTTGTAACATCTATGTACATTATCGAATCATATGCTATTTTAAGTTTTATTTCGGGTTTTGTTTTGTACAGAACCGATAATGCTTTTGAAGGTTCTTCGTATTTTTCAAAATATCTCTGCATAAGTGACTCAACTGCATCTTTTGTTATCGGTTTTACAAGATAACAAAAAGCATTTACACTGTAACTTTCACAAGCGAAGTTATTGCTTGTGGAAAGGAAGATGATTTCAACCGAACTGTCTGTTTTGCGTACAGTGCTTGCAGCTTCAATTCCGCTCATACCCGGCATATATATGTCAAAGAAAATTATATTATATTTGTTGTTTTCAAATTGCGTGACAAAACTTTCGGCATCGGAAAAGTCGGATATTGTAACGTTCATATTTCTTTCGGAGAAATATTCGTTAAGGTAATTTACAAGCGTTTCTCTGCCGACGGCTAAGTCATCAACAACTGCAATATTCATCGTGTTCACCGCCTTATGGATTTAAGAGCTGTCAACATTTTGCCGATATACTCTGATTATATTATATCATTGTAAAAATAATAATTCAACATATAAAATTGAGTTTCAGTTAATAAACTTGAGTTTCGGTGCGGAAAATTGCTTTTAAAACTTGCAGAATGCGTTTGATGCAAAATCTATTGAATTTTGATTTTCGGTATATTATAATTTTATCAGAAAGCAATGAGATACAGCAGAATATAAGGAGATATGAGATGGGATTTTTTGATTCATTTAAGTCCGGAGCAAAAGATGTCTTTAAGGGGTATGATAAAGTTAAGCTGAAGGATAAGATTACATATGATGAACTTTATGAGATTATGAAAGACGAAACATATTCTGTCGGCAAACCTGAGATTACGGGTTCGGGATTAATGAGATGTATTCAATTTCCTGCTGTGGATAAATATAAAATCCAAATTGCTATAACTTCAAAAACGATTACAATTTCAAAAATATACAGCGGTGCAGGCGGTTTGGCGAAAGAGATAATCGGTGATGCTTTTACAAACGGAATGTATGATATAGTCAATGAAGAAAATATTGACCTAAACAGAGCAACCAGAGAAGTAGGGGAAAAGCTTAAAGTTCTTTTGGAAAAAAGGGGCTTGGCTTAAAAAATATAAAAAAGAGGAATAAATTTCTTAATCGATGCATATTAATTAAGAAGTACGTTAAAAGGAGGAAATGGAATGAAATCAAAGGTAGTAGCATTAATTCTCTCTATCTTTTTGGGGGAACTTGGAATTGATAGATTTTATCTTGGCTACATAGGTACAGGTATTTTAAAATTAATAACCTGTGGGGGATTCGGAATTTGGTGGCTTATCGACTTAATTATGATAGCAACAGGAAAACTTAAGCCAAAAGACGGCTCAGAGTATGCAGAATAATAAAAATAATTTTTTT
>ERZ773162.442-NODE-442-length-49422-cov-10.591691_pt1 | contig 49422 bp, 64 predicted proteins | sample MGYA00511113_ERZ773162 | MGnify/ENA primary metagenome ERZ773162 (study PRJEB29015, sample SAMEA2737807) | human gut metagenome | biome: human gut; feature: human-associated habitat; material: faeces | place: China | collected 2012 ... | reverse complement strand
GGACATCCTTAGATTTTCTTACATCACGGAATCTTAGTAGCAAATAGAGCACCAATTTTTTCTCATGGACTGAGAGGCCGCGATAATTAATTAAATAGAAAACATTCCTCCAAACTGTGAAAATCCCAATATACAAGCCGCACATACCAGCATAAATACAATGATTACTTTTACGCCTATAGATATCTTCGCATAACTTTCACAGATCGGAATCTGTTTATACTCCCACTCCGTCTGCATTTTTCTTCTCTTCCATTTCTGAACCAGTGTGATGCAGTCACATACAAAGAACGCGATAATAAATCCAAAACTGAATACCATGGCTGCTATATAATATCCTGCATCGGCACCTTCGACATCTATCTGCCGTTTGCACAATACCACAGCCGTAACGATCAATAAGAAATTTAGTACTGCATCCACAATAATCATCTTATCTACGATACTTTTCCTGCCGATTTCCTTCATACGCTCCGCTCCTTCCTGTAACAACCGCTTTTCATCCAGGTCTTCTTCTTTTTTCTGTTTCACCACTTCCAGTTCCGTTTCTAATTCCTTCATATATTTCCTACATTCACTGCATTCTGATAAATGGTCTTCTACCAGCTTTCTGCTATCTTCGCTGCATACCTTATCCAGATATAACGGTATCAGATCTTTAATAATCTCACATTTCATCATTGCCTGCGCCTCCCATCTTTTCTACGATCATTTTCTTGGCTCTGTAATAGGTCACTCTCGCCCAGCTTTCACTTTTTGAAAATAACTGTCCGATATCTCTGTATGATACCTCTCCCATCACCCGCAGCATGAATACTTCTTTGTACGGTTCCTGTAAGTCATGTAGAATCTTTCGGATGATCTGTCCATTTTCCTGATTGATTATGCCATTTAATAAATCCTCCCCTTGATCTGCATGATTTTCATCTAATTTATTTGCATATCTTTTCTGCTTTTTTGTCCACGCATAATATTCATGCTTCGCAATCTGACATAACCACACCGATAATTTACATTCACCTCTGAAATTTTCCAATTTTTCAAATGCAATGGCAAATGTCTGCTGGGTAAGTTCTTCTGCTATTTCCCTGTCTCCGGATAATCTCAGCAGAAAACAATATACCTCTTTTAAATATTTCTGATATACTTCCTCAAAAGATTCCATGAACTCACCTCTCTTCTCTCATTTATATCTTCTTTTACTATTAAGAGTCATTTTTCCTCAATTCGTTACAAACTTTTTTATTTTTATAAACCAAAGGTACTTCCATAGATCCCCTTGACATTTTCTCCTATATCTATTATAGTACTTATCGCAATTGTTTACAAAGTAAACTATTATAAAGGAGCAACTATGAAAGACAAAAACTGGATCGATATCGTATCAAAACAAGGCGACCTCCGGCATTTCGCAAGTATGGCGATCCGGAAATCCGGAAAATCAGAGCACACTTCTGCTCAGGAGATTGATTTTCTGTTCCGGATCGCGCTTTCGGACGAACCACTGACCCCAAGACAGATTACCAACGCTATGGGCATCAGTAAGACTATCGTAAGCCGCCTGACCGACCATCTGGAATCCAAAGGGTTTATCTGTAAAGAGGCCTCTGCGTCCGACCGCCGCAGTTACTGCATCCGCATTACCGGTGCCGGAAAAGCTGAGATTGACCGTATGTACTATTACTATCTGGATCCACTCTATACATTACAGAAAAATATGAAGAAAGAGAAATTCGAGACTTTATTCCAACTAATCCGTGAAGCGAACGAGATTCTTTCTTCACAAAAAAAATAAAGGAGATTTTATTATGACATTTTACCAGGAACTACAACTAAGCTCGACCGGCTCTAAACAGCTGATTAAAAACACAACCGATAAAAAAGAAAAACGCCGTCACATACTCATTTACAACTTTAAAGTATATCTTGTAATGGTATTCTGTGTCGCCATTGTATCTTTATATAGTAAATTCATCGGAAATGACAACAGTGTTGTCGGAGTTACCGTGCTTCTGGCCGTGCTGGTTCTCAGGCAGGCCGATTTCGGAATCCGTACCACACACGGACTTGCCTCTATCGCAGGTATCTACGCAATCCTTATGGCAGGTCCCCGTCTTGCCAACATGGTATCCCCGGTTCCGGCATTCTTTGTCAATGTGGTCTGTATCATGCTGCTGATGATCCTCGGATGCCACAATGTGATCATGTACAATCACTCTACTTTTGTCCTTGGCTATCTATTATTATTTGGATATGATGTAAGCGGACATGCCTACATTTTAAGACTGGAAGGACTCCTTGTCGGAATGATCCTCTGCATGATCATTTTCTATAAGAATCAGAAGAACCGTCCTTACCGGCGTAAATTTTCTCATCTGTTTCAGGAATTCAACATTCATTCCGCACGCAGCAGATGGTATATCAAGCTGACATTCATCGTATCATCGGCGATGCTCATCATGTCCCTGCTCGGACTTCCAAGAGCTATGTGGGCAGGTATCGCATGTATGTCCGTGTGTCTTCCGTTTACAAATGACTGTGTCGCACGTTCCGGAAAGCGTTGGATGTTCAACATCGTAGGAGGTCTGTTATTCGTTATTCTGTATACGGTTCTTCCTAAGTCTATGTATGCCTATATCGGAATCATCGGCGGAATCGGTGTCGGATATTCGGCAGGATATTCCTGGCAGACAGTGTTCAATACATTTGGAGCGCTTTCCATTGCGTCCGGTCTGTTTGGAATGCCATATGCAGTAGCACTCCGAATTGGTGCCAACCTGTTTGGTTCTGTTTATACGGTCCTGTGCAACAAATTATTCGATAAAGCACACGCTTATTTTCATAGCACCGATTTAAAAACAACGCTCTCTTAAAAAGGGGATGTAGCTTACGCTACATCCCTAATTTTTCTACTACTTCCTGTGCTGCAGGTGTTCCGGCAACACCACCGACACCGGTTTCTCTCAATGATACGTCCATTTTGTCTCCGACTTCTTTCATCGCATCTATCACCTGGTCAACAGGTATCTTACTTGTAATCCCTGCCAGTGCCATGTCCGCTGCCGCCAGCGCATTCACTGCACCGCCTACATTACGTTTCACACACGGTACCTCTACCAGACCTCCTACCGGATCACATACAAGTCCCATCAGGTTCTTCAATGCCATCGCACAGGCATGTCCGATCTGATCCGTATCTCCGCCTTTGATATAGCAGATTGCCCCGGCTGCCATTCCCGAACCGGAACCGATCTCTGCCTGACATCCTCCCGATGCTCCCGCAAGATATGCCCGGTTGGCAATGATCTGACCAAGTCCGGCTGCCACATACATGGCTTCTATCATCTTTTCTTCCGGAACATTGTATTCTTTATAATAAGTAACAAGTACTGCCGGAAGTACACCGCAGGCTCCTGCTGTGGGTGCCGCAACAATTCGTTTCATACAGGCATTATTACACCCCATCTTCAGTGCATTAGACATCACCTTTGAGACAAAATCCCCACACAACGGTTCTTCATTCTCACGGTAATTGTCCATAAGCCCGCCTTCTGTTCCGACCAGACCACTTCTTGATACCTTGTCTGGCTCATATGCGTCCAGCGCGTCCAGCATGGACTGCCACATGTATTTCATCTTTTCCCAGGAATCTTCAATCTTCACATCCCGTTCCTGTGCATCCTCTAACTGGATTGCTTTCCAGAATGGAATGTTCTCTTTTTCCCCTCTCAGTTTCGCCTCTTCCATTGACTGATATGACATATGTTCTTTTCCTCCATTATCTATACCGATCCATTCGGATCAAGAAATTTCACACGGATAATTCCCGGCTTGCTCTCCAGTTCATCGATCGCACTCTGCGGGATCACCTGGTCTGTCTCTACAACCATAACGGCCGTTCCGCCACGTTTGTCACGGAACACCTGCATGGTCGCCACATTGATCTCGGCTTTACTGAGCGCGGCAGCAACCTCCATGATTCGTCCCGGTTCGTCCACATTACGGATAATAAGCGTACAACTCTCTCCGCTGAAATTCACATCAATCCCGTCTAATTTACAGACGCAGATACGTCCGCCTCCGATGGAATGTGCCTGGATTTTCATCTGTGGTACGCCCTCTGCTTCCATAATAATCTGGGCAGTATTCGGATGTGCACCCTTGATGTTCTTATTCTTCATTACAAAATCCATCCCCATGTCTTTTGCAACTTCGTAGCTGTCCGGTATCCGCATATCGTCCGGCATCATCCCCAATAATCCGGCGATCAACGCCCGGTCCGTTCCATGCCCCTTTCCTGTTGCAGCAAAAGAACCATGTAAATAGACTTCTGCCCTCTCCGGCTGACGGCCGAACAACTGTCTTGCAACCATACCTATCCTGACTGCTCCCGCTGTGTGCGAGCTGGATGGACCTACCATCACCGGTCCTAAAATGTCGAATATATTCCCCATATTCTTATTTCCCTTTCTTTTTTACTATAACTATCCCTTTCCCCATATTTTCCAGTGTTGAATAGTTACGTATTTTGACATATTCTATCTACTATTATACGTTCCCGCCCCATCTTTTACAATGGTCTATGATTGTTTTTTCCTGGCTGATATGCTAACATTTTATGATACCGGGGTTAAAATATCCTCCCAGCATATAATAATAATAATAAGGAAGTGACAAATATGAACAAAAAAGAAGTATTAGAGATCCGCAAACAGTTTTCTCCTGAAAATTGCGCCATCACACGTATCTGTGGATGCTATGTCGATCACGAAAAAGAGAAAAAAATGGAAATGAAAAAAGCCTTCTTATCTTTACCGGAAGAAGAGGCTTTCAAATATTTTGATATCTTCAAACATACACTTTCCGGAACGATCGGAAAGAACCTCATCAACATGGAATTCCCACTCGACCAGGAATTGAACGGCGGCACACAGGAATTTCTGATGAAATTAAAGAACAGCAAGCTTCAGGACGACCTTCTTCTCGAAGAATTCTATGATAAAGTTGTGGAAAGTTATGAATACGGCGAGAACTACTATATCATTCTGATCCATGCCGTATACGATGTTCCGGGCAAGACGAAAGATGGTCTGGAGATGGAAGATGCATCCGACACTGTATACGAACACATCCTCTGCAGTATCTGCCCGGTCAATCTTACCAAAGCCGGACTTACATACAATGCACAGACAAATAACATCGAAGACCGCATCCGCGACTGGTTCGTAGAGGCTCCGGTCAAAGGATTCTTATTCCCGGCCTTCCAGGATCGTGCAGCCGATGTACATAATGTTCTTTATTATACGAAGAAACCGGAAGAGTTACAGCCATATTTTGTAGAACATGTCCTTGGAAGCACAACACCACTGACTGCAGGCGACCAGAAGACAACCTTCCAGGCAATCGTAAGCGACACCCTCGGCGAAGACAGTAACTACGAAGTGGTCCGCAATATCCACGATAACTTAAACGAAATGATCGAACAGGCCAAGGAAGAACCGGAACCGCTGGAATTATCCAAGACCGATGTCAAGAAGCTCCTGACACGCAGCGGTGTTGCCGAAGAAAAGCTGGAATCATTCGATGATGAATTTGATGAAACAGTCGGTGTACATGGTACACTGCTTGCATCCAACATTGCCAGTGCTAAGACTTTCCAGATTGAGACACCGGACGTAGTAATCAAAGTTAATCCCGAACGTGCCGATCTGGTAGAGACACGTGAGATTGACGGCCGCCGCTGTCTGGTGATTGCGATTGATGATCATCTTGAGGTAAATGGGATTGAGATTAATTAGAACGGCTAAAAATCGTATTTGAAGAAAAAATTAAAAAAATTTCAATTTTTTACAAAAAACGTTTGCATTTTCCGTCAGACTATGGTAAGATACTTTTTGTCAAGCGGAAATGGCGGAATGGCAGACGCGCTAGATTCAGGTTCTAGTGGGAGCAATCCTGTGAGGGTTCAAGTCCCTTTTTCCGCATTGAACATATTTTATAAAGCACTGGAAAACGTTGAGTTTCCAGTGCTTTTCTTTTACTCAAACCTCAAAAAGGGGCATTAAAGGGGCAAATTGTTTTCACCCTTTCAGTAAATCATCTATTGAGGTATTCAGAACTGCTGCCAGTCTGATCAGTATCTCTGCATCCGGCACTCTGTCTTTAGTTTCCCAACCGGCAACCGTCGAGCGTTCCACATGCAACTGATTAGCCAACTCTTTTTGAGATAATCCTTGTTTAGCTCTTAATGTCTTAAGGTTTTTTGAAAATTCTTTCATATGTATCACATCCTTATAATAAGGATACAATATTTTCCAGTAGAATAGTGTTGGAAAATTCTTCCAGTTCTTCAAATTATCTAAACTGAATAGCCTCAATCCTAAGTTCCTGGCCTACGGTTCCAAGCGTTGCTACTCCGTCTGCTTTTGTCCAGTCTGTCCATCCGGAACTTTGAATATGAACACGATATTCAAAGTCGCCTTCGAAGCATAAGCATTCAATACGTTTCTTTTCTCCCACCGTACCGATGATCGTATCTTTGGTGATCGCGCCGTAATCCACCCAGCCTTTGCTCTGGATGTGAGCCTTTGCCTTAATAGTCTTTCCATACGGATTGATCCGGATCGCTTCCAGGCGTAATGCATGGCCGGTGATACCAATCACATTCTCTGCGGCTTTTGGTGACAGCCATCCTTTGCTCTGTACGTGCGGTTCGACGGAGAACATGGATTTCTTAATCTCCAGTGCTTCCATCTGCAGTCCTTTTCCGGTCGTACCAGCCCACTCTCCGTTGTTGCCCCATTCTGACCAGCCAATACTTTTCTGGTGGACTCTGTACAGGTAGAAAGATTCCTTTCCGGTTATCCGGATTGCTTCCAGTCTTCTGTTCTGTCCGGTGGTTCCGATCAGTGTGTCCTTCTTGATATTCTTGTATGCTTTATTACCGATGCCCTTCATGTGAACTACAACATCGGTTTCTCCATCTGGCTGGATATGCAATGCTTCAATTCTACGATTCTGACCAGTAGAACCAGCCATTAAACCATCGGACTGCCAGTTGCCCCATCCAATGCCTCTCATGTGAGCCTGGTATGAGATTACACCAAACTTATCGGTCTTGCTCTGGAATACTCCACCCGACTTGATTTTTCCGTCGATTGGTTCTGCTTTCTTCTTAACTGGTGCTACCGGTGCTACTGATGCAATACCGAAGGACTTAAGGATTCCTCTTGCCAGATCATCAATTTTCTCATTGAATTTCGTAAGATCTGTTTTGTTTGTAATGAATCCATTTTCCAGCAACCGGTAGCTGTAACCTTTTGCGGAGGCACGATTGACGTTGGCAAGATGCGCTCTGCCTACTACCTTATTTGCTCTGCCAGGGAAGAATGAACCGATGAAGTTGGCGAGTGCTGTATCATACCGATCAGGATTGTATCCTTCTTTAATGATTACGTGCCCGCCTTTTGCCGTTGATACTCCACTGTCCATGTGAAGTTCCAGAATCTGATAGCTTTTTGGAATATTGAGTGAGTTAATACCTTTATCGGCATACCAGTTCCGGCTTGTATCTCCAAGAGTAACATTACTTCCTCCGTATGCTACAATTCGTCTTGCGAGTGCACGGACTCTCTCTGCTTCGGTGTAACCGTATCCAACAGCTCCACTGTCACCAGCTCCGTGTCCGGCTATTAAAAATAAATGTGCCATAATTGCTCCTTTCTGTGCGATGTCGCACGCAATATATAATATGTTAGAGGACGATTATTCGCCCTCTACTTACACTGCTGTTTATATAACTGATTTACTCCAGTTGCTGCTAATCCGCTAGCCATTCCGACCGCAACTGCATTGATCACATCACCGGCTGGAAAGTCCGGCATTGTATAGAGTCCGGCAGCACCCATAACTCCGCCACATACAGCCATGATGACCGGAATCCATTTATCCGGAATTTTCTCATAGGCCTTGCATCCAAGTCCAATCACATAACAGATTGCTACGATTCCCACTACTGTTCCTAATGTACTAATATCCATGCTTAATCCTCCTGATCGTGCGCTTGCTTATTTATATGCTTCTGAATCTTGTCTATTGCTTCTGTAACAGGTCCATTACATCCCTGTTCTTTCAAACCTTTCAGACAAGCCAGAATTCCATAAGTAAGCAAACATTGTTCTGATTTCATTCTTTCTATCTCTTTATCCTGCTCATTCTGTCTTAAATACCACTTGTATACTGCGAAAACAGCGGAAAAGATAACCACTACGGCCGTTAATAAGCTTCCAGCAGTAATGATTGTGTTTACGTCTACATACACTCTATGTACCTCGATTCTTTAATTTTGCGTATAAAAATAAGACCTTACGGTCTCGCTCTGATCTCCATGTGCTTTCCTTGCATTATCCCTCCTTTAATGTTCCTGTTCCGGCATTATAGATGTATTTCTTGCGCACCTTATCGTATAAGCATAATGTACCGTCAGACTTTTTAACCGGAATCATATCTGCCTGTAACGTATCCCCGGAATAGATCTGTGCATAGTAGATCTTGCCCACAACTCCCGTTCCGGCTGGTGCGCTGTTCTTACTCATATTTCCAAGATAATACGGACTGCTAAGCTTGAACGAATCTATCGCATCGGTAGCTACGGTTGTGTCTCCAAATTGATAACTTACGCCCTTCTGGTTAATAATCCAGTCTCCGTTCCAATAGCTTGCCGGTTTTGCCGGACTATTTCTCGTTCCACGCACTGCATAGAAGTTATCTGTGCAGGTATAGCCGAACTTATAGTTATCGTCAAGTGCCCCAGCAATGTATGTAGTTCCACTCTGTAAGTTCCATCTTGCTTTTGTGTTAGTCTTTTCGTCTGGTAAAATTTCCGTGTCAAAATAACAATTGCCGTCCAGACTCAGACTTGCAAGCTCTGTATGATCTACCTCCGTGCTTGCATTAACCGTAACGTTGCACTGTGCTGTGTATCCACCATCTGCGGTAGTTACAGTTACGATCGCTGATCCGGCTGTCTTGGCTGTAACCTTGCCACCAGATACAGATATGTTGCTATTGTTGGAACTCCACGTCACATTCTTATTGGTCGCATTGCTTGGCGATACCGTAGCAGTCAGCTGTGCAGATTTTCCGGCATTCAGTGTCAGTGTCGTCTGGTCGAGTTTAACTCCTGTAACCGCTATAACAGTCGGTGCGACAGACTCTGTAGTATATCCTATTCCAAGATTCTGTAATGTCTGGTCGATTACCGGACAGTAGAATGTACGATACCAGGTTTCGTTCGGGTGCACACCGTCACCTTTCTTGCTGTTTGGGTTGTAGGTATATTTGCTCTTATTCTTAGATGTCATAGCAATTTGAGAACATTTTCTCATATCAAGGTATGGCATATTCCATTTATCACAGATTTCAATCGCCTTTTCGTAGATGGAATCCAGATACGAATTATCCTTACCAAAACTATGCGGAATAAGATATAACTTCACAGCTAATGGATACCTGTCCATGATGTATTGTAATGAGCTTTCCAATGCTCCACAGAATGTACTGGTATCATAGGTTGCATCATAGCCAGCCGTGATAGAGCCGATCGAGATACCATTATTCTTGTCATTAACTCCACCATCGAAAATTATCGCATCCGCTGCGCCAGTGTAATTTTTAATCTGCGTTACGATTGGCGTATGTGACGGATTGGATGTCACAGCCATGTTCGCCCCGGATTCAGCCTTATTAATCCACGTAGCATCCGGATACTTTTCTTTTAATGGCTGGATGATTCCTGTTCCCTCTTTCCACCCCCATCCAGCAAGGATACTATCGCCAAATGCTACTATTGTCTTGTTTTTATACGGATTGGTGAGTGTCTCATCAATCTCAACTGGATGCTCTGTAAGATATGTGTTTACATACTCCTGCATTGCTTCCTTTGTTGCAATCTTTTCAGCCTCGCGCATACGATTCAACAACTGCGTAATGATATCTGGATTCCGTTCCACCACCTCGTCCGCAGCTTCCAGACCTTCCAGCACTGTACCTTCTGCAAGAGTAGTGTTCCATTCCGGAATTGCCCCATCGCCTTTTTTGGCGCACACAATGAACTTAACCTGCCCTTTGTACGCTACTACATCTGGGCCGATCAGCCACGAAAATGTGATATAGTCGCCATCCGTCTGTACGTCCTCTACCAAGTACGGATATTTATCTCCGTTGGCATTTTGATAGTTAATGTACAAATGCATGGTAGACAGATCTATGTTATCCCCTACGACTTTCGGACACCGGAAATGTTTTCTTTCAGTGTTTCCGTCATTCGCTACACCGAACAGCTTTTCGGATGCCGGGACTGTAATCACACGGGTTTCCTGGTCGATTTCAAAAATGTCGTTGACCGGTTCGGCTCCGGACGCCTCTAATGCTTCCTCTAATGTCATGACTGTCTCACCTCCACTTCGTTCGTTGTGATTCTGTACCCTTTTCTTTCTCCTACCAGATATACTTTCCAACGTTTATATCCCGTAATTTCATCTGGTACGGCACATTTGCCGTTCACAATCGGTACAGGATATTCTTTGTCGTACTGCAAAAAGACGGCTGCTTTCTTGCAACCGTCCCATTCTCCGTCGAAGTTATATGCTGTGTACAGATAGCCTTTCGTGCCAGCGATTAATCCGGAAAAATCCCCATCCTTACTAAGGCTCTGGCCGGACACCTTAAACTGTAATGTTCTCATTTATGCCTCCTTCGGAAAAGCGCACCAATTAACCATAATCGACACACTTGACCTATTTCCGTTAACAGTACGGATAACACAGCTACTGGTGCCAGTGCTTAAGATCGCTACGCCAAATGATTTGGTGTTTTGCGAACCACCGGAAAGAGATATCACTACGACAGGAGCTTTCGAGAAAGTTTTTCCAAATTTCACAGTTGTGTCTTTATAACCATTAGCTGGGGTTTCAATAAGAGCTGTGGTCCCGTAAATTGGTGTTTTATTAGTCAGTTTCTTGTCAACGGACTCAACCAACAGCTTTAGTTCTTCCGCCGTTGGTTTTAGTTTAAACATCTGCTCTACTGCTACTATACTCAGTCCCTCTATCTTTACCCTGTACAGTGGGAGTTCCCTTGTCTTTCCGCCGGTATATATATCGTCTTGTGCAAGCTCTGGATCTGTAGCAGTCTCTCCGGCCGTTCCCTGAATCACTTCACAAGTCATGGTATCAATTCCACCAGTACCAGTGGTTTCGAATTTCGCTACAATAATGTCGTTTCTATTTTTTTCCGACTGTCCATTCATAATCTCGCAATCTTCATATTCTCCATACGGGATTCTTGCCATATGTCCACCCACGCAGATTACTCCGTCCGCCACTCTTACTTTATTGTTGCTAAGTATGGTTGCTTTACAAGCCTGCCCAATAGTAGACACACCGTCACCGCCAAATATTGCCTGATATACAGCTGCATCATCTTCAGCATATATATGCGGCTCGGCTTCCGGTGCTGTGTTAACCGTTATTCCTTTCATTCCCGCCATTTACTCATCTTCTCCTTTCACGCTGTAGTCAATAGTTGCCTTCCCGTCCTGGATCTTCAGGATCTTTTGTATGACTGGTTTGATAACCTGTGTATTCGTAACCGCATCATAGCCGGCTACGATGTCACCTATCTCCAGATCCGCATTATCGATTGTCATTTCACATTTTTTATAATTCTGTAGTTCTTTAAGCCGTTTTGTTCCATCTTCTTCCAGTTTGTCTGCTTCCGCACTGGAATAGTTGTATACTGCAGATATCTCATTCAATCCGGTGTAGTACTGTTTTTTCCCAATAGTTCCGTTTTTCTGTACGTATAGGTGTAGCACGACTCGATCCTGTTTTTCTCCCTCTCCGACGCACACCAAATGGTTGACGCCATTCCTGCAGTCCCGGACCGTTACGTATATACCCTCTTCCTGGCTATATTCCAACTGTTCAGAATAATCTACTATCGGCACCGCCTGTACTGTTACATAGCCATATTCCAGTCCTTCTGGCTGTACGTACTGGATCTGTAGTCTACAGCCGTAGTTACTCACCAATTTCTGTAGTGCATCGTATAATGTTACATAGCGGTCTACCTGCCAGCTTTTTATCGTTATGCCTGTATCCACTTCTGGAATAACCATGAGATCGCCGAAGCGATCTCCTATCAATGTTCGGATTGCTGTATTTAATTCACCTGACAAAACCAGATGGTCCTGTCCGGCCGGTGGCTCTACTACTTTATATTGTAGCATTCCTCTCCAAGTTCTTCCTCGTATCACAACTTTTTCTTCATTCGTATTGGACTCTATGTCTCCTATTATTCCTCCGTATTCTGTTCCTGGAATAAATATTTTGCAACCGTATCCTATGCGTTTAGCGTCATATTCTGACACCGCTGTATTAATTTCGAAATCATTCGTGTCCCCGACATCCAGATCTACCTCTGCGCTGTCAGATAGCTCCCCCTGTTCCTCTCCGGTCGGCTTTGCTGTTATGAATCTCAGAGGGAATATTCCAGAACCGTCTACTGTAAGGCTCTGGATTTTTTCCGTAGTTCCATCTAATGCGCTTGATGCACGTTCCATTTTGGTTCGCTCCTTTCTTCATAAACAGTCAAGTCGAAATTGAATTTTCCCGTCCACTGGATCATCTGCCGTCCCGGTTGGATCTTTTGAAAGAATTCTCTTCCCTTCTGCCGGTAATGGTACGCATTTGCTCGTTCTCCGTTTCTCAGGACTTTTACGATTGTTCTATCTCTACTGTTAATCTGGAGGTATTCACCCTCTTCCAGGACAATGTTGACCAGATAGGTGTTTGTACCCATCGTCACCTGCGGATTGATTACCGGTCCATATATAATCATCTCGAAGTTTGCTTCCGTATAATGTGGATTAACGATGTAGTTACTTGTTAGCCCGTTTGCATAACGGTACGGATATCTTCCCGGATATCGTTTATTGTCGTCCGAACTAATCCCATAGCTGTGAAATGTATAATTGTCTTCTCCCACCCAAATCGGATTTTCTGCCACAACTGTAAGATTTACATCCATCAGCTCTGCATCGCTCTCCCATTCAGATTTTTCCGAAGAGAACGCATAACATTCCAAATACATATTTCCAACATACAGTCTGCCCGGCGATTTGTTCAGCACATCTTTTTCAAATGTTTCATGCAGATTGTCAATCGCTCTTTCGTAAGAATCTCTCCCGAAATTTATGATACTGAGTGTCAGACTTTTTTCTTCCAGTGATTTCTTTATGGAAGTTATTTTTCCTCCAGTCCGCGTTTCTTTACTCTCATAGGCCCATTTTGAATCCATAATCGTTCCCGTCTGCAAAAGATATGGAGGCTTCAGCAGATCGATCTTCTCGTTTTCACTATTTACATAATAAATATCCGGTATCATGCTTTCGCCTCCCTTATAAATCTTCCAAGTTCTCTTTGATTAGCCGTAAACTTTATTCCGTCCATCTCCGAAGCGATTTCTTTCGACGCAGCTCTTGCGAAACTTTTTGCCAGCTTTTCTATATCTTCTTCTGACATCTGTACAGTCTGCGTGTTATTATTTCTCCACCTATGGTTTTCCATACTCGCTACTGGAGTCGTTAATTTTCTTTCCATGTAGTTTTGCTGATCCGCAACAGTCGCATATACTTGCGGCATTATTTCTGCCAAGTCAAGCCCTTTTAATTTATCTGCTATCGCCTCAGTATCTATCGCAGATACTGCTTCCTCAGCTACTGCTTCTGCAGATTGCACAGCACTTTTTGCCTCATCATCAATTCCAAGTCCAAAACCTTCGCTGAACCAGCGTCCCAGTTTTCTTGTTAATTTTGATGGAGAGTGTTCATCCAGCGCATGCTTCGCCGCTTTATATGCTGCTTTCGCCATTTCGGCAGCTTTTGATGCTGCACCCTTGATCCACGATCCGATTCCTCCTACAAAACCTTTGCCGAAATTATATCCAGGATCATGACCGCTCACACTGCCAGCTCCAGATTTCGCATTGTTTCCAAGAGATCTTCCTCCCGAATTCGCCTGCCTCGTTTTACTACTTACACCAGAACTATACTGTGTTCCGAATTTTCCTCCTGTGCCGTTCGGATTTACGCTTCCGGCTCCTTTGTTGGCCGCATCCGCATTGCCTTTTCCCGCGGATCTTGCTTTTCCAACCAATCCGCCGATTCCAGATGCGAACTTGGTACCAAATCCTTGTCCTGTCGTTATCGGGCTTACACTTCCGGCTCCTTTGTTGGCCGCGTCTGCATTAGCTTTTCCCGCAGATGCCGAATCTTTGGTTTTGGATGATACTCCTATCCCAAAATACGACATCACTTTGTTTCCAAGGTTTTCCAATTGTTTCCCAACATCACCTGATGCAAACACATTCAGGAATGCTGATACAAATTCTCCCGCTTTGGTTAATACGTTCTCTTTTCCGGCTTCAACACCGTTTGCCGCACCATCCATCGCAAGCTCGAAGATCTCTTCTGTCTTCTTAGACGGCGAATGTTCATCCAGTGCTGATCTAAGAGATTCCAGAAACTCATCTACACCTTCTTTTGCCGGATCTTTCAGCTCATCAAAGCCTTCCAGCCCCTCCAATGCGCCGTATACCGCATTGGCGAATTTCTTCTTTGTCTTCTTATCTAAGCCATCGAATTGATCTAATATGCCATCTACAGCACCTTTCGCTTCTGATGACAGCTGACCTTTCATGTCTCCGGCTATCAATGCAGCTATTGCGGCCGGTGGAACTTTTTTCAGTTCATCTGCAGATTTTGGTGCTGCTTTAGCAAATTCTTCCAGAGCTGCTTTTGTGGCTTCAGATGCCTGTTTCTGCATCTCTTCTGTGAATCCCGGTGTTTTATTCTTCACTTCCTGCCGGATCAGATCTTCCGTCTTAGATACTTCAACTACCTGCTTCTGGAGCTCCTCGCTTGTAGCATTATTTGCAGTTTTTACTCCTGCAGTAATTTTATTAACTGCCGCTTCGATTGCATCTGCATTTCCACTCGCTGCCGCTTCCGCCAGCTGAGTATACTGCTCAATGTCACTCGCATATTGCGCCAGTGTATCAGAGCTCTCCTTATATGCGTCTTTATTAGCTTTCAGTGCCTTATTGGCATTATCTACATCTTCTTTTTGTTTCTGTATCTTTGCATCCAACGTTGCTACAAGAGCCTTATTTCCTTGCACAACGGCATCGCTTTTTTCTTTCTGCAGTTCTTCCAGTTTGGCGCTTTCTTTTTTTACAGTATTCTCTGCCTTTTTCTTAGCTGTATATGCTTCACTAGCCTCTTGAGCCGCCTGCATCTGGTTGTTTACAGCTTCTTTGTACTTTGCCTCCTGCGAGGTAAGAACAGCCTCTATCTTCTTCTGCTGGATCGTCTTCTGAATCTCTTCCTGCAGTTTTTGATAGTTTTGAATCTGGCCATTAGTAAGATTGATCTCTATTCCAAGCGCCGACGATAATTGAGACGTGATGAATGCCGCTCTGTCTGCTTCTCCATCTTTGACTTTTCCATTGGAATCAACTATCGTACTCAATTCATTACTCAGTGACTGTAGACTATTTAACTCGATCAAATCTGCTGCCGCTTGTTTGTCCTGGGTGGCCACCAGATCTTCGTAAGACTGTTTTCTGTCCTGGGCAACTTTCAGATTCGTCTCTGCCTCTTTTGCAGAATCTTTTAATGCTCTGGAATGTGCTTTTTCTGCTTCCGTCTGCTCAGACAATTTATTTCTCATTGCAGTGCTCACTGCAATCATTGCAGTTGTTGCCACAACAGCTAAACCAATCGGATTCGCCTCTATTGCTTTTGTCAATCCTTCTTGTGCTGCTTTCAAAATATTTGTAGAAGCTGCCGCTAAACTTACTTTTCTCTGGAATAATCCAAGTACCGACTGTCCTGCTGTCAGCGTAACATTATATTGCCTTCCGGTATATTTTGCCGCTTCCATCTGTTCTGCATAACGACCGATAGCAGTCTGTGCAGTTTTCCACCATGAGGAGCTATTTTTCACAGCTTTCCCCAGTGTTGTAGTGGAATCCCCTAACTGTTTGGTGATTTTTAATTCTTTGTACGCAGCCACCAATCCTGTGACAATCGGTATTGCAGTTTTTGTATTTTTCGCAAGGAATTTCATTCCTTCCGCTACTTCCGGAAGTACATTCTTTGCAAGTTCCCCTCCGGTATTGACGATATCTCGAATCGGCTCAACAATGCCTTCTGCTGCCGGTCCGAACTTATCCACCTCGTCACAGGTGTCATTGAATATTTTTCCTGCTTCTTCAACTACTCCATTCAGTCCACCAGTCGTAAATGCCTCTGATAACCGGTTTATATCTTCCGTACCAGCGTCTACTGCACTCTTAAGTGGCTTTTCCATCTTTTCGTATACGTTGATGCCAAAGCCTTCTAACGCAGATCCTGCGATTGTGATACTTCCTTTCAGGTTGTCATTCATGGTGTTGGCCATCTTTTCAGATGCACCATCTGCATTCTCGATTGAAGATGCCAGCTTTTTAAAGTCTGTATCCGACGCATTGACTATGGCCAATAATCCAGACATGGCCTCCTGACCGCCAAGAGCTGCGGCTGCAGCTGCTTTTTCATCTTTTGGAAGCCCCCTAAGAGAATCTCTCATGTTTTCCATGACTTCCATTAGTGATTTCATAGAACCGTCAGAGTTTTTCATGGAAATATCGTACTTGTCCATTGCGGCCGCAGCTTCTTTTGGCGGCTTGGCCAGTCTTGTCAAGATACTTCTAAGAGCTGTACCAGCCTGTGTGCTCTTGATACCGGAGTTGGCCATTAGTCCGATTGCCTGAGACAAATCTTCGATGTTATAGCCTAGTGCTCCCGCTACTGGTGCTACATACTTAAATGTCTCACCCATCATCCCAACGTTTGTGTTGGAATTAGATGATGCCGCTGCCAGAACATCCGCAAAGTGTCCGGAATCAGATGCCTGTAATCCCATCGCCGTAAGGGCGTCTGTTACAATATCACTGGTTGTAGCAAGGTCTTCTCCCGATGCCGCTGCCAGATTCATAATTCCCTCTATACCATTCAGCATGTCATCTGTCTTCCAGCCGGCCATTGCCATATATTCAAACGCCTGCGCACTCTCTGTAGCAGAGAATTTGGTTTTTGCACCCATCTCTTTTGCTTTTTCCGTTAATTTCTGAAGATCATCTCCGGTTGCTCCGGATATAGCAGAGACCTTTGACATGGCTGCTTCAAAATCTGAGCCGACTTTAACAGAATACCCAGCCATCGCTGTTATAGCAGCAGATCCGGTTACAATCGCAGTTTTAACTCCGGCCATTGCAGTTTTGGCATAAGACGAGAATCTCGACATGGCTTTTTCTGCTTTCTTGGAGTCTAGCTCGGTGCTGATCTTAATTGATCCATCTGTTGCCATGTCACTTCACCGTCCTTTCTTGATTTCTCTTTTTTACATACTCCTTCCATTGTTGGTTGCGTTCTTCCAGTGTGAGTTTCTTTCCACCGTCCAGCTTGTACGCTTTCTTCATTTCGTTTATAAAAGCTCTTCTGTCTTTCGACATTCCGGATGTGCTCACTGTGCGGTAATACATGATCTTCGCCATCTTCGTCTCTTCTCCAAGAGACTCGAACAGCGCCAAAAACTTCCACCAATGCAATTTCTCTTGAGACAGCAGATCTATCCCATACTGCTCTTTAAAGGCCGCATATATATAAGGTGCGTCCTGTGAAAAAGAAAACGCCGGTCCTCTGTTGGACCGACGTTTGTATCGTTCTTTCTTCTCTTCTTTCTTTTTCGCTTTCCCTCCGCGGTAGAACCACAGAATCTTTTTCACCGCTTCTTCCAGATTATCTGGGATTTTAGGGAAATACAGGATTAATAATTTTTCCAGTTTTATGGCATCCGGTAATTCACTTTCCATAATTTCGTCAAATTTCATTCCCACTCGAAAATCCCAGTTTATCGAATATTCTCTACCATCAATCACAACCTTTTTTGGAAGCCCGTCTGTGATTATGTTCGGTTTCAATTATTTTTCTCCCGCTTTCATTTTTGCGATTTCCTTGTTCATGTATGGGACGACCTGATTCTTGTACATCCTGGTCATCTCCCAGTACGCCTGAAGGCAGGTAAGGAGATCTGTCTCCTCGCCTAATACCTTCTTGGCACTGCCTTTTCCGAAGATATTGTCGACCATCTCAATTACTGCTTCACACTGATTAACAATTACCTCTTCGTCTGTTTTTCCTTCCTTATCATTCGCTCTTTCTGTGACCTTATCGATCTCCGCCTGATACTTCTTCACTACTTTCGGATTCAGGAGATCCGCACTCAATTTCTGGTTCAGTATTGTTACTGCTATTTTCTTCAACGTCCTGTTCCTCCTCTATCGGTTCGCCGTTTTCCTCAGCTTGCGTTCAAGCAGCCACATATGTATATTCTGCAGGTGTTGCTCCCATTTTCTTAAATTCGATGTCAATAGAAGAAGATTCTCCTGCATTTCCTGATCCGTCGCTGTTGACAATAATGGAGCACTGTCCTTTTTCTCCTTTTCCTGTCAGGACATTAAAATACAGATAGTTTGTTACTACACTGTTTCCTGTTCCATATTTTGTTTTGTGGGATAAACAATAATCCTGTGCTTCATCGCCGACGTATCTGTCACCGGTTACAGAGAAAGCTCTCTGCGTACCTGTCTTCATGGTGTTCTGACCGGCACGGATATAGGTCTTGTCCTGCGTGATTGGATTTAACTGCGCGTCCAGACCGGCAATTCCCATTTCTACTACTACGTAATCGCCTTCTTTTGTTGCAGTCGAACCATCCGGCGCAGTGTCGATTGCAAATACGTAATCATCATTGGTTACCCATCCTTCATAGCTTTCACTTGGTGTATAGTCTTTCATTAATTCACTTAATTTCATCTTCGTCTCTCCTTCTCAAAATATAAAACCCTGCATGGTATCTGGTATTGAGCTACTTTGTTCTCCCAGTCTACCGTTGCAAGGTTTGGCATGTTCTGTAAGTTTTCAATTTTCTTTACCTGACATCCTTCGAAATCCGGATAGTTTTTTATGGCGTTCTGCTCCTCAATCCATTCCATGAACTTCTGGCCGAGGTTCATGGCCTGCATGTTGATATCATCCGTTTCTTCCGAGTAATACCATGTCAGAAGTATGGTAAAGCCATATTCTTTATCTGCAGCACGGACATACTTTTTTACAATCTTTCCGGCATAATTTGTCAGGAAGGATACCGATGTAGCTTTTCCATCAGCAAAATTAAATGTCAGTATGGAATCACACAGTTCTTTTATTTTGTCCTGTACATACGAAACCATAACCTCATGTTTTGTCATAACTTATGTCCTTTCACATATGCCTGTATTGCTCTAGTATAGTCATCTATTCTCGTAGCTTTCATTTTCTTTTCCCATTCAGCAGTGGCAAGGGGGTGTCTGGCGGTGCTGTATTTCAAATGTCTGCCGGTTACTACCTTGCTTTCACCATGTCTGGCATACGGACTTCCGGTTATTCTAGATACCATCACCAGTCCTTCATGTTGGAAGTTGGCGTACGGGCTTACATAATGCACAATCCCGACATTCCCTTCTACGTAAGTCCTGGCATTGGTCGCCAGTACCAGATTCTTTGCCGGCACAAACGGTTCCATCAGGCGCTTGGCTTCGGTCGCCATGAAGAGGAGCGTCTTCTTTCCTCCAGTTGCTTCTTGTACAATGCTCGGGATTGGTTTATTCCAGTGGAATTCTACGTTCGACATTTAACCACCTACTCTGTAATGTTTTCCTCTCAGGTGCGATGTATTATCTGAGAAAGCGGTAATCTGAAATGCCTCCGGTTTCTGTCTTGCCAGTAGCTCTGAGGCTGTATTTGGCATTTTCCCGGTTATTTCTTCCATGCATGCATCTTTTACCACTATATCTCCCGGATTCAGGGTGAAGCTGTTACCAGCACCTTTGGTTTTAGCAAATTCTCGGTAGGGAAGATAATTCGGTGATTCTGGTATCCTGGCAACGTATGTACATGCCATTTTTGCTGTCTTTCCATCATCGATCTTTGTCTGGGACAGCTTATAGAAACAGTTTTCAAGAACTGTCCTCTTCCAGATATCCTTTCCATCTTCTGTATCCGCTCCTTTGATCCGGTTGTACACCGTAATCGTCTGGTTGTAATTCGGATTCATTAATCCACCCCCAGATACATCAAGCCTGTGTTTTCTAAGTATTTCTCTATGATTTCCTTAATCTTCTTGCGTTTTCCTTCTTCTGTGTAGATAGAGCGAGACAGGTCATATGTACCTGTCTCTCCGTCGTTTCCATAGGACGCAAGCGGTCCCGGTGCGTCCGATCCGCCGTACTGTTCTGCCTTGTAAATCAGTTCTGCGACGTCGCACACGCAATCTTTTACTTCTTTCGGTGTTTCCATTCTTTTTGCACGATCGAATGTTACTCGGTCAATTTCCTTTTCCGCCTGTTTTTCATAATATCGGAAGGTTGATTCCGGTATATCCGGCTGCCTTCCAAGAAGATAAGACTCTACGTAATATTCATAATCTGCATACTCCATAACGTTTCCCCCTATGAAAAATCTACCAGAAGGCTCTCATCCAGTTCCTTGATTCCGTAGATAATATCAAATGAAATTGTATCTTTCTTGGTTTTCATATCATAGCCAAAGACTACTCTTACAGCCAGCCCGTTTGCTGAAGCAATATGAGCTTTTGATGCTCCCATTGGGAGTTCCAGCTGTCTTGTTACCAGCGCGAGTCCGTTTCTGTGGAATCCTAACGCATGTGCCTTGCTGATTACTTTTGCTGCGACTTCTGTTACATCTGTCGGAAGGTTCTGATCCACCTTAATTGTTCCTGCCCCTCCAACCAACGTGACATCTTTCTGTACTGTATAGACATACCCGTTCACAATCAGCTGATCTCCTTCGGCAATCTTTCCTGTTGCCGGTTCTCCCGCTGATACTGTGAACTCAGTTGTATCTTTAGCGCCGGTTACCTTGTACCCCGTCACTGTTCCCGGTTTTTCGGCTGCGGAATGAGGGCAGTTCTCTGATGAAAACGTGTCACAAGTATACACCCTTCCTACTTCTGCGTCTCTAAGCGCCTGTGAGTCCCCTGCATAGCACTGTTTTGCAAAATTATCCAATGTGTTGTATTTATATTTGATTTCCGCCGGAAGAATCAATCTTCTGTTCTGAATTGGTGCTTTTGACATATCCAGAGCCTTTCCAACTCCCGCAATGTCTGTCAGTGCTGGTTTTGCAGATACCGTTGCCGTCTTCGCAGCCTTTTCAATACCTACTGCCAACAGATCCTGATCTACAGCCTGCGCAATAGCCGAAATAGCCGGTGTTACTACCTGCTCAGAGAAATCTTTGATGTCCAGTGTTAACTCTTTTGACGACACATTAACCGTTACATCTCTGAAACGATCCATCTTAACGGTTGTGGATCCTTCTGTAATATCCTGACCATGTGTTTCTCCTACAAAGTTTTTTGCTACAAATTTCGCAGGCTTTCTGATTGTAATCGTATCACCCACTCTGACAAATTCTTTTGAATAGTCTCTATGGACAAGCCCTGCCATAGTTAACTGGCTTTCCAGTACCATCAAGGCCTCCTGTGCAATTATTTTAGGTGTTAAAATTGTATTTGGCATATTTCTTTATCTCCTTCCTATTTTCCCTGTCTGTAATCTTTGTATTCTTCATACGTCATGTCTTCTAAATTCTTTGAAATTCCCGGAACTTTTCCGCCAGTCGGCGCGATTGGATTATTGATTGGTTCGTTTGAACCAAACATATACTCATTGTCCTTTTTGCACGCCTCGATTGCAGCAGTAATGTCTTCTGTCTGGTTTTTGCTGTCTTTCAGCGTCTCTACATCTAAGAGTGCTCTGATTGCTTTCGCATTCTTACCACCTGCTGCCGAGATAGCATTGTCGATAAGTGTGCCAAACTTCATTTCTGCAATTTTGTTTTCGTAATCCGTTTTCTGAGTTTCCATGTCATCTGTGAGCTGTTTTACTTTCCCCTGAAGTTCTTCTACATCTACACCTTCGAATCCTTTCAGTGTGTCTGTGGCTGTCTGCAGCTGCTCTTCCAGGGTAGTCTTTGCTGTTTCCATTGCGTCGTAATCTTTTTTACTTACATATTCTCCGGCATTCAGATCTGCGAGCTTAATCTGCTTGTCTTTGTTTTCCGGATTGTCATTGTACGCTTTGATGATTGATGCAAACTCTTCATACTTGTCACCAAAGATTGCTTTTAAAAACTCCATAATTATTTCCTTTCTTTTTGCATAAAAATAAGACGCATAACCCTGCGTCTCAAAGGGAGATATCTGGATCACCGCCTTCCTAGGCAACAATACTCTTGATTCCATAAGCTAATGCGCTGTCATGCTCAATCGCACAACCTCTTGCATCTTCCCACCCCTGCGCAAAATACGCCACATCTGCTCCTGACAGAAGTTCCAGGGATTTTCCAAGGAACCACAGTGGTTTTGCATCTGTGGGTGCTTCCTGGAAGAAGGAATCAATCACTTCTACCGGTTCACCGATCATTTCTTGCGCAAGCTCAATTGCTTTCTTGCGTTCTGCCAGAATTTCTTCATCTGACTTACCTCTCATAGGCTGACTAATAAATAATTTTTTCACCTTTCTCACCTCCTCGCCTTAAAAATGAGTACAAAAATACCACTAATCTCTGATATGCTCACTGATTAGTGGTATTATTTCATCTCTTCAAATTTTACTCCCGGTTTGCATTCCTCTTCATATGGAGCTTCCAGTACTTCATCCGGTACTCCATTCGGAAACGCCTTGCACTTTATTTCCGTTTCAGATTCCATACAATGCCTACATAATACACATTTGGGAAGTGTGAATCTATTTCCTCCTCCAAGGAAGGATGTATTTTTCAATAAGCTTTCTTGACTCATCTGGTATCTTTTCTCCATTTCTATATCTTACAAATGCCTCTGCCAAGCTCTCTCTTCCATCGCGCTCTTTGTCTGCATATTTAGATATTCCCTTGACAAAGTTCTTATATATTTCATCCGTCAGTTCATCGTAATCTTTCTTGGTCACGCAGTTTTGGAATGGAATAATATGTGCCATTTCATGCGCAATGTAATCTTCATAGCTTTTTCCTGCCATGTATCCGGTAGAATACAGCATTTTTATTCTCGACTCGAATTTATTATAATCTATATTATAGTTAAACACAAGTCCGTGCTTCAGCATGCCGTCCTTATCCAGATATGCGCCGCTTACAAGCAAATCTCCTCTGCCAAGCTTTCCGCCTTCTATTGAATCTAAGTAGATCGTGTACTCTTTATCCAGTTTCTTGATTGCCTGATTTATTTTCTTTTCTACACTCTTATCCAATCCAGCTTTTTCTGCCACTTCTTTCGGAATTGATATCTTCATCGAGCTAAGTATTTTCTTTCCGACTTTTGTTGATATTCTTCCAAGTCCATCCATGTATATTCTGTCTCTTTGTTCCGGTAGCTTCATAGCCTTTGAGAACTTCACGTACTCATCCATGGTCTTTTTGTATCTCGCCTTAGCTCCCATGATCTCCAGCTCACTTACTCCGCCTTCCTTCATGAGTTTTATGTCTTGGCGATATACTCTCATTGTCAATTCTAACTTCCTCTGTCTCTGCAGTGCCTCATATGTTGTATACTCCTTTCCATCGTAACTCGTCTTTTCATTTTCCTCGTCCATCATCTCTTGTAGTTCTTCGTCCGTGTAATTCCGAACTGAAACTCCCGGGATGAACACATCGTACCAATGATAACAGTTGGCCCCACATAATCCGGTGACGGTACCCAGTCCGCATATACTCTCCAGATCCTTGTACGAATAGACCTTTCCTTGCCATGCCTGATGTTCCGGTCTGGCGCCGATGTGATATGTAACTTCATAGGTATCTGTACCAAGCTCTGCTGCCACCTGTTCATTCATGCGGCCGACTATCTGCCGGAACCCTGTCATGAGTGCCGTTCTGCACGCCGAATCCACCCGGTATGTCCTTCCGGAAGCATATTCTACTGTACGCAGACCGCTTCTTGTCATGTCCTTGATGATTCGTTTCATGACCGTGTCATAGCTGAATGCTCCAGTTGCTACTCCGAGGACCGCTTCATCCAGTGATCTTTGATAGAACTTCGCCGTATCCATGAATTGACGCTTTCCATTTACGTTCTTGGTAAATCCCATGGATCCCGTGATGTTTTGGAATGTGTTCTTCGACTGTTCGATCGCGGCTTTTACTACCGGTTGGATCTCCGGATGCTTTCCGAACGGGGTTTGTTTCTTTCCAATAGCATCGAATGCATCTTCATACTCTTTATAGAGGTTCTCGCTTGTCTGGTTGTAGATCCGGTCAATCTCTTCATCGGAAAACTTCAAATAGCTTTTGATTTCATTTTTCAGAAATTCATCGGAATATCCCATTTTTCTAAGCAGCTGTATCTGGTAGTCTGCAGATGATGTCATCGACTGTTCTATATCCAGATTGCTCTTGATTCTTCGGACGATGTCCAACATGATGTCTATTTCTAGGTTCCGGGCATTTCGTTCTATTTCTCTTGAAAGAGCTTCAATCTCACCTTGTGTCATAGGCTAGTCCTCTATTACATCCGCCTGTTGGACTACCATCTTTTTGGCTGTTTCCTCATCTTCGGCATAATGTTTCATTCGGTATTCCCACAACTGCATGGCTCCAAGGCTTACGTCTGCCCTGTCATTCTGGCGTTCTGTTTCATCATCCACCAGGATGCTATCCTTAAATGTGCAGTTGAACTCATATCCGCTATGGAGCTTGGCGTTGTAAAAAGCCAATGCATATACGAGATCTTCCAGGCAGTCTTTCAGATTCTCCTGGATAGCTGACACCATGTTATATTTGCGTTTCTTGGCGATCTTGGCTTCTGTTGCCGTCTTGTCTACGTCCGTTACATCAGAGAGATCTCCATAGCTTAGGGATACATTGAACTCCAGCTGCCTTAAGAACTGATTCAAGCCATTGATGATGCTGATATCTCGGAACTCTGGCGACCATTCTTTATACAGATCGCCATCGTCTCCGGCATCCAGATTCAGTCCTCTGTACAGACGCTTGTCCAGTTTTGGCGTTTCCAATCTTCCCTCTTCTCCTACTATCGGTTGAAGAGCTGTAGTGGATACATTGATTGCCCTTTCACCAGATTCGAACTCCCACTTTAGCCTTGCATTCTGAACGTCTACGCTCTCCAGCTGATCTATTCCACTTTCGAATATCGATACTCCGCACGGGCTTCTATCGATTTCATTCTTGATTGGGTTTCTATAGTAACCAAAATCCGGCTTTTCCAGTCCAGCATAGGATATGGTTGCTGGGAGATTTTTCCATTCATCTATTGAGCTCAACGGGATTTCTCTTCCGATATCATCCTCTGATTTTGATATGTACGCATTATTTGTAATTGTAAGGATGTTATCTCTCAAAGAGTGTCTCTCCAGGCGATGGTAGTAATCTTCTCCCCGTTTCTGGTTTTCGACAAACACAACGTCAATCAGTCGTCCTCTTTCGTCGTAGGCAATCGGTACAAAGCGATCTGCGGTAACATATTCTACTTTATCTCCGCCCAGCGGCTTAATGATCAGCGCCCCAAGCGCAAGCCCTGACTGCAGGTTCTCATTCAAATCTCGTGTTGCCATCTTGTATATCTGATCCAGTTCTTCCACGGAAATATTCGATTCCATTTCATCCAGGCAGATATTGGCGAACTCGGTACAGATACCTTGTTCCTTTCTAAGAGATTTTACATAGCCTTTGCACCAGGGTGCCATTCCGCTGTACATTCGCTGCCATAGCTCTATCCTTGTCTGCATCATACTTGATATACATGTTTCTATTTTCAGTGCCTGCTCTACATTTTTTGCCGGGAACATTCTGTTTATCACTCCCTTCACGAAGGCTTTTATTCCATCCAGCATTATTCGCCCCTCCGTTTCCATATTCTTTCTGTTGCATATCTTACAGCATCTATCATGTGGTCATTCCCATCCGGATATCCGGTGATGATATTTCCTTCTTTATCCCTTTCGTACTCATAATCCATGAACTCCTGTGCAGCTACCGGGCATCTTACATTGTCGATTATGATTTCTCTTAATGACTGCAGCCATTTATATGAGTACTCTCTGCTTCCAGGACCTTTTTCTGCTGCTCTGGCAAGCAAGCCGTAGCTTTTGTAGTCTCCTATCGACTTCTTTTCTGCACTATCGCAGGTAAGCAGATCGTTGCCTGTGATTCCCATCCTGATCAGCTCGTCTGCCGTCTGTCTGTTGCTTCTCTTATTGCATGTGTATTCCTGCCATATGTACAATCTTAACCTCGCTCTGTCGTAATGAACCCTTGCAAATGCATACAGATCCGGGAACCATCCCCAGTCAATGCCATTTAACACATGGTCGAATCCTGATATCTCATCATCCGTTATTTCTCTGATCGTGATGTTGTCAAATACACTTCCTCCTGATCCATTGGCCACTCCTAAGTATTCATTTTCATACGCATCTGGGTTAGTTTCCTTTAAGAATTCTGCCTCTTCGATAAATGTTTTTCCTAGCCACTTCTTTGGTATGTCCAGATAGGTGCTTTCCGTAACCAGTCTGGTTTCTTTCGGGATCTTGATGTATTTGTTGGCCCAGTTGTTCAGGCTCTTTGGTGGGTTGAATGTTTTGAAGATGTATGCAGTATCTCCGCCTCGGATTACAGACTGTTCAATCTTTCTAACCGCCTCCGGTCCCATGAACTGATCCAACTCTTCAAACCATAAGACTCCGATATATCCGAATGGAACCTTGATCGATTTTACCTTGCCCGGATCATCTGCTCCTCTGAAATAAATCTTTTGCCCAGTGCTTTTTCTCGTAATCTCCAGTGGTGATACGGTACACTCGAACTCATCTTCCAGTCCAAGAGCTTCTATCGCCCATCTTGCTTGCTGATAGATGGAACTTCGCATCGTATCTCCTACCTGACGCATGATCACCGCATGTATCTGATCATTACTCCTCAAAATGTCTCCTACAGCCAGGCTTACAAAGGATGATTTGGTACTGCCTCGGCCACCTGGGAAAACATATTCTGTGTGACGCTTTTCCTTGATGTCAAAAAGCACCGGAGCAAATACCGGAGCAACCATTGTTGCCGGAATGCCTTTGTATTCTTTTTCCGGAACGGGTTCCGGCTGCATCCTTTGGATGTCCGCCCGTGTCTTTTCAATCTTGGCGCGTTGCTCTTCCGTTGCGAGATTCATGTGATCCGCAAGCCACTGCAGGGCCTTCATCCGATCAGCCAGTTTAATGCCGGCTCCGTCTTTTCCCTGCTTCACCTCTGTCAAGATTGTTCCATCCACATCCAGAGAGTCTTTAAATTTCGCAGTGTTGACTATTCTTGTCAGTGTTTCTTCTTCTCCAGTCTCTTCATTTTTCACCTTGACCGGACCATACGCTGCCATCACGGGGACTTCTTCTGTACCAAATTCCATGTAATCAGTGATATCTGCGAAGGCTATGTCTATGTATTTTTGAAAAATATCAGCTTCTGATATTAGTTCTCTGTTCAGCCTGTTCTGCTTTAGGCACTGGATTTCTTCTTTTACCCTAGCATTTCCTAGCATACGAGGTCCATTTGCAGTGGCCGTTTCATAACTGCATTCATATGCTTTTTGATATGCTTTTGTGGCATTGAAGCATTTGACGTATAAAACGCAAAAAAGCCTTTGCTTATCGTTTAAATCAGGATTTTCAATTATCTGATCTATCACTTCTGCATTGGCTTTCTTTTTGTTTTCACTTTTTCGTTTGGAGCGTTCCATATTTTTTCGGAGCGTTCCATTCATTTTTTCATCCCATTTATCTTTCGATTTCCATCCCCGGACAGTTCCTGCTGCCAGATTTAGTTGACTTGCAATCTCAACTAAATCGATCTCTCCCTTATGCTTTTTATATATTTCGAACGCTTTCTCCCTATTTGGATTTCGTGCCTTTGGCATTTCACCACCTTCAATTCTGATTTTATAATAAAAGACGGCCTCAGTCTTTAACTGCTGCCGCCCTTAGGGTGAGTATGTCCTTTTCAAATTTTGGACGCTACCACTATAACACACTTTTATGTGCCGTGAGTGGTGATGTTTTGCAAATTTTATATTTTTTTTGACATCAACCAGTAAAATTTCCTCCTTGCTCTATAGTATTTCTGATCACCGCACGGCAACCCTTTGGCATCCCGAAGGTATATGTAGGTCGCATAATCTGTTGTAACCCCTTCCAATAACCATTGATAGATATCTGCGTCCGCCTCTATTGCTGTCTGCTCGATTCGCTCACATTTTTCCTGCAGCTCCGCACGTTTGATAGCCAGGCGTTCTGTTGCTGACGCCTGGCTTGGACTCCCCTTCCCCTCTTGGCCATATTGTATTGCTTTCACAGTATCTGTCATATTTTCAAGTTCTTCTCGCCATTCCGGATATTGCATGCAATGATGGATAACTTCCAGATACCTGTGTTTGCTGATTCCATATTTGTCTTTATTGATCGGTCTTCTCTTCAACTCTATACTTCCTCCCCGTCCGTCTGTCCTTGATTGTTATAATGTCAAACCCGAACAGGCTTGCTATGTCCTGCAGATCGGTCAGTGCCCTGCGCATATGGTAGGGCATCTGGTTGTATCTGCGTACCGCCTTTTCTGCTGTCGGATCCTGGTAACCTTCATGGTTCATAGTTCTCCTTTCTGTGCGATGTCGCACAATGAATTTTCTTAAGCGCTTTATTGTTTTCTCGGTTTGTCCGTTATGTATGTCCTTTCGGTTATTGCCATATCACAATTAATATACTTTTCAATTTTATCTACACAGCTCCTGCAGTACACATTCTCCGGACTATTCGCTTGCGTTAAAGTCTTCGACAAGTTATAGCAGAATTGCTCTGTAGTCGCTCCTGCTCTGTCACATTCAGCATTTATATTTATCTTGTAATACGTTGCTCCCGTCGGCATCCCACACCGTTTGCATGTTCTTTGTTTCGTCATATCTTCCTCTTTTTCTTCCGGCTCTTTCTTGTCATACGTAATCTCACGCAGCTGCTCATCCGCACGTGCTGCCATTACACATGCGCTCCAAACTGTACACAGCACACAAATTATTACGATAACAATAAATATTACTGTCTTATCCATTCATTTTCCTTTCAAGCAGATCCATGTACATACTCTTGTACACATCCCTCTCAGCTATCGCTCTGATATACTCTTTATCATTCCCATATCCTTTCTCACGCTCCAGTTCATTGTATCTTTCTGTCTCTTCTCTGAACTTCGCAAGAATTCTATCGGATGTTTCTTTTTCCTTTGCCAGTTGCTTCTCCAGCTGTTTAATCTTCTCCTGATCAGCAGTATTATTATTCTCCGTAATGCCAAGTGTCAGCATAATAGCTTCATCAACTTTTTTGAATTTCTTCCTCTGTGCATGATCTAATATATTCTCCGATTCTGTCTGTATCCACCTTGAATATACGTTCACACAGTGCTATAGATGGTACTCGACACATCACCTCAACATGTGTCAGAAGTTGTTCATTTTCTTTTGTTGTCATTAATACTGCCTGCACAAATTCCGGATCTTGTTCAAGCCATGTGTCCGGTGATACTATAATCGCCGGTGTTTCTCCGGCCCTTCCATCGTTCGCTATGTAAAAAATGTCTCCATGATATGTATTCATTGCTGTTGCCCTCCCCACATTCATAATTGCTTTATATGCTGTCGGATCACTATAACCAGATCCGTTTTTCTTCAGTTCGTTTTTGCCTGTTATCTGTCCTACCATAATGCTTTCCTCTTTCTTCCTTTCACATATACTGTGCATTCTGCTGCCGGCATACCTCTGCTATGCCCCTCTATTTCAATATAGCTACAGTTCCCGACCTGATCATGTCTTCCCCTGTATATACAAGTCTTGCAGAGATGTCTGTCTGCATTGGGACCGTCTTTTCCTTTGTTGTAACCATCTTTCTTTCGTCTTCCCGGCTTTCTTCCGAGCATCTCTTCTCTGATTCCGGCCAGTCCGATATATTGAATATAATCTCGTACTTCCCAGTACTTTAATCCTGTAGCTTCCGCTATAGCTTTGTTAGTTTTTTTTGTCAAGCACCATCTTTTTAATGATTTTTGCCTGTTTTTCGCTTATTTCCTTCAACAATACTCCTTTCTCCTCCGACTGCTGCCATCCGGCTTTTGCCGGAGGGAATCTATGTTGACTGGTTTTTCGTGATACAATACCAGTTGGTGCTATTCTTTATATTTTTCTTCTATCTTCCGGAGCTGCTCTACGTGCCACAGTACCTTCTTCTTATCCCACCATTTTTCTATCTCCTTTGCTGTGTATTTTACACACGGAAAAATCATAGGATGTAGGAATGCTGTTAGCCATATCACGATGATCATGTTTCGTGTCATCTGCCTGCTCCTTTCATGAATTGGTTGTACATCTGTTTCTTCCAGCCTATTTCTGGTGGTGCTGGCCCACGGTTATGTTCGGCCAGGGTTCTTATCAGACCTTCGAATTCTGCTGCCGTCTGTTCTGAAAGCTCTTCCTTCAGATTGACGTTGCTCATCCAGCTGAATCCGTATTTTTTAAGAATATCTTTTCTTGTCATTTTCCGCCTCTTTCTTACATTTCATCATCAAACAGTATTCTGTCATCGTCATGATTTCTTTCTCCTCTCCTCTGTTTCCCATTTACACATATCCCACCATTCGCAGAATAAGCAGCATCCCCAGCATTGGTTAGTACGTACCATATGGAACCAGTGTTTTAATTTTTCTTTTATCTCCATGTCATTCACCTCTTCTTATGCATCTCAGAAGATCTTCTATGCCTTGTTCATAGCCCTCTTTATACTGCAGTCTGTTGGCCGCTTCTTCTATCTGGTCATATTCCTGGCTGTTCAATGTTTCCACCGCCTTTCACCAATTCGATTGCTTCTATATATGCCTGTATGTAATCTTCTGCTGTATTGTTGGCAATTTCATCAAGCTTATCCGCCGGTTTTTCTACCATTAATCTTCCGGCATATTCTATCTTGCCTTCCAGTTTCTTTACAATTGCTTCGGGATTGTATGCTGTAGCGTAGCTTTTCAGCATTTTGATTTCTATTCTGCGGTCTTCTATGTTTCTCTTAATTCTTCGTACCTTTTCGTCTATGTCATATAGACTGCTGCCAGGCATTCCTCCTGATCTCCACCGATCGATAGCTTTGTATGATCGTTTTATTTCTTCTTCTATCTTTCTTATCTCTGCATCGGCATCAATCAATCTCATTTTTCAATCTCCTCACATTCTTCGCAATCATCGCAATCGCCATCGCACATTGCGTTGTCGCAATCATTTTTATCCATGTCGGAGCACCACATGTTCATTGCATTGCACCATTTCATTTCTCAGCACCTCCTACATTTCTCTGTTTCCGTAATACAGAGCACATTCTTTACACTCGTCTATTGGCTCTCCTCCGCCGTTTCCCGTTCGTAAACCGGCGCATCTATCTTCTTCGTATCCGGGATGTTCATATTGATGAGCCAAGTAGCAGTTATCTATTCCCTGTTTTACTGTTATGTGCATTCTCATTATTCCTTTCTTCAAGAAATTCCGGATTATCAAATATATCGCCTATTACTTCCATCTCATTTAACTTGATGTACGTGTCCGTAAGTGGCATCGAATAACAGAACGGCTTGCATTTACTTAATTCATCCGTTGGAATCACTTCGTAATGCCATCCGATTACACTGTCTATTACTTCTTCACTTTCCACTTCTATGACGTTAAACTCTCCGAATACTGCTTTTACAAGATCTTTCGGATTGTCGTGACACATCAGGATATCGTTTTCCCATATTCTTTTGCCGTTCTTGTCATGCAATCCCGTATAGGCGCAAATGGTATTTTTGTCAATTAGCATTTCGCATTCCAGGTCTTTGCTATAAATATAGTCTTCATCCCAGAGAAGACCTTCTACCCATTGCCCTTCCAGGTCTTTATTTGCGACTACTACATGTTCATGCTTTGCTTTGAATAATATCTCTCTATCCATTTTCATCCTCCAAGTAATTCTTTATGCCTAATGCTCGGAATTCTTCTCTTGTGTGGGTTTCTTCATACTTTCTCTGGAATATCCGGCATAACAGTTCTCTGGTCTCTCTGCAGTTATGTACTGCCCTCGGTCCGTCTTTGTGGTGATCTCTGCACAAGTAGACTTTGAAGCCGTTCTCTTCACTTACCTGTCTTAGACCTCCTCCATAGAATACGTGATGTTCTTCTGTGTACTGCTGCCGGCGGATGCCTTCCAGTCTGCACAGGAAGCATTCACCTTTCACTGTGTCTACGATCGGAGCTGGGTGGTGCTTTCTTTTTTTCTTCCTGATTGGCTTCGGGAACATCAATTCACACATTCGATCTCTTTCCCTTCTCTGTCAACCTCGGTCTCGAAGAATTCCTTCCAGAATGATTCCTTCGTCAAGACTCCGAAACTTACTCCCGGCATATTGCGGATAGCCTTTTCCATGGCTTTTCCCATGTATTCTGCTGCCGTATCGGCATCAACAGACGCTATGTATAATCTTCTTGTAGCGTATGCCGGCTTTACTTCTTCTGATTGGTCCTGTTGTTCCGGAGCATTCATATCCGGCGGGCAATATTGTGGAAAATCTTTGACTAATTCTGTCTGCCCCGGAATCTGAGTTTCATCAGTAATTTCCTGTTGGAACTCGGTTTTTGTTTCCGGAGTTTCTTCTGCCTTTTCTGGCTCTTTCTCTTTTGTTTCTGCAGGTACTGCAGTGGTGTCAGGTGTCTCAGTTTGTTTTTCTTCATTTTCTGTAGGTATTTCCTCACTTTTTGTCGGTGGATCCGGCTGTTTTGTTTGTGGTTCTGCCGGTTTTGTTTCCGATCGTTCCGTTTTTATAGGTTTCCGTTCTGGTTTCTTCGCTTTTACCACCTTGGATTCTTTCCTCTTTTTCGGTTGCACCGGTGCAATTTCTTCTTTTTTCGGGAATTCTTCTCCATACACCTCTTCCCAGGTCTTTTCCGCATCTTCGCCGTCTGTGATCATTGTGCAATAACTCAATGCATCGTCCCATGAATAGAATTCTTTGTCTCCCGACCGGACCATGTGCAATGTAATATCTTTGGATTCGTGCATATAGAGCATGATTCGTCCAATTCCCTGGATACGGGTGCTGTAGATCTTATCTCCATCCGGTGCAAGCACTTCCTGCAGATATTTGGTCCCGCAGGTTGTCCGTACTGTTTCGTGCATGGTTTTATATAATTCCGGTTCATCATGGAGTATCTGGTGCAATGCTTTCTCCAGGTTGCCGAGGTCTTTCTGTTCTTCCTTCTGTCCTTCCAGGATTACTTCGATATCCGTGATTTTCTCTTCCTCTTCGATTTCCTCTTTTACTGCTTGAATCTCTGTTTTGCTGTATGTAGGTGTCAATTCTTCTACTACTTCTTCCGGAAGTGTCAGCATTAATGCAAGTTTCGCATAACCGAACCCCTGGTACTGGTCCTGCAGTTTCGGGGAATAGCCACCTTCTGAAAATTTATCGTTGATTTTTATATATCTCGATACCTGAGAGGCGTCCAGTTTGTATTCGCTCCAGGCAAATTCTTTTTCATCTGCATATCCGGAACCTTGCAGAATGTCTGTATCTCTTGCCTGTTTCAGCAGATAGCCGGTAAGGACAAAGTCCTCCACCGTTCTGTTTAATACTCTGTTTACTGCCTGTTTAAACTCTTCATACCCGTTGTAATTTATAAGCTCGTCCATCTTATACCGCCTTTTCTAATAATTCTTCGATCTCTTCTGCATCCATGAAGTCTTCTGCCAGTCCCTGCAGGACTCTTGTATTGTTCTTTGCTTTCAGATCTTCTATATTTGCATTTCTCTTCTCTTTGCTGATCTTGGCCAGCTCCTTGTCTGCTTTGGTCAGACGTTTCTTCAGAACTCTCTGCCATTCCTTCAGGAAATCTCTGATCTGTTCAATTCCCGGTTCTTCATCCATGTAGCTCCTGTGCTGTCTGATTGTGCCGGATGGCTCTACCTCAATGGTGTAGAACGGTACTCCTTCCTGTTTTTTTCTTCTCAAGAAGCAGATATAGGTTTCTCTTGTCTCAATTCGGTCAAAATACCGTTCGCTGCTGCCGGCGCAATGATGCAGGGCACGTCCTTCTTTTACGATATCCACCAGTGATTCCGGTACGATGATCTTGTATTCTTCGTTTTCGTACTCATAGCGCTCTTTGATCTCGTGTAATGTCTTCTCAGCCGTTGGGTACTTCTCGCGCATTTCCTGAGCATATCGTTCTCTTTCTTCCTGGCTTGCCATCATTTCTTTCAAAATATCCATCTGTTGTTTATCGATCACAATTTCATCGTGCCGTCTTTTCAGCTCTCTCGGTCGATAGGTTAGTTCATCCTGCATATTCTTGTTGCATGCTTTACACATGCTAAGATAGTCGTTGTACTGCTCCAGGACAGCTTCTTCCGTGAATCCCGGATACTGTTCTTTCTGCTGCCGGCGGATGTAATTCATCAGCTGTGTAGTGCTTAGATACTTTCCGGCATGATATCTAATATTCTCCGGCCCAAGTCCGCATCTCAGCAGCCATCTCAGAGTTTCTGTCGGTATCTTTTCTCCTGTTTCGTCTGAATATTGCATCCAGCGAACCATTTCATTTCCGCCGTTTTCGTCACGAATCCGGTTGATTTTTTGCCGATCGTTGATGTAGAACATTTTGTTTATGCTCTTTGCCCTTATGTCTAATGGTCCGTAGTATGCCATGTTCCATCCCGGATATTCTGTGCATGTAACAGTTTCTCTCAGTAGATTCCGGAATCGTCCTTTGGCCAGATATTCTATCTTTTCTGCGTAACCTTTTACCTGGTATACTCCGGATAGTAGACGGTTGTAGTTTAATTTCCAACCGGCTGTTGCCAGGAATTCTATGATCCTGATGGCATCATTGTACGCTGTGTTTTTCAGTGCTTCACTGTAATCTCCGGGGTACATATAGCCATCTCTTGCCCGGTAATTCAGGTTGTTGCTTTTATGCCATCCTTCCCATGGGATATTGTAAAAAATCTTGTAATTATATCTATTACTCTTAAAGAAATCCTGCTTATATATCACAATACGGATTTCCTCATCGATTTCTATCCGATGTCTTCCAGAATCCCATTCGATATCTACACGGAAGATTCTTAATACGCTTGCCGTTTCGTCAATCCGATCAAGCTTATACAAGCTCTCAGGGGGGGCTGTGATGTGATCTGTTCTTGTTTTTACCTGAACGATTTTCCCGCAAGACGGGCATCTCACCATATCATTATGTGTCGCTTTCTTTTTGCCCTGATGTATCGGCGTTAACTCAGATCTGTCAAATGATTCTCCACAATTTGTGCAGCTAAAGTTCTCTGTTCCTTTTTCTTTAAACATATAATCCTCACCAGCTGTCTTTTCAAAGAACCATTGATCTGCGTCTTTAGGAAGTGCCGGTGCTTTGCTCATGAAATTATTTATCTTCGCTTTTCTGTTATGCTCTGCGGTCTGTCTGACATCATAATCGTAACTGTATTCCATGTGATCTATCCGACTCCATACATCGTTTGCGCAATATTTATCCTGTGTTATATCCAAGAGTCTCTTTCTATCTTCCTCTGAATCAATCTTTGGATACTTATAAGCATGTTTCATCCATACCCATTCGTACCAGTTTCCTTCTATTGCTGTTATGAGTTTTCCTTTCTTCCAGCCGTTCTTTTCTGTCCAATATTCGTGTTCTCCTGTTTCGCAGTTGATGCAGTATCTTACTGCCAGAACCTTGTCATTGAATACATTAATGATTGCAATATCGTCTAATGTCTGGACTGTCGCGATATGTCCTTTTTTCCTGGTCTTTGCTGGTTCTATCTTCTCAATTGCTTTCCGTTTCATCTTGCACCTCCACGAGTTCCCGGTTGGCTGTGATCGTATATTTTACTCCCGGTTTGATTCCGCTCTGCCCTACTACGCCAACCTTGGCCGCTATAATGTTTCCTTCACTCTCAAGGATCCATCCGACCGCCGTTCCCTCAATCCCGTATACGATTGGTCTTTCTCCTCTTGCTATTGCAAGCAGTGTACCGGTTTTTGTATATGCAGCATCGTTCGTTATCATCACTCCGCCCACCGTACTGATCCATTTTCTTTGCGGGTGCTCGACCATGTACATCATGGTGTGACCGGCGATATCCAGCAGATCCAGTTCTTTGATTAGCGTCAATTCCGTGGATACTACCATGGAGCAGCCGTCCTCTTCATCGATACTTCCTCCTGATTCGCACAAGAAGAACCGGCTTTTATCGTTCAGCCCGTACCACATCATGCAGTCTGGAAGATATTCTGCAGCATGGAATCCTGTACTTCTGGTTTTGCTTTTTTCTTCCCTGTATGTCTTTCCAGGCTCGTATTGGAAGATTCCGTTCCCGTAAGTTGCTTTTAGATCTTCCGTGAATCCTTTGTATGTTCTCATTTTTCTTCACCCTTATAATATTTTTCTGCAATTTTTCTAATCTGTGCTTTTCCAGGAATTCCAAGATAGATAGGTGGTTTTAGGCCTGCTGCCCGTACGATTCTATCATCCAGTTGCGCTTTCGTTTCAAACGATACTTTTAATATCTGTGCCATACATTTTTCAAGACTTTTTCCTTTCTTACGTACAGCTTGCGCCATCTGGTCATCTTCTTCACACATCTGGATCAGGAAGTTTTTCCAGTCTTCCATCATGTTTTTGAGTCCTAAATCTTTCGATTCCATTTCCAATTTCCCGATCGCTGCCAGCAATGGAGTAGTCAGAGAATCTATTGCACCGGTGCAAAAATCCTCTGCATCCTCCGGATCTAAACCATTTTCTTCTGCTATTGTCTTGATAGCGTCCAGATCTCCTTCTTTTAACTGTGCTGCTGCCGCCCTGTTGATTTCCTCAGCAGAGTCAAATTCTCCAAATTTATCAAACATCTATGTATCCTCCATCATTTTTCTAATTTCCTCACTGTATGTGTGCCGCCCTCTCTCTGTTTTGATCAGATGCCCTTGCATCTTTTTCCAGAGTATCTGCCAGCCCTCTGCTACAGGTTTCTCTTTTGCGGTCTTGAATCCATTCCCGGCCCATCCCGGTAAGAAAATATCGATAATGTTCACTACATAGGTATCTTCGCAGTGAATGTGGACCTCGCAGGACTGGTTTAAGCGGCTCAGAGCTTCTGTGATTGCTTTTACTTCTGTCTCATGCCGTGTGCCTTTTAGATGTCCGGTATCTTGGATTTTTCCAATTCCCCCGGACTTCTTGGCGCACGTACATACGAATCCGTATTTTCCCATGGTTTTACTATTGGAACTGGATTTTACAGCTGTGTAAATGTCTACTCTAAACATGGGTGTTCAGCACCTCTTTCGTATGCTGTAGATTTTTATTAATCTCATGCATTTCTGCAGTCGCTCCCTTTACCGAGCTGATCAGAAGTTCCGGAATCGTAGCCGGGAGTAATTCTTCGTCATAGATTTCTTCCATGAGCTGGTTGTACTGATCGTATTCTTTCTTTAACTCGCTGCAGGCTCTCCGGAGCACTATCTGTTCTGCTCCATTTTTTGTGTTCAGTATCTTATCGATCTGACCCTGTCTCTTGGCTATCTCGTCATCAATCGCGCACCAGAGAAGCGCGGCGCGATCCGGTTCAATCTTATGTACTCCCGGGTAGTTTTCTCTCAATACTCCATTGAGTTTTCGAGATACTAATACCAGCTCTTCCAGTTTGTTTTCGCTTGCGCGGTCCAATATCAACATCTTTTAAATCCTCCTGTTCAATCGAATCATCGTGCACCTCCGGTACTTATATCCCGTTTTTGGATTTATCCCTTCCCAAACGCGGGCTATGTAGTAGCCTTTCTTCGGTTTCACCTCTTTTTTCCATCTCCGGAGCTTGTCCTCATGTGGATCCGGCAGAGGCATATTTTTGGATGTGTTATAACTAGATTCTTTTATTCTTGGTTTTCCTTCTGTTCCATCTTTTTTCTTTTCAACTGTGTTTTTATCCTTTGTCATGTAGCAGGCGAGGCGCATGAAATCTTCATCATAGAATTTACTTCTCTTGATTTCTGTGATCCATGTGCCTCCATGGTCCCAGGCTTTCTGAACGATACTGGCCGAATCTCCGATTTCATTTACTATCAGATGTATGTGCCACGCTCCTTTGGTTCCCTGTTCTATATTCCGGATCCAGAATAGTTCGTATCCTCTTTTTTTGTATGCCCTTCGGACTTTTGCTATCGACCGTCTGAAATCTTTCAAGGCTGTCTGCATATCTGGAGGACGTTCTTCTATACTGTAGGTCCATGTTAGGAACAGATCTGTTTCTTTAAAATACTGCAGCAATCTTTGTCTGCATCTTTTCTCTTTGTTCCATTTGTTCACTCGGAGCATATCTTCTTTTGTGGCTTTTCTTCTTTTCATCCTCTTTAAGCCTGGCGCTCCATACCTTCCATCGTGATACTCCTCTATGTCCAGAATATCTCCACCTCGAAAGCTATATGTCTTTCTTTTTATCATGTTATAATCCTGAATTTAATATCTTTATCGAGTTTTAAAACGGACGAAAATGCCCGTATTTCTTGACTTTTTCGCCCGCCGATGGTATTATAATTTTGACTTATATTTTCGGTAGGCGAAGAAGTCTTGAGGTACATCATCCGCATAATGATGTGCCTTATTTTTTTACTCACTTGTATCATGTTTGCTCGCTCCCTTAAGTTATAGCGTAGAAATTAACCACGCAGGCAGCCAGCGCTACAATTAACAGCAGCTCCACAATGATCGTCATTCTCCATATCCATGTTTTCAGGGATTCACATTCATCTTCCAGACGCTTGATCTGTAGTTTTGCATATATCGGTGTTTCCGGTTTTAATTTCATCACAGCACACTCACTCCCTTATTAAGATCTACAAATATATAGGCTCCGGCCGCTTTCATGTCAAACGGCGGTACATATTTTTTCAGGTTCTTATCTTCCAGACGTGTGTGGTACTTTTCATAGTCTGCATATACAGCCACGCTTACCAGGTTGTCCAGTACCGCGTACTGGTTGTATCTTTCACCGATCAGGGCTTCTATTCCTTTTACTCTCCGGTAAACCGTCTGAGTCGTTACCCCGAAAAGTGCTGCAAGGTTCTTTCTGTTTGCATACATGTTTATTCCTCCTTTATGCTGGTTCTTTTTCCTGTTTATCCATGTCCGCTCTGATCTTCAGGATCTCCATGTTGCTCTTCGCAATCATGAATGCCTGTGGATCATGTGTTGCCAGATGTTTGGCTGTTTCTACCATTTCAGCGATTTCTTTCTTTTCTTTTTCACTCATTGCTTTTCTCACCTCGCATTCTTTCATTGATTTTCTTTTTCTACTCCCTTATACTTTTATGTACAGGTACTTTCATGCCGAGTAATTTGTAAGGGATTTCACGATATGTTAAAAATAATATTGATCGTTTTAGCAGTCTTGTACGTCGTTAAAATATTTTCTGTAATCAATAAAATTTTCCAAGCAACTTCTTGTATACGAAAGCTCCAGAAATTTTTATCCTCCACTTCCCCATCCTGCTATTCGCTTCGGGGAAATCGCTATCAGCGATATTTGAAAGTCGTACTACGCATTTACCCTCGGATATGCAAGTTATATCCTTGGTCTTCATCTCAGCTTTCTTATGGTAAAACCGACTGCGAAAACTACTTTGCTTCCAGAGACCTGTGTAATCAGCTTCGTATGAAGAGAAATTTTTTAGCACAGGAATTAATTGATTCACTAAATCCAGTTAGTGTTTTTAAATTCTTGCTATCATTTCCAAGCGCTTTATTAAGCTCCATTGGTATAAATACCAAGCCTTCGTCTAAAAAAATTCTAAACCTCATTGGTTGGATTATTGCTTTCCTGCTGGATGCATACAAGCCTGAAATCAAATCTGTGATTAACTACCTTTTATCATTTCTGTAACGCACAAAAACAGCAGCATATAAAAGCAGCAGCGTTCATATCGATCTAAGTTCAAGCTTAAAATTTTTGAGAAAATTTCATTTAATATCAGCGTAGCAATAACAGCTACTGGCATAGCTTTGTTATTTTTATTTTTCATAGCCATCACCCTTCCTTTCCAACCTGCCATCATCAGACACCGGGTGGTCATTCCCAGTGTGACGGCCATTGCTGGCCGTTTCGGCTTTTTATTCGAACTCTATTCCTTCCAGTTCTTTTCTACGTTCTTCCTTCCATGTTTTAACATATTTTCTGGCCAGCTTTTTTGTTTCTTCATCTTTAATGTCATTAAGCACTTCGTCGAACGCCTCTTCCTTTTCTTCTACGCTGAACACGAATACTCTCTTCAGTGCATGCAGAGCTTTTATATATTTGTTGTATTCTTCTTTGATACAGTCTCCACCAAGCAGATCTTTTACATTTTGTATTGTTCTTAATTCTTCTCCTACTTTGTATCTCAGCTCATCGTACTGACCTCTTGATTCTATTAATTTTTCCATTCTTTTTGCCTCGTTTCTCTTTGTTGATTATGAGACTATTATATGTCGCATATCAGCTTTTGTCAATAATTATTTTGTTGATGTCTTCAACATTTTTTCTTGCAATAACAGTTTATCTGTGCTATGATGAACCCAGAACGAAGGGAGGTGCACTAATGAATGAACGTATCAAGGCCCTAAGAAAAGAGCTGAATCTTACACAGCAAGAATTTGCCAACAGAATAAATGTTAAGCGCAACACAGTCGCCACTTATGAAATGGGACGAAATCAACCTATCGATGCTGTTGTTTCTCTTATATGTAAAACTTTCAACGTAAGTGAGGAATGGCTTCGTGACGGAAGCGGTGAAATGTTTATCGAACGCTCTCCTGAAGAAGAAGTCGGTTATTATGTTGAAGATCTGTTGGAATATGATGGAAATGGGAATGCATTCTATGATGCGATCATCGAAATGATGAAGACCTATCATTCTCTTGACGATAAATCTAAGACTGTGATACGTGAGTATTTCAAGAACGTAGCAGATGGTATAAAGAATAAAGAGGAAAAGGCTTAAAGCCTCCCCCTCTTTTCCAGGTACCTATATAGGATAGCGTAGAGTTGCTGGATTATTTTGTGATCAGAATCATCCAGTTCATCCAGTTTTGATAATAAGATTTTTAATTCTTCCATATGTAACGCACCTCCGCTCTGCGAACATTTGTTCGAATTGTTCTGAATTAATCATACAACTATTGTATTTCAAAATCAATATTTATTCGAACGTTCGTTCGCGTTTTGAGAATCTTAATTATCCTTTCATATATTAAAACACTTAACTTTGCGTAAACCGGTGCGTTTTTGAAATTTGTCCGAGTTCTCGGACACTTATTTGTACTCTGATTCATACAGGTCGGTAATTCGGACTTTTAGTCCTTTTGCCAGCTGCTCCATGGTATCTAACCGCGGTATTCGCCCTCTGGACACTATGTCCGACACGGTTGATTTCGGGACACCTGTAAGAATAGATACTTGGCGGATTGTTAAGTTTTTCTTATCCATTAGTTCGTCGAGTAATATTTTCATACATTAAGTATGTGTATTTCCGTTATTGTTATACTTGTAATTTTATGTAATAAAAATGAAGGTAGGAAAAAAATATGAATACTGAAGAAAAAGAAATACAAAATGTAACATCTGATTCCGAAGACCAAGGTACTTCAATACCTGTACCATCATCGAAGAAAAAGCGTAATATACCAGCTATTGTAGCTAGTGTTATCGCTTTTCTTGCTATAGTCAGTTCTATAAGCAAGCCTTCATCAGATTCATACCAGGCACTCCAGGGAAAATATAATAAATTAAAGAAAGACTATAAGAGCCAAGAGGAAAGTCTTGAACTTGTTACCAATCAATACGATTCCTATAAAAACCAGATGAGCGCCTTTGATGATCTGAGTGATGAAGAAATCGACGCACTCGTCTCTAAAGCAGATGAGATTCTTGCCGAAAAGCAAGCTAAGGAGGATGAAGCTAAGAAAGCTCAGGAAGAGGCCGCAAAGGCTGAGGCTGAAAAACAACAAAAATTAAATTCTGCCTCCACTTCTCAGAAAAATGCTCTGGCAAAGGCTAAAGACTACCTTGGGTACACGGCATTCTCTTACAAGGGCCTAATCGAGCAATTGGAGTACGAAGGTTTTTCCTCTGAAGATGCTACCTACGGCGCTGATAACTGTGGGGCTGATTGGACCGCTCAGGCTGATAAGAAAGCAGCGGATTATATGGGATACTCTTCATTCTCGAGAGCAAGCTTAATCGAGCAGCTGGAATATGAAGGGTTTACACAGGAGCAGGCCGAACACGGCGCATCTTCTGTCGGACTTTAATTTTCAGAGGAAAAATATGAAATATCTATTTGAAAGTAAGAAAGCTTTGGATATGTACTACGAACTTATAAAGGAACTTGGTGTAGACGCCGAACCCAATGAGCAAAACGATTGTGTCTATATCACAGAAAAATTCATGAGTGAATGTTTCGAAGTGTACTTATCAAAATATACAAGTTAATATAAAAGGCCTCAGTGCTACCAACACCAAGGCCACTCAGATAAATATTATACAGTGCTGGGCACGTACAATACTCCATCAACAAGAATATTGTACCACAGTTTTCCAACATCTGTATAGGTGTTATTTTTATACTCATTTTTAGATATTTAGGAGGAAATTATGTGGACAGAACAATTATCTAACGGAAACGTGAAATTTGTAGAACGTTACACTGATCCGTTGACTCTTGAACTTCACCGGGTATCTTGTACTATGGCAAAAGATACCAACAGCACCCGGAAGCAGGCGCAGGCTATCCTGAATGAAAAGATTGAGAAGAAATTAGAGAAGATTTCAATGTCTGCTGCCGTCCGTAAGGAAAAATTGCGGCTCGGCCAGCTCTGCACTATGTATAATACTTTTCAGAAAACGGCACGTGCTCCCTCTACTTATTCCCGGAATTTACACGCCTGCAACTCTCTGCGCCGTATACTCGGCGAAGATACACTGGTGTCGCAATTAACTGCCGGTTACGTCAACGAAAAGCTTGCCGAACAGAATGAAACTGTCGGGACAACTAACGAGCGGATCACTCGTTTCAAAGCCCTGATCCGTTGGGGATATGAAAATGATTATATTGCGGACATCGCTTGGATTAATAAAATCAGAAAAGAAAAAGATATCAAAAAGAAAGAAAAGCTGGAGGATAAATATCTGGAGCGTGAGGAGCTGCAGACTCTATTGAATAATCTCACCGTCCCACGTTGGAGAATGCTTGCTTCTTTCGCTGCTCTCTCCGGTCTTCGCGTCGGTGAGATCATTGCGCTGCACGATTCAGATGTGAATCTGGACAAAAGAATCATATCAGTTACTAAAAACTATGATTCCAATAATAAGGTTATCGGATATACCAAGACATCTTGCTCCTACCGGGAAGTATACATTCAAGACGAGCTTCTCACATTGTGCCGGCAAATAAGATTCTTCATTAAAAAAGAGCAGTTGCTCACCGGCGTTCGCAGTCCACTCTTTATCCCGGATGTTTCCGGAGATCATGTGCATTACTGGGCATACAATAAATGTCTGAAGGAGACCGCCCACCGGGTGCTGAACAAAGACGTCGAGATTACAACTCATGTTCTGCGTCATACTCATGTCGCACTTATGGCAGAACAGCTAGTTCCTCTTGAAGTCATTTCCCGCAGGATCGGGCACGCAGACAGTAAAGTCACCAGGGAGATATACTTCCATATAACCAAGAAAATGCGCGAAAGGGATAATCAGCTGATCCGGAATGTTAAGATATTATAGGGGCAAAAAAGGGGCAAATGATTATATTCTATGTTATGTCAGGATAGGTATCGTCTCTTGCAATCCCCCATTTTATCGGCTATGTTATATTGATATGCATTTAGAAAGTCCCTTTTTCCGCATGAAAAAAACCTTGAAGATTCATTCTTCAAGGTTTTTTTGTTATTTAATTGATTAACGAAGTTGGCCTCTCGGTCCTTGAAGAACACAGTATATAGCCGGTTTGATGAACTAAATAGCCATTTATTTACTCCGCCGCACCCGCTCCCGCAGCTCCTCAAATATCTCCTTATGCTGCCTTACCTGCATCTTCGGGAACGCTTTCACAAGACGTTCGCCAACCTTTGTACGGTTCTCTGCCATCTCTTCGTATTTTGCTTTTAACTCTTCCATACGGGCCTTCATCTCTTCTACATTGATCTTCGGAGCCAGTTTCTCCATACGGGCTTTTGGTTCTTCCAGGCGTTCCTTTACTCCGTCTCTGAGACCATTCATGATCGCCTTCGGCTCCTCCAGACGTTCCTTCAGCTCTTCTCTTACATTACCAAGCTGCTCTTTCTTCTCTTCCTGGAATTCCACACCTTCCATTACATTTTCATAGATATTCTCTCCGACCTTGTTAGACAGATCTTTCAGCTCGGCTGCAATCTTCTCCATCGTTTCAAGTTTGCGGTTCATCTTCAGAATAGCGGAAGCTGTTACATACAGGTCTGCCAGAAGTCCGACAGCCAGACATGCCATAACTATAATTCCAAGAACAAATGGAATCATTGTCAACACCTTGTAGATCAGCGGATGGATCACTTTTACGATCAGAACACAGAACACGCCCCATATCAATGAGAACAACACGCATACATATCCACCGATATTCAATGGCTGGTCTGAATAATCCCACCATTTATTATGAAAGATCTTCTCCAGCAGAAATCCGGTAATTCCTTCTATTGCCGTCACAAGTATGGTCGAACTGATATACAATAATACCAGATTATTCTCAACCGGTGTCAGAAACTGTACTACAACACCAACTCCGATTCCATATACCGGACAGATCGGTCCGTTTAAGAATCCTCGGTTCACGAATTTTCCCTGCTTCACAGCTGCATATGCAACTTCCGTACACCATCCCAGAAATCCATATACAAAAAATGATAATGCAAAATAATAAAACTCTGTCAAATATACTCTCTCCTTTTTATTATATGATAACAGGATCAAAAGACATTTTACCCCCGTATCATTATATTAATAAACTTCATTATACGTGATTCTTTCTTATTTCTCAATAAACATCTTTTCATATCTGTTAAGCTTTTATTGCATGTAATACAAATCTAAAGTTTTTCTTACAACTTCGTGAATATTCTGTGACCACTCTTGAGAGTTTTTTTCAAACATTATAGAATAAGAGATGGGTATAAATAGGAGGGACTAATAATGAGTTTAAGTAATAAGAAAAAAACACAATCTACTTCCGATATCTTCGACGACGATTTCGAAGTGATCTACGAAGGTGATCTTCCTGATATTTCTATTGATGATGACGATGACTACCGCGATGTACTATCAGGATTATCGGATATTGATCATACAGATTACATCAAAAAAAATGATTACGACAGACTAACAAAGAAATTAAAGAATAAAAATAAGAAGGCTGGTAAGAAAAACAAAAAACAAAGTAAAAAAGATAACTTCTTTGATACCGCCTACTATGATGACGACATCTTTGACGAGCTGGATGATGACCTTTACGATGATGAATATGAAGACGACTACGATAATGAGTATGAAGACGACTGCGACGATCCTCGTAACAACCGACAGAAAGAGAAAAAAAGTCGCAAAAATCGTGGTGTAAAAGTTCCAAATGTTGCAAAACCGGTTGCAAAAACCGCTAAAGCCGGAGGAAAGATCCTATTCAAATTCATCAATCTTCTGTTAAGAATGGGAACACTTCTGCTGATTGCCTGGATCATCTATCTTTTGGGACTGCATTTTCTGGCCAATGCCGGTTCGTTTGACAATATTGTTTCCCGCTTAACATCAGCGGATCAGGAACTGATCGCATATCTGGCAGTTGGTGCGGTATTATTGCTCTATGAAGTGATCATCTTTTTCTGCGTTCTCGGAGGAAGCAAGAAACAGGGACGCCGAGGAAACAGTATTGATAATGGGCGTGGACTTACATCCTTTATTATCATTGCTGCCGGATCATATCTGTCCGTAATGTTTGCCGTACTCATCCCACAGGCTCCTGCCGCACTTCTGGGTATTCATAATGCTCTGACTGTATACGGCGGATTAAAAGACACACTGCTTCCGATCTGTATCGCCGGAGTTGTAAGCTGTATCATACGTAAATTTATAATCAAATAATATAGACGCTATACACAAAAATCCTGAAGTTCTAATCAAGAAAACCTTCAGGATTTTTATCTGCGTGAAGGTTATTGCCGGGAAATCGAAACAGAAATCGCGGCACTTTGCAAAAAAAACGGAATAAAACTAACCGATGCAGTCGTACATATAGAAGGAGAGACGGTATCGGCTGTGCTTTATATAGAAGAAAAACTGGCGGAGGAGCAGGAAAGGGGGCTGAACGATGCGCTCGGCAGAAACTTCGGCATCGAAGAAAAAAACTGTCAGATCATGGATTCAGGGGATGAACAGGCAGCGATGGACAGTTGTATTGCTGGCGGGACTTCTTCTGATGGTGATCGCACTTCCGGTATCGAAGGGAAACAGTGATACAGCAGGTGAAAAGCTTTTGACAGCTCCGCAGACAATACAGGAGCAGAAGTCGGAGCTTGAAGAAAAGCTGGAGAATCTTCTGGAAAATGCAGAAGGAGTCGGCAAGGTAAAAGTGATGCTTATGGAGGACGGCGGACAGGGTGTTTATAGTGCCGGAGAAACCGAAGTTACGGGCGTTCTGATCGTTGCGGAAGGGGCAGACAACGCGTTAACCGTTCAGAAGATTCAGCAGGCGGTGATGGCATTATTTCAGATCGATGCGCATAAAATTAGAATAATGAAAATGAAATGAGGAGTAAAAATTGAAAAAAGTGATCAGAAAAAATCAGGTCATTATCACCTCACTGGCGATATTGATCGCGATAGCCGGTTATCTGAATTTTGCAGATGTGGATCTGGGATTTGGCGAAAAAGAAGCAAGTACGGAGAGCAGCAGTATTCTTGATCAGGTGGATTATGATCTGAGTGATGAGTCTGCGGTAGCAGATGAAAACAGTGTCACAGAAACGGCAGAAGTGCCGGAAGACGGCAGTACACCGGGGGAAGCGGTACTGACAGGAGCATCGGATTTTGCAGCGCAGGCGAAACTTTCGAGGGAACAGGTGCGTTCACAGAGCAAAGCAGATCTGCAGGAGATTCTGAACAACACAGAAGTAGGGGATGAACAGAAACAGGAAGCGGTCAATACCATGGTGCAAATGACCGAGATCGCAGAAAAAGAGGCGGCAGCAGAAATGCTTCTTGAAGCGAAAGGGTTTGAAAATACAGTGGTGAATCTGACCGGTGAGACCGCGGATGTGGTAGTACCGGAAGCAGATCTGGAAGATTCCAGACGTGCGCAGATCGAGGATATCGTAAAACGTAAGACTGGCATCGCACCGGAGAATATCGTGATCACGCCATTAAATGAAAGCGAAGATACCACTGCTTCGGAAGATACATCTGTTTCCGAAGACACGGCAGATGACGGAACGGCAGCAGAGAATCAGACGGAAGAAACAGCTACATACGACGATCAGGAGACTTCAGGAGAGGAGATCGTGACAGAAGGGATCTACGATTAAATGCAGGCTGCCCGGAAATGTGCGAGATGCTGTTTCGGGGCAGCTTTTCTGCAGGTATACTGAGTTTGCAGCGTTATGAAGCTGTGCTTCGAATTTTCTTGACATCAGGGTATTCTATATACTAGAATAAAAAGTTGTATAGAAATTGGAAAATGGATAATAGACAGGAGGCAAAACGTGTCTAAGTATGCGAAAGAAATAGAAAAAAGAAGAACCTTTGCCATTATCTCCCACCCGGATGCAGGTAAGACGACTCTGACAGAGAAGTTCCTGCTGTATGGAGGTGCCATTAATCTGGCAGGCAGCGTTAAGGGTAAAGCCACAGCCCGCCATGCAGTATCTGACTGGATGGAAATAGAGAAAGAGAGAGGTATTTCCGTAACCTCTTCCGTACTACAGTTTCATTATGATGGGTATTGCATCAACATTCTGGATACACCGGGACATCAGGATTTCTCCGAGGATACCTATCGTACACTGATGGCTGCCGATTCTGCAGTCATGGTTATCGACGGAAGCAAAGGTGTGGAGGCACAGACAAGAAAGTTATTCAAAGTCTGCGTTATGCGCCACATTCCTATTTTTACATTTATCAATAAAATGGACCGTGATGCAAATGACACGTTCGACCTTCTTGATGAAATAGAAAAAGAACTCGGAATTGCGACATGTCCGATCAACTGGCCGATCGGTTCCGGTAAGAAATTCCGCGGAGTTTATGACAGAAACACACACAAAGTCCTGACTTTCTCTGATACACAGAAGGGAACAAAGGAAGGTGTCATTGAGGAAATCGATATCGATGATGCACGTCTTGATGACATTGTAGATCCGGATCAGAGAGAACAGCTTATGGAAGAGATTGAGCTTCTGGATGGCGCAAGCGTTGATTTTGATCAGGAACAGGTAAGTAAAGGAAATATGACACCGGTATTTTTCGGTTCTGCGCTTACAAACTTTGGTGTTGAGACATTTCTGGAGCACTTCCTCAAGATGACGACTTCTCCGCTTCCGCGAGTATCCGATGAGGGTGAGATCGATCCGATGTCTGATGATTTTTCTGCATTTGTATTTAAAATTCAGGCAAATATGAACAAAGCACACAGAGACAGAATTGCATTTATGCGTATCTGTTCCGGTAAATTTGATGCTTCTCAGGAAGTTTATCATGTACAGGGCGAAAAGAAGATGAGACTTCTTCAGCCGCAGCAGATGATGGCAGAGTCCCGTCATGTGGTAGACGAGGCATATGCGGGAGATATCATCGGTGTGTTTGACCCGGGTATCTTTTCCATCGGTGATACAATCTGTGCACCGGGCAGGAAATTTGCATTTGAGGGAATCCCGACTTTTGCACCGGAGCATTTTGCACGTGTACGTCAGATCGATACCATGAAACGTAAACAGTTTGTCAAAGGTATCAATCAGATTGCACAGGAAGGTGCCATCCAGATCTTCCAGGAGTTCAATACCGGTATGGAAGAGATCATTGTCGGCGTT